>Ga0207868_1000091_pt1 | contig 120278 bp, 98 predicted proteins | sample Passage237B_FD_187370 | JGI IMG/M metagenome (GOLD analysis project Ga0207868, IMG submission 187370) | Cellulose adapted compost microbial communities from Newby Island Compost Facility, Milpitas, CA, USA - Passage2 37B (SPAdes) (version 3) ...
TCGTGATTGGTGCCGTGGAGGTAGATGTAGCGGCTGTAGGTGTCGACTTCGCCGTCGCGGTTCACGCCGGGTTCGAGGCCACGGAGCCAGAGGATGCGACTGGTGATGAGCTGGGTTTCCTGAATGGCGTCGGGGAGTTCGGAGAAATGGCGGCCGGTGGGTATGCGGGATTTGAATACCATGCCGGGCGGCTGGCCGGCGCCGATGCGTTCGGCGATTTCGTGGAGGCCGCGCGGCGTGCCGAGGGAATTCTTGATGTTGGACGGCGGGCGCTTCGAGGTGGAGACGGGGTAGCTTTTGACGAGCACACCTTTGCGGAAGAATTGCAGGGTCGCTGTGTCGATGCGAACGAGGAGAAGCCGGTCTGCGGGCTTGATGCCGAGGCGCAGACAGGTTTGGGTGACCCGTTCCAACGGAGAATCCATGAGCAATTCGACTTCCCTCACGGTCGGTATCGTCGGCGCCACGGGCGCCGCGGGTCAAGAGCTGCTGCGGCTCTTGCACGAGCGGAACTTCCCGATGGCTTCGCTGCGGCTCTTTGCCTCGGCGCGGTCGGTGGGCAAGGTCATCGAGGTCGCGGGGAAAAAATACACGGTCGAAGAGGCGAAGCCGGGCGTGTTCGGCGATGTGGACGTGGCGTTCTTCGCGACCGAAGGTGCGATCACGAAGGCGCTCGCGCCGGACGCGGTGAAGGCGGGCTGCGTGGTGATCGACAAGAGCTCGGCTTATCGGATGGATCCGGACGTGCCGCTCGTGATTCCGGAGATCAATCCGGAGGGCTTGAAGAATCACAAGGGCATCATCGCGAACCCGAACTGCTCGACGGCGGTGCTGTTGATGGCGCTGTGGCCATTGCACAAGGCGTTCGGATTGAAGCGCTATATTTCGGCGACCTATCAATCGGTGTCGGGCACGGGCGTCGATGCGGTGGAGGAACTCGAGACGCAGATTCACGCCCACGTGAAGGGCGGGACGCTGCAGAACAAAGTTTATCCGTATCAGATCGCGTTCAATGTGATCCCGCAGGTCGATTCGTTCGGCGCGGACGGCTATACCGGTGAAGAGACGAAGATGTCGCAGGAAAGCCGCAAGATCATGGGGCTGCCGAACCTGAAGGTTTCGTCGACCTGCGTGCGCGTGCCGGTGGTGCAGGCGCATTCGATCGCGGTGAATGCCGAATTCGAACGGCCGGTGAGCGTCGAAGCGGCGCGCAAGGCGATCGAGGAATTCGAAGGCGCGGAGCTGGTCGACGATCCGGCGAACAAGCGTTATCCGACGCCGTTGGATTTCACCCGCAAGGTGAAGTGCGGCGTGGGTCGCATCCGTTTGGATACGGCGTTGGACAATGGCCTGGCGCTTTGGGTGAGCGGCGACAACCTCTGGAAGGGGGCGGCGTTGAACGCGCTGCAGAACGCCGAGCTCATAGTGCGCGAAGGCTGGATCAAGCCGAAGGGGCGGTTGGCGGCGGTGTGAGGAGTCTCCTTCGACGCGTAGTTTCCATTCGATCGAACGGCGGGTTGGGGACAATCCACCCTACCTATCAGGCCTCCGTCATAGCTGAATAATTCCTTGTCATACGAGCGAGCGGCGGGCTTTCATCACCCCTCGGCTCGGACGCTTAGCTCAGTTGGTTAGAGCACCTCGCTTACACCGAGGGTGTCGGGGGTTCGAGTCCCTCAGCGTCCACCAGCAAAATTTTCACTACCTCAAAGTTCATGCGACACACGATCTCCGTCCTCGTTGAGAACAAGTTTGGCGTGCTGGCGCGCGTAGCGGGAATGTTTTCCGGGCGCGGCTTCAACATCGATTCGCTCAACGTCGCGCCGACGCATGATGCGTCGCTGTCGCGCATCACGGCCGTGATGAAAGGCGACGAGGCGCAGCTCGATCTTTGCATCAAGCAACTGCGCAAGCTGGTGAACGTGGTCGACGTGATCGACTTCACCGAAGGGCAGGCGGTCGAGCGCGAGCTCGTGTTGGTGAAGGTGCGGGCGTCGACACAGACCCGTTCGGAGATCGTCCAGATCGCGGACATCTTCCGCGCGAAGATCGTGAATCTCTCGCACGAGAACCTGATCATCGAGCTCACCGGCACCGATGATAAGATCAACGCGCTGATCAGTCTGCTGGAGCCGTTCGGGATTCTTGAACTGGCGCGCACCGGGCGGCTCGCACTCAAGCGCTGACAACTCGCAGGGTTCGCCGCTTCTCTTTAACCCCAAACTCCCAACTCAACTTTTCATCAACATGCCCGCTAAAGTCTACACCGACAAAGACGCCGACCTCGGCGTGTTTCAGAACAAAACGCTCGCCGTCCTCGGCTACGGTTCGCAGGGCCATGCCCACGCGCTGAACCTCAAGGACAGCGGCTGCAAGGTCATCATCGGCCTCTATGAGGGATCAAAGTCGAAGCCTGTCGCCGAGGAGCATGGTTTCGAGGTCGTCGACACGGCGGAAGCGGTGCGTCGCGCGGATGTGATCATGGTCGGTTTGCCGGACATGAAGCAGGCGGATGTTTACGAGCAGGACATCGCGCCGAATCTCTCGAAGGGGAAGACGCTGCTGTTCTCGCACGGCCTCGCGATTCACTTCGGGCTGATCAAGCTGCCGAAGGGCGTGGACTGCATCATGGTCGCGCCGAAGGGCCCGGGCCACATGGTTCGCCGCCTTTACACCGAGGGCAAAGGCATGCCGGCGTTGATCGCGGTCGCGCCGGGCAGCTCGAAGAAGGCGAAGCAGGCGGCGCTGGCGTGGGCGAAGGGCATCGGCTCGACGCGCGCGGGCGTGCTGCAGACAACCTTCAAGGAAGAGACCGAAACGGATTTGTTCGGCGAACAGGCCGTGTTGTGCGGTGGCGCGAGCGCGCTCGTGCAGGCCGGTTTCGAGACGTTGGTCGAGGCGGGTTATCAGCCGGAGATGGCGTATTTCGAGTGTCTCCACGAGCTGAAGCTCATCTGCGATCTCATGTATGAGAGCGGCATCGCCGGCATGCGTTTCTCGATTTCCGAGACGGCCAAGTATGGCGACATCACCCGCGGCCCGCGCGTCGTGAACAAGAAGACCAAGGCCGAGATGAAGAAGATCCTGAAGGAGATTCAGACCGGCAAGTTCACCAAGGAGTGGGTCAAGGAATACAAGGGCGGCCTGAAGAACTACAAAAAGCTGCTCGCGAACGGCGAAAAGCATCAGATCGAGAAGACGGGCGCGTATCTGCGCGGCATGATGCCTTGGATGGCGAAGAAGCACATCAAGGGCGTGCAGGCGGCTTACTAAGTCGAACGCGACATTGCCAATTCACCGGGGCGCAGGCACAGTCTGCGCCCCTTTTTATTTTGTGACCAAAATCGTTCTAGCCACCCGCAAGAGTCCACTGGCGCTGCGTCAGACCGAGATGGTCGCGGCGCATTTGCAGACGGCGCTCGGCGCCGAAACCGAGCTGCTGAAGATTGTCACGACTGGCGATCAGCGCCTGGAGTGGTCGTTGGAGCAGAAGGGCGGCAAGGGGCTGTTCACGAGCGAACTCGAGCATGCGTTGGAGCGGAAGGAGGCGGATCTCGCGGTGCACAGCACGAAGGATCTGCCGGGCGACATGCCGCCGGGGCTGGCGATTGCGGGGTATCTGCCGCGCGCGGATACGCGCGACGTGCTGGTGTTGCGCGCGGGCGTGGCGAAGCCGAAGACGATCGCGACAGGCAGTCCGCGGCGGCGGTTGCAGATCGCGAAGCTGTATCCAGATGTTGAATTCACCGAGATCCGCGGCAATGTGGATACGCGGCTGCGGAAGATCGGCGAACAGCACGTGGCGGACGGCACGATTCTGGCGAGCGCGGGTTTGAACCGGCTGGGGATTGGCAACTGGCCCGGCGTGGAGTTTCACGCGCTGGGATTTCACGACATGGTGCCGGCGGTGGGGCAGGGCGCGATCGCGATCCAGTGCCGTGCGGAAGATGTGACGAAGTTCGCGGGCGTGTTCGACATCGCGACGGCGGGTGAGGTGAACATCGAGCGGGCTTTTCAGGCGGCGCTGGGCGTGGGGTGTCACACGGCGTTCGGAGCGCATGCGACGGCGGACAAGTTGTATCTTTACCACGAGGCCGTGGGCTTTCGGGAATTTCCGATCGCGCCGGCGGATGTGCTCGAGCCGGCCGCGTTTGCGGCGCGGGTTTTGAAAGAGCTGGGTTTGAAGTAATGCGGCGGAGAGCCGCCCATCGATTTAACGAAATGGCAAAGTCTTCCACACCTCTATCGGGTCGTCGCATCGTGGTGACTCGCGCGCGCGAGCAGGCGTCGGAGCTCGCGGGCAAACTGAGCGCGCTGGGCGCCGAAGTGATCGAGCTGCCGCTGATCCGCGTATCGAAAAGCATCTCGAAAGAGTCGCTCGCCGACGTGCTGCTGGAACTCGGGAGTTACGACTGGATCGTGTTCACGAGCCCGAATGGCGTGCGGTATTTCTTCGAGGAGTTCCTGCGGATCTTCGACGATATTCGTTCGCTGGGATTGCTGCGTTTCGCCTGCGTGGGCGAAGGGACGGCGAAGTTGATTCGCGAGCTGCACCTGAAGGTCGAGTGCATGCCGAAGATCGCGACGGCGGAGGCGCTGGCCGACGAGTTGATTGCGACGGGCAGCCTCGACAATGCGAAGGTGATCGTGGTCACGGGTAATTTGAATCGTGATACGTTGGTCACGAAACTCGAAGATGCGCGGGCGATCGTGGATCAACTGCAGGTTTATCAAACGGAGAAGACCGATTTGAGTGGCGATCCGGGCGCGGCGGATTTTCGGGCGAAGGGCGCCGATGCGATCTTGTTCGCGAGCTCGTCGGCGGCGCAGTCGTTCGTGGATCAGGCGGCGGCGTTGAAATTGGAGCCGGGCGCGAAGCGGCCGCTGGCGGGAAGCATCGGGCAGCAAACGAGCGAGACGATGAAGGCGGCAGGAATCCCGGTGGATTTCGCGGCGAAGGAACCGAGTTTGGACAGTCTGGTGGAGGCTTTGGTGAAGAAGCTGAAGTAGCCCAGGGCACACACGGAAACCGGAGCTTTATTTCGGTGTGTTCCGTGTATTCTGTGGGCCAATCCTATGAAGGTTCCGTTCCTCGATCTTTCTTTGCAGCACCGGGCGCTGCGGGAGCCGGCGCTGGTGGCGCTGGCGGCGACGTATGATGCGACGCGGTTTTGTCTCGGGAAGGACGTCGAGGATTTCGAAAAGAACTTCGCGGCGACGTTGGGTTATCCGCGCGCGCTGGGAATGAACAGCGGCACATCGCCGCTGCACGTCGCGTGCATGATCGCGGGGTTTGGGCCGGGCGACGAGGTGATCGCGCCGCCGTTCACGTTTATTTCGACGGTGTGGGGCGTGACCTATGTCGGCGCGACGCCGCGGTTCGTCGACATCGAGGAAGGCACGTTCAATATTGATCCCGCGAAGATTGAGGCGGCGATCGGACCGAGGACGAAGGGGATTATCGTCGTGCATCTGTTCGGCCAGCCGGCGCGGATGGACGAAATCATGGCGATCGCGAAAAAACACGGGTTATTCGTGATCGAGGACTGTGCGCAGGCGGCGGGCGCGAAATATCGCGGAACGCCGGTGGGGATCATCGGCGATGCGGGGACGTTCAGTTTTTATCCGACGAAGAATCTCGGCGGGTGCGGGGAGGGCGGGGCGTTTGTGTCGCGTAGTGAGGAAATCCATACGCGCGCGCGGCACATTCGCGTGCATGGCTCGGACCGGCGTTACTATCACGACATCGTCGGCGGGAATTTCCGCATGGATGGATTCCAGGGCGCGCTGCTGAACGTGAAGCTGCCGCATCTCGCGAGGTGGACGGCGCGGCGGCAGGAGATCGCCGGGCGGTATCTGGCGGAGATCAAGCTGGCGGATGTGCGGCTGCCGGACCAGCCGGAGTATGGGCGGTCGGTGTTTCACCAGTTCACGATGCGTCATCCGCGGCGCGATGCGTTGAGGGAGCATTTGGCGAAGCACGAAGTTGGGACGGATCTGATTTATCCGGTGCCGCTGCATTTGCAGAAGTGCTATGCGGGGCTCGGGCTTGGCGAGGGATCGCTGCCGGTGGCTGAGGCTGCGGCGAAGACCTGCGTGAGCTTGCCGATTTTCCCGGAGCTCACGGAGGAGCAGGTCGAGCACGTGATCCGGTCGGTGAACTCGTTTTAGGAGCCACGAAATACACGAAACACACGAAAGAACGGATTTGGTTTTCGTGTCTTTCGTGTGTTTCGTGGTAGTCAATGATCGACGGTATCCGATTTAAAGTCTGCGGGTTGACTTCGCTGATTGATGCGGAGTTCGCGGACAAGTGCGGAGCGGATTATCTGGGCTTCATCCTGTATCCGAAATCGCCGCGGCATTTGACGCTGGATCAGTATCGCGCGATGGCGCCGCGGTTGCCGGAGCGGAGAAAGGTGGCCGTGTCGGTGGAGCCGACGCTCGAGGAACTCGCGGCGATGAAGGAGGCGGGATTCGATTATTTTCAGATTCATTTTCGACCGGAGACGCCCGAGTCGCGGTTGAGCGAGTGGTCGCGGCTGGTGGGGGAAAAACATCTGTGGCTTGCGCCGAAGCTGCCGCCGGAAGCGGATGTGTCGGCGGCAACGCTGGCGGTCGCGAAGTTCGTGTTGCTCGACACGTTTCACCAAGACGGTTTCGGCGGGTCCGGAAAGACGGGCGACTGGGCCAAGTTCGCGCGTCACCAGAAAGCGCATACGCAAAATCATTGGATTCTCGCGGGCGGATTGAACCCGGAGAACATCGGCGGGGCGTTGCGCGCGAGCGGCGCGAAGTTCGTGGACGTGAACAGCGGCGTGGAAGCGGCGCCGGGAGTGAAGGATATCGAGAAGCTGAAGCGTTTCGTGGTGGCGATGCACCGGGCGATGACCGAGGCGTAGCGTTCCGCAGGGGGCGTTCGGGAGACGAGCGGGACGAAGGATGTTTCCGCTTGTCGGGATTTCGGTGCGGGGGATGCTAGTCGGCTCGCATGCCAAACACCGCTCATCGCATTGTTCGAGCATGGCTCGAGTCGCTCACCGAGGGCGTCGTGGAACTCGATCGCGACTGGATGGGAGCGCATCCGCCGCAGTTTTCGACGGGGGATCACTGTCTGGCGCCGGGGGGGCTTGCTCCGGCGTCGATGCTGACGACGGGGCGGGTGTTTGGTTATTTCGTGCGGGGTGACGAGATCGTGTTCGTTTTGGCGGACGTGCCGCGCACGGGGCTCGATGTGAGTGGGGCGAAGCTCTATCTCGCGGGTGATTTCAACGGCTGGCAGCAGGCGGTCGGCGTGGAGGAGTGGCGGATGCGACCGGCGGAGATCAATGGCGAGCGGATCTTCGCGTGGTCAGGGCCGGCGGAGCGGTTTTTCACGCCGGGCGGGCAGCGGTTCAAATTTGTGACGGGGGATCATCACTGGCTGAGCCTGCCGGATGATGCGCCGAACGTGGTGCGCGATGACGCGGGCAATGTGAATCGCGTCATCGATCCGCACCGAACGGGTAGGCATTTGTGGCGGTTTACGCTGCCGACGCCGGTGGATTTGGCGGAGCCGTTGATGCTGGGATGGGCGACGGGGACGACGCGGGAATCGGTGCGCGTGGCGCCGGGCGATTTCTTTTATCGGTTGAGGACCGAGCTGCCGCTGGGGGCGTTGGTGCGCGGGAGCGAGACGGTGTTTCGACTGTTCGCACCGCGGGCGCGGGCGGTGACGTTGTATTTGTGTGAAACGCTCGCGGGGCAGGACACGGCGAGGAGCTGGCCGCTGATGCGGCGCGGCGACGGCGCGGGCGTATGGGAGGTCGCGATCGACCGGCGGCTGCATGGATGGTTTTATTGGTTCACGGTCGACGGGGTGCGGGAAGGCCCGGGAAGATTCGATCCATCGATGCGGGTGCTCGATCCGTATGCGCTGGCGACGGTGGGGCGCGAAGGGCCGGGGATCGTGTTGGATCCCGAGTGGATCGGCGAAGGCGATCGAAGTTTTCGTGCGCCGGCGTGGCAGGATTTGATCATCGTCGAGGCGCACGTGCGCGATCTGGCGGCGCAGGCGCCGGTGGCGGCGACCGAGGAGGAAAGGCGGGGATTTGTCGGGCTGAAGAAGTGGGTGGAGAGCGAAGATTTCTATCTGCACAGGCTCGGCGTGAACTGCGTGGAGTTGCAGCCGATCCAGGAGTTCGACGAGGCGAACGGCGAGTATCACTGGGGCTACATGACGAATAATTTCTTCGCCCCCGAGAGCAGCTATGCCCTCGAGCCGGAGAAGGCGTCGGGCGTGCGCGAGTTCCAGGAACTCGTGCGGGCGTTTCACCGGCGCGGGATGGCGGTGTTGCTCGACGTTGTTTTCAACCACGTGGGCGAGCCGGCGCATCTGATGTTTGTCGACCGCTTGTATTACTTCGAGCAGGACGCGGAAGGGCGGCTGGCGAATTGGAGCGGGTGCGGGAACGACCTGCGTGCGCGTTCGGCGATGGCGACGCGGCTGATCATCGATGCGTGCACGCATTTGATCGAGGCGTATGGCGTGGATGGGTTTCGCTTCGATTTGGCGGAGCTACTCGGCGTGGACGTGTTGCGTGAGATCGAGCGGGCGCTGAAGCGGGTGAAGCCGGACGTGATCCTGATCGCGGAACCGTGGAGCTTCCGCGGGCACGCGGCGACGGCGTTGCGCGACACCGGATGGGCGTCGTGGAACGACAGCTATCGCAACTTCCTGCGCGACTACGTGCGTGGCTACGGTTCGCCGGCGCGGATGGAGTATTTCCTGAAAGGCTCGCCCTGGTATTTCGCGAAGTGGCCGGCGCAGACGGTGAATTACACGGAGTCGCACGACGATCGGACGTGGATCGACATGATCACGGAGAATCCGAATTTCGACGGTTACGCGCCGACGGCGAACGACCGGAAACGCACGCATTTGATGGCGGCGCTGCTGTTCATGTCGGTCGGCATTCCGATGATTTCGGCGGGGCAGGATTTTCTGCGTTCGAAACGCGGGGTGAACAACACCTACCTTCGGGGCGATCTCAACGCGCTCGAGTATCGCCGCGTCTACCGGCATCTCGGCTCGCACCGTTATTTTGCGGAGTGGATTGCATTTCGGCGGAGCGAAACGGGCCGGCTGCTGCGGCATTTCGCGCGGGTGGGGGATGGGTTCTTCCAGTTCTTCTTCCTGCCCGAGAGTTCGGCACTGGCCGTGATCTACAATGCGGACCAGTCGCTGGGGCGTCGGCGGCTTTTGTTTGCGGTGAATCCCAGCCTGGCGGACGTCGCGGTGCCCATCGACGAAGCGGCTGCTGCACTTCCTTGGCGACAACTGGCGAACGAGGAGAGGTTCTTCGATGCGGACGGGCCGGGCGCGAGCCAGCCGGTCGAACGTGAACTGTTTGTGCCGGCGCTGGGTTGCGGGCTTTGGCGCTGCGACAGTTGAACGCCAAATAACACGGGAATTATGCCATCTTTTGCGTCGCCAAAACCCTTGCATCCCGGGGGGCCGCGCTGTTCATTCCGCTCTCCGCGCTTACGCGCGGCGCTTCCAAATTAGAAAACAACACCTACCAACGGAAAGTCCTCCCATGGCAGTCAAAGTCGCTATCAATGGTTTCGGTCGCATCGGCCGTCTCGTGTTCCGCGCGCTGGTCGAGCAAGGCCTGCTCGGCTCGACGTTCGAAGTCGTCGCCGTCGGCGACATCGTGCCGGCGGACAATCTGGCCTATCTGCTCAAATACGATTCCACGCAGGGCAAGTTCAACGGCACCGTTGGCTCCAAGAAGTCCTCGCCCGACAAGGCCGAGGACGACGTGCTCGTGGTCAACGGCCACGACATCCTCGTGGTGAGCGCCAAGACCCCGGCCGAACTGCCGTGGGCGAAGCTCGGCGTGCAGCTCGTGATCGAGTCGACCGGCCTCTTCACGGAAGCCGAGAAGGCCAAGGGCCACATCACCGCGGGCGCCAAGAAGGTCATCATCTCAGCTCCGGCGAAGGGTGAAGACATCACGGTCGTGGTCGGCGTGAACGACGACAAGCTCGACCTCGCCAAGCACACCGTCATTTCGAACGCCTCCTGCACCACGAACTGCCTCGCGCCGGTCGTGCACGTGCTCCTGAAGGAAGGCTTCGGCGTCGAGGAAGGCCTCATGACGACGATCCACTCCTACACCGCGACGCAGAAGACCGTCGACGGTCCGTCGAAGAAGGACTGGAAGGGTGGCCGTTCCGCCGCGATCAACATCATCCCGTCCTCGACCGGCGCCGCCAAGGCGACGGCGCTCGTGCTGCCGGAGGTGAAGGGCAAGCTCACCGGCATGTCCTTCCGCGTTCCGACCCCGACCGTGTCGGTGGTCGACCTCACGGTCCGCACGACGAAGGAAACCTCCTACAAGGAAATCTGCGCCGCGATGAAGCGCGCGTCGGAAACCTATCTGAAGGGCATCCTGGCCTACACCGAAGACGAAGTCGCCTCGACCGACTTCATCCACGACAAGCACTCGTCGATCTTCGACGCGGGCTCGGGCATCGAGCTCAACCCGAAGTTCTTCAAGCTCGTCTCGTGGTATGACAACGAGTGGGGCTACTCGAACCGCGTGGTGGACCTCACCAAGAAGATCGCCGCTTCGCTGTAAGACTTAAACTCCGTCGCCCACGGAATACACGGACCACACGGAATGATCAGTTTTCCGTGTATTCAGTGTGTTCCGTGGGCACTTTTATTTCTGAGGATCAATCATGCCGAAATTTAAATCCATCCGCGACCTCGACCTCGCCGGGAAGCGCGTCTTCATTCGCGTGGACTTCAACGTCCCGCAGGACAAGGCCACCGGCGCCATCACCAACAACGCGCGCATCGTGGCCGCGCTGCCCACGATCAATTACGCGCTCGAAAAGGGTGCCGCGGTCGTGCTCGCCAGCCATCTCGGCCGGCCCAACGGCAAGCCGAATGCGAAGTATTCCCTCAAGCCGGTCGCCGACGAACTTTCGAAGCTGTTGAACAAGCCGGTGAAGTTCCTCGACGACTGCGTCGGCCCCGCCGTCGAAGCGGCGTGTGCGCCGGGGGCGTTGAAGGCCGGCGATGTCGTTCTCCTCGAAAACCTCCGCTTCCACATCGAGGAAGAGGGCAAGGTGAAGGAGAAGCAGGCGGACGGCACGGAGAAGTCGATCAAGCCCGATCCGGCGGCGGTGGAGGCTTTCCGTGCTTCGCTCTCGAAGCTCGCCGATGTTTACGTGAACGACGCCTTCGGCACCGCGCACCGCGCGCACAGCTCGATGGTCGGCGTGCAACTCAAGGACAAGGCCGCCGGCTTCCTCATGCAGGCGGAGCTCGATGCGTTTGCGAAGGTGATCGACAACCCCGCGCGTCCGCTGCTCGCCATCCTCGGCGGTGCGAAAATCGCGGACAAGATCCCGCTCATCAACAACCTCCTCGAAAAAGCCGACGAGCTGATCATCAGCGGCGGCATGTCTTTCACCTTCAAGAAGGTGCTCGAAGGCATGGAAATCGGCACCAGCCTCTTCGATCCGGAAGGCGCGAAGATCGCGAAGGAATTGTTCGACAAGGCAAAGGCCAAAGGCGTGACGATCACGCTGCCGGTCGACTTCATCACCGCCGATCGTTTCCCGGGTTCGCCCGAGGACATCGCGGCGGTGCAGACCGGCGTTGCGACCGACAAGGAAGGCATTCCCGCCAACTGGATGGGCCTCGATGCCGGTCCGAAGAGCCGCGAGCTGTTCGCGCAGGCCATCGGTCGCGCGAAGACGATCGTGTGGAACGGTCCCGCGGGCGTGTTCGAGGTCGACAAGTTCGCCGAGGGCACGAAGGCGATGGCCGACGCGATTGCGAAAGCGACGGAAGCCGGCACCGTGACGGTCGTCGGCGGCGGCGACACGGCGACAGCGGCGAAGAAGTTCAAAGTCGCGAAGGTGGTGACGCACTGCTCCACCGGCGGCGGCGCGAGCCTCGAGCTGTTGGAAGGGAAAGTGCTGCCCGGCGTCGCGTTCCTCGAAAGCTGAAACTGAATTGTGGGTTGCGCGTTCGCCCGCGTCGTTGGGCGACGGGCGCGCAACCTGCCTCCTTACTCCCGCACCTTATACCATGAATCCTCGCAAGAAACTCATCGCCGGCAATTGGAAGATGAACAAGACGAACGGCGACGCCGTTTCGCTCGTCAAAGAGATCGTCGCCGCCGCCGGTCAGAACAACGACGTCGAAATCGTCGTATGCCCGCCTTTCACCTCGATCGAAGCGGTCGGCAAGACGCTTGAAGGCTCCACGATCAAACTCGGCGCGCAGAACATGCACCCGGAAGCGAGCGGCGCCTTCACCGGTGAAATCTCCGCGCCGATGCTGCGCGCGATCTTCGCGACGCACGTGATTCTCGGCCACAGCGAACGCCGCCAGTATTTCGGCGAGACGGACGCCTTCATCAACCAGAAGGTCCTCGCGGCGCTGAAGAATCAACTGAAGCCCATTCTTTGCGTGGGCGAGACGCTCGCGGAACGCGAAGCGGGTTCGACGCTGAAGGTTGTGCAGACGCAGCTCGAAGCGGCGCTCGAAGGCGTGAACAAGGAGCAGGCGCCCACGGTGGTGATCGCCTACGAACCGGTCTGGGCGATCGGCACGGGCAAGGTGGCGACGACGGACCAGGCGCAGGAAGTGCATGCGTTTATCCGCGGTTTGCTCACGAAGCTCTTCACCGAGCCGGTGGCGCAGAAAGTTCGCGTGCTCTACGGCGGGTCCATGAAGCCGGCGAATGCTCCCGAGCTCCTTGCGCAAAAGGATATCGACGGTGGTCTGATCGGTGGCGCGAGCCTCGAGGCCCGCAGCTTTGTCGAGCTGATCAACGCCGCGGCGGCGACAAAGTAAGTTTCGGCTTAAAAGCCTCGATCCGATGAGCCCGGCGTTCGCGCCGGGCTTTTTGTTTATGCGGTCATTTCGCCGTCCACTTCTGTCACTTTGAGCTGAGCGAAGAATCCACGTGTGCGTCCATTTGCGATCGCCGCTCTGGATTCTTCGCCTCGCTCAGAACGACAGAGTGCTGGCCGACGACCCACGGTGCGGGCTGAAGCTCCGGCACAGCTCACTTGGCACGGGTGGCCATCGAGTCCACGAGGGCGTCGAGGAAAGCGGCGTCGCCCGGCAAGCCGGCAAGCGCGGCGCGGGCGGCTTCGCTGTGGTGGCGGGCCATGCGACGGGATTCGTCGACGCCGTGCAATTTCACCCAAGTCGTCTTGTCGGCTTTTGCGTCTTTGCCGGCGGTTTTGCCGAGGGTGGCGCTGTCGGCGGTCGCATCGAGGACGTCGTCGACGATTTGAAAGGCGAGTCCGAGATGGCGTCCCGCGGTGCGCAGTCGAGCGATGTCGTCGGCTTTCGCGTCGCCGACGAGTCCGCCCATCACGAGGGCGGCTTCGATCATCGCGGCGGTTTTGTTGAGGTGGATGAACTCGAGCTCGTCCGCGGTGGCGTTGGCTTTGTGTTCCGCGAGCAGGTCTTCCATCTGGCCGCCGATCAGCCGCCGGCTGCCGGCGGCGTCGCCGAGTTCGCGCACGAGGGCGGCGGCGAGCGCGGGTTGGGCGGCGTGGGCGTGGGCGATCAACGCGAAGGCGTGAGTCAGCAAAGCGTCGCCGGCGAGGAGGGCGGTGGCTTCGTCGAAAGCCTTGTGCGCGGTGGGACGGCCGCGACGGAGGTCGTCGTTGTCCATGCACGGCAGGTCGTCATGGATTAGCGAATACGTGTGAATGCACTCGATCGCGACGGCCGAGGGGAGCGCGCGGTCGTCCTGGACGCCGAACCGCTCGGCGGTCGCGAGCACGAGCACGGGTCGCAGGCGCTTCCCGCCGGCTTCGAGGCTGTAACGCATCGCGGTGTGCAGACGCGCGGGGCGGGCGTGGGCGGGCGGGACGTGCAAATCGATTCCTTGCTCCACGCGTTGAACGAACCGGCTGAGGTCGGCGGCGAAATCCATCGGGCATTTGGGTGGGCGAAAAGCTCCGCCGGCGCAAGCGGCCCGTGAAAGCGCCGTTCATGCGGGAGACTACGCGCGAGCTTGTTTCGTGAGACGGGGTCGCTACGGTGTGCGCGCACGTGCAAGCGCCGACCGAACTCATTGCTCATCCACACGCGGTCATGCTCGATCTGGCGGTGAACTCGCGGGAAACCGCGTTGCGGACGTTGCACGGTGCGCTGGCGGCGCATCCCGCCGTGGCCGACGGCGAGCGCCTGCTGCGCGACGTGCTGGAGCGGGTGATGCTGGCGCCGGTGTGCATCGCGCCGGAGGTGGCGCTGCCGCATGCGCGCACGGATGCGGTCACGAACCTGGTGCTGGGCGTGGCGCGCATCGCGGCGCCGGGAGTCGGTTTCGACGGCGAACATCCGCACGTGCGATTGATGTTCCTGATCGGCGCGCCTCGCTCGGCGGTCGATGACTATCTCCGGCTGGTCGCGAATATTTCGCGGGTGTTGAAGAAAGAGGGGACGTATGCGGCCTTGCTGGACGCTCCCGACGAGCATGTTTTTCGCGCGATCCTGGCTCGCGCTGCCGCCGCATGAAGCGGATGGCCGATCCAGCGAAGGTGCTGCTCGAGCGGCTGATGCGGCTGCTGCGGTGGCGGCTGTGGATTCAAGAGAAGCTGCAGCCCACCGAATGGCAGATCACGCTGATGTGGGCGGCGGTGGCCGGGTTCACTGGCGCGATGTCGTCGATGCTTTTTTCGGTGCTGGCCGAGGGTATCCACGAATTACTGACGGGCCGCAGCGAGGGTGTGGTTGAAACGATGCGGTTGCTGCCGTGGTGGGCGGTGATTGGAGTGCCGGCGGCGGGCGGATTGCTGGCGGGGCTGACGCTGGCTTTGGGCAAGCGCATCGTGCGCGGACAGAGTTCGACCGATTACATGGAAGCGATCGTGATCGGCTCGGGCGAAATCCCGGTGCGAACCAGCCTGATCAAGAGCGCGGCGGCGCTGTTTTCGATCGGTTCGGGAGGATCGATCGGGCGCGAAGGTCCGATGGTGCAGATCGCGGCGGTGCTGGCCTCGTTGATCGGGCGCTGGCGGAAGTTTTCGCCGCCGCAGTTGCGCCTGTTGGTGGCGTGCGGCGCGGCGTCCGGAATTGCGTCGGCGTATAATGCGCCGATCGCGGGATCGTTTTTCGTGGCCGAGATCATTCTCGGCACGATCGCGATGGAGAGCCTTGGACCGCTCGCGGTTTCGGCGGTGGTGGCGGCTCTGACGGTGCGCGGGCTCACGGATGCGCAGCAGCTCTACGATGTGCCGCCGTTCAAGCTCAGTTCGGCGTGGGAAATGATCCCCTACATCGTGCTGGGACTGATCGCGGGCACGCTGGCGCCGTGGTTTTTGCGTTCGCTGCGGCGGGCGGAGAAGTGGTTTGTCGCGACGAGTGTTCCTCCGATCGCGCGGCTCGTGTTGGGCGGAATCATCGTCGGCGATCTGGCGGTCTTTTATCCGGAAGTGGCGGGCAACGGCTACTCGGTGGTCGTCGGGATTCTCAACGGGCATGTGCCTTGGCTCGCGTTGATCGGCATCATGCTGGCGAAGTGGGTGGCGACAGCGGCGTCGTTTGGCTCGGGCGCGCCGGGCGGTGTGTTTACGCCGGCGCTTTTCATGGGGGCGAGCGCGGGCTATTTGTTCGGCACGGCGGTGAACATGTTCTGGCCGACGGGGGCGGCGGATCCGCAGGCGTTCGCGTTGGTGGGCATGGGCGCGTTTCTGTCGGCGGCGAGTTATGCGCCGGTGATGGCGGTGATCATGCTGTTCGAGATGACGCTGAGCTACGACATCATCCTGCCCCTGTTGTTGTGCAGCGTGATCGCGTATTTCACGGCGAAAGGATTGCAGGGCGAGTCGCTCTACAGCGAATCGCTGCGGCGCAAGGCGGCCGAGACGCCGCGCGCGGCGCTGCCGGCGGGCAATGTGCGTGATCTCATGAAACAGAATCCGCCGGCGGTGCCGACGACGGCGCGCTTCGCGGAGATCGCGCGGATGTTTCTGTCGGTGCGCGTGAACAACATCTACGTGACAGGAAAGGACGGCCGTTTCCTCGGCGCGGTGGCGTTGCACGATATCAAGCCGTATCTCGGCGACGCGGATCTCGCGGGGCTCGTGATCGCGAACGACATCATGCGGGAGGATTTTCCGCGGATCGGACCGGACCAGTCGTTGAGCGATGCGCTGGGTGGATTTTTGGGCCAGCCGCTCGAGCGTTTGCCGGTGATCGATCCCGACACGGGCAAGCTGCTCGGTAGTCTCTCGAAGAGTGACCTGTTGCTCGCACTGGTCGAAAAGCGGCAGAAGCCCACGGCCTGAGCGGGGCAGGCGGGGTGGTGCGTGGGCGCCGCAAATCAGCGAAGACGAGGTGAGGTTTGGACGGCTTTTGCCGGCTCGTCACCGAGTCGCCACGTAATCGTAACAATCACCGGGCAGAGTGGGGGCGTTCAGTAAAGACAACACGAACGCACTCACTCATGCTTAACACCCAATCGAAATGGTTCGCGCTGATGCTCGGCGCCGCGGCTCTCCTCACCACGGCGGTGGCCCAAGACAGCGGAGCGCTCTTGGACGCGCTGGTGCGCAAGGGCATTCTCACGGATCAGGAAGCGGAAGATATCCGGGCCGATCTCGTGCGCGATGCCGCGCAGCCGCCCGCGACGGCCACCGGCGGCAGCAATTTCACGACGCGCCTGCGCCTGAGCGGACGCCTGCAGGCGCAGTATGCGGGACTCGACACCGGGATCGAAAATGCGGCGGATCCGGCGTCGACGAACCACTTCTTCATGCGGCGGGTTTATTTGACGGCGCGCGCGGATCTCGGGGCGGATTGGAACGCGAACATCACTTACGATTTTGCCGGCAGCCTGTTCGATGCGGCGTTTGTGCAATGGAAGCAGAGTCCGACGCTGTCGTTCGATTTTGGCCTGCGCAAAGTGAATCTCGGTTACGAAGAGCGGACGTCGTCCGGCAGCCTCAAGGCGATCGAGCGTTCGGGCGTCACGCGCTACTTCGTCGAGGAAAACAACGGGCGGCGTCTCGGAGCGGGGAGTTATCGCGTCGGCGTCTTCATGGACGGCACGGCGGGAGATTTCTTCTACGGGGCGGCGATCACCAATCCCGAACGGGCGGTGAACTTTTCGAATGCGGCGGGCGTGGGTAACAACACGAACAACGGCGTCGCGCTGTGGGCGAATGCTGGATACAAAAAGACGTTGGAGGACGGGGCGTTTGTCCTCGGCGCCGCATTCGGGTCGCTGCCCGATCAAGGCGGCAAGTCGGGCACGGCGCCGTTCGGTGTCGGCACCGGCGGCGATCTCCAGGTTTATTCAATCTATACGGATTTCAGCATCGGACGCTTCGGTCTCGCGGCTGAATACCTCAGGGCGAAGGTCGAGCGCGGTGTCTCGGCCACGCAGGATGCGAATCCGGCGGGCTTTTGGATCCAGCCGACGTTCAAGTTGACCGATCAGCTCGAAGCCGTCTTTCGCTACAGCGTGTTGGATTCCGACGGTCGCGGGGTGAACGTTTCCGACGGTGTGCGCTCGGCGCCCTCGGGCGGGACGCACGACAAGCTGACGGAAATGTTCTTCGGCGGGAATTGGTATATCAAAGGCAACGACCTGAAGTTCCAGGCTGGATACGTTTATGGCATATCCGAGGACACCGTCACGGGCGGCCCGGCCGAAGCGAAGGTCGAAGGCTTCCGTTCGCAGGTGCAGTTGAATTTCTGACCACCCTTTCACTCGTCTCCAATATCATGAAAATACTTTCGTTTATCGGCGCGGCGCTGATCGCCGTCTCTACGCTGCAAGCGCAGAAACTCGTCATCAAAGGTTCCGATACACTGGGGGCGAAGCTCGTGCCCCAGCTCGCGGAAGAATACAAAGCGAAGAATCCTGCGGTTTCGTTTGAGATCGCGGCGGAGGGCTCGACCACGGGTCTGGCCGCCATCACGGATGGCACGGCGCAAATCGGGATGTCGTCCCGCCGCGCGCGACCGACCGAGATGTCGGCCGCGGGGGCGAAGGGCGTTTCGATGAAGCCGATCATCGTGTGCTACGACGGCATCGCCGTGATCGTGAACGAAAACAACCCGATTACGTCCCTCACGCGTCGACAGGTGGAGCAGATCTTCACCGGAGACGTGAACGACTGGTCGGCGGTGGGCGGAAATTCCGGGCGGATTTCCATCTACACGCGCAACACCTCGTCCGGCACGTATTCGGATTTCAAGGACCTGGCGATGAAGCGTCGCGACTACGCCCGGTCCTCGCAGAAGATGGCCGGGAACGAGCAGATCGCCGCGGAGGTGGCGAAGAACCCGAACGGCATCGGTTACGTCGGTCTCGCCTACATGAAGGCGCCCGGCGTGAAAGTGGTGCCGATCGACGGCGCGGTTCCGACGAAGGAAGCGGTGCTCGCGAAGCAGTATCCGTTCGCTCGCCCGACGTTCTACTACACGAACGGCGAACCGAGCGGCGAAGCGGCGAAGTTCGTCGAGTTCACGTTGAGCGACGAAGGCCAGCGCATCGTGCAGCAGGTCGGTTTCGTGCCCCTGCGATGATCGCCGGCGGGCGTCTCGATCGTTTCGCTTCTCGCCAACGTGCGATGGAGACGCCTTTCTGACTTATTTAAGACGGTTCCTGCATGACTCCTCCGAGTTCCAGCGTCGCCGCCGAGTCCACCGGGTCTTTTGCCGTAAAACGCAAACGTCTCCGGTTCCTCGGCCTGACGCTCGATGACGTCATCCGTGTGTTCTTCGGCGGAAACGCCTCGGTCGCTGTGATCGTGCTCACGCTCATCACGGTCTTTCTTTTCCGTGAAGGGGCGGGGTTCTTCGGTCAGAACCGCGAAAACCTGCAGATCTACCGCCAAGCGGGGCTGGAGTTTGTCGACTTTGCGCGCCGAGCGGAGGACGAGCACACGGCTTTGACGCGCTACCTCTTCGACCTGCGACAGCGCACGTTGACACGCTTGATGGAGGCCGAAGGCCTTTCGGTCGCGGCGGCGAACGAGCGGCTGGCGGACTTCGATGAGTTTTCCGGCCGTTTCAGCGATGCGGCCGAGCCGATCCGCGGATTCGTGGCCGATCTCGGGGAGGCCGCGGTGGCGATCAAGACGAAGTTCACGATCTCACAGGATCAGATGGAGCAACAACGGCAGTTGCTGGCCGAGGGGAGAGCGGAGGAGGCGGCGGCCGTGCAGATCGATACGGTCGACTTCGAAACGGAGCTGCAGGCGCTCACCGGCACACTGCCGCTTTACAAGGAAACCAATCGCGAGTTTTCGCGGGAGTTGCAGGCGGTGCTCGATGATGCGCCGGCGATGCCGACGCCCGAGTTGAACGAGCGACTGCAGCGATTCCAGCGGATGGCTCGCGACTACATCGGCACGCTGCCGCAGGTGGAGCACGACATGGAGGCGTGGAAATGGACCGAGCCGGTTCCGTTGTGGCAGGCGTTCACGTCGTTCCTGTTTGGCCGGCAATGGCTGACGGCGAGTTTTTGGCAGGATTGGTATGGGATGGTGCCGTTGCTGGTCGGTTCGTTGCTGGTGTCCGGCATCGCGCTCTCGCTGGCGGTTCCGCTCGGTCTGGCGGCGGCGGTGTATGTGAACCAACTCGCGACGCCGCGGGAGCAGAAGATCATCAAGCCCTGCATCGAATTCATCTCGGCGTATCCGTCGGTGGTGCTCGGGTTCTTCGGGATTATTTTTCTCGGTGAACATCTGCGGGCGCTTTCCCATGTGCCCTGGCTTGCGTGGGTGCCGGGCTTTCCGTTGGCGGAACGGCTGAACGCGCTGACGGCGGGATGTCTGCTCGGGTTGATCGCGGTGCCGACGATTTTCACGCTCGCCGAAGATGCGTTGAACAATGTGCCGCGTTCCTTTCGGGAGGCGTCGTTTGCGCTGGGGGCGTCGCGTTTGCAGACGATCGTGCGGATCGTCGTGCCGGCGGCGCTCTCCGGGATGGTGTCGGCGGTGTTGCTCGGATTTGGCCGCGTGATCGGCGAGACGATGATCGTGCTGCTGTGTGCGGGTAATCGGATCGCGATTCCGGATTTTTCCGAAGGACTCGCGGTGATCACGCAGCCGGTGCACACGATGACCGGGATTATCGCGCAGGAGATGGGCGAAGTCGTGCGCGGGAGCATTCACTACCGCGCGCTGTTCGTGGTGGGCATGGTGCTCTTCTTCCTGTCGCTCGGAATCAACTACGCCGCGCAGAAGATCGTGCGGAAATATCGCGTATCCATCGGATGAATGCCGAGTCTTTGATCTCTCCGAATCCTTACGCCTACCGGCCGAGTCGCGTCCGGACCTGGGAAGCGGCGGCGCGCTGGCTTTTTAGGATCGCGACCTATGTGATCCTCTTTTGCGGGGCGGCGGTGTTGCTGAATATCGTGGTGAAGGGCGCAGGCACGGTGTTTCAAAGCGAGTTCCCTTTCGTGAATGTGCCGTTTCTGACGCAGGCGCCGGAGACCTTGTATGTCTTCGACCATGACGGCGTGCGGCAGGAGATGGGGGATCGTGAGTTTCGCGCGTTTCGGGAAGCGAACCCGGGCCGGAATATTCGGGCGGAGAGCTATGTCTATTCTTCCGGCGGAATTCTGCCCTGCATCGTCGGCACGCTGCTGCTGGTGGTGGGATCGATGACGATCGCGTTGTTCTTCGGCGTGAGCGCGGCGATTTACCTCAACGAATACGCGAGCGACAACCGGATGATCCGAGGCGTGCGGCTGGCGATCGTGAATTTGGCGGGTGTGCCGTCGATCGTGTTCGGCCTTTTCGGATTCGGGCTGTTCGTGATTTTCCTCGGCTGGAATGTGTCGCTGCTCGCGGGCTGGTTCACGCTGGCGTTCATGGTTCTGCCGGTGGTGATCACGGCGAGCGAGGAGGCGTTGAAGGCGGTGCCGAAAGGCTTCCGCGAAGGCTCGCTCGCGCTCGGGGCGACCAAGTGGCAGACGATTCGGAAGAATGTGCTGCCGTATGCGCTACCGGGGATTTTGACGTCCTCGATTCTCGGCATCGCGAGGGTGGCGGGCGAGACGGCGCCGATCATGTTCACGGCGGCTTATGTCGTGCGGGACAAACTGCCTTGGGAAGTCGAGCGGGTGAGCGACTTCTTTTTCCAAGGCGTGATGGCGCTCCCATATCACATCTACGTCGTGAGTTCGAAGATCCCGCAGAACGCCTACACCGAACGGGTGCAATATGGCACGGCGTTTGTCTTCCTCGCGCTGGTCGCGATCATCGCCGCGGCCTCGATCACTCTCCGCAACCGACTTCGCAATCGCTACAAATGGTGAACGCCATGACCCTCATGGAACCTGCATCGATTCCACAACCCGCTTTACCCGTGTCTGCGCAAAAAATCGTGGCTGCGTCCAAACCTGTCCTCGCGCACAAACCGATCATCCAGGTCGAGAATCTCGAGTTCCGCTATGGCGCGCAGAAGGCGTTGGACGGGATTTCGCTGAGCATCCAGGAAAAGAAAGTCACGGCCTTCATCGGACCTTCCGGCTGCGGGAAGTCGACGCTGTTGCGCTGCTTCAATCGGATGAACGATCTGATCGACGGCGCGCGGGTGACGGGCGGGTCGATTCATATTCGCGGCGTGGATATCAACGACCGCGACGTGGATCCGATCGAACTGCGCAAACGGGTGGGCATGGTGTTTCAGAAATCGAATCCGTTTCCGAAGAGCATCTACGAAAACATCGCCTATGGGCTGCGTCTGCAGGGCATCACGAACAAGCGACGGCTCGACGAGGTGGTGGAGAAGTCGCTGCGCGGCGCGGCGCTGTGGGACGAGGTGAAGGACCGGCTGCACCTCAGCGGGCTGGGTCTATCGGGCGGACAGCAGCAGCGGTTGTGCATTGCACGGGCGATCGCGGTGGAGCCGGAGATCATCCTGATGGACGAGCCGTGTTCGGCGCTTGATCCGCTGGCGACGGCGAAGATCGAGGAGTTGATCCAGGATCTGCGGCATCGCTACACGATCGTGATCGTGACGCACAACATGCAGCAGGCCGCGCGCTGCTCGGATCAGACGGCGTTCTTCTACCTCGGTAAACTCGTCGAGTTCGGCGACACGAACACGTTGTTCATGAATCCGGCGAATCCTCAGACCGAGGCGTATGTGTCCGGACGATTTGGCTGAAACGCCACGCACCATGACGCACTTCACGGAAGAGATGAGCAAACTGAAGGAAGCGCTCCTCGCGATGGCCAGTCACGCGGAGTCGGCGGTGGCGCGGGCGATGCGCGCGCTGGTCGAGCGGGACGATGCGCTGGCGCAGCAGGTGATCGACGACGACAACATCCTCGATCAATTCGAGATGGAGGTGGACGACATCGCGATCCACCTGCTCGCGAAGGCGCCGCTGGCGACGGAGCTGCGGTTGATCACGGTCGCGATGAAGATCTCGCAGAATCTCGAGCGGGTGGGGGACGAAGCGGTTTCGATCGCGAATCGGGCGCTCGATCTCTCGCGGGAACCCCAGTTGAAGCCCTACGTCGATTTGCCCCGGATGGCGGCGATGTCGCTCGAGATGCTGCGCGATGCGCTGACGGCGTTCATCGACCGGCTGCCGGAGAAGGCGCGCGCGGTGGTCCCGCGCGATCAGGACGTGGACGAGCTGAACCGTCAGCTCTATCGAGAACTTTCGAGCTTCATGATCGAGCAGCCGTCGAATATCTCGCGTTGCCTGGCGTTGATGGCGGTTTCGAAACGCCTGGAGCGAATCGCGGATCACGCGACGAACATCGCGGAGGAAGTGGTGTATCTCTATGAATTTCGCGACATCCGCCACACGGGGGCTCAAACACGATGAAACCAAAGATACTGGTCGTTGACGACGAGCCCGATGCGCTCGAGCTGATGGGCTTCAAGCTGCGCGAGGCGGGCTTCACGCCGGTCTTCGCCGCGGATGGAGCGAAAGCGCTGACGGCGGTGCGAGCGGAGAAGCCGGACCTGATCGTGCTCGATCTCATGTTGCCCGAAATCGACGGGCTGGAAGTGTGCAAGATCCTGCGCCGCGATCCCGAGACGGTTTCGATTCCGATCATCATGCTGACCGCGAAGGCGGCGGAGATGGATCGCGTGCTGGGGCTGGAGCTGGGCGCGGACGATTACGTGACGAAGCCGTATAGCCCGCGGGAATTGGTGTTGCGGATACGGAAGCTGCTGAAACGTGTGCAGGCGACGGACGAGACGGGCGAGCGTTTCCGCATCGGACCGCTCGAGATCGACGTGCCGCGGCACGAAGCGCGGGTGGACAACAAGCCGGTGGCGCTGACGGCGACGGAGTTCAATTTGCTCACGCTGCTGGCGAAACGCCGCGGACGCGTGCAGACGCGCGAGCGATTGCTGCAGGACGTGTGGGGCTACGAAGCGTCGATCGACACGCGAACGGTGGACACGCACATGAGGCGGCTGCGCGAGAAAGTCGGACCGGTGGCCGGCTATCTGGAAACGATTCGCGGCGTCGGGTATCGGTTCAAGGCGGAGGAGTGAGAATTCGGGCGCAGCGCCTTTCCCACGGTTGATAATATGAATCTCGTGATCGCTCTGCTCGGTCTGCTGCTGGTCGCCGCGGGCGTGATGTGGTGGCGGGCGGTCGTCCGGTTGCGGACGCTGCAGGAGCGTCATGCACGCGAGTTGGAGGACCGGCGGGCGGCGCAGGATGCGGCGGTCGCGCAACATCGACAAAGGCTGCAGGCGCTGCTCGACAGCATGATCGAAGGCATCGTGGTGCTCGATCAACAGAAGCGCGTGGCGATCGCGAATCGGGCGGCGGTGGAACTCTTCGGGATGTCGGAGCCGGTGGAGGGGCGGGCGTTGCTCGAGGCGGTGCGGCATCATGAAGTCGCGGCGCTGGTGAGCCGGCTCGAAACGGAGCCGGCGGTGTTGGGTCATGAGGTCCGGATCGAAGGGGCGTCGCCGCGGTTCATGCAGATCAACGCGGTGGCATTGCGGGAGCCCAATGGGACGCCGGGCGGAGCGGTGCTGGTGTTTCACGATTTGACGCGCGTGCGTGAACTCGAAGGCGTGCGGCAGGAGTTTGTGGCGAACGTCAGCCACGAGCTGCGAACGCCGCTCTCGTTGATCAAGGGGGCGGCGGAGACGCTGCTCGACGGCGCGAAGAGCGATGACGTGGCGCTCGGCCGGCTGCTGAACATCATCGACCGGCATGCGGACCGGTTGAGGTTGCTGATCGACGATCTGCTGATGCTGGCGAAGCTCGATTCGGGACGCGTGGTGCTGAACGTGCAGCCGTCGGCTTTGCGACTCGCGGTGCAGGAGGTGATCGAGGATCTCGCCGAGCGGGCGAAGACGCGGGATATGCAGATTCTGAATACGCTGCCGGCGGGAATGATGGCGAAGGCGGATCCGGATCGGCTGCGGCAGGTGCTTTCGAACCTGATCGACAACGCGATCAAATACGGGCGTCCGGCGGGAACGGTGACGATCGGTGGGCGGGTGTTGAGCGAGGCGTTCGTCGAAGTGTGCGTGCAGGACGACGGGCCCGGGATCCCGCCGGAGTCGCGGGCGCGGGTGTTCGAGCGGTTCTATCGGGCGGACAAGGCGCGTTCGCGTGAGCAAGGCGGGACGGGGCTTGGGCTCGCGATCGTGAAGCACGTGGTGCAGGCGCACGGCGGGGACGTGCGGGTGGAGAGCGAGCCGGGACGCGGGGCGACGTTTTGTTTCACGCTGCCGCGGTGAGCGGCGAGAGCGTTGCGCGGTGGGGGCACCGCGCCTCGGTGGGCGAAGCGGAACTAAATGCCGAACTTGTGGAGGAGTTCGACGATGCCGTAGCCGAGCAGGCCGGTGAGCGGGAGCGTGAGGACCCAGGCCCAGACGATTTTTCCGACGAGGCCCCATTTGACGGCGCTGAGGCGCTTCGACGCGCCGACGCCCATGATGGAGGTGGAAATGACGTGCGTGGTCGACAGCGGCACGCCGGCGACGGATGCGCCGTGGATGATCAGCGCGGCGGTCGTCTCGGCGGCGAAGCCGTGCACCGGTTGAAGTTTGACCATCTTGTGGCCCATGGTGCGGATGATGCGCCAGCCGCCCGCGGCCGTGCCGGCGGCCATCGTGAGCGCACAGGTGATCATCACCCAGCGGGGAACGCTGAATTCCGGCGTGTGGAGAAAGTGCAGCCAGCCTGGCAGCTCCTCGAAGGCGCCGGATTGGGTGCCGGTGAACAGCGCGAGCGTGATGATGCCCATCGTCTTTTGCGCGTCGTTGTGGCCGTGGCTGTAGCCCATGAAGCCGGCGCTGATGAGCTGGGCCTTGCCGAAGACGACGCGCACAAAATACGGGGTGGCTTTGCGAAGAGCGACGAGGAGCAGGAACATCAGCAGCGCGCCGCCGATGAAACCGAGCACCGGCGAGGCGACCATCGGCAGCACGATTTTCGGCCAGAGACCGGCGTGGGAGCCGTTTTCGACGACGTGCCATTTGAGGACGTCCCAGTTGTTGGCCGTGCCGAGCGCGGAACCGCAGAGGCCGCCGACGAGGGCGTGGCTGGAGCTCGAGGGCAATCCGAGCCACCAGGTGAAGAGCCCCCAGACGATCGCGCTGAGCAACGCGGCGAGGACGGTGCTCATCGTGACGAAATTCGTATCGACGAGACCCTTGCCGACGGTGGCGGCGACGGCGGTGCCGGCGAGCGCGCCGACCAGATTCCAGAATGCGGCCCAGAGAATGGCCTGCCGCGGGGTGAGGACCTTCGTCGAGACGACCGTGGCGATGGCGTTGGCCGTGTCGTGAAAGCCGTTGATGTATTCGAAAATCAACGCCGCGAGCAGGACGAGGAGGAAGAGGGTCATTTCGTCGGGTGGCGGAAGGCGACTTGGAACGAAACGCCGGCTCCGGCGCGGAACAGGCTGCGAGCTGCTGCGGTGAACGAGCTCACGAGTGCTTCAGCACGATTTGGACGACGATGTTGCCGGCGTTGCGGCAGCGGTCGACGGCTTGCTCCACCATCTCGTAGAGCTCCTGGAGGATGACGAGTTCGCGCGCCTCGTAGGGGCCGTGATAGAGCTCCTTGAGGAGGCCGAGCATGACCTTGTCGGCTTCGCCCTCGGCGTATTGGAGGCGGTCGTTGGCCTCGCGCACCTTGTCGATGTGCGTGCCGTTGCGCAGTTCCTTCACCATGAAGACCACGGCTTCGGCGGCGAGGTTGAGCAGCTCGGCCTGGCGTTGAAAGGCGGTGTGCGGCACGCGGCCGGGGTAGATCGAGAGGCGTTCGACGATTTTTTCGATGGCCTTCGGGATGCGATAGAGCGCGAACGAAAGCGCCTCGATGTCTTCGCGCTCGAGGGGCGTGACGAACGTCTTGCTCAGCTCTTCCGTCATTTGATGACGGATACGCTTCTCCTTGCGGCGGCTCTGCACGAAGTCGTCCAAGTTGGGCGGCGGACCACCTTTGCTGAGGGCTTGCAGGTAGTTGGAAAGGAGGCCGACGCTGGTGCGGGCCTCTTCCGCGCCGGCTTCGAGCAAGTCGAAGAACTTGTCCTCTTTGCCGAGAAGCTTCTTGAGCGAGAACATGGGCGCCTGAGTAGCTGTCGATGTGGCGATTGCGAAACAATTTTCTCGCGATCGGAAAGTAAGCCACGGGGCTGATCCGGGGCATTACGAAAGCGTCGACGCGCCCGTCACTTCGACTGGCCTCGGAGAAACGCCCAAACGCGTCCGAGACGCTCGGCGATCGCCCGGCTGCTGCGGCCGATCGAATCGGAATCCCACGTGTAGTCGCTCCAGGAACGTTGTTCACCGGGGCGCGCCATGTGATCGCAGGCGGCGGGGACGGCGGTGACGCCGGCGCCGCGCATGAGGGCGAGCGCGCGGGGGAGATGCCAGGCGGACGTGACGAGAATCACGGGTTCGTCGCCGGCGAGAGCGCGAATGGCGAGCGATTCATCGTGGGTGTCGCGCGCGGAAGCGAGCAGGACGATGCGCGAGCGCGGGAGACCGAGGGATTCGGCAGCCTGGGCGAGGATCTCGGCGTGGTCGGGTTCGCCGGGAGCGCCGCGGCCGCAGGTCACGAGCTTCGCGTTCGGGAGCGCGCGCGCGAGCCGGACGCCTTCGGCGAGTCGGGCGCGGGCGGAGTGACTGAGCTTGTTGACGGCGGAGAAGCCGGGCGTGTTGCCATGTCCTCCGCCGAGCACGACGATGTAGCGGCAGCGCGTGAGGGGTTTGGGCAGGGGGTCGCCGGGAGCGAATTCGGGCAGCGTGGGGAAATCGCTTTCCAGCGGACGAATGAGCGCGGTGCTGACGGCCTTGTTGCTGAAAATAAGCAATAGCGCGACGCCGGCGACGACGAGCGCGCGCCCGAGACGTGCGCGACGCACAGAGAAAAGCAGCAAGGCGCCGACCGTGAGCAGCGCGAGGCTGAGCGGCAGAGGCATCAGCCAGAAGGAAACGAATTTCTTCAACAGAAACGTCACGGCGCTAGGAGGAACGAGATTGCCGGCGACGTGCAAGGCCGGGAGCAAGGAACAAACCCGCTAAACCACGGACCATGCGCGGGAAAACGCCGGTGGCCGCGCATCCCGCGCGCGACCGTTGTGACTCGTTCCCCAATGCACGGCACCGCACTTTCCATCGAGACGACCTCCTTCGAGGTGGAGTTTGGAGCAGAGGCGTCGGTGTTGGGCGGAGCGGGCCGGGTGACGCGGCTGGCGCTGCCGTGGCTGGGCGGCACGAGGACCGAACGGCTGTTTCGCGGCGCGCGGTGGGCGGGAGAGAGCGACGGTTTTCAATTGTGGGAAACCGACGGGCTGCGGATCGGCGCGACGGTGCAGGCGGTGGGGACGTCGTTGCGGCGCACGACTCGCGAGGTTTACGAGCGGTTGCTGCGCGCGAGCGTCGGCTGGCCGCTGTATCGCGTTTGGAACTACGTGCCGGGAATCAACGACACGGCGGACGGCGGCGAAAACTATCACGTGTTCTGCGAGGGACGCGCGGAGGCCTTCGAGGCGTTGCACGGAAGCGGCTTCGAGCGCGCGCTGCCGGCGGCGTCGGCGGTGGGATCGGACGGATCGGCGCTGGCGACGGTGTTCGTCGCGGGGCGGGCCACGCCGCGGCATCTGGAGAATCCCGAACAAGTGCCGGCCTACGAATACCCGCGGGAACACGGGCCGCGGCCCCCGAGTTTTTCACGGGCGACGGTGGCGCAGACGCAAAGCGGACGGCGGCTGGTTTTCGTTTCGGGCACGGCGGCGATCAAAGGGCATGCGACGATCGCGGCGGGCGATTTGGATGCGCAGCTCGATTGCACGCTGGACAACCTACGGCTGATTTCGCGGGCGGCGTCGCTGGGCGATGCGCTTGGGGCGGAAGCGTCGACGGCGCGACATTTCAAAGTCTATCTGCGCGATCCGGCGACGTATCGCCGCGTGCGGGACCGGCTCGAGGCGGAGTTCGTGCAAGCGAGCGATCACGTGACGTATCTGCAGGCGGAAGTCTGCCGCGCCGCCCTCGAGGTGGAGATCGAGGCGACGCTGGTGGGAAGATGACGAGGGCGCGGGCTGAAGCACCGCGCCACTCAGGCCCGGGCGCCGACGAGAGCGCGGAGTTGGCGCGTGTCGGTCTTGCCGCGAGGGGTGAGCGGAAAGGAAGGAAGGGCGATGAGGCTTCGCGGGACTTTCCACGAGGCGAGGCGGGAGCGCAGGGCGTCGCGCCAGGCAGGGGGCTGGGTGTCGCAGGCGACGACGGCGGCAACGGACTCCTGGCGTTCGGGGTGCGGGAGCGCGTAGGCATCGCGGACGCCGGGAAGGGAGCGGAGCGCGTGTTCGATTTCGGAGAGATTCAAGCGGCGGCCGGCGACCTTGATCGTGCGACCGGTGCGACCGCGGAGGACGAGTTCGCCGCGTTCGTTGATCTCGCCGAAGTCGGCGGCGACATGCGTGGCGGGGTGGCGATTGCCGAGGGTGTAAACGGCGAGGCTGTGCACGCGGACACGCCGGCCACGGGCGAGCGATACGGTCACACCGGGAAGCGGCGTGCCGACGCCGCGGCCCTCGAGGGAGGCTGTGCCGGTGCGATCATAGGCGATGCCGCCGGTTTCGCTGGAACCGTAGAAATTATGGATGAGGCGCTTGAAGCGGGTGTGAAAGGCGCGCGCGATGGCGGGATCGAGTGGCGCGCCGGCGGAGATGACCGTGCGAAGCGAAGCGAGTGAAGCAGGGGAGATGTCGGCTTCGACAAGCGCGCGCAGCAGAGCGGGCACGGCGGGAAACACCGTGGGACGAAAACGCGAGATCTCGGTGGCGATGACGTGGGGCAGCGCGGTCGAGCCGCAAATGATGGCGGTGCCTTGGGCGAGAAGCGGGATGACGAGGTTGCCCCAGCCGTAGGAGTGACCGAACGGAATCAAGGCGTAGTTGAAATCGGAGGACGAGACACGCATGCCGGCGCAGACGTGGCGGCCGTCGGCGAGCATCTGCGCGTCGGTGAAGGCGAGGGCGCGAGGCGTCCCGGTGCTGCCGGAGGTGAGTTTGACGATGCGCCGACGATCGGAAAACGCGCGACCGCGCGGAAAGGTTTCGAGGACGTGTCCGGTCCAGCGATACGACGCGCGGAGTGAGCGGGCGATGGCAAGCTGGCGGGCAGGCGGTTCGCCGGGATCGAGCGGTGCGACAACGGCGCGGGCCTTGATCAAGGCGAGGAGCAGGACGAGCCATTGCGGACCGTTGGGTTCGGAGAAGAGCACGATGCGGCCGTTGAAATCGAAGGGGTGGCGGGCGAGCCAGGCATCGCTGGCGCGGTCGAGTTCGCGGCGCGTCCAGATGCGTCCGCTCGCCGCTTCGATCAGCGCGGGAGCGCGGGGGGCGGCGGCGAGGGTTTTCTTCCAGGCTTGAAGGAGCAGAGGCGTCATGGCCGACGAGGCGTGCGCGCTTCGATTTCGAGCGCGACCAAGGCGATGGACACCACCAGCGCCACACTGGTGCCGAGCGCGTGAATGACGGGGATGCGGCTGAAACCCAGGACGACGAAAGACGCGATCGTGGTGAGCGCGGAGAGGCGCACGGCGGTCGAAGGCAACGCACGCAGGCGTGAGGTGGCGCTGGTGAAGATCGTGTAATCGTGGGCGAGGCAGGCGCCGAGGAAGCCGCCCAGGAGATGGAAGAGGTTGAGGGGAAAACCGCCGAGTGAGAGCAATCCGAGACCGGCGAGACAGGCGCCGGCGGGAATGGCGGCGATGCGAAAGGCGCGGCGGTCGCGGTAGAGGAGCGTGACGAAGAGAACGACGAGTGCGAGTCCGACGAAGCTGAGCCGCAAGGCGGAGAGACGGTAGCGACCGAAGAGGGTGTTGAAGGTTTCGAGTTGGTGGACGGCGAGGGTGCCGGAGTCGTCGAAAAGGGGGAGCGCGGGGGCGTCTTGAACGAGGCTGAGAAACCACGGGTGAGGGGAAAAAGGAGCGAGGGTTTGCGCGAGCGGGGCGGGCAGGTGTGGGAGGAGTTCGCGGTAAAGTTGGGCGTAGTCGTCGGGGGGCGCGCGGCGCGAGTTTTCATCCCAAGCATCGAAGAAGGAGGCGAAGGCGGCGGGATCGAAGGTGCGGCGCTCGAGTGTGGCACGGAAATCGGCGGGGAAGGAGGCGAGCTTCTGGAGGAGGGAGGGGGCGGCACGCCAAGCCGATTCGGTGGGGAAAATGGCGCCGAGGGAGGCGACGGTGGCATCGGGGGCGTGGTTGCCGACGTGGCGAAGGAAGCGATCGAGGCGATCGCGGGCGCCGGCGAGCGTGTCGCCAAAAGTCAGATACGCAGTTTGTGCGGGTCGTTCGCCGAAGAGTTGGCGGACGCGCGTGTCGTTTTGGCGAAGCTCGGTGGATGGAAGGTCGAGTTCGCGGATGTCGTCGTGCCATTTGGCGGTGAACGGCAGCGTGAGGGCGCAAACGAGAGCCGCGACGAGAAGCGCGAGGGGAAGGCGGCGCGAGGTGATGCGGCCGCGATCGAGAAGGGAAAGCGGGCGGGTGGAAATCGGTGAAGTGGGGACGGCGGCGAACCAAAGCAGGGCGGCGCCGAACGCGCAGAGGACACCGCTGGCGACGAAGAATCCCACCTGACGGAGCAGCGGAAGCTCGGAGACGAGCAGGAGGGAAAAGCCGAGCACGGTGGTGAGGCAGCTTGTCAGCAGCGGACGAAGCAGTGGGCGGAGACGGGCGGAGTAGGACGGGTGTTGCGGGTCGGGTGGTTGCAGCGAGATGTAAAAGCCGTAGTCGATGGCGACGCCGGCGAGGAGGGCGCCGATGACGAAGACGAGGATGTGAACCGGCGAGAAAACGAGCGTGGTGGCGGTCCAGGCGCCGAGGAGCGAAAGAAGAACGACGGGCAATAGTTGAACGATTTGCCAAGGGCGGCGAAGGAAGAGGGTGGCGACGCCGAGCACCGCGACAATCGAGACGAGGTTGAGGACGGTGACCTCGCGTTGGATGCGCGTGCGGCTGGCGGCGGCGAAGCGATTGACGCCGGTCCATTCGAGGGAGAGTTCGGGCTGGAGGGTGCGAGCGGATGCGAGGGCGTCGTCGATCGCCACGAAGACGGGTTCCTGGCCGGCGTCGGAGAGAGGCGGCGCTTTTTGCAGGGCCCAGACGAGCGTGCGCGATTTGGCGGCCGGGTTTGTGAGATCGAGAGGCGAGAGGTCGCGGATGAGTCGCGGCACGAGGAGGAGCGGATCGGCGGCGATCAGCTCCTGCATCGACATGGCTTCGGGTTGCGCGAGGAAGGACTCGAGTCCGTCGGCGGCGTGTTCGGCGGCCCAGGAGGAAAATTCATTTTCGGGGAGAGCGGTCTGCGCGAACGCCGCTTGCATGCGGCCGAGCCACGCGGGGAGTAGAAGGGCGAAGCGTTGGTCGAAAACGGCGCGGGCGAAGGCTTCGCGTTGAGCGGGATCGGCGTGACGTTCGACCGTCGCGAAGACGCCGGAAGTGCGAAGCGAGTCGATGAAGGCGGTGGCGGCGCGATCGTCTGGCGGCGCGTCGGAGTGCGGATGGTCGAGCGCGAGGAGAACGACGCGGGCTTGAACGTCGGCGGTGAGGCTGCGAACGAGCGAGAGTTCGGGAGCGCGTTCGTCGGCAGGGAGGAGATCGAGAATGTCGGTGGTGATGTCGCGCGCGGGCTCGAGCAGCGCGAGACGGAGCAGGCAGGCGGCGACAAAAACGGCGAGAACGAGGCGGGCGGCGAGCACGGAAGGATTGCGGAAGAAAGGGCGGCTCGCCGGGGAGGCGCGTCAGCGGAAGTAGCGCTTCAAGTCGGCGGGCGTGAAGTCGACGTTCTCGCGGGCGTCGCGGATGAGGATCTCGATGCGTTGCTCAGAGGAGCGGGTGAACTCAAGGCGTTCGAGAACGCCTTCGTGACCTGACAGCGTGATGGCGCCGAGCGAGCCGGCGCGCGAGATGTTGCGAGGGATAAGTTGCAGGAACCAGTCGGCGCCGGTGCGCTCGCCGGTGAACGCGAAATCCTGTTGGAGCGCGGCGAGGTCGAAGTGAAGCACGTTGGCCATGATCGAGGTGGCGGCCTGGATGCGCGCGTGATCGGGCGGGGTGTGGCTGCGACCGGTGGCGTCGCGCACGAGGAGACCTTGATCGTCGCCGATGAGGATTTGTGGCGTGGGAGCAAGGTAGCGGAGACTGAGACCGCGACCGGGGACGAGGCGGAGCTCTCCGGTGCGCACGACGGGTTTTTTGCGGAAAGGAAAATGTCTCCGTTCCTCGAATACAGCGAGACGAGTCGTGTCCGCGGAGAGGGCGTTGAAGATGTCGCGCCACCGGGGATCGTTGGCGGGATCGCTGATCGCGGGCAGCGCCGCGAAGGCGCGGGAGGCGACAAACGCGAAGAGGGCGGCGACGAAAAATGGACGGACGAGCTTCATGAAAGCTCGGGTGAGCGGCGCATGCGCACGAGGGCGATCCAGCGCCAGAAGGCGAGTTGCGGGAGGAGGCGAAGGTGGAGCCAGACCATCTTCGCGTTGTCGCGGATGTAGTTGAAATGTGATACACCGCCGTCGTTGCGCGCGATGTAGCGGCAGGGCGCGGGGAGGTTGAGGGTGGGAATGCCTTCCCAGACCATGCGCACGGCGACCTCGGGATCGAAGTCGAAGCCGCGGGCGAAGCGGGTGGAATCGAGGGCGCGTTTGAGCGCGGCGGCGGGGTAGACGCGAAAGCCGAAGAGCGGATCGTCGATGCCGCGGCCGAGGATTTCGAGTCGGGCGAAGCCAACGCTGACCTTGCGGCCGTAGAGACGTTCGAGCGGAGCCTCGGGGCCGAAGATCGGGCGGCCGAGGATGAGCGCGTCGGGGTTGCGCTGGGAGACGTCCATGAACGGACGAATGTGCGCGGCGGAGTGCTGGCCGTCGGCGTCCATGGTGAGGACGTGCGTGAAGCCGGCTTGCAGGGCGGCTTCGACGCCGGTGGCGACGGCGGCGCCCTTGCCGCCGTTCTCGGCGCGGACGAGGACGCGGAGGCGCGGATCGCGTCGGGCGAGTTCGAGGAGGGGTTGTTCGCTGCGGTCGTCGCTGCCGTCGATCACGACCCACACGGGACTCCACTGACGCAGGGCGTCGCGAACCGTCGACACGAGCCGGCGGCCGGTGTTGTAGGACGGGATGAGGACGAGGTGAGTGGATGAAGGAGGCATGGCTCGTTCAAGAGACGAGACAGGGAGAGCCGGTGAGTTGCTCCGTCAGGCGCTCCTCGACGAAGGCGGCGGTGGCGCGGACGGGACGGTGCGGTTCGGGTTCGAGGCGATCGTCGGCGCAGATGTCGACGACCGCGGGAAATTGCGGCACCTGCCACCAGCGCCGGCCGCGGGGGAGGAGGTCGCGGCTGGCTCGGATGACGACAATTTGGATGGGGGCGTGCGCGCGGGCGGCGATGAGGGCGAAGCCAGTTTTGCACGGGTTGAGCGTGAGGTGGGCGGACGTGCGCGTGCCTTCGGGAAAGATGAGCAATGTGCGGCCGGCGGAGATGCGTTCGACGGCGCTGCGGATGAATTCGGTGCCGGTGGCGCAGGCGAGGTGATCGGCGAGAAGCGCGACCGGGGCGAGGAAGGGATTGCGCCGCATGGAAGGTTTGAAGACGCAGATCGCGTCGGGCAGGCGGGAGAGGAGGAAGGTCGCGTCGAGAAGGCCGGGATGATTGGCGACCCAGACGGCGCCGCCGCGAAGCGGGATGTTTTCGAAACCGTGCCAACGCACGTGGACGAGGCCGGTGAAATCGAGCCAAGCGTTCCAGGCGGAGAAGAAGCGTTGGAGGAGTTGGCGGGCGAGTGGTGCGAAGCGAGTGCGGGCGCCGGGCACGCAGAGCAGAGCGGCGCAGAGGAGGTTGACGAGGAGCGCGCAGAGGCCGAAGAGCAGCCAGGAGAAGGCGAAGAGGCTGATGTGGAAGAGGCGTCTCATGCGGCGGCGGCGGATGAGGCGGTTCGGACGGCGGAGGGCGATGCGGCGGAGCCCGGCAGAGCGGGACTGAGCGGAAGGAAGTTGAACCACAGATACGGGTTCGCGCGGAGGAGGGATTCTAGTTGGTGGAGGAAGGCCTGAAAATGGGCGCGGGCGCGGGCGAGGTTTTCGTCGCGCGACGGGCCATCGGGTTCGAAGACGGGCGAAGCGTGGAGGAGGGATTCGTTGCGCGCGCCGGGGACGCTGAGGCAGAAGACGACGGGGAGGCGGAAGACGAGCGAGAGATGATAAATCGTGAACGGCATGAGCCGGCGGGCGCCGAGGAAGTCGAACGGTTCGACCTTCGAACTGTGTTCGATGCGATCGCACATCATGGCGATGGAGCTGCCGGACTGGGCGGCGTCCTTGAGCGCGAAGAGGAGGTTTTCGGTTTCGTTGACCCAGACGTAAGTGACCCATTGGCCGAAACGGTCGGAGAGGCGATGGGTGTCGCGGGAGTTGCCCAGGCGCAGGCGGATCATGTGCACGTGGCGGCGAAATTCCCCGAGGAGGAAGCCGAGGAGGTCGGAGTTGCCGAAATGGATCGTGCCGAGAAGCGCGGGGCGGTCGGTGCGCATCAATGCGCGGAAAGGCTCGAAGCTCGGTTGAGGAAGGCAGCGGTGGTCGCCCGTCTCCGCGGCGTGGATACGCGTCATCAATACTTGGCTGTAGGTGTGGAAATGACGCCAGACCTCGCGCAGGCGGGCGGGGTGGCCGAGGACGGCGGAAAGGTAGGCCCGCGAATGCCGGCGTTGTTGCGGCATGAGGAGGAGCGCGCACGCGGCGCCGAGGCCGAGGAGCGGTTGAAGAAGGAAATCGGGCAGCGTGCGATCGAGCTGCTTCAGGAAATCGTAGCCCCAGTCGGGGCCGGGATTGCGCAGCGGGGGGCGCGACGAAGGCGCGTTGCGGCTCAGTTCCATGACAACGTGAGGATCAGGCCGGGCGCGACGGCATGGGAAAGCGGCTCGCGTTGGGCGAGGGCGGAAAAGAAGCGCGGAAGACGGAGTTCAGCTTCGAGCGCGGATTCGGCGGCGGTCGTTTGTTCGAGGCGGAGTGAGCCGAGGGCGTTGGCGGAATCGGAGGAGAGGGCGAGGGCGAAGGCGAAAGTGTCGCCGCTGGCGGCGTCGTGTTCGAGGAGCCACGTGCCGCGTTCTTCGCCGCCGCAGAGAAGAGTGCGCGGGGAGGGTGAGAGGAGGGCGGATTGGACGGCGTGGGCAACGAGATGGCGTTGGCCGGTGTGAGGAAAGAAATGGCGGATCGGTTGTTGGCGGGCGATGAGGACCTGTTGAATGCCGCTGGGATGAATGGAGGTTTGGAAGAGCGTGGGGCTGGGCGTGGGGAAACTCGTGAGGTAGTCTTCGAGGGCGCGGGTTTCGCCGTAGACGGAGGCGTAGACGACGGTGTCGTTTTCGGTGGGAGCGAGATCGTGGAGAACGCCGCCGAGGAGAAGGCCGAGCTGGGTCATGCGCCGCGTGGCATTGCGCGGAAAAGCGTCGCGCAGACGCTCGCGCGTGGCGGCGAGGTCTTCGGCACCGGGGGCGTCGGTGCGGAGGGCGACGATGTGGCGGTGGAGCATTTGGGGCGCGGGTGCGTGGGTGGCGGGTGTGAGAACGAGAAAGAGAACGAAGAACGAGAACGAGCGGGCTAAGCGGGGGTGAGGAGGGTGGCGGCGTGGGCGCCGCCGAAGGCGTTGCTGGTGAGCAACACGGCATCGAAAGCGGCGGTGGAGAACGGTTCCGCGGCGACGTTGTCGCGGAAGAAGGGCGGCTCGCTGCCGATGGTGCCGGGGACGCGGCCATCGCGGAGCGATTCGACGGCGAGGGCGAGTTCGACGAGACCGCAACTGCCGAGCGTGTGGCCGAGGCTGCCTTTCCAAGAGACGAGTGGAGCGTCGGGGAATAGTTGGGCGAGGGTATCGGCTTCGAGACGGCCGGCTTCGAGGGTGCCGGTGCCGTGGCCTTTGATCCAGAGGCGTCGATCGCGCGCGGCGGCGGCGACGGGCTCGAGGCAGGTGGCGAAACCGGAGCCGTCGGCGCGGTTCGCCGTGAAGTGATGCATCTCGTTGTAGAGAGACTGGGCGTGGAGGAGGAGCGTGTTGGCCGCGGTGGGAGAGGCGTCGGGATGTTCGAGGACGGCGAAAGCGGCGCCGTCGCCGAGTCCGATCGAGCCGGTGTCGCGGGCGGCGTAAGGAGCGGGGAAGCCGTTGTTCAGAATTTTCAGCGCGTGGAAACCGCCGGCGACGAACGGGCTGACGAAATCGAACGTGAAGACGAGCGCGCGGTCGGCGAGGCCGGCGTGGAGCGTGCGCGTGGCGAGGAGCAGGCCGAGGTGCGCGGAGACACAGGCGTGGGAGAGGATGGAGACGTTGGCGCCCCAGCCGAAGTGCTGGCGTATCCGGTCGACGGACGCGAAGGGCGTGCCGGAGGCGAGGTGCGCGGGATCGCGGGTGCGTTGAAAGGCGTAGAGGCTGCCGACGCCGAAGTTGGAACTGGTGACGAAAACCGGAAGACGGGGAGAGCCCCAGTCGGCGGCGGGGATCTGGGCGCCGAGGGTGTCGAGGTGCGCGAGCCAGTTGGGCGGGGCGGTTTCGTCGAGGGAGCGTTGCGGAAGAAGGGCAAGCGGAACGGAGTCGCCGCCGTCGCGACCGAGGACGGGATGAAGTTGAAGCGCGCGCTGGTGGGAGAGGAGAGCGGCGTGGGTGGAAGCGGCGTCACCGAGCGCGGTCAGACAGCCGGTGGCGGTGAGTCGGATGGGCGGGGGAGAAAACGGAGCGGAAGGCACGGAGCGGAGGACGTGCGGTGAGTGGCACGCGGATGAGGCGTGGGCGGCGCGTTGGGGACCCCGACGAGTCGGAGCAGGCTCAGGCGGCTACTAGGCGGGGACGCGGTCGGCGGGGGCGCGGGAGCGGACGAAATCGGCGAGGTGGGCGACGCTGGCGAGGGCGGCGCGGGATTCCTCGCTGCTGGAGATTTTGATGCCGAATTCCTTCTCTAGCGTGACGACGAGTTCGAGGGCGTCGATCGAGTCGAGATTCAGGCCGGAGCCGATGAGCGGGTCGTCGTCGCCGATGTCTTCGGGTTGAAGGTCGTCGAGTTTCAGCGTGCGAACGATGAGCTGTTTGAGTTGGGCGCGAAGAGGATCGGACATGGGATGTCAGGTGTTGTTGGATACGGGCGCGGGTTTGGTGGCGCTGTATTCGCTGAAAAGGCCGAGCATCGCGGTGCGTTTCACGTCGGCGAAACCGGTGGCGCCCAGAGCGTCGAGGACCGAGGCGGGCGGGACGCAGGCGTCCATCGTTTCCCAGAAGTAAACCATCATGTCGCGCGCGGCGCGGCTGCGGGTGAAGAGCTGGGTGAGTGACGGATAGATTTTGCCGAAGTAGAGTTTGAAGAGGGCGGCGCCGAAGCGGCTGGACGGTTTGGTGACTTCGAGGATGAGGAGGCGTCCGCCGGGTTTGAGGACGCGGAAGTATTCGGCGAACGCGGCGTCGAGCGTGGTGACGTGACGCAGGGCGTAGCCCATGGTCAGGAAGTCGAAGGTGTCGGAGGCGAAAGGGAGTTGTTCGGCGCGGCCGACGATGAAGCGGGCGGGGAGTTTGCGGCGGGCGACGGCGAGCATGCCCTCGCTGGGGTCGAGGCAGGTGATGGTGTCGGCGGAGCCGAGGACCTTTTGCGCGGCGGTGGCGACAAGGCCGGTGCCGCAGGCGACGTCGAGGAGTTGGTGGCCGGGCTTGAGGCCATGGCGTTGCAAGGCCCAGCGGCGGTAGAAGGAGCCGCTGCGGAGGAAACCCCAGTCGACGACGCTGTCGTAGTGCGCCGCGCCGGCGTCGAAGAGTTGGTTTACGAACGCCGGTTTTTCCTCGGTGGTGGAATAGTGGGCGTCGAGGGGCGGATGGGGGAGCATGGGCGGAGGCGCCATGCTGGTTTGGGCCGCTGACGCGGTTGGAAGGACAGCGGTGGGGGCGAGTGGTTGCGGGTGGGGGTGAGAAAATGGGCGCGTGGAGCCGGCGCGAGGTGGGGCTTTGTTGCGCGCGTCTCACATTGGGTTACGGGCGTTTGGCCCGCGGGTTGCGTGCGTTTGGCCCGCCTTCGCCGGTGGCTTCGGCGGGCAGCTTTCGCTCCCTGCGAAAGCTGGGGCGGCCAACGGGATTTGAACCCGCGACCCCAAGATCCACAATCTTGTGCTCTAACCAACTGAGCTATGGCCGCCGTGAAAGGGAGGCGGAATTTCGCGAGGTGGTTGGAGGGTGTCAACCCCGGGTTTTTGCGACAGCGAGGTCGATTCCGGCCGAGCAACAACGTCGGTGTTTTGCGACAACGTCGTTCGTTTGCGTAGAAAATGCGGAGGGGTGTTAAAAGGCGGCTAAACCGGGGGCGACCGCTACATGCGGGGCCGAGGAGAACGATAGGAGGGGCATGATGAAAATCCGCTGGTTGGCGGGTGTGGTGGCGGTGCTGGTTGGCGCTGCGAAGATGAATGCCTCGTCGGCGTGGGAACGCGTCGAGGCGGGGCTTTCGCGTGCGGAGGTGAAAGGAATTCTGGGCGAGCCGTTGATGATGAGCGTGGGGCGAGGGTTCGAGGTGTGGATCTACGATGCGCAACGCGAGGTGGTGTGGATGCGCGGGGTGGTGGTGGCGTGGACGGCCCAGGATCCGGTGCTGGATGCACGCGGGCGGAATCTCGATTTGCGGGGAGTCGGAAAGGTGAAGTTGGGGCCGGTGCAGAAGAAGAAAACGTATGTGCCGCGATCGGAAGAGGGAGCGGCGTATGCGAAAACGGCGATGCGGCGGATGAGGTGGCGCGGATTTTAGAGGGTGGAGAAACGGCCGGCTGAGAGTTGCGGCTGCAAGAAGGCCGCTCGCTCACCCCGACTGGTCGGGGCAGGCTGCTCGTAGCCACGCGGTGTGTTGGGGGCTTGCAACGTTAGGCGGTCTCTGGCGTCAGTCTCGGCAGTCCGTTTACCCCATGCCGCGACGGTCGCGGCGTTTCCCTCCCCCATGTCAACTGCTCCCGCTCAGGTTGTGCCCGCCAACGAATCCGTTTCCGAAATCGAATCTGCGCCGCGGGATTTCAAGGGATTGCTGAAGCAGTTGGGTCCCGGGCTGATTTTGTCGGCGATCATCGTGGGGTCGGGCGAGTTGATCGTGACGCCGAAGCTGGGCGCGGAGGTGGGGTTTCGGTTGTTGTGGTTCATCATTCTCGGATGCCTGGTGAAGGTGTTCGTGCAGATCGAACTGGGGCGGTATGCGGTGACGCGCGGGCGGACGACGCTGGAAGGTTTGAACACGCTGCCGGGACCGCGGCTGGTGGCGTCGTGGGTGATGTGGGTGTGGCTCGCGATGTTTGTGTGTCTGGTGCCGCAGGTGGCCGGGATGCTGGGCGGGGCGGCGACGGCGTTGCAGATGGGCGGTGTGGCGGTGTCGTTGCCGGTGCTCTCGATCGCGATCGGTGCGGTGACGGCGGTGCTGCTCGTGCTGGGACGATATGTGTTTATCGAGCGATTTTCGACGGTGTTGGTGGGGGTATTCGTGGTCGCGACGATGGTCGCGGTGGGGATGTTGCAGTTCACGCCGTATGCGGTGACGGGGGAACAACTGGCGAGCGGGCTGTCGTTCCAGTTGCCGGCGGACATCGCGACGGCGTTTGGAGCGTTCGGGCTGATCGGCGTGGGGGCGTCGGAGCTGATTTATTATCCGTATTGGTGTTTGGAAAAAGGATACGCGCGGAAGATCGGGCCGGACGATGGGACTCCGGAGTGGAAGGCGCGCGCGCAGGCGTGGCTGCGGGTGATGCGGATGGATGCGTGGATCTGCTTCGCGTTTTATACGACGACGACGATCGTGTTTTATCTCCTCGGCGCGGCGGTGCTGCATGCGAAGGGGATGCGCGTGGAGAACAGCCAGATGATCGAGACGCTGTCGTTTATGTATCGGGAGACGTTTGGCGAGTGGAGCGTGTGGCTGTTCGTGCTCGGGGCGGTGGCGGTGTTGTATTCGACGATCTTTGCGGCGACGGCGTCGAATGCGCGGCTGTTCGCGGACGGCCTGAGTTTGTTCAAGGTGAAGACCTATCGCGACGCGAACGAGCGGGTGCGCTGGGTGAAGGTCGGCTGCGTGGTGCTGCCGGTGGCGTTTACGACGGTGTTTTTGACGTTTGGAAATCCGGTGAACCTGGTGTTCTGGGGTGCGGTGGCGCAGGGGATGATGCTGCCGTTTCTGGCGATCGCGGCGCTGTATTTTCATTTCACGAATCCGCATCGCGAGCTGCGAGCGCGGCCGCTGTCGCTCGCGGGATTGTTGGTCGCGGCGGCGGCGATGGTATCGCTCGGAGCGTATCAGGTGATCACGGAGGTGGCGAAGCGGTGGTGAGAGGCGGGAAGGGCTGAAATTTTGACGATGAAAAAACTGTTCGGGCTGAGCTTCGTGCCGTTGAACGCGGACCTGGGTTTGCTGCTGTTTCGCGTGGTGATGGCGTTCTTGATGATTCGCTATCACGGCTGGGGGAAGCTGGCGGGGTGGGCGGACGAGCGGATGAAGCTGCCGAATTTGTTCTCGCTCGATGGGGCGTGGAAGGAGTTTCACACGTTTCCCAACTACATCGGGATCAGTTCGGAGCTGAGTTATGTGCTCGTGGCGTGGCTGGAGACGTTTGGGGCGATGATGATCATCGTCGGGCTGTTCACGCGGCTGAATGCGTTGGGATTATTTATCACGATGATGGTGGCGTGGGCTTTTCATCATCAGATGCGATTCGCGGGGCCGAATGCGGGCGAGATGCCGTTCGCGTATGCGTTTGGCTATCTGCTGCTGTTTCTGGCGGGAGCGGGGAAGTATGCGCTCGATCGGAAGCTGGGGATCGATGGCGCGAAGAAAGCGTGAGGGCGCATGGGGCTGACGACGATCGGTGAGGTGCTGGATCAGCTCGACGCGATCGTGGAGATCGCGCGGGAGCGGGGGACGGCGGATGGGTTTTTCGCGGCGCTGTATCGGAGGGTGACGGCGGAGGTGGAGGCGCGGATCGGGTGCGGAGTATTCGAAGACGGCGAGCGCATGGCGCGGTTCGATGTGGTGTTTGCGAGTCGTTATGTGGAGGCGTGGTCGGCGCATGAGCGCGGACGGCCGGTGACCGAGTCGTGGAGGGTGGCGTTTGGGTGTCGCGATGATTACTGGCCGGTGGTGTTGCAGCATCTGCTCGTGGGGATGAATGCGCACATCAATCTGGATCTAGGGATCGCGGCGGCGGAGGTGGCGCCCGGACCGGCGATTCACGGGCTGCGGAAGGATTTCGACCTGATCAACGACATCCTGTGCGAGATGGTCGATGACGTGCAGACGCGGTTGTCGCGCGTGTGGCCGGCGCTGCGTGCGATCGATCGGATCTGTGGGGATCTCGACGAGGCGGTGGTGCACTTCAGTATCCGGCGGGCGCGGGCGCAGGCGTGGGAGCTGGCGCTGGTGTTGGCGGGGATGGCCGGCGACGCGGAGCGCGCGGTGCGAATCAAAGAAGTGGATACGGCGATGGCGTGTTTGGGGCGGCGGGTGCTGAATCCGGGGGTGAAGCTGCGGCTGATGCTCGGGTGGGTGCGGCTGCGCGAGCGGGGGACGGTGGCGGAGAAGTTGGATGTGTTGACGGGATGAAGAAATGGAAACGCCGCGCGAAAGGCGCGGCCGCTTGCTGGCGCTTGCGGCCACGAAAGGCCACTCGCTCACGCTCGTAGCCACGGGTCTTGGTGCAGCTACGGGAGCCGAATGGCGGGGCTCACTTTTCGGTGACGTTTCCAAGCGATGAAACCGAGAAGCCCGACGGCGGCGAAGGCGGCGTAGGGGGAAGGCTCGGGGACGGGCGTGATCCTGCCGAAGAGGCCGTTTTGTTCGTCGTTGATGCCGGCGGCGAAGTAGAGCGCCAAGTTTTCCACCATTCCCGCCGTCGCCGAAGTTTCCGACGAGAAGGTTGCCGCTGAATTCACGAAAGCCTTCGGGCGCGAGAGGATTTCACGATGTTCTCCGATGAAGGGTGATGGGAAACGTCGAAGTGGACGCGCCAGAGTAGCGCATCGGAATGGGCGCGGGATCGGGCGACTCCGGTGACGGCGGAGTCTTGCGTGACGGAGTTGTTACGTCAGCGCGGCGGAATGCGCTGAGGGCACCGCGCCTCCATGTGACGTGAATCGGAGGACTACTCGCGGGAGCGGGAGTCGAGGACGATGGTGACGGGGCCGTCGTTGACGAGGGCGACCTGCATCATCGCGCCGAAGGTGCCGGTGGCGACGGGATGGCCGAGGAGAGCGGAGAGGCGGCGGTTGAAAGACTCGTAGAGCGGGATGGCGACGTCGGGTTTGGCGGCGTCGTTGAAGGAGGGGCGGGTGCCTTTGCGGGTGGAGGCGAGGAGGGTGAATTGGGAGACGACGAGGGCTGCTGCTGAGCCTGGAGCTGAGAGCCCAGAGCCCAGAGCTGGGGAGGGCAGACTCGGCGCGTTGGGGACAACGCGCCCCACCTCGGTGACGGAGAGGTTCATTTTGCCGGCGGCGTCCTCGAAGATGCGGAGGGTGGCGGTTTTTGCGGCGAGCCACTCGGCGTCGGCTTCCGTATCCTCGCGATGAATACCGAGGAGGATCAGGAGGCCGCGGGAGATTTGCGCGGTGATGACGCCGTCGATGGTGACGTTGGCGGAGGAGACGCGTTGGATGACGGCGCGCATTTTCGCTTCGCGAAACGGTTTTGGGTTTTGAGTTTTGGGTTTTGGGTTGGGAACGCGGTGGCGACGGAGCGCCGCCTCCCGGTTATTCGGCCCAGGGTTTCGTGGTGGCGGGGTCGATGGTGAGGCAGCCTTCGTAGCGGCCGGGGACGGGGACGTGGGCGTAGGCTTGGGTCATGCCGATCTCGGAGCTGAAGTAGCCCCAAAGGGTGAGCTGTTTCAGCATGTGGTAGAAATCGGGCGTCGAGTTCGGCGGCTCGTAGCGGAGGAGGAAGGCGTGGCGCTCGGTGGCGGAGAGTTGGGTGAAGTCGCGGTCGGCGTGAGCGGCACGGGCGTCGGACTGGAGTTGCGCGAGGCCTTCGGTGAAGGTGCGGCGTTCGTCGGCGGTGTAGAAGTCGCGGACGAGCTCGTGCATGAACGTGGCGACGTCGGCGGATTTGGCGCCGGGAGAGTCGTCGGTGGTGGGAATGATCGTTTCGCCGATTTCGTTGAGGAGCGAAAGTTCGTCGGCGGTGAAGAGCGGGCGCGAGGAATCGAGGGCGTTGGCGACGCCGGCGAGGAGGCGGTTCGCGCCGAAGATCGTGCCGGTGGTGAGGGTGGCGAGGAGGGTGAGGGCTTCGCGGCGGGTGAGAGACATGGGGTGTGGACGGCCGAGTTTCGGATCGGGAATCGTTCTCTTGATCGTAATCGTTCTCGTTCTCGTTCTCTCGGGAGGTCCTTTCGAGAACGAGAAAGAGAACGAATTACGAGAACGAGGAAGTTAGAGGTTTTGCTTTTTTAGTTCCTCGACGGCGTAGTTCGCGGCGCGGGCGGTGAGGGTCATGTAGGTGAGGGACGGGTTTTGCCACGCGGAGGAGGTCATGCAGGCGCCGTCGGTGACGAAGACGTTTTTGACGGCGTGTATTTGGTTGAAGCCGTTCAGGACGGAGGTTTGGGGATCGCGGCCCATGCGGGCTGTCCCCATTTCGTGGATACCGAGGCCGGGGGCTTCCTGCGAATCCCAGACGCGGATGTCGGAGAATCCGGCGGCTTCGATCATCTCTTGCGCGGTGGCGAGGATGTCCTTGGTCATCGCGAGTTCGTTTTCGCGGTGCTGGCATTCGATGACGACGAGCGGCATGCCCCAGGTGTCCTTCTTCGTGGGGTGAAGTTTTACCGTGTTGTCGTGGTGCGGAAGGTGTTCGGCCATGCAGTTCATCCAGAGGCCCCAGGAACCGAGCTGGGTGGAGGCGCGTTTGAAGTCGGCGCCGAGGGGCGGCGTGGAGGCGTCGAAGTTGCCGCGGCCGCGCGAGCCGAAGACGGAGAAAGCGTAACCGCGGAGGAAGTCCTTCTGGCGGTCGGAGCCGACGTTGCGGAAGCGCGGGAGGAGGGCGCCGGTGGGGCGGCGGCCGTAGTAATACTTGTCCTTGAAACCCTCGTGCGTGGCGGTGGCCTTCACGCGGTAGTTGTGGTCCATCAAGTTGTGGCCGAGCTGGCCGGAGTCGTTGCCGAGGCCGTGGGGGAAACGCGAGGACGTGGAGTTCGCGAGGATCAGGGTGGTGTTGATGGTGCCGGCGTTGACGAAGATGATTTTGGCGAAGTAGTCGGTCATCTCCTTCGTGTGGGCGTCGATCACGCGGACGCCGGTGGCGCGGCCCTTTTGTTCGTCGTAGATGATGGAGTGGACGACGGAGTCGGGGCGGAGCGTGAGATTGCCGGTGGCGGCCGCGGCGGGGAGCGTGGCGGAGTTGGCGGAGAAGTATCCACCGAACGGACACCCGCGGGCGCAGCGGTCGCGGTATTGGCAGGCTCCGCGACCGGTGATGGGTTGCGTGAGATTGGCGGAGCGGGAGATGACGAGGTGGCGGTTGGCCCAGCGGGATTCGATGGTGCTCTTCATGTGCTGCTCGAGGCAGTTGAGCTCCATCGGCGGAAGAAATTCGCCGTCGGGGATGACGGGGATGCCGTCGTGATTGCCGCTGATGCCGACGAATTTTTCGACGTAGGAATACCACGGGGCGAGGTCGGCATAGCGGATGGGCCAGTCGACGGCGATGCCCTCGCGGGCGTTGGCTTCGAAATCGAGGTCGCTCCAGCGCTGGGTCCAGCGGGCCCACATGAGGGACTTGCCGCCGACGTGGTAGCCGCGGATCCAGGAGAACGGTTTGGTTTGTTCGTAAGGGTGTTCCGCGTCCTTGACGAAGAAGTGCTGCGTGGCGGGTTCGACGGCGTAGCACTGCGTGAGGATCGGATTTTCGCGGCGGAACTCGGGCGGCATGAAGCCACGGTGGGGCATCTGCCACGGCTCGAGCATGGCGGTCGGGTAGTGGGTGATGTGTTCGACGTTGCGGCCGCGTTCGAGGACGAGGGTTTTGAGGCCGTGTTCGCAGAGTTCTTTCGCAGCCCAGCCGCCGGACATGCCGGAGCCGATGACGATCGCGTCGTAGGTGTGGGCGATTTTGCCGAGGGAAATGGTGGGGGTGGTGAATCGCTGTTCGGAGGGTGGGGTGGGAGGAGAGAGGCGCGAAGTTGGGGCGGACATGGGGAAGGAAGCTCCAAGGACCAAGGCGCAAGCTCCAGAGAAATTTCAACGCTTCAGGGGTTCAATCCGGATGAACGGAGGGCGGAGGCGGGGGCGTGTTTGCCACTCGCTCACGCTCGTAGCCACGGGCGGCTCCGTGGGTGCTTCGCCCCACCAATAAAAAGCCCGCCGAGGAGGCGGGCTTGGGGAGAGAGATTTACGGGAGGGGAATGTGCGGTTCGACGTCGGCTTCGTAGTCGATGCCGGGGAGGCCGAAGCCGAAGAGTTTCAGGAACTCGCTGCGGTAGCCGGCGATGTCGGTTTTTTCGACGAGGTTGGCGGTCGTGACCGTGGGCCAGATTTCGCGAACGGCGGCTTGGACTTCGGGACGCATTTCGAGGTCGTCGATGCGGACGCGGCCGGCTTCGTCGAAGCGCGGCGTGTGGCCGTTATACATGTGCGTGGCGAAGAGGCGCTGGATTTGCTCGATGCAACCCTCGTGCGTGCCGTGCGCCTTCATGATCTTGTAGAGGATCGAGATGTAGAGCGGGACGACGGGAATCGCGGAGCTGGCTTGGGTGACGAGGGCCTTGTTGACGGAGATGAAGGCGCGGCCGCCGCCGTGGGATTTGAGGAGGGTGTCGAGGGCCTTGGCGGCGCGCTCGAGGTCGTTTTTGGCGAGGCCGATGGTGCCGTTCTTGTAAATCGGCCAAGTGACTTCGGGCCCGATGTAGGAGTAGGCGATCGTTTGTGCGCCGGGAGCGAGCAGGTTGGCGTCGCGGAGGGCGTGGATCCACATCTCCCAATCTTCGCCGCCCATGACGGCGATAGTGTCGGCGATCTCGGCTTCGGAAGCGGGTTCGATCGTGATGTCGGTGACGATGCCTTTGTCGGTATCGACGGTCTTGTTGGTGTAAGGCGCGCCGACCGGTTTCAGGACGGACTTGTGAACGGCGCCGGTTTTCGGATGAACGCGGCGCGGGGAGGCGAGAGAATAGACGACGAGGTCGACCTGACCGAGGTCGGCGCGAATGAGGTCGAGGGTCTGCTTCTTGATTTCGTCGGAAAAGGCGTCGCCGTTGATGTTTTTGGCGTAGAGCCCGGCGGCGCGAGCGGCGTTGGTGAAGCCGATGGTGTTATACCAGCCGGGGGTGGCGGGACGGCCTTCTTCGGAGGGGCGTTCGAAGAACACGCCGAGGGTCGCGGCGCCGGTGCCGAACGCGGCGGTGATACGCGACGCGAGGCCGAAGCCCGTCGAGGCGCCGAGGACGAGGACCTTTTTCGGGCCATCCTTGATCGGGCCTTTCGACTTCACGTAGTCGATCCACTCCTGCACGTGGGCGGCGCAGCCGGTGGGATGGGACGTGACGCAGACGAAACCGCGGACGCGGGGCTTGATAATCATGGGACGGGAAGGTTTTGAGGGCGCGGCAGAGCTGACAAGTGTCAATATCGTGCCCCGCGGCACGGTCGGACGGAGACCTGAGCGGGATTTTGGAGACCCGCAACGAGGTCGCGCTGGGGCGGTCAGCGAAAGGCGGGGCGCATGCCGCCGGTGACAAGCGCGAGGGTGATGAGCGAGTTGACCGGCATGATGACGGCGGCGACGATCGGGTTCATGTGGCCGGCGACGGCGAGACCGACAGCGAGGGCGTTGTAAACCACGGAGAAAACGAGGACGGTGATTTGCGTGCGTCGCCGGAGGTGATTGACGCCGAAGAGCGAACGGAGGCCACCGATGCCACGGCCGAGGTAGTAGAAGTCGGCTTTGCGTTCGAGGACGCCGCGGTGGATGACGGGCGTGCCGCGGCACCAGGCGCGATCGAAGGCGAGCGAGTCGTTGGCGCCGTCGCCGAGCATGAGGGTGTCGCGACGATCGTGGCGTTCGAACCAGGCGGATTTTTCGGCGGGGGTGAGTTCGCCGTGCGCGTGGTCGAGAGGAAGGCCGAGTTCGGCGGCGAGGGAGGTGACTTTGGCGGTGCGGTCGCCGCTCAGGATGTGGGTGGAAAAGCCGAGCGAGCGGAGCGCGGCGATTTCGTGGCGGGCGTCGGGTCGGACTGTATCCGAAAAATGGAAACGGGCGAGGACGTGGCCGTCGCAGGCGAATTCGGTGCCGGAGGCGGCGGCGGGGATGTCGATGGATGTGGGACGATCAGTGAAGAACGCGGGGCGCCAGCCGGGGCGGCCGAGCGACCAAGTGCGACCGTCGGCGGAGGTGAAATAGACGCCGTGGCCGGTGACTTCGTGCACGGCCGGCGGCGGGGCGTTGTCAGATGATATCTGATTGGTGGGATGGGGGAGAGAAAGGAGGGATTCGAGGAGGCACTGGCTGACGGGGTGAGGGGTGTCTTGGACGAGGTGGAGGAGGGCGGTGCGGGCTTCGGGGGAGAGCGCGGCGAGGGTCTCGGGGTTTTGGAGGACGGGAGTTTCGAGCGTGAGCGTGCCGGTTTTGTCGAAGACGAGCTGGCGGACACGCGAGAGTTTGGGCCAGAGGGATGCGTTGCGGACGAAGACGCCGCGGCGGCGGAGCGCGATGGTCGCGATCTCTTCGGCGAGCGGGAAGGCGAGGCCGATGGCGCAGGGGCAGGAGACGACGAGGACGGCGGTCACGACGGACCAGGTGCGAAGGGCGTCGTGCGTGGAGAACCACCACGCGAAACCGGAAATCACGGCCACGGCGATGATGCCGATGAGGTAGCCGCGGACGACGCGCTCGAGGAGCGGGTGGGCGTTGGCCTGCGGGTTGTCGCTGCTGCTTCCGTTTTGGGAGAGGAGTTGGGCGAGGAGGGATTCGGACCAAGGCTGGAGCGCGGTGAGTTGGGCGTCGGTGCGGGCGAGGTTGACGGCGCCGGCGGGAATGCGCTGGCCGAGGCGATAGGTGCGGGGTTCGGCTTCGCCGTTGATCGAAGCGAGGGAGAAGTCGGCGGTGTCGGAGTCGAGGCGGGACTCGACCGGAACGGTCTGGCCGGAGGCGGCGAAGTAGGACTGGCCGGTGGTGAGTTGTTCGGGAGCGGTGTCGGCGCCGGAGAGGAGGCGGAGACGTTGAGGCTTGGGTTGTTGGGCGAGGAGACGGCGCTGGTTGCGTTCGACGGCGGCGGTTTGGGCCCAGCGGCCGATAAGCATGAGAAGGATGAAGGTGCCGACGAAATCAAAGTAGACGAAGTCGTGTTCGCCGGCGAACCAGCCGTAGAGCGAGCCGAGGTAGGCGCCGAGGATGCCGATCGCGATCGGCAGATCGATGTGCATGGCGCCCTGGCGCAGGGCGCGGAACGCACGCGAGAGAAAGTAGGTGCCGCCGACGAGGAAACTGAGCGTGCCGAAGCCGAGCGCGAGGAGATCGAAGAGCCGCGCGTATTCGAAATCCGGTGACATGCCGAAGTAGCCGGGGAAGGCGAACAGCATGATGTTCATCGCGAACGCGGCGCAGAGGCCGATGCGTTTCACGAGGCCGCGCGATTCGGGGACGGCCTGGGTGTCGCCCGGAGGTCCGAGGAGATAGCCGAAGGCTTGGAGCTTGCGGGCGAAGTCGGCGGCGGAGAACTCGCCGGGAATCCAGCGGAGGCGGAGCTGGCCAAGGGTGGCGTTGACCTCGACGTCGCGGGCGCCGGGTTGTTGTTGGAAGAGGCGTTCGATCAGCCAGACGCAGCCGGCGCAGGAGATGCCTTGGACCGAGAGGGGGAGTTCGGGGATGGCGGAGGCGGATTGCTCGGCGGATTTTTGCGCGGTTTCGAGCCAGGAGAAGTCGCGGGGTTGGAAGACGACGGAGTCGGCGGGGGCGGTGACGTCGTCCTTGATGTTGTAGTAACTCGCGAGGCCGTGTTCGTGGACGAGGCGGAAGACGTAGGAGCAGCCGGCGCAGCAGAAGCCGGATTCCTGCATGCGGGCGTCGAGGAGGGGGGCGCCGCAGTGACGGCAAACGCGCGCGGCGCTTTTGCGACGATCGGAGGGCGGAGACTGGAGATCGGGAAAGGCCGTGGTGCTCATGGGCTCAGTGGCAGAGGAACGTGGAGGGATCGGGGCCGTCGAAGCCGAGGGTGGCGCGGAGGCGCCAGCTCAGCGTGAAGGCGGTGACGAGCGCGAGGGTGAGACGCGTGCGGTTGAGCCAGAGCGGAGAGAGTTTGCGGCGGACCCAGTGGAATTGGGATTGGGCGAGCCAGAGGAGCGGCACGGTGCCGAGGCCGAACGCGAGCATGAACTCGATGCCGCGGATCGAAGAACCGGAGACGAGCGCGAGCGCGATGACGAAGTAGAGCGGGCCGCAAGGCAGCAGCGGTGTGGCGAAACCGAGCGCGGCGGCGGCGTGGACGCGCGAGCGGTTACGGGCCCAGAGATTCAGGCGGAAGGTGAAGCGGGCGAGAAAAGCGGGTTTGGGAAGATGGCGGTCGAGGCGAAACGCCATCGCGACGAAGAACGCGACGAGGACCCAGGGCGTCCATTGCAGCGCGGAGCGGGAGACGAAGGTGAGCGGCAACGCGCCGAGTCCGCCGGCGAGTGCGCCGAGGAGCGTGTAACTGGTGAGACGAGTGAGGTGGTAGGTGGTGCTGACGATGGAGGCGTCGCCTTGCTCGGCGCGGACGGGCATGATCGCGCACGCGAGCGGTCCGCACATGCCGGCGCAGTGCAGGCTCGTGACGAGACCGGCGACGAAGGCGGCGGCGGGGGAGTTGATGGCGGCGAGATCCATGAGGGATTTTCGATTTTCGAATTTGGATTTTCGATTTTGAGACTAGGGGGAGTTCGTGGTCGTGAGGGGGATCTCGGTGACTTTGTTGTGGGCGGCGATGGTGAACCAGGCGGTCCAGGCGGCGGCTTGGATCACGAAGGCGAGAACGACCCAGAGGAGGAGGCGGGATTTTTTGCGGGTGGGCGAAGCGCTCACGGGAGAAGGGTTCATTGGGATTGTTCCTGTTCTTCTTCGCGGAGAAGGCGGGCGTCGGGGCCGAGGAATTCGATTTCGCGACGGAGGGTGAATTCGTCGGCGGTGTTGGAGACCTGGACTTCGAAATGGAAGGGGCCGTTGTAGGTGTCGCGCGGCTGGCGGAGGACGAGTGGCTGGACGACTTCGCCGAGGGGCGGAACTTCGATGGCGCTGGAGAAACCGGTTTGGCGGAGCGCGGCGTCGTGCTGGACGCGGAGCGTGAACTGCTGCGGTTCGGTGCGCTTGTTGACGATGCGGACGAGGAACTGATTGCGGACGGCGTCGGCGTCGACGACGTAAGGTGCGCCGGTGATGCGCGTGACGCTGAACGTGGCGGGCTTGACGGTGGAGAGCGCCCACGTGGCGACGGCGGCGCCGATCATAAGGAGAATGCCGTAAACGATGGTGCGCGGGCGGAGCCAGCGGGTGGGTTTGCCGGCGAAGGCGTTTTGGGAATCGTAGCGGATGAGACCGCGCGGGCGGTTGAGGCGCGTCATGACGTCGTCGCAGGCGTCGATGCACGCGGTGCAGCCGATGCACTCGAGTTGGAGGCCCTGGCGGATGTCGATGCCGGTGGGGCAGACTTGGACGCAACGGTGGCAATCGACGCAGTCGCCCGCCTTCGCCGAGGCTTCGGCGGGCAGGCCCATGAAAGACGTGAGATCGTTTTTGGTGGCGGGACGGGGTTTGCCGCGGGGTTCGCCGCGGGCGGCGTCGTAGCCGACGACCATGGAGTGATCGTCGATGAGCGCGGATTGAATGCGGCCGTAGGGGCAGATGACGATGCAGAGCTGTTCGCGAAACCAGGCGAAGTTGAAATACAGGATGCCGGTCGACACGGCCATGAAGCCGAAGGCGCTCCAGTGTTCGGTGGGCGCGGAACGGATCATCGACCAGACTTCCGGAAGCGAAACGAAGTAGGCGAGGAAGAGGTGGGCGATGACGGCGGAAACGAGAACGTAGAGCCCGTGCTTGATCGTGCGCTTGGCGATCTTTGAGAGAGAGAGCGGGGCGGCGGCGAGGGCGCGACGTTTGACCGAGTCGCCTTCGATGAGGCGTTCGATGCGTCGGTAAACGTGATCGAGAAAGACGGTGTGGGGACAGGCCCAACCGCACCAGACCCGTCCGAGTAACGAGGTCACGAAGAACAGCGTGAAACCGAGCCCGGTGATGACGAAGAAGAGGAGCCAGAGATCCTGAAAGGCGAGCGTGAGGCCGAAGAGGTGAAAGCGTCCGCCAGCGATGTCGAAGAAGGCTGCGGGGTAGCCGCCAATCTGAATCCAAGGCAGCGAGAGATAGAAGACGATGAGGCCGAGAGCGGACCAGCGGCGGGCGCGGGTGAAGCGACCGTGCGTGTCGGCCGGATACAGGAATGGGCGCGAACCGTCGGCGCGGATGGTGGTAACGGAGTCGCGATTCGGAGTCGGCGTGGAGGCGAGTTTCGGGTTGCGGTAGGTGTAACGCGTGGAGCTGGAAGCGTTGTTCTTCGGCGGGACGGGAGTGGGAAGGGTGGAGGGCATGGCTGCGCTGGTGTGGCGAAAGCGCAGGGGAGAATGTGCGGTCGACGTTGGGGCGAGGTGGCCGTGGATTCTTCGCTTCGCTCAGAATGAAAGAATAGAGAAAGGCTTCAAGAGGTGGGCGGGACCCAGGCGTCCTGCTTTACGATAGGTTCGTTTTCCTGGTGGTGGCTCATGATGTAGGCGACGAGCTCGGAGACCTTTTTCGGTCCGAGAACGGGGCCCCACGCGGGCATGCCTTTGATCAGCACGCCCTCGGAGATGGTCTTGTAGGCCTCGGACGGAGTGCCGCCGTGTATCCACAAATTGTCGACGAGGTTGGGCCCGATGCCCCCGGTGAGTTTGTCGGCGTGGCAGCTCGCGCAGGTGCTGGCATAGGTGGCCTTGCCGGCGTCGACGAAGACGGGGTTGCGGCTCATCTTCCAGAGGCTTTCGTCATCGACGGCGGGCGCGGCGGCGAGCTTGGCGGCCTCGATTTCGGAGAGCTGCTTTTCGAGGACGGCGGTGTTGGACGGACCGTCGGCATGTTCGTAGTAGAACCAGTAGCCGACCCAGAAGACGATGGTGGCGTAAAACGTGAAAAGCCACCAGTTGGGCATGCGTTTATCGTATTCCTGGATGCCGTCGAAAACGTGCGGACGGATCGGATCTTCGGAGGGCGGTTGAGGCTTGGGAGTGGCCATGAAAGGATTACTTTTCGAAAGGAAGGTTGGCGAAGCGGTCGGACTGCGCGCGGCTCATGCGGAACGCGCGCCACACGAAAGCGCCGAAGATCGACGACGCGGTGACGAACGCGATCGTGAGACAGATCGCGAAGTTTTGCTCGAGGAGGAGGCGCTTGAACATGAGTTGAGGGTTAAAGGGAGAGTTGAGAAACGAGAGTCGAGGGAGCTCAGAGGCGTGCTCGTGATCTTACTCGTGATCGTGCTCGTGATCGTGCTCGATGAGTTTCTGGAAGGCGGACGGTTGGTTAGAGCACGAGCACGATTACGAACAGGAGCACGAAGGTGTCAGTGGGTCGTGACGGCGTTGGCGGTGGCGACCTTTTGGACGGGTTGGGATTTGCCGAGGGTCTGGAGGTAGGCCGTGAGGGCGATGATCTCCTTTTCCGGCGCGACGTAGGCGCCGGCGGCGCGGAGGTCCTTGGCGATTTCCTTCGCCTGTTCGTTGACCTCATCGAAGATCTGCTGCGCGCTGAGCGGGCCGTAGGGCACCCCGAGCATGCGCTGGACGTTGATTTTCGACGGGAGCGCGGCGACGTCGGTGTTGTTCTTCAACAGCCAGGGATAGGACGGCATGTTGGAACCGGCGGAGGTCGAGCGGGGATCCTCCATGTGGCGGAGGTGCCAGATGTTCGGATACTTGCCGCCGACGCGCGCGAGGTCCGGGCCGGTGCGCTTGGAACCCCACTGGTAGGGGAAGTCGTAGATCGATTCGCCGAGGCGGGAGTATTCGCCGTAGCGAAGGACGTCGGGCACAAGCGTGCGGACCATCTGCGAATGGCAGTTGTAGCAGCCCTCGCGGACATAGATGTCGCGGCCGGCGAGCTCGAGCGGCGTATAGAGATGTTGGATACGGTCCTCGACGTTCTGGGCGCGTTCGATGGCGACGGTCGGGACGATCTGGATGAGACCGCCGGCGGCGACGGCGATGAAGGTGAGGACGGTGAACGGCAGGGCGTTCAGGAGGAGTTTTTCATACCAGTCGGTCCAGAGCTTGCCGCGCGACGTGAAGAGCGCGTAGCCGGCGATGAAGCAGCCGATGGCGCCGACGAGGCCGAGCACGCTGATCAGGTCGCTGCCGAGCATCCACATCGTGCCGAAACCGACGCCGAGGATGCAGAAGAGCGTGGGAGCGTTGAACCAGGTGCCGCGGAAGCCGAGACGCTCGTCGGCGCGGGCGGGCTCGGGGTAGACCTCGACGGTGCCATTGACGGGCTGGGCGCCGCGGAGCGTCTGCCAGAGATTGTAGGCGAGGAGGAACCAGCCGACGAGATACATCCCGCCGCCGATCACGCGCATGAGCATCATCGGGCGGATGGTGTTGAGCGTGTCGATGAAGTTTGGATACGCCAGGACGGTGCCGCCCTCGGTGGTGGCGTTGAGCATGAGGCCCTGCGTGATGCCGCTGGTCCACATCGCGGCGACGTAGAAGAGGATGCCGACGGTCCCGAGCCAGAAGTGGAGATTGGCGAGCGAGGTGGAGCGGAGCGGCTTGTTCCAGAGGCGCGGGAGCAGCCAGTAGATCATGCCGGCGGCCATGAAGCCGTTCCAGCCGAGGGCGCCCGCGTGAACGTGGCCGATGATCCAGTCGGTGTAGTGGCCGAGCGCGTTGACGGATTTGATCGAGAGGAGCGGCCCTTCGAACGTGGCCATGCCGTAGAACGTGATGCCGGCGGCGAAGAACTTGAGGACCGGATCCGTGCGGAGTTTATGCCAGGCGCCGCGGAGCGTGAGGAGGCCGTTGAGCATGCCGCCCCAGGACGGAGCCCAGAGCATGAGCGAGAACGTCATGCCGAGATTCTGCAGCCAGCCGGGGAGGGCGGTGTTGAGCAGATGGTGCGGGCCGGCCCAGATGTAGAGGAAGACGAGCGACCAGAAGTGAACGACCGAAAGGCGGTAGGAATACACCGGACGTTCGGCCGCCTTCGGCACGAAGTAATACATGATGCCGAGGATCGGCGTGGTGAGGAAGAACGCGACGGCGTTGTGACCATACCACCACTGCACGAGAGCGTCCTGGACGCCGCCAAAAACCGGATACGAGTGGAGGAGAGACGTCGGGATCGAGAGGTGGTTGACGATGTAGAGCATCGCCACGGTGATGATCGTCGCGATGTAGAACCAGATGGCGACGTAGAGGGCCTTTTCGTGGCGGCGGGCGAGGGTCCAGAAGAAGTTGACCGCGAAGACGACCCAGATGAATGCGACGGCGACGTTGATGGGCCAGATGAGCTCGGCGTATTCCTTGCCGCGGCTGAAGCCGAGCGGGAGGGTGATGGCGGCGGCGAGGATGATGGCCTGCCAGCCCCAGAAGTGGAGTTGCGAGAGGAAGTCGGACGCGAGGCGCGCCTTCACGAGGCGCTGCGTGGAGTAGTAGATGCCGGCGAACATCATGTTGCCGACGAAGGCGAAGATCACCGCGTTGGTGTGAAGCGGACGGAGGCGTCCGAACGTGAGCCACGGCAGGTCGAAATTGAGCCGCCAGAAGTTGAGCTGCGAGGCGACGAAGACGCCGACCAGCATGCCGACGGCGCCCCACAGCACGGTGGCGTAGAGGAACTGTCGGACGACTTTGTCGTTATACTCGATGGTGATTTTTTGTTCGGACATGGGTCGGGAGATGGGAGCTGAGAGCCTAGAGCCCAGAGCCTAGAGCAGGGAGTGAAGCGGGTGGGCGCGGCTTATTGGCGCGGGTCGGTGGAGCGCGGGGCGACGTGCGGTTTCTCCTCGGCGAGCGGGAGAAGGGAGTCGCGTTCGGCGCTGCTGAAGCGGCGGCCGTTTTCACGGACGAAAAACACGATGAACGTGAAAACGAGGCAGAGACTGATGGTGAGCGTGAGTGGAATGACGGACATGGGAAGGTGTGCTTTTTCTGCGTGTGAGCAGTCTATGCGGAGGGGGAGGTGGTCGCTCCGCACGCGTTGCCAAGGGCTGTGCGTTTATTGTCGCCGGGGTCGCACCGGATGCGCAGCGGTTGCCCACCAAAAGACGCGCACGCTTGGGCAACGCATGCGGTGCACTGCCAGCGATTGTCGCGTAAGGTCGCAGGTGTGCAGGAGAGCCTACTCAACAGCCTCTGTGCCCGACGGTTCGCCATTCACGCGCGGTGGGACACGCTGTTGCGGACCGAGCGGGTGACCAGTCCGCTGGCGTCGCCGGACGCGCTGGTGCACTTGATCGAATGGGCGCTGGATCAGATCTTCACGCTATTGCGCGATCCGACGGTGCGAAAACGCGCGGAGCACGCGGGGGGGCGAGGGACGGCGCGGCCGATTTGTCCGTGTGGACGCAGTCCGTTGCTGGCGTTTTTCCTGGCGGGCGAGCAGGCGCTATTGGAAGCGCTGGTGCTCGAGCAAGCGGCTCATCTTCCGATCGATCCGGAGGAACGGGATGCGGCGTTGGGCGAGTTGTATTATGTCGTGCGGACGCTCGCGCGACGGGAAGTGGATGCGTTTTGTGCGGTGTGCCAGCATCGGCACGAAAACGAGCACGGCGAGGTGTGCCACGGGGCCGCAGCGGCGGGGCGGAATTAAGGAAATGACAAGAATTGCGCGGTGGAGGCGCCGCGCGTCCAAGACCCGAGGCAGGGAGGGGCGACAGGTTACTTGTCGAGGCCGTGGAGGCGCTGGCGGTAGCGGCTGGGGGATTCGCCGGCGATTTTGCGGAAAACGCGATTAAACTGGGAGAGCGATTGGAAACCGGCTTCGTAGGCGGCTTCGCTGACGCGCTTGTGCGGATTGAGCAGGAGGTTTTTCACCTTCTCGACGCGGACGCGGGCGAGGTAGTCGGTGAACGTCATGCCGGTCGCCTTCTTGAACGTCTTGCAGAAGTAGAACGCGCTCATGTTGACGGCCTGCGCGACCTCGCTGAGCGAGAGATCCTCGGTCTGGTGCTCGTTGATGAACGCGCGGGCGCGGGCGATGACGGGCGACTCGACCGTTTCCTGGCGGACCAGGAGCTGGTTGCTGAGCGAGGAGAGGTGCTGCGCGAAAATGGTGAGGAGGCGGAGGATCGACTCGTATTGTTTTTTTGTGACAACGCGGGTCTGGAAATACGCCTCCTCGAGGCGCTTCACGTCGATGGCGGCGCCCCATTTGAGGAGCTGGCGCGTGGTGCGGCGGAACTGCGCCTGCGTGGGCGCGTGGAGCATAATCTGGCCGGTCTGGAGAAAGGCGACGAGGTTGTCGCCGACGCGCACGGGAACGGCGGAATCGCAAAGGCCGGCGAAGCACTTGAGCGTCATGGGTTCGAGGCGGGAGAGCTCCTCGACCTGTTTCTGCTGCTGGAGACAGGCGGCGCACGAACGGTTCGTGGAGGCCATGAGCATGCAGAACGGATTCTCGTTCGGATCGCCGTGGTGAGGAAGGTTGAAGGATTCCGTCGTGCGCAACGCGATCGGCAGGCCGGTGGTTTCGCGAAACGCGGCCTCGTAGTCGCGGTAGATGCGCGACTGGCGCAACTGGTCGACCATCGCGCGAGCGTCGGGGGCGACAGTGGTGTCCATGAGCCGCAACGTATGCGGAGGCCTCGAGCAAGCAACGCGGAAGCCGGCGCGGCGAACGCTCAGAAGGGCAAACGTTGCGGATTAGTAGCGCGTTTTTTGATACAGCAATAAACGCGGGGAATGTCACGGAATGTGACAGCCTGTATTAAGAATTATATAGCGCGGCGGGGGCGTCGCGCCTCCATCTTCGCGCCAGGGCGCAGGGTCATTTGATGCGAACCTCGCGGCCGGTCTTCGACGAGGTGTAGATCGCGTCGAGGATCTTCTGCACGGCGAGGGATTCCTCGGGTTTCACGTAGGGTTCCTCCTTGCCGAGGAGCACGTCGACGAAGTGCGCCATGCGGTTGGGGTTCACGAGCGTCGTGGTCGTCGCGACGCTTTCGGTGGCGTAGCCGTGCTCGGTTTTGCGGAAGAGCTGGAGGTTGGGCATGAGCGCGCCGGCTTCGGTGCCGAAAAGCTGCGTGCCGTTGAAATCGGCGAAGGGCTGGTGCGCGGCCCAGGACGATTCGAGCAGAACGGTGCGGCCGCTGCGGAGCTTGATGAGGGCGACCGACATGTCCTCGACATCGAACGGGCGGCCGGGCGCGATTTCGCTTTTGCCCCAGGAGCCGTCGCCGAGGCCGCGCGGGCCGAATTTGGCGTAGGTCTGGCCGCTGACGGCGACGGCGTCGAATTCGCCGAGCAGGTAGAGGCAGCGGTCGAGGGCGTGGACGCCGATGTCGTAGGTGCAGCCGCCGCCGGCGAACTTGGATTGGGTGAACCAGGAGCCGATGCGCGGGATGCCGCCGCGTCGGGTCCACGCGGTTTTCGCGTGATAGACGTCGCCGAGCACGCCTTTCAAAATGAGCTGCTTGAGCGTTTGAACGTCGGGCGTGAAGCGATTGTTCTGCCCGATCATGAGGAGGCGGCGGTGCTTTTTGGCGGCGGCGACGAGGCGTTGGGCGTCGCGGGCGTTGGTCGCCATCGGCTTGTCGAGCATCACGTGCTTGCCCGCTTGGAGCGCGGCGAGGGCGACGGGCGCGTGCAGGTAGTTGGGCAGCGCGATGGAGACGATGTCGATGTCGCGGCGGGCGATGATCTCGCGATAGTCGGTGGAGACATCGGGGACGTTGTGAAGCTCGGCGGCGGCGCGGGCGCGTTCGAGCGAGGTGTCGGCGACGGCGGCGAGACGAACGGCGGGATGAGATTTAAAGGAGCTGAGGTGGTCGAGGCCGATGGCTCCGGTGCCGAGGACGGCGACGTTGAAGAATGATTTGGCGGGCATGGAGGAAGGGGGGCGATAAACGTGGCCGTCGCGTGAGGCGGGTGTCCAACTGGATTCTTCGCTTCGCCCAGAATGACAGGTCCTCCGAGCGGCGACGAGAGGGCTTCAGGTTTTGCCCCAGCGTTTGAGTTGCTCGAGGCAAAGGCGGACGGATTCGAGCGGAGTGTGGTTATATTTTTCCTGTTCGACGACATACCACTCGGCGGCGCCGATGGATTCGACCGTGGCGAAGACGCGCGGGAAGTCGACGGGGCCGAGGCCGAGTTCGGTTTCGTCCTTGAGGTGGACGAGTTTCACGCGGGCGCCGTGGTCGCGGAGGAATTTCTCCGGCGAGTAGCCGCCGATCTGGACCCAATAGACATCGACCTCGGCGGCGAGATGGCGGGGTTGCGAGGCGGCGAGAAGCCAGTCGAAGACGGGGCGGCCTTCGAGCAGTTGGAATTCGGCGGCGTGGTTGTGGAAGCTGAGCTGAAGTCCGCCGGAGAGGAGCTGGGCGCCGAAGGCGTCGAGTTCGGCGGCGATCTTTTCGACGGCGGCGACGGAGGAAAATTCGGCGGGCGGCCAGTGGGGGACGATGACGTGGCGGGTGCCGAGGAGCTTGGCTTCGGCGATGACCTTCGCGAGATCGGCGCGGAGGGCGGCGATGCCGACGTGCATGCCGGAGACGACGAGGTTGGCGTTGGCGAGAGCGGCGCGGGCGCCTTCGGCGTCGAGATTGCCGAAGCCGGCGAGCTCGACGGCGGGGTAGCCGATGCGGGCGATCTCGGCGACGGTGCCGGCGAAGTCGCGGCGCATGTCGTCGCGGACGGACCAAAGTTGGAGAGAGACGGGGATAGGGTTCACGCGGGCGCGATGTTTGCGCGGGCGCGAGGCGGGGGGCAAATGCAGTTTCGCGGTGCGGAGGTCAACGCGATGACTGGGGGCGCGTGCCGTGCGTTGCGCGGTGGGGGCACCGCGCCTCCATCGGCGGGCGGACGCGCTAGAGCTGCGAGCGGAAGAGGCCGCAGAGCTTGTCGAGGACCTTGATGTAGCGCGGGCGGGATTGGTGCTCTTCGAGCGTGTAGCGGCGGGATTGCGTGAGATCGTGTTCGAACATCCGGCGGTGGACGTTGGCGAGGCGGGTGTTGACGACGTTGAGCGAGATCTCGTCGTTGATGCTGAAGGAACGGTTGTCGAAATTGACGGAGCCGACGGTGACGAAGGTGTCGTCCACGGCCATGGTTTTGCTGTGCAGCATGGCGGGTTCGTAGAGGTGGAACTCGACGCCGGCGGCGAGCAGTTCGTCCCAGCGCGAGCGAGCGGCGGCGCGACCGAAGCGGGAGTCGTTGATGGCGGGAACGATGATGCGGATGCGCACGCCGCGCCGGCGGGCTTCGAGCAGCATTTGGACGGCGTATTCGTCGGGGACGAAGTAGGCGTGCTCGATATCGATGGAGCGGCGGGCGGAAGCGATCGCGAGCATGTAGGACATGCGGGCGGCTTGGGCGCCCTCGCCGGGCCCGCTTTGGAAGCATTGCGCGATGGTGTCGCCGGCGCGTTCGAATTTGGGGAAGTAGGATTCGCCGAGGAGGAGGCGGCCGGTGGTCTGGAGCCAATTGCTCGCGAAAATCGCCTGCATCTGACGGACGGCGGGGCCTTCGACGCGGACCTGGGTTTCACGCCAGACCTCGGGCGACTCGGCGTTCCCGAGCCATTTGTCGTCGATGCACATGCCGCCGGTGAAACCGATGCGGCCGTCGACCACGAGGATCTTGCGGTGGGTGCGGTGGTTGATGTTGGGCTTTATCTCCCACCAGTGCTGGCGGCCGTATTTATAGACCTCGACGCCGGCGGCGCGGAGGCGGTCGCGGTCTTCGTCGCGAAACTTGAGCGTGCCCATACCGTCGAGGAGGACGTGCACCTGCACGCCGGCGCGGGCGCGTTCGGAAAGGGCTTCGATGAAGTCTTCGCTGATTTTTCCCGGCGCCCAGATGTAGGTTTCGAGCGTGATGGATTTTTCCGCTTCGCGGATGGCGCGCAGCATCGGCGGGAAAAAGCCGTCGCCGTTGAGGAGGATTTCGACGTCGTTGCCGGGCGTGTATTCGGCGCCGAGCAGCGGGCCGAGCGTGGCGGTGAATTCGGGATCGTCGGGGCCGTAGTGAAGGCGGACCGGTTCCTCGAGAATGCGGGCGGATGTATACCAGAAATACGCGGCGAGGAGCATCGCGATGCCAAGCGCGACGAAGGCCCAGTGCCAGCCGAGTTCGTTGCGATGGCTGCGAGGCTTGCGCTGGCGAAAAATGGCGGGCGTGCGCGGGCGAAGCTGAGAGAGCTTCTTCGAGAGGGCGGACATCGGGGAAAGGCGCAGGCACAAGGGGTTTGGGCGCGCGCTCGGCGGTCAGGACAGATTTGGAAAGGGGCGGTTCCGCGGCGGCGTGAGGAGCGGCGGTTGGTGCGGGAAAGTTGCGGAAAGCGCGCGGGGCCGGTGGAGGCACCGGGAGTCCATCGGCGGGTCTGCGGAGGGCGGACGAATGAAGCGCACGAACTCAAAGACGATGCGGTGGGGCTTGCCGGCGCTGGCGCTCGTGGCGGTCGCGGCGGTAGCCGTGTTGTGGATACGCGGGGACGTCGACTGGCGGAGCATCACGGCGCGGATCGCGGCGTTCGATCCGGTGGTGGTGTTCGTGTTGATGGCGACGCTGCCGATCGCGGGGTTCTCGGTGTCGGTGACGTATCTGGTGGCGGGATTGAAATTCGGCCCGGTGCTGGGCGGCGTGGCGGTGGCGGGCGCGACGGCGGTGCACCTGTTGGCGACGTATTGGATTTGTCAGACGATGTTGCGCGGGCCGATCGAGCGGATGTTGAAGCGGCGCGGTCATGCGTTGCCGCATGTGCCGGAAGGCGAGAGCGTGAGCGTGGCGGCGATGGCGGTGCTGGTGCCGGGGCTGCCGTATGTGGCGCGGAATTTGTTGCTGGCGCTGACGGACGTGCCGTTACGCGTGTATTTCTGGGTGTGCCTGCCGCTGTATGTCGCGCGGTCGTATGTGACGATTTTGTTGGGCGACCTCGGGATGGAACCCGATCGGCGGACCTTCGCGATTCTGGCGGCGGTGTATGTGCTGAAGCTGTCGGTGTGCGCGTATCTGATCTGGCGGATACGTCGCCGGATCAAGGAGCGGAAGCGAGTGGAGGCCTCGAACCCGCCCACGCCGCGACGGTCTGTGACGACGTGAACCTGAAGCTCAAAAGGCAGTGGGAGGTGTTGAAGCGCGGGAAGCCGGGGCGGCGTTTCGTGGAGCGTTATCAGGCGGCACAGCGGAAGGAAAACCGTGCCACGCTCGCGACGCGGATTGTGCGATTTGGGATCGCGGCGGTGGCGATCGGGTTGGGCGTGGTGTTCGCGGTGATCCCGGGACCGGCGATCGTGTTTTTCGCGCTCGCGGGGGCGTTGCTGGCGTCGGAATCGCGCGGGGTGGCGAGGTTTTTCGACTGGTGCGAAGTGAAGATTCGCGCGGTGGTGCGGTGGGCGATGCGAATTTGGAAACGGCTGCCGATCGCAGGAAAAGTCGCGGTGGCGATCGTGGGCGCCGCGGGAAGCGTGGGCGCGACGGTGATGAGCTATCGAATTTTCGCCGGGTGAGCGAAAGGACGACAGGTTCGCCGACGCTCGTGTCTGCCTCACTCACTGGCGGGTGAGGGCGGCGAGGGTGGTCACGAGTTGGAGCGGCTCGACAGGTTTGGTGAGGCAGGTTTGGAAGCCGCTTTCGAAAGCCTGCTCGCAGATGGCATCGCCGGCGAACGCGGTGACGGCGATGGCGGGGATGCGTGGGAGCTGGCTGGCTTCTTCGGTTTCGCGGATCTGGCGCAGGAGAGTAAAGCCGTCGACGACGGGGAGGCCGAGATCGCTGACGATCACGTCGGGACGCTGGCGGTCGATGGCGTCGAGGGCGGACGGGGCGGAATCGACGGCGTCGACGACGGCGCCGGATTCAACGAGGACGGCGGTGAGGGCGCGACGCGTGGCGGCGGCGTCTTCGACCAGAAGGATGTGACGACCGGCGAGAAGACCGTGGAGGTGAGGCTTCTCTTTGGAAGGAGCGATGCCGGCGTTGGGATCCTGCGGCGCGGCAGGAAGGCGGACGCGGAGCGTGGTGCCGGTGCCAACGCCATTGCTTTCGGCGTGAATGGTGCCGCCGTGAAGCTCGGCGATTTGGCGGGCGACGGCGAGGCCGAGGCCGACGCCGCTTTCGGTGCGAACGCGGGCGTGTTCGACCTGAACGAAGCGTTCGAAGATGTGCTCGAGATTTTCGCGGGCGATGCCGATGCCGGTGTCGCGCACGGTGAACTCGATCCCGCCGGACGGCTCGCGCGTCAGCTCGACCTCGACGCGACCGCGGGAAGGGGTGAACTTGACGGCGTTTTCGACGAGGTGGCTGACGAGTTGGGTGAGGCGGCGCGGGTCGGCGTTGAAGAGGCCGGCGCTGGCCGGAAGGCGATCGACGAGATCGATTTCCTTGGTGCGGGCGGCTTCGCGCCAGGGATCGATGCCGGCGCGGAGCGTGTGGGCGAGATCGATGTCGCGTCGTTCGAGCCGGAGTTTGCCCGACATGATGCGGGACGTGTCGACGAGATGCTCGATGAGTTCGCGCTGTTCCTCGGCGCTGCGCTTGATGGAGTCCAGCGCTTCGCGAAGCTGCTTCGGGTCGATGTTTTCCTGGTCCTCGATGAGGCTTGCCCAAAGGACGATGGCGGAAAGAGGCGTGCGGAGTTCGTGCGAGACGCTGGAGAGGAAGCGGTCCTTGGCGTCGTTGGCGGCGTCGACCTCGCGCCGCGCCTGGGCGAGGGCGCGGCGCATGGTTTCGAGTTGCTGCCGCAGCCGGGCGTTTTCGCGTTTCAGCTCGTCCGGGGTGGAGGCCGCCGACGGGGTGTCGGGTGCGGAATGCGTTTCGGCGGGGTCTACCACTTTGGCGGTCACACTCACAATGGGCTAAATTTATTCGAAAGTTTTCGTTCGCCTATGGAGCAATTCCCCTGACGCGAGTCCGGTGGCTGCATGCGGGACCGCACCGACGAACGCAGGTTTTGTAGCGGGTGAGCCCGACCGGTTCCCTGGACGCGCGCATGGTTTTCTCCGTCCCGAGGGCCGGGAAGAGGCGCCGACGGGAGTTGGGTGCGTGCGGAAAGATGTCGCAATTGCGACATCTTTCCGCACGGCGGGGATCAGTTTCGATCGGGCTGGAAGCCGATGGCGTCGAGGGCGGGTTTGATCTCGGGGTTGGCCATGAAGTGCTTCCAGAGGAGGCCGGTGCGGTGGTTTTCGATCATCACGGTGATCGGGGCCTGATTGAGCGCCATGTAGACGGGTTCGAACCAATTCTGGGTCTGGTTGAAGCCATCGTAGAAGCCGTAGATGCCCCACGTCTTGGCGCCGAGGTCGCGGTAGAAATGTTTCAGCGCGGCCATGGATTCGGCGGGCGTGTAGGGGTAGGAGGCGAGTGACGCCATGATGTTGATGGTGCCGTTGTCGTCGCGGGGAAGCGGGCGGCCACCGCCGGAGTTGATGCCGGCGGAGAGGCCCCAAGTGTCGGGGCCGTAGCCGACGAACTTGCGGGGGTTTTCGACGCAGTAGGCGTGGTTGATGCGCGCGATGGCGCGGTTGTTCTCGAAGTAGTTTGTATAACGATCGCGGATACCGCGGGGGTCGAAGCCCATGAAGGAGAAATGCGTGAAGAAGAGATCGGAGCCGTTGCCGACGCCGACATCGAGTTTGATGCCGTAGTAGGTGTTGCCATTCACGTAGTGGTCGCCCTGCGTGGTGCGGCTCCAATTGCGCCGGTAGGCGACGTGGCGGTCGGACGTGCCGGCCCAGCCGGTATGATAGAGCTCGGCGGGGACGGCGTGCGTGGGCGAGGCGATGGCGAGGAGGTAGATGATCAGAGTCTCGTTCCAGCCGATGAGCGGGTGGCCGATGTGGAAGGCGTGGTCGGGCGACCAGTGCCAGTAGAGGACATCGCTGTCCTTGGTTTTTCGATACCAGCTCCATTCGACCTCGCGCCAGAGTTTGGTGATGGTGTCGCGGATTTCCCGTTCCACAGAATTGTCGCGAGAGAAATAAGAGCGCGCGGCGAGGAGGCCTTGGATCATGAAGGCGGTTTCGACGAGGTCGCCGCCGTTGTCGTATTTGCCGAAGAACGGGATGGTCTTGCCGGTTTCGCCGTTGAGGAAGTGCGGCCAAACGCCGTGGAAGCGATCGGCGCGCGAGAGGAAGCGCGCGATGAGCGCGACGCGATCGGCGGCTTGCTGGCGGGAGATCCAGCCGCGTTCGGCGCCGACGAGGATGGCCATGACGCCGAAGCCGCTGCCGCCGAGGGCGAGGAGATTTTCGTCGCCGGGCAGGACCTCGGGTGCGAGTCCCGCTTTCGGATGGGCGGCTTCCCAGTAGTAGCGGAAGCAGGCTTCCTGGACCATATCGAGGAGCTCGTCGTCGTTGAGTGCGCGCGTGGCGGTGGAGGAGATGGCGGAAGGAGGGGATTCGTTGCCGGCGAGATCGATGGCGGTGACGCGGTAGTGGGCGACGCGATCGGAGGCGCCGACGAAATCGACGAAGCGGGAGCGCGTGCGCTGGGCGGTGCCGATCGGTTGGAAGTGAGTGCCGTCGAAGGCGCGGTAGATGCGATAGGCGAGGAGGTCGGGCGCTTCGCTATGATTCCAGGCGACATCGACGTGGCGGTCGAAACCGCGGGTGGTGAGCGTGGGGGGCGCGGGCGGAGGCGTGGTGTCTTTGGTATCGACGTCGCGAACCTGGAAGTCGTCGAGGATCAGCGTGTGTTCGCGGTCGTCGTCGAGCCCCTGCATGAACGCAATGCTGAGGAGTTTTTCGGAATTGAAGGCGATGTCGGTGGTGCCGTGGTAGATCGTGGATTTAAACGTGGAGAACGGGATCGTGATGAGCGTCCACTGGTTGGCGGGGATCGGATCGCCGCGGACGAGAGGGATCGCGGGCGTGCCGTTTTCGTCGAGGTCACGGAGGTAGATGCGCGGGCTGTTTTCGGCGGTGAGTTCGGAATCGGAGTAGCACCAGAATGTCAGTGCGGAGCCTTCGAAGCGGAACGGGCGCGCATAGCGGCGCGGAATTTCGAGAGTCATGCGCCAGTCGCCGCCGGTGGCGGAGCGCCATTTGAGGCGGAGGGCGTTGGGCGGGGAGACGAAGCGGCCGGGCTCGACGGGGAATTTGCCGTTGAACGTTTCAAGCGTGCTGGGCGCCACGAGGTAGCTGAGCGAAGGATCGTAGCCGCCATCGGCGAGGCTGTTGTCGAACATCACGTGGCGGTCGTAGAAGGAGGGCTGGGCGAGGGCGTGTGACAGAAAATTGGATACGAGAATCGAGAGGCCGAGGATGCGGGCGAAGGAGAGCATGGCGTGGCGGGAAACAAAGAAGGGCGGGTCGAGGACCCGCCCTGTGCGCGGTGAGGGGCACCGCGCCTCCATTGGAGTGATGGGTGGGTTAGAAGGTGAAGCGCGCGGTGAAGCGGAAGGTGCGGGGAGTTTGGTAGAAGTAGGCGTTGCGGATGTGACGACCGGAGCGGTCGGTGTAGTCGTTGTGATAGTCGATCACGAGCGGCTCGTCGTAGTCGAAGACGTTGTCGACGTTGATGGCGAAGCGGGCCTTCACGCGGCCGAACTCGGTTTCATAGGCGAGCACGGCGGAGTAGCTGCGGATCGAGGAGCCGAAGTATTCTTCGCCATCGTAGGTGCCGGCGTAGGGCTTGCCGGTGTAGTTGCCGCCGAAGCCGATGGAGTAGCCGTCGAGGGCTTCGTTGGTGAAGATGTAGTTCACGAACCAGCTCGCGGTGTAGTCGACGGACTTGCGCTGCGGGGCGCCGGCGACGGATTGCGCGAGCGTGTCCTGGACGCGCGAGATCTCGTTGCGGAGCTCGCTGGCGCGGACCGGGTCGGTGGTGGCGTCGAGTTGGGAGTTCCACGTCGCGAGATTCGCGGCGACGTGAGCACGCGCCATGGGGTAGAAGTCGACGATCTCGGTTTCCGGCAGCGCGTAGCTGGCCTGGAGGCGGAGGTTTTCGAATGGATTCGCCGTGACCTCAAACTCGTAGCCCTCGGCTTCCATCGCGGTCGTGTCGGAGTAAGCGACGGCGCCAAAGCCCTCGTCCTGCGGCGCGCCGCGGGCGAGGTTGTATTTCTGCCAGACGCCGCGGATGCCGACGGGATTTTCGACATTGCGGTTGTTGGACTTCGATTCGTAGCGGCTGAAGCTCGCGTAGTATTTTCCGTCGGGAGTGGAAATACGGATACCGTAGTCGTAGCCCTCGTTTTCCTCGGGGCCGGGCCGCGCGCCGTTGAGGTAGGGCTGCGAACCGGCGTTGGGCGGAAGGAGATTTTCCGAGTAGTTCGCGAAGATGCCCAGCCAGCCGAAGTAGTAGACGGCGCCGGCGGTGTAGGTGGTGCCGGAGTCGCTCTCGCTGACGCGCTGGTCGGTGAAGTTGGGACCGCGGCGGTAGCTGACGAGATCTTCGTCATAGCTGTCGCGGCGAATGCCGAGCGCGATGCTGAGGTTGTCGTCGAAGAGGCGCGTATTCGAGAAGAGCGCGTAGCTGGTGAGTTCGAACTCGTCGTCGAAATCGAACCAGTAGCCCTGCGCGGGCGCGTAGGCGACGGAGTAGCCGTTCAGGCCGTCGGGGATGTCGGTGAACGTGTTGGGGCGGTCGAGGTAGATGCGGCCCCAGACCATGTTGTCGGCCCATTCGTTGATCGGCCAGGTGCCGTTGGTGATCTGCGCGAGGTATTGGCGCGCGGATGTCTGGGTTTTGCGTTGCGAGGCCGACGCGGCAAAGAGCTGGTGGAAGCGCGAGCCGAAGAGATCACCGTCGAACTTGTAGTTGAGTTGGGCGCGGATCTCGTCGACGGAGCGCGTCTGCACCTGACGCGAAAGGAAGAAGTCGGCGAATTGCTTGCCGAAGTTGGGATTCGCGGTGCCGTCGGGCAACTCGCGGTTGATGTCGACGGAAGCGCCGCCGGTGCCCTCGTAGTCTTTCGACGTCGTTTCGGTGTCGTAGGTGAAGAACGCGACCTGGAGATCGACGTGCTCGTTGAAGCTGTGGTCGAGGAAGATGCTGAGATTTTCGTAGTCGTTGGTGCCGCGACCGGCGCCGTAGGTCCATTCACGGCTCGGGCGAATCGGAATGTTGGCGGTCGAGGACCACTCGGTTTCCCACGGGAGTTTGATTTCGTCGGGATACCAACCGGGGTAAGGGGCCCAAGTCAGCGCCTGACCGACGTCGAGAAGTGAACCGGTGGAAGCGTAGCCGCCGTTGTAGACGCGATCGGGAATGTTGGGATCGGGATTGGCGATCCATGGAGCCCAAAGCTGGAGCCGCTGGTTGCCGGAAAGCGTGGGAATGAAGACGGGGAAAGCTTCAAGGCCGTCGCCCCAAGCGCCGGCGTTGGGCATGCGAACGGTGCGGGCGTCGCCGGTCGGAAGAGCGCCCCAGGTTTCGGAGGCGGTGGTGCCGTCCCAACCGGAGGCCTTGTCGCCGATCGTGGTGGAGATGAGCGTGTATTTGGAGCGGTAGCCTTCGACCTCGAGCCGGAGGGTGGTGCGATCGGTGAGCTTGTAGAGCGCGGCGAGGTCGAGCGCGCGTTTGGTGCCCTCGTCGCCCTCGCGCCAGCCGCGGACGGTGTCGTGTAGAGCATTGACGCGGAAAGCGAGCCGGTCGGTGGCGGCGAGATTGTAGTCGAGCTCGAAGCGCACGCCGCCGTCGGAGTTGGCGATCACGGCGGGGCTGATGAAGGTGTTATCGAGACGCGGAACTTTTGTGTAGGTGGACAACGTGCCGCCGACGGTGCCGAGGCCGAAGAGGATGCCGTTGGGGCCGCGGGTGAACTCGACGCGCTCGATGTTGTAGGCGTCGGCATTTTCGAAGAACGTGAAGTAGTTGCGCGTGGGACCGGCGCCTCCCTGCTGGCCGGAACCGACGCCGCGGAAGCTGTAAGCCCACGGATGGAAGGCTTGGCCGCCGAAACCGCGACCGGCGAGCGGGTCTTCGGGGAGGACGTTGGGCGCCCAGCGCAGGGACTCGCGAACGTCCTGAATGCCGAGATCGTCGAGGAAGGTGCGCGTGAGCGACGACATTGCGGCCGGCGTGAGCTTGATCGGCAGGTTGGTGCGACCGCCGGCGAGAGAGTCGACCGCAACGTATCCACGATCGCGTGACACGTCGACCGTGAAGGTTTCGAGAACGACCAGTTCGTTGAGGCTGTCCGTGGGATTTGGAGCCGGAGCCGGCGCGGGGTCAGCCGGTTGGGCGAGCGCGACAGACGTCGCGCCGAGGAGGGTAGCCGCTGCCAGCATGCAGCGGGAATGCTTGGAGTTCATGGGTAGGTGTGGCGGGTGTGTTGTGCATGCTGGACCTACGTTTGGGATTCATGGGGATAGAACAGGCGGGCCCCAAAGACGTTCCCGCGGAGCGATAGAGCGATTTGAGGGAAGTCGCATCGGGGGACGGAGGAAGGGGACGGCGCGGCGGATCAACGGAGGATGATCTTGCCGAGGCCGTAGCGTTCGTCGCGGCGCTGGAAGAAGCGCCAGCTCAGTTTGAGCGACGGCTCCCACTCGTAGCGGCCATGGGTGGCGACGGCGGGAGTCAGCGCAATTTCGACACCGGGGCGCGGCGTAAGGCCGAGGACGGACCACGGAATGCTGGCGACGACGGTGTAGCCGGTGGGCGTGCGGCGGATGTCGGCGGGGACCGAACGATCGTGATTCCACTCGTAGGCCTGGCCGGTGGAGCGGAAGACGTAGTGAAGATCGGCGGCGCCGCGCCAGACGAGGCCGTCGTTTTTCGGATCGATGAGCAACTCGACGAGCTCGCGACGCTCGGGCGGCCGCTCGGTGCCGGGCGGCGTGTCGACGGCTTCGGCGTGGAAGTGGAGCGCTTCGTTGTCCCACGTGAACGCGAAGCGAAGTTCGAGGAGCGGGTCGTCGGGGCGGACGTCGGCGGGCGATTCCTTGAATTCGAGACCGGCGATCGTGGTCCACCGCCATTGTTCGCGGGGCGTGGATGCAGCGACGGCGATGGCGGAGCGTTCCGGCGGTTCGACGGCGGGGCCGGCGAGCTCGTAGCGCATGAACGTGGACGTGTCCTGGCCGAAAGGAGCGACGTTGAAATCGGCGATCGCGGAGCGCCCGGCGCGGACGAGGGGATCTTTTTGAAACCATTCGCGGACGGAGTCGGGCACGAGGACGTTGGCGACGCTGATCAGGAGCGCGGCGCGATCCTGCGGCGGGGCGGCGGCGAGCCATTCGTCGAGGGGCGGCGTGACGGGGCTGAAGCGCGTGAGCCATTCGGCGGGGTAGTGTTCGAGAACGAGCGCGGTGGTGATGGGATCGAGCGGCTCGGGTGGCGGCGGGTTGTCGCCGATCTGAACGGCGATGGAGTAGGCGAGTTGGGCGGCGGAGCCGCCGGAGATCGTGGCGCGCTCGTCGAGCCAGAGACCCGGACGAAGTTGATCGTAAGGTTCAGCGGGCGAGAGGACCCAGACATCGCCGCGCTGCTCGGGCGTGCGCACGAGATTGGTCCAGGCGGACGGCTCGTTTTGGAGCGTGGCGATTTTGAAGAACGTGCCGAGCCGGCTGGCGGAGCCGAGTTTCGTCGTGCCGACGGTGACCTGGGCCCAGTTGATTTCGTCGAGACGGCGCGTGGCTTCGCGGGCAAGTCCGGGGAAGGCCTGGCGAAGCGTGATGAGGCCGGCGGCGTATTCGGCGACGGCGAGGTCGAAATGGGGCAGTTGCGCGTCGGCGAGGGCGTCGCGGACGCGTTTCGCGGCGGCGGCGCCGGAGACCATGCCGAGCGTTTGGGCGGCGGGGAAGGTGGTGAAGCGGAGGCCGGCCGTGTCGGGCGTGATCGGTTCGTTTTCGAGGGAACGCCACGCGGCGACGGCGAGGGCGCGGAGACGTTCGCGCTCGGCCCAGGTGAACGAGCGGCGGGTGGAGACGAAGCCGGCGCGGGCGAGGGCGCGCCGGACTTCGGGGGTGCGCATGAAGAGCGACCAGACGAAACCGGAGCGCGCGTTTTCGGCCTGGAGGATTGTAATGCCCAAATCGATACCGATGACGTCGGGGTTGACCCAGCCGGTTTCGGGATTGAAGGCGTCAACGAACCCGTAGCGCTTCCACACGCGGTCGCCATAAACGGTGCGGATGTGCTGCAGGACCATCATCGTTTCGTAGGGAACGAACGGCACGGAGCCGGCGGCGGCGCAAGGGACGACGGTGCCGTCGAGCGAATCGTAGCCGCCGGAGCGGGGCGGACCGCCCCAGGCCTTGTAGCCGGACGCGGAGTCGGAGGCGGTGACGCCCCAGAGACGTTCGCTCCAACTCGGGAATTCGTTGCGGAGATCGATCGAGAACTGGCGTTGGGCGAGCGTCGCGAGGATGGAGTTGCGATAGTAATCGGCGAAGGCGTCGCGCTTGTTGCGAAAATCGACGAAGGCGTGGGCGAACTGGTGAATGAAAAGCGGCGGGCCTTGGATGAAATGATAACCGGCGTAGCTGCCGGCGGGCTGGCGCCCCCACGCGCGCCAGTAGTCGAGCGGCAGGGCGTTTTTCGGCGCGCCCATGCCGAGGATACTCATGATCATGTGCTCGGAGTAGATGCGCCAGCGGTAGCGGGAGAAACCGGTTTCGTCCTTCCAGCCGAGCGACAAGGTGGAGCCGCCGTTGAGGAACCACTGCCAGTCGATGGACTCGTTGATCTCGTTGACGAGCCGGGTGATTTCGGGATCGCGGAAGTATTCGCGGGCGACGATGGCGCCGGCCATGAAGAGCGCGGTGTCGATGGAGGAGATCTCGCATTCCCAGGCGCGCGCGCCGGTGTCCATTTCCATGAAATGGTAGTAGAACCCGCGACGGCGTGGCGCCTCGTGCGCGAGGAAGCGCAGCATGAGTTTCACGCGATCGAGCGCCATCTCGCGTTCGACCCAGCCGCGGTGGGTGGCGATGGCCCAGGAAGCGAGGCCGAAGCCGGAGGCGGCGATGCTGGCCTTGCCCTCGGTCGGGGCGCCGTCGGCGCGCGCGCGGTCGCGGACCAACCCCGTGACGGGATGCATCTGTTCGACGAAATAGAGGAACGACGCGCGTTGAAGCTCGTCGAGGAGGGCGTCGTCGTCGGCCGTGAGAATGGCGCCGGGACGCGCGCCGACGAGCGAAGGGTGACGGTCCGGCGATTCAGCCGCGCGCAAAGGCAAGGGAAGAAAAGCGGCGAAAAGAAGCGGGAGGAGAAAAAGGAGCGGACGGGAGCCGGTGAAGACAGGCATGACGCGAGGCTCGAGCCGGGGGAGAGATTGAGGAGAAAAGTTTCACGGGGTCCGGATCGAACGGTTCCGTATCCGGACGAGTGCGACGCAACGATGAGCGGGCGAGGGTGTTTCGCAATCCAGTCGAACAAGTTTCATGGTGGAATCTATGCGCGGACGAGGGCGGCGCCATAGAGCGGAGTGAGGGTGGCGAGGTGGGGGAAAGTGCAAAGAGCGGGCCGCACGGAGAGGTTGTAGAGGTTGTGCGCGTGGGCGGGCGGAGAGGCCCGACTGATTCCAATCGCGGTCGAAACGCGTCGTCGCGGAAGAAAGTTTTTTCTGGCTGCAACGAAACTGCGCGATGAGCGTCGAGGGCCAATTATGATGACAAAACCCCGAGTTACCTTGTTCGGATGGATGATGGTGATCGCTGCGGCTTCGCTGTCGGCCGCGCCTGCCGGAAAATTGCCGGCGTTGAAGGAGGCGGCGAGTGGGATGTTTCACATCGGGGCGGCGATCAATTCGCAGCTCATCGAAGAAACGGATACGCGGGGCGTCGCAATCATCGACCAGCACTTCGACTCGATCACGCCCGAGAACGTGATGAAGTGGGGACCGATTCATCCGGAGCCGGGACGTTATGATTTCGAACTCGCGGACAAGTATGTGGAGTTTGGCGAAAAACGCGGGCTGCACATCATCGGGCATACATTGATGTGGCACAGCCAGACACCGCGGTGGGTGTTCGAAGGGGAGAACGGCGAGCCGGCGTCGAAGGAAGTTTTGTTGGAACGCCTGCGCGATCACATCCACACGGTCGTGGGACGCTACAAAGGCCGGGTGAAAGGATGGGACGTGGTGAACGAGGCGGTGAAGGACGAGGACGGAAATGTGCGGTTCGATCGCCCTTGGTATAAGATCCTCGGCGAAGAGGGGATCTTGGAAGCCTTCAAGGCGGCGCACGAGGCCGATCCGGACGCGGAGCTGTATTACAACGATTACTCGCTGGCCAACCCGGTGAAGCGTGCGGGCGTGCTGCGGCTGGTGAATTGGCTGCGGGCGAAGGGGGCGCGCGTGGACGGCGTGGGCACGCAGGAGCATTGCTCGCTCGACTGGCCGAAGATCGAGGACATCGAGGCGACGATCCGCGATTTCGCGCAGGCGGGCTTCAAGGTGATGGTGACGGAACTCGATGTGACGGTGCTGCCGCGGCCGCGGCAGTATTTCGGCGCGGAGATCTCGACGGTGTTCGAGAGCGCGCCGGAGCTCGATCCGTATCGCGCGGGAATGCCGGCCGACAAGGAAGCGGAGTTGGCGAAGCGGTATGGCGAGATCTTCGCGGCGTATGCGAAATACAAGGACGCGCTCACGCGGGTGACGCTTTGGGGCGTCTCGGACAATGCGTCGTGGTTGAACAATTTCCCGATTCGCGGGCGGACCGATCACGCGTTGCTCTTTGACCGCAATTATCAGGCGAAACCGGCGCTGGAGGCGGCGATCAAGGCGCTGAAGCCGGATGCGGATCCGGCGTTGACGCGTTAAATTTGGACGAAGCGTGAGGCGGGCGGAAATTTTATTACCGCCGCTTCAACCGGATATTTTTCGAATTTCTCCGGAACGCGTTTGCGCTCCTTTTCCGTGGTAAACAGCAGCTCGTGCCGGTGGCACGGAGGTATTTTTTGCGGACGGCAGCAAGGCGGACGAGGCTGACGCGCAGGAAAGAATTCCCTGACTTTGCCGCTAGAGTGTTATCGTGGAGCAGGACGGAGCGATTTGCTCCGCTTTAATTTTCATCACATGCATCTGAAGCCGTCTCTGAGTCTTGCGATCGGGTTGTTGCTGGCCGGGTGTCAGCGCGAAGCGTCGGCGCCGCCGGCGATGCCGCCTGCGGCGGTGACGGCGATCACGGTGCAGGCGGAAGCGGTAACGTTGACGCGCGAGCTGCCGGGGCGTTCGGCGCCATTCCTGGTGGCGGAGGTGAGGCCGCAGGTGACGGGCATCGTGCAGAAGCGGTTGTTCGAGGAGGGGGCGATGGTCGAGGAAGGCCAGCCGCTGTATCAACTGGACGATGCGACGTATCGTGCGGCCTACGACCGGGCGAAGGCGACGCTGGCGCGGGCGCGGGCGACGGTGGAGCTGGCGCGCTTGAATGCGCGGCGGGCGGCGGACTTGGCGCAAGTGGACGCGGTGAGTCGGCAGGAAAACGAAAACGCGACCGCGGCGCTGGCGCAGGCGGAGGCGGACGTGGGTGTGGCTGAGGCGGCGTTGAAGAGTGCGGAAGTGGAGCTGGGTTATGCGACGATTCGCTCGCCGATTGCGGGACGAATCGGACGGTCGTCGGTGACGCAGGGCGCGCTGGTGACGGCGAACCAGAGCCAGTCGCTCGCGACGGTGCAGCAGTTGGATCCGATCTATGTGGATGTGACGCAGTCGAGCCGCGAGCTGTTGGAGTTGCGGAGGGATTTCGCGGCGGGAACGCTGCAGCGACCGGAGGAGCTGCCGGTGACGATCCTGCTCGAGGACGGTTCGCATTATCCGCATGCGGGGCGGTTGGAATTTGCGGAAGTATCGGTCGATCCGACGACCGGGCGGTTTGCGTTGCGGGTGGTCGTGCCGAATCCCGATCACGTGCTGCTGCCGGGGATGTTCGTGCGGGCGGTGGTGAGCACGGGCGTGCGTGAGCAGGCTATTTTGGTGCCGCAACAAGGCGTGGCGCGCGATCCGCGCGGGGCGACCTCGGTGATGGTGGTGAACGCGGAAGGAAAGGCCGAGGCCAGGCCGGTGCGCGTGTCGCGCACGATCGGCGATCGGTGGTTGGTGGATTCGGGACTGGCGGCGGGCGATCGCGTGATCGTGGAAGGTTTGCAGAAGATCCGGCCCGGCGCGCCGGTGCAGATCACGGCGACGACGTTGAACCGCGGACCGGTGGCCGCGCCGGCGGGGAGTCAGGCGGCGCCGGCGGTGCAGACGGACAAAGAGTAAGGACCCCGCACCATGGCACGCTTCTTCATTGACCGGCCCATCTTCGCGTGGGTCATCGCCATCGTCATCATGATCGCCGGCGCGTTGTCGATCACGCGGCTGCCGATCTCGCGCTATCCGACGATCGCGCCGCCGACGGTGTCGGTGAGCGCGTTTTATCCCGGCGCCTCGGCGCAGGTGGTGGAGGACTCGGTGACGCAGATCATCGAGCAGAACATGAAGGGCCTCGACGGATTGATCTACATGACGTCGACGAGCCAGTCCAACGGCGCGGCGCAGATCACGCTGACCTTCGAGAGCGGCACGAACGCGGACATCGCGCAGGTGCAGGTGCAAAACAAGCTGCAGCTCGCGACGGCGCTGCTGCCGCAGGTCGTGCAGCAGCAGGGCATCAGCGTGACGAAGACGGGCGAGGGCTTTCTGCAGGTTGTCGGATTCGTGTCCGAGGACGGCAGCATGTCGCGCGACGACATCTCGGATTTCATCACGACGAACATCGTCGATCCGCTCTCGCGCGTGCCGGGCGTGGGCAGCACGCAGGTGTTCGGGTCGCGGTATGCGATGCGCATCTGGCTCGATCCGAACAAACTCGACGCCTACCAACTTTCGGCCGGCGACGTGATCGCGGCGATCCAAGGACAGAACCAGCAGGTGGCGGTGGGGCAGTTGGGCGGGACGCCGGCGGTGGAGGGGCAGATGTTGAATGCGACGATCAACGCGCGCGGGCGATTGCAGACTCCGGAGCAGTTTCGGGAAATCGTGCTGCGGAGCGGTGCGGACGGGGCGGTGTTGAAGCTGGGGGACGTGGCGCGTGTGGAGCTGGGCGGCGAGAACTACAGCGTGGTGGGACGCTTCAACGGTCAGCCGGCGAGCGGCGTGGCGGTGTCGCTCGCGACGGGCGCCAACGCGCTCGCGACGTCGACGGCGGTGAGCGAGTTGATCGAGCAGATGAAGCCGACGTTTCCGCCGGGGTTGAAGACGGTGATTCCCTTCGACACGACGCCCTTCGTGCGGGTGGCGATCTGGGAGGTGGTGAAGACGCTGTTCGAGGCGATCGTGCTCGTGTTCGTGGTGATGTATCTGTTCCTGCAGAATTTTCGGGCGACGCTCATTCCGACGATCGCGGTGCCGGTGGTGTTGTTGGGCACCTTCGCGGTGCTGGCGGCGGTGGGGTTCTCGATCAACATGCTGACCATGTTCGCGATGGTGCTGGCGATCGGCCTGCTCGTGGACGACGCGATCGTGGTGGTGGAGAACGTGGAGCGGTTGATGAGCGAGGAAGGGCTGTCGCCGCTCGAAGCGACGCGGAAGTCGATGGACCAAATCACGGGGGCGCTGGTGGGCATCGGTTTGGTGCTCTCGGCGGTGTTCGTGCCGATGGCGTTTCTCGGCGGCTCGACGGGCGTGATCTACCGGCAGTTCTCGGGCACGATCGTGTCGGCGATGGCGCTGTCGGTGCTGGTGGCGATCATTCTGACGCCGGCGCTGTGCGCGACCATGCTGAAGCCGATTCAGAAAGGTCACCACTATCACGATACCGGATTCTTCGGCTGGTTTAACCGCACCTTCGATCGCGGCAGTGCGAAATATCAGGGTGCGGTGCGCGGGATCCTGAGCCGGCGGAAACGTTTCGTGGCGGTGTTTCTGGCGATGATCGGGCTGATGCTGGTGATCTTCACGCGGCTCCCGACGGCGTTCCTCCCCGCGGAGGACCAGGGCACGTTGTTTGCGCAGGTGACGACGCCGGTGGGGTCGACGCAGGAGCGCACGATGGCGGTGATGCGCGAAGTCGAGCGCTACTTCCTGGAGGACGAGCCGGCGGTGCAGTCGCTGTTTTCGGTGGCCGGATTCAGCTTCTCGGGCGTCGGTCAGAATGCCGGCATGGCGTTCGTGCGCTTGAAGGATTGGGACGAGCGCGAATCGGAGGATCTCGGGCCGGATGCGGTGGCGATGCGCGCGATGGCGCATTTCAGCCAGATCAAGGACGCGCTGGTGTTTGCGTTTGCGCCCCCGGCGGTGACGGAACTCGGGACGTCGGCGGGATTTGTTTTCTTCCTGCAGGACACCACCGGGCAGGGGCACGACGCGTTGATCGCGGCGCGCAATCAACTGCTCGGCGCGGCGATGCAAAGTCCGCTGCTGCGCAACGTGCGGCCGGGCGGACAGGAGGACACGCCGGAGCTGCAGATCGACATCGACAACGAACGCGCGGCGGCGCTGGGGATATCGGCGTCGGACATCAACACGACGCTGGGCGTCGCGTGGGGTGGACGCTACGTCGACGACTTCATCGATCGCGGACGCGTGAAGCGCGTTTATGTGCAGGCGGACGCGCCGTTCCGCATGGTGCCGGAGGATTTGAATCTTTGGTCGGTGAAGAATCGGAGCGGCGAGATGGTGCCGTTCGCCGAGTTCGCGACGGCGCGGTGGTCGTATGGCTCGCCGAGGCTGGAGCGCTACAACGGCATCTCGTCGGTGCAGATCAACGGCGAAGGCGTGCCGGGCGTGAGCTCGGGTGACGCGATGGCCGAAATCGAGCGATTGGCGGCGCAACTGCCGGAAGGATTCACGATCGCGTGGACGGGGGCCTCGTATCAGGAGCGCGTGGCGGGGGCGCAGACGCCGTTGCTGTATACGCTGTCGCTGGCGATGGTGTTTCTCTGTCTGGCGGCGCTGTATGAAAGCTGGTCGGTGCCGACGGCGGTGCTGCTGGCGGCGCCGCTCGGCATTCTCGGTGCCGTATCGGCAAATCTGTTACGCGGGATGGAGCGCGACATCTACTTTCAGGTGGCGATGCTCACGACGGTCGGCCTGACCAGCAAGAATGCGATCCTGATCGTGGAGTTCGCGCGGGACAATCTGGCGAAAGGGATGGAGTTGATCGAGGCGACGATGACGGCGGTGCGGGACCGGCTGCGTCCGATCCTGATGACCTCGCTGGCGTTTGGGCTCGGCGTGTTGCCGCTGGCGACGGCGTCGGGCGCCGGGGCGGGTGCGCAGCGGGCGATCGGCACCGGCGTGCTGGGCGGCATGCTCGTGGGCACGTTCCTCGGTTTGTTTTTCGTGCCGCTGTTCTTCGTGCTGATCCAATCCGTATTCGGGAAGCGGCGACGCCATGAAACGCGGAACGCGTGACGGCGCGGCCGGGTCTGGGCGGGAGGGCCGCGAGGCCGAGATGAAAATCAAACGGGAGAGCAAACGATGAGCGGAATGTTGCGGTTGGTGGTGGCGCTGGTGGCCGGGTGGAGCGTGATGCGCGGTGAGGGCACCGCGCCTCCATCGGCGGGGGAAGAGAAGGTGATTTATGGCGTGGTGGCGCCGGGCCGGGTCGAGGCGGGAGCGGTGGTGACGGTGCGCGTGGCGGCGATGAACGCCGGCGAGGCGGACGTGGAGGTGGCGTGGCCGGAGACGATCGACGTGCGCGTGGTTGCGGCGGGTGGCACGGAGACGAGCGCACGGGCGACGCGGCGAGGCGCGACGGCGCGCGAGCGGGTGACGGCGGGGGCGTTTGCGTTGCGCGAATATGAAGTGCGACTGCCGTCGGAGAAAGCGGGGATCGCGATGCTGGAGGTGCGCGGCGGGCGGACGGCGATGGAGATTCTGCCGGCGCGGGTGGGACAAGATCCGGGCGCAACCGTCGCAGACACCGGCGAGCGATCGAAGGAGGAGTCGGCGACGCGGCGACCGCCGACGAATCTCGGGCGGGCGCCGGCGGCTTCGGCGATCCAGCGGACGTTTGCGAACCGGTTGGCGCCGCATGAGCCGATCTATTTCATCTACGGGCCGGATGCGCCGGCGGCGAAATTTCAGGTGAGCTTCAAATACAAGCTGCTGGATTTCCGCGACGTGGCGCCGCAGCGGATGGCGCGGACGCTGCACCTGGCCTACACGCAGCGATCGCTGTGGGACATCGACGGAGTTTCGAGCCCGTTCTACGACACGAGCTACATGCCGGAGGTGATGTATGAGGCGCTCGCGCCGCGACCGGAGGACAGTGAACGGTGGTTCACGTGGCTGGGCGTGCAGGCGGCGTTCAAACACGAGTCGAACGGGCGCGACGGACCGGTTTCGCGGAGTTTGAACATGCTATATGCGCGACCGGTGTTCGCGTTTGGCAATCTCGACGGCTGGCACCTGCTGGCGATGCCGGAGGTGTTTGCCTACGTCGGGACGCTGGAGGACAACCCGGACATCGAGGAGTATCGCGGATTCGGAAAACTGAGCCTCGTGTTCGGGAAGAACGACGGACCCTCGTTGATGGCGACGCTGTGGGCGGGGAATGATTTTCAGCACCCGACGGTGCAGCTCGACTTCAACCTGCCGATTCGGACGCGGCTGTTGAATTTCGAGACGTATCTGCTGATCCAATATTTCAACGGCTTCGGCGAGAGCCTGCTTTCCTACGATCAGGAGTCCGAAACGGTGCGCGCCGGGATTTCGCTGGTGCGGTGACACGGGAGGGGCGGCCACGCGAGGATTGACGCGGATTCGGACAGGCCATCGCGTGTGAAGGCGCGATGGCGATGGCAGTGACCAGTCCAGTGGAAGCAACGCAGCGGCGTGAGCCGGGGCTGCGGCGTGTGTGGGTGGCGGGGCTGGCGTTGCTTTGGGCGCCGTTCCTGTGGCGGCTGACTCCGGCGTGGTCGGCGAGCGTGGAGCAGGCGCATGGCTGGGCGGTGCCGCTGCTGGCGTGGTATCTGGCGACCGAGCGCGCACGATGGGCGCCGGGGCGGGTAGCGCCGGGGGCGGGGATGCGGACGATCGCTTGGGTGGTGTTGAGCGGGACGCTGTTGGCGCTGCCGCTGTTGCTGACGATTCTCGAGGCGAACGGACTGTGGCCGCTGGTGCAATGGGCGACGTTTGGCGCGGTGGCGCTGGCGACGCTGGCGCTGGTGACGCTGGACGGCGGAGCGAAGCGCGCGAGGCATTTCGCGTTTCCAGTGCTGTTTGTGGCGACGGCGTTGACGTGGCCGGCGGTGGCGACGACGCGCCTGGTGGCGGGACTCGTGAGCATGAATGCGCAGCTCGCGGCGAGCGTGGTGTCGATGCTGGGGCATCCGGCGGTGGTGAGCGGGAGCGTGATCGAGGTGGCGACCGGATTTGTGGGGATCGACGAGGCGTGCAGCGGGGTGAGGTCGTTGCAGGCGGTGTGGATGGCGGGGTGGTTTTTCGGCGAGTTGTTCGTGCTGAGCTGGCCGCGGCGCGGCGGGCTGGCGGCGAGCGCGGTGGGCGTGGCCGTCGTGGGGAATCTGATACGCACGGTGGTGCTCACGTGGGTGGCGGCGGCGGATTCGCCGGAAGCGAGCGCGCGCTGGCACGATCGCGTGGGAAATCTGGAGATGGCGGGAACGCTGCTGGCCGTCGCGGTGCTCGCGTGGTTTTGGGGTGGGCGAAAAGCGAGGAAGCCGAAGGCGGTGCCGGGGGGCGCCGGCGGAGTGGCGGGCGGGACGAAGGCGTGGTGGGCGGCGGCGGTGGCGGGCACGATCGCGGCGCTGACGCCGGTGGCGTGGTTTGGCTGGCACGAAGTGGAGGCGGAGACGCGCACGCAGTGGCAACTCGTGCGGGCGGGGGAAGCGTGGGAGGTTTACGAATTTCCGGAACGGGCGAAGGATCTGCTGCGACCGACCGCGACGGCGGGGTTGATGCGCGACGAAGGCGGAGCACGGGATCGCTCGTATGCGCTGCTGGTGAGGTGGGACGGGGAGAGCGCGACGGCGTTGAGCGCGGAAGTGCACGATCCGTCGATTTGCCTGCCGGCGGCGGGATTCGGCGATCCGAAGCCGCAGGAGCCGATCACGGTGGAGATCGATGGCGCGCCGGTGACGTTCACGGTCGGACGCGTGGAGGCGCGGGCGCGGACCTGGCATGTTTTCTATTGTCACTGGGATGCGTGGCTCGGGAGGCCGCGGGGCGAAATGCGCTTGGATGTGTCGAACGTGCCGCGTTGGCGGCTGGAGCGGGTGCGCGAAGGGCGACGGCGGGGAGATGCGGCGTATCTGGCGCTGGTGACTCCGGAGGCGAACGAGGCGGAGGCGCGCGCGTGGTTGCGCGAATGGGCGCCGCGGTTGTTCAAGCGCCGCGGGTAGAAGTGTGTGCGGTGCGGCGATGGGCTTCGTCGAATTTTCGTCGGTGTCGGGGCGAAGCGGTCGGACGGTCGCCGATAATTGATCAACTTCGGACTTGTGCTGACGAAGCCGTGGATTGGTTGTGGACGAAAACTGTCATCGAGAGCCTCCAACTTCAAAGAATTACATGCTCAAGCGCCTTCTTGATTTCTGGTATGAACTAACGGAACAACAGCGAGATTTGTGCAGGATCGCGGGCGGACTGCTGCTGTTGGCGGGACTGGGTGCGGTGGGTTGGATTAATGGGCGTCCGGTGTGGCAGAAGTGGCAGCGGACGCAGTCGCTGGAGCAGGCGAGGGAATTCGCGACCCATAACGATTACCGGAATGCGGCGCTGGCGCTGCGGCGGGTGTTCGAGCTGGGGCCGAACGATCCGGTGACGTGGCGCGAGGCGACGGATTTGCTGGGGCAGATCGGCGCGCCGGAGGTGTTGCTGGCGCGGCAGCGGCTGGCGCAATTGAGTCCGGGCGACACCGCGGTGAAGCTGGCGTTGATCGGCGATGCGTTGCGGCTGGACCGGTTGGACGTGGCGGTGGAGACGCTGGCGAAGATCGACGAGGCGGCGCGGGATGAGGCGGCGTATTTCCGGTTGGCGGCTTCACTGGCGATGGCGATGCGGCGTGGAGAAGAGGCGGAGGCGAATCTCGCGCGGCTCGTGGAACTGGCGCCGACGAACCCGCTGGCGCGGTTCGAATATGCGGCGGTGCGGGTGTGGAGCGTGGACGAGGAAAAACGCGCGAAGGCGCGCGAGGAATTGCGGGAGTTGACGGCGGATCCGGCGGTGCGGCTGCGGGCGGCGCTGGAGTTGTTGAAAGACGCGGCGCGTCAGCACGACGAGCGGTGGGCGATCGATACGATGACGTTTTTGCTGGAGCGTTTTGCGCCGGGCTCGGTGGCCGATTTCTCGAGTCCGGGCCTGCCGGGCTGGGTGCAACTCGTGGAAGCATTGAAAACCGCGGCGGAAGCGGATGCGGACGAAGTAGCAATGATGGCGCGTTGGTTCGCCGATATCGGGCAGGGGCGCGAGGCGCTGGTGTGGATCGACACGTTGCCGGTGGAGATCGCGCAGTCGGTGGCGGTTGCGGAAACGGCGGCGGAACTCGCGGCGCGCGTGGGAGATTTGGACCGGTTGGAAGACCGGTTGCGACAGGGGGCGTGGGGCGTGTTCTCCCGCGATGCGATGACGCTCGCGATCGCGTCGCGACTGCAACGGCTGCGCTACACGGATGCGAACGGCCGGGCGAGCTGGCAGGATGCGTTGAATGCGTGCCGGGATTCGCTGACCGGGTTGCGGGCGCTCGTGCGGCTGGCGGCGGCGTGGCAGGACAACGAAGGACTCGAGCGCGCGTTGCAGACGGTGGTGGAACGGCATCCGAAGTCGTTGTGGGCCTACACGGCCTTGCGGGGAATTTATTCGTCGCCGCCGGATCTGCCGAAATTGTGGCAGTTATATGAGCGCTGGGTGCGGCACGAACCGGAGAACGAGGACGTGGCGGCGGCGCGGGTGACCTTGAGCTGCGTGTTGAACCGCGTGAGCCCGGAAATCGTGAGCGCCGCGGAACGGTTGCACGAACGCAGGCCCGATGCGGTGGACGCCACGGTGGCGCTGGCGGCGGTTCGTTGGCGGGAAGGCAAGGCGGCGGAGACGCTTGCGTTGCTGGACCGACTTTCGACGGAGGCGCGGACGCAGGTGTCGGCCGTATTTTGGCGGGCGCTGGCGCTCGCGGACTTGGACGACAAGGCCGCGGCGCGGGCGGCGATCGAACAGGCGGGACAGATCCGGCGGCCGGCTGAGGAAGCGGAACTCCTGCGAGCGGCGGAGGCGAAAACCCGGCCCGGAAGCGAGGCGAAGGGCCGTTGATCGCGAGCGGTTTGCGGGAGTGGCGGTGAAAGCGCAGCTACATTGCGCACTGAGAAGATTTTCACAAAAAATGAGGGGTCTTCTGACTCGGTTTCTCAATTCGCGGCGTTAATTGTCGAACAAGACATTTGACGACGTGAATTTTTCGAGCATCAGTCATAACCAAATGAGGAAGATACCCTATGTTATCTGGGTATTTTTGGCCGGGGTGATCGCCGCCCCGGCTCCGGTCGCGTTTGGTCAGGCGACGGCGCAAGCGGTATCGATTTTCGATGAGCTGGTGCGGGAATACAATCTCGTCGCCTTTGGGAATGCCAGCTTCAGCGGGCACTCGATTCAAGGCGGGCTGGCGGTGCAGGGAAACCTGTCGTTGAGCGGCTCGTCGGGTATCGGCTCGCATCATTCGACGAGCCCCGATCCGAGTCTTTTCGTTTCGGGGAAGCTGACGCTGCACAACGATTCGAGCATCGGGAAGGGCTACGCGTCGGTGAATTCGACCCAGAACGGCCATCTTCAATTCAAGGATAACAATCGGCTGGAGGGGGGTGGAAAGCTGCTCTTGAACGACATCAAGACCAATCCGCTGACCAACGCGGGACCGGCGAATTGGAATTGGGCGACGATCCAGTCGCAGGCGCTTTCGATTTCGAACACGTTGAAAAACGTGGCGCAGACCGGGACGATCGCGGTCAACACGTCGTCGCAGACGCTGACGTTTACGTCGTCGTCGTCGCAGCCGGGCGTGGTGGTGTTCCAGCTCGATGCGAGCAAGCTGGGTCACAGCTCGTATGATGGGATCCTGAACGTGAACAAGATCGCGTTCAACCTGGCGGCGGACCAGACGGCGGTCGTGAACGTGATCAACTGGGACAACAAGATGCTCTTCAGCGGGTATAATCTGGGCACCCAGACGGACGTCGCGGGGCATCTGCTGTGGAATTTCAACGGAAACGGCACGCTCAAGATCGATGGCGATTTCTTTGGTAGCATTCTGGCGCCGGACGCCTACCTGTTGAAGAATTCGTCGAACGGCCGGATCGACGGTCAATTGATCGTGAGGGACATCGACTACAGCGGGGCGCAGTTGCACTTCGAGGAGTTTGCACCGATCGGCGTGCTGGTGCCCGAGCCGAGCACGTATGCGCTGTGGATGCTGGCGTTGTGCGGCGCGGGGCTTTGGTGGCATCGCCGGCGTGTCCGTGCTTCGGATACGCAGGGCTGAACATCGGCGCCGCTGCGCTTTTTTTGCGGTGAAGTATTAGCGTTTCGGGGCTTCACGTTCCGCCGGAGTGGGATTACACTTCCGGCACCCCCAGAAAGGAGCGTGCGATGAACCTGCAGCCCTCGCTCGGCCATGCCGAGACTTACATCAACATTCACCTCTCGCGGTCGGGTCCGGAGCATCACGGAAAAGGCACCGGACCATTTGTAACGGTCTCGCGCGAGTCGGGTGTGGGCGGCGCGACCTTCGCGCGCCTGCTGGCGTCGCGGCTGGACGAAGAGATGCCGGGCGACGTGGCCTGGACGGTGTTCGACCGGAATCTGGTGGAGGAAATGTTGCGGTCGGAGCATTTGTCGCCGCGGCTTGCGCGGTTCCTGCCGGAGGACCGGATTTCGGAGATCGACGCGTCGATTGGCGAACTGCTCGGGCTGCATCCGAGTTTGTGGACCTTGATCCAGCGAACGAACGACATGATGCGCGAGCTGGCGCGGCGCGGGCAGGCGATTCTGGTGGGGCGCGGCGCGAATTTCGCGACGGAGAGCATCGCGGGCGGGTTACACGTCCGGTTGGTGGCGCCGGCGATACAGCGGGCGGGGCACATGGCGCGGCAGATGGGGTTGACCATGGAGGAAGCGGCGCGGCGAAACGTAAGGATCGATGCGGCGCGGGCGAAATTCGTGCGGTCGGTGTTTGCGTCGGATGTGGACCGCGCGAGCGGCTACGATGTGACGCTCAATCTGGGGAGCGTGCCACTCGACGCCGCGGTCGATATGGCGATGACGGCGCTCCGGTCGCGGGTCGCCATGGATTTGGCGTTGCAGGGGTGAAACGGCGAGCGGAGCTTCGGGGCTGCGGCGGGGTAGCCCGACGAGGCGTTGGGGGACCGCACCGATGGCGGGGCGGAGCCGGGCGAACTATCGTGCCAGCATGGGCATCGAAACCATTTTGATTGTGCTGGGGGTGGCGGTGGTGATTGCGGTGGCGGTCGGTGCGAGTCGAGCGAAGCGGAAAACAACCGGCACGCAGGCGCCGAAGCCGCAGAACCGGTCGGACGTGGGGCGGGGTTGACGGAATGGAAGGGGGAGACGGGGTGTGGCCTCGCTCTTGGGTGCAAGCGATGGGCGAAAGGGGAAGATTTCAGATTTTGTGACGAAAGCGTGACTTCATCTGTGTCGCGGGCGGTCGATTAGGCGTGTTGATTCACGCGATGCGAACGGCCGTCGATGCACTCAGGGCGAAACCAAAACGAACGGTCGCGGAGTGCGCGCGTCGCGATTTCGGACGGGCGTCGTGGGTGCGCTAGGAGGCAGCGCGATGACCGGGAAAGTTCGGGCGGCGTGCGGGAGGCAGGAGCGACGTGGCCGATGGAGCTGGCTGTGGGCGCTGGCGGCGATACTGGGCGTGGTGGGTGAGTTGCGCGCGCTGGATCCGGAACGAAGCCTGACTCAATACAACTGCCAGACATGGAGGCGTTCGAACGGATTGCCGGCGAGCGCCGTGAATGCGATTGCGCAATCGCGGGACGGGCGGATGTGGCTGGGGACGTCGCACGGCCTGGTGGCGTTCGACGGGATGGGATTCCGGGTGCTTGATCCGACGTCAAACGACAGTGTGCCGTCGAAGGCGATCTCGGCGCTGGCGCGGCGGGAGGAGGGCGGTTTGTGGCTGGGCCTCGATCGCGGCGGGGTGGTGATGGCGGACGGAGGTCGGTTCGAACGGATGTCGAGCGCGGCGGATTGGGATGGGGCCTACATGATGGTGCATGCGTTGCGATGGAACCGGAGCGGGGAATTGCTCGTGGCGGGCAACAATCTGGCGGGCGTGCTCGATCGCGCGGGGAATTTCAAATCGGTGTTGCCGGCGCCGGACACGGACGTGAGGACGATTTGTGACGACGCCCGCGGGCGGATCTGGATGGGGACGGTGGATGATGGCGTGTTTTATTGGGAAGACGGGAAGGTGTTTTCGTTTCAGGACGGGGCGCTGGCGAACCGGATCGTTTCGTCGGTAGCGGTCGGGCAGGACGGGAGGATCTGGCTGGCCACCGCGAACGGGCTGCTTTGTTACACGGCGGATTTCGAAGAGGTGAGATTCGGGCAGGTGCCGGGTTTTAGTTCGCAGCCGAATGTCATTCTGGTGGACCGGCGCGGCGCGGTGTGGATCGGAACGATGATGTCGGGGCTGCTTCGTTACCACGACGGGAAGTTCAGCCAGCTTCGAAAACAGGACGGGCTGGCGAGCGATCGGATCCTGACGCTGGCGGAGTCGGACGATGGCAGCATCTGGGTGGGAACGGAGGACGGCGTGAGCCAGTTGTCGGATGTGCGGTTCCCGGTGCTGTCGATGGCGGAAGGGTTGGCGCACGAAGCCTGTTTGTCGGTGGCGACGGCGCCGGACGGGAGCATCTGGATGGCGACACCGGGCGGGGCGTCGCGTTTTCGCGACGGACGTTTCACGAACTACGGCGTGGAGGAGTCGCACGGCTTTTCGTCGCGCTGGATCAAGCGGGTGTTCGCCGCGCGCAACGGCGACGTGTATTTCCTGAACGGACGAAGAAACGTGGACCGGTTTCGCGACGGACGGGTGGTGAAAACCTGGAAACGGGATCAATGGCCGGGAGCGATCGCGGAGGACTCACGCAGCGTGTTGGTGAGTTTCGGGCCGGAGTTGATGCGCCTCGAGGACGACGAGTTCGTGCCGTTTCGCTTGAAGGATGGATCGCCTGTATCACTGCGGTGGATTCGCGACATGATGGTGGCGAAGGACGGCTCGATCTGGATCGCGGCGGTCGATGGCGTGCACCAGATCAAGGAGGGCGTGCTGCGGAATCTGTGTCACGAGAACGGCATCTACTACAGCACGTTCAACCACGTGCGCGAGGATGACGACGGCGTGATCTGGGCGGCGCAGAACACGGGCATCGCACGAATCAAGAACGGCCGAATGCGTGTCATCACGCAGGAGCACGGGCTGCACGACAACGAAGTGTATGCGATCGTGCCGGACGGGCGTGGGGCGTATTGGATGGATTCGAGTCGAGGGATCTTCCGGGTGAGCGCGAAGGAGTTGAACGCGGTGGCGGACGGCGCGGCGACGCGGTTGACGTGCACGGTTTACGACGGCGAGGACTCGGTGAAGACGACGAGCAAGACGGCGCAGGAATTTTCGGGCTGTCGTTCGGCGGACGGCCGCGTGTGGTTTCCGAGCTCGCAAGGCGTGATCATGATCGATCCGGCGACGGTGGAAGGACCGCGGTCGGCACCGGCCGTGTCGATCGAGCGTGTGATGGTGGACGGGAATGAGTTTCCGGGGACCGCGGTTCCGAAACTGGAGCCGACGGCGGGCAATCTGCAGTTCGACTATGTGGCGTTGGATTATCGCGCGCCGCAGAAAGTGAGTTATCGCTACCGGCTCGAGGGGTATGAGAACGACTGGGTCGAGGCGGGCGGACGGAGGTCGGCGTTTTATACGAACGTGCGGCCGGGCTCGTATCGTTTTCAGGTGCAGGCGTGCAACGGCGACGGCGTGTGGAACACGACGGGCGCGGCGGTGGCGCTGACGTTGCCGCGGCGGTATTACGAGACGATGTGGTTTCGCGGAGCGGCGGGGGTGATGGTCCTCGGGCTGCTTGCCTACGGTGGCTGGCTGCTGCATCTGCGGCGCAAGCACGAGCAATTGCGCGAGACGCACGAGCTGCTCGAAGCGAAGGTGCGGGAACGCACGGCGGAGCTGACGGCGGAGATCGAAGAGCGGAAGCGGATGCAGCAGGAGGTCGAGCGAGTGCATCGCGAGCTGATGGAGATTTCGAGGCAGGCGGGCATGGCCGAAGTGGCGACGGGCGTGCTGCACAACGTCGGCAACGTCCTGACGAGCGTGAATGTTTCAGCGACGCTGTTGAGCGATCGCGTGCACGATTCGAAGGTCGCGTGGGTCGGGAAAGTGCGCGACCTGCTGAAAGAACATGAGACGAATCTCGGCGACTTCCTGACGAAGGATCCGCGCGGGCAGCAGTTGCCGGCGTTTTTGGACACGCTGGCGAAGCATCTCGAGACGGAGCAGGCGGCGCTGGTGGGCGAGCTGGAGTCGCTGCGGAAGAACGTCGAGCACATCAAGGACATTGTCGCGATGCAGCAGGACTACGCGACGGTGTCGGGCGTGACGGAGCGGGTGTCGCTGGTGTCGCTGGTGGAGGATGCGTTGCGGATGGATGCGGCGTCATTCGACCGGCATGCGGTGAAGCTGGTGCGGGATTATCGGGCGCAGCCGGTGGTGACGGTGGAGAAACACAAGGTGCTGCAGATCCTCATCAACCTCCTGCGCAACGCGAAGTATGCCTGCGAGCATTCGGCGCGGTCGGACAAGCAGATCACGGTGCGGGTCACGCTGGAGGATGATCGTGCGAAGGTGGCGGTGATCGACAATGGCGACGGGATTGCGGAGGAGAACCTGACGCGGATTTTCAGCTTCGGCTTTACGACGAAGAAGCAGGACGGTCACGGCTTTGGACTGCACAACGGCGCGCTCGCGGCGAGAAACATGGGCGGCGCGCTGACGGCGCGGAGCGAAGGACCGGGGCGGGGCGCGGAGTTTACGCTGGAGTTGCCGGCAACGTCGGAATCCTGAACGGGCGCGGACACGTGTCGTATCCAAACGGAGGCGACGGAGCGTCGCATCCGAGCGTGTGGATCAGGCAGAATCGGTCTCGCGAGCGAGGGTATAGAACGTGTAGCGGAAGTTTTCGTCGGCGCTTTCGCGTTGGGAAATCACGCGAGGAAACTCGTGGCGCCATTCGGGGAACGTGCGGTCGCCATCGACCTGCGCGTGGATGAGCGTGAGATAGAGACGCGAGGCTCGAGCAAGCGTGATCGCTTCTTCGAAGACGCGCTGGCCGCCGCAAATGTAGATCTCACGCGGAGATCGTTCGGCGAGCGCGATCGCGGCGGGGAGAGAGTTGGCGACTTGAACGCGGTCGCGGGCGAGCGCGTGGTTGCGGGTGAGGACGATGGCGTGGCGATCGTCGTCGAGGATGCTTTTCCAAGATTGGAAGCTGATGCGTCCGAGAATGACCGTGGCGCGCGCGGTTTGATTTTTGAAGAAACGCCAATCTTCGGGGATGCGCCAAGGGAGCTGGCCGTTGCGGCCAATCACGCGATTCTCGGCGCAGGCGACGATGAGATTGAGCGGGCGCGGCATGAAGACCGGTTGATTTCAACCACGGATGAGCACGGATGGGACACGAAGGCCTATCCGTGACGGGAAGGAAACATTCCGCCGCGAGGGGACCGGCTCAGACCAAGAGGAGCGCGGGCGATTCGAGCAACTGCTTGAGGGCGGCGAGGTATTGCGCGCCGACGGCGCCGTCGACCACGCGGTGGTCGCAGGAGAGCGTGAGCGCCATGACCTGGCCGACGACGATCTGGTCGTTCTTCACCACGGGTTTCTTGACCGTGGAGCCGACAGCAAGGATGGCGGCGTTGGGCGGGTTGATGATCGCACTGAAACGCGAGACGCCCATCATGCCCATGTTGGAAACGCAGAACGTGCCGCCGGTGAACTGCTCGGGCTTGAGCTTCTTGTCCTTGGCGAGCTTGCCGAGCGACTTGGCCTCGGTGCTGATCTGGAAAACGGATTTCTGATGCGCGTCGCGAACGACGGGCGTGATGAGACCGTCCTCGATCGCGACGGCGAAGGAGACGTGCGCGGCACCGTGGTAGCGGATCTGGCCCTGACCGTTGGGCGCGGTTTCCCAGGAGGCGTTGACCTGCGGGACGCGGCGGAGGGCTTCGGCGCTGGCTTTGAGGATGAAGTCGTTGACGGAGAGTTTGACGCCTTCCTTTTCGAGGCCGCTGTTGAGCTGCTCGCGCAGGGCGAGGAGCGGAGCGGCGTCGATTTCGACTTCGACGTAGAAATGCGGATACTGCGTCTTCGATTCGAGCAGGCGGCGGGCGATGGCGCCGCGCATATTGGAAACGGGAACGGTGCGCTCTTCCTGAATCGGGCCGGTGCGGGCGGGCGTGCCGCCGGTGAAGGTGGCGCCGGATTTTTTCGCGGGCGGATTCTTTTCGGCGGCGAGGATGTCGGCGCGGACGATGCGGCCGCCGGGGCCGGAGCCGGTGACTTGCGAGTAGTCGATGCCTTTTTCCTCGGCGAGCTTGCGGGCGAGGGGAGAGATTTTGACGCGGGCGCCTTCGGCTCGGGGGGCCGGGGCGGCGGGTGCCGGAGCGGCGGGCGCGGCCGGAGCGGGCGCAGGCGCCGCGGCTTTGGCGGGCTGGGCTTCGGTTTCGTTCTTGGAGGTGGTCGCGGCGCCTTCGCCGGAAGGCTTGGCGTTGTCGGACGGTTTTTCGGCGGCCGCGGGCGCGGCTTTCGGCGCGGGAGCGTCGACCTTTTCGCCGGGCTTGCCGATGGCGCAGAGCGGGTCGCCGATCGCGACCTGGGAACCGTCGGCGACGAAGATCTTGAGGATCGTGCCGTCGAAGAAACTCTCGAGCTCCATCGTGGCCTTGTCGGTTTCGACCTCGGCGAGCATGTCGCCGGTCTTAACGGCGTCGCCCTCATTCTTCAGCCACTTGACCAGTGTGCCCACGGTCATGGTGTCGCTGAGTTTCGGCATGTCGATGATGTTGGCCATGGACGGAAGTTGAGAGATGAGGGTTGAGAGTTGAGTGCCGATCAGGCGAGGGTTTCGAGGGCGGCTTTGAGGACGCGCTGCGGGTTGGGGAGCTGTTCGATTTCAACCGGCGGGCTATAGATCGCGGGAGCGTCGACGGTGGCGAGGCGGTTGATGGGAGCGTCGAGTTCGTCGAACGCTTCCTTCTGGATCATAAACGCGAGCTGCGAGCCGACGCTGGCGAAAGGTTTTTGTTCTTCGACGATCAGGACGCGGTGGGTTTTCGCGACGGACTCGAGGACCGTGTCGATGTCGAGCGGACGAATCGTGCGGAGATCGACGATCTCGACGGAGACATCGTGTTCCTTTTCGAGGATCTCGGCGGCCTTGAGCGAGTGAAGGACGGAGCGACCGTAGGTGACGATCGTGAGATCGGTGCCCTCGCGTTTTACGTCGGCGACGCCGAGCGGGATGACGTATTCGCCCTCGGGGACCTCGCCCTTTTCGCCGTAGAGAAGGGTGTTTTCGAGGAAGAAGACCGGGTCGTTGTCGCGGATGGCGGACTTGAGGAGGCCTTTCGCATCGTAGGGCGTCGAGGGAACGACGACCTTCACGCCGGGGTGATTGGCGAGGACGTTTTCGGGCGTGTGCGAGTGGGTGGCGCCGACGTTGGTGCCGCCGTTGGCGGGGCCGCGGACGACGATCGGGCAGTTGATCTGGCCGCCGGACATGTAGCGGACGTTGGCGGCGTTGTTGAGGATCTGGTCGAAAGCGACGGAGTAAAACGACCAGAACATCAGCTCCATGACGGGGCGGACGCCGAGCATCGAGGCGCCGATGCCCATGCCGATGAAGCCGGCTTCGCTGATCGGCGTGTCGACGATGCGTTGCGGGCCGTATTTGGCGAGGAGGCCCTCGGTGACCTTGTAGGCGCCGTTGAACTGCGCGACCTCTTCGCCGAGGACGACGACATTGGCATCGCGTTCGATTTCTTCAGCCAGCGCGTGGCGCAGCGCTTCGCGGTAAGTGATGACGGGCATCTCTGGAAAGTTGAGAGTTGAGAGATGAGAGTTGAGAGGTCCGGAGGCGCGTTATTCGAAGAAGAGGCGGCCTTGGGATTTACGTTCGGAAGGATTGTCGGCCTCCCAGTAAACGTCCTTCTGGATGTCTTCGACGGTGGGGAAGGGGCTGGCTTCGGCGAAGTCGGCGGCGACGTCGGCTTCGGCGCGAGCCTCGGTGTCGATTTTCTCGATGAGCTCGTCGTTCAACACGCCCTCGGCGACGAGGATCTGTTGGAAGACCTGGATCGGGTCCTTCGTGCGGCGGTATTCCTCGATCTCGTTTTTGCTGCGGTAAGTGTTGTCGGGGTCGGCGACGGAGTGGCCGCGATAGCGATACGTGCGGATCTCGACGATCGCGGGCTTCGACTCCTCGCGGGCGGCGCGGAGGAATTTATCCATCGTGGCGCGGACCTCGTAGAGATCGTGGCCTTCGCATTGGCCCCAATCCATGTGGTAACCCTCGGCGCGACGCGCGAGGTCGCCGGCGGAGGAACGGGCCTGGCTGGTGCCCATGGAGTAGCCGTTGTTTTCAATGACGAAGATGACGGGCAGTTTCCAGAGGGCGGCGAGATTGTAGGCCTCGTGGACGGCGCCCTGATTGACGGCACCGTCGCCCATGAACGCCATGGCGGCGCCCTTCAGGCCCTTATACTTGATACCGTAGGCGAGACCGGCGCCGAGCGGGATCTGGCCGCCGACGATGCCATGGCCGCCCCAGTAATTTCGGGACGGATCGAAATAGTGCATCGAGCCGCCCTTGCCCTTGGAGCAACCGGTGGCCTTGCCGTAGAGTTCGGCCATGAGCGGCTTGGTGTCCATGCCGACGGCAATGGCGTGTCCATGATCCCGATACGCGGTGATCACGTGGTCGTTTTTGCCCATCAACGAGCAGCAAGCGACGGCGACGGCCTCCTGGCCGATGTAGAGATGGAGGAAGCCGCCGATCTTCTTGGCCTGATAGGCGCGGAGGCTGCGTTCCTCGAAGCGACGAATGCGAACCATCTTGCGGTAGAGCTCGATCTTTTCGTCGCGGCTTAGGCTCGCGTTGATCTCGGCTCGGGCGTGGTCCGACCGTTTGACGCCGTTTTCGGCTTTTTTGTCGGCGGTGGAAGTAGGCTTCTTACTCACGAGAGTGGTTCGTTTTGAGATGAACGGGGAAGTGTCCGGCGGATGTTGGAGAAATCAAGTGTTTGTTGGGCAGCGCCAGGCGCGGACAGCGCAGGCGATGTGCGGTGGGCACGAGATTAGACGATCTCCTCGATCTCGACGGCGACGGGTTTGCCGGGCGCGCAATCGGCGCGAAGGGCGACGAAGCGGTCGCGGTAGCGATCGTAGATCGGCCAGAGGGCATTGCGGTCGGTTTCGGGGATGGGGAGCGCGGAAATCTCGTCGCGGGTGAAGAAGCCGAAGCGGCCCTCGTGGATGTCGGCGGGAAGCGAGGCAATCGGCCGGCGGCAGCGGAAGAGGAACATGAGCCAGTGCGACTGACCCTCGTAGGACTTCTCGGCGATCATCGCGAAAAGGTGGAGGTCGGCCGTGGTGATTTCGAAGCCGGTCTCTTCACGGGTTTCGCGGACGGCGCATTCGAACGGGGATTCGCCGGTGGCGGTCTCGAGTTTGCCGCCGATGGGACTCCAGACGCCAAGATTCGGCGGCTTGGCGCGAAGGAGGAGCAGGTGCTGCCCGGCGGCGTTTTCGAGGAAAACGAGAACGGCGATTTTGTAAGGGAGGGCAGCGGACATGATGAGGGAGAGGAGCGGAGCGTGAGTGCGGGCGGGAGCCGCTCAACGTGAAATTGAGCGTGACGACGCAAATGACTTACGCAAAGTCGGCGCGTCCACTTCATGCAAGAATACTGCAATCGTAAGGTTTCACGGGGGCGGCTGCGCGGGCGGCTGGCCGCGGCGCGCAGTGGTTGGCGAGGAGGTGCGAGGTGAGGCGCGGAACGTGGAAACGGGCGCGGTGGTGGGTGGTGGACGTGGGCTTTGAGACCGTGAGTTGGGCGTGTTGCTTGCGCGGGAGGGAGGGCGGATTGGAGTTGGAGGCGTGGGGGACCGAGTTGTTGGACGGAGCGGCCGAGAGTGAGGCGGAGTGGTGGGGGGAGGTGGCGGCGGCGTTAAGGAAGTTGGGAGAAAAAGCGCGCGGCGAAGCGGTGCGTTTGGGGATTCCGGGACATGTGGCGCTGACGAAATGGGTGCGAATTCCGGCAGTCGCCGTGACGAAGCGGGCGAAGGTGGTGGAGTTCGAAGCGGCACAGAACATCCCGTATCCGTTGGAGGACGTGGTGTGGGACTACGTGGTGGTGGCGGAAAACGGAGCGGAGCTGGAGTTGATGCTCGCGGCGGCGAAGACGGAGGTGATCGAGCGACTTTGCGCGGCGGTGGAGGATGCGGGAATGAAAGTGGTGCAGGTGACGCCGGCCTGCGTGGAGCTGTGGCACTGCATGCGGTGGAATCATCCCGAAGCGGCGGCGGAAGGGGCGCTGCTCGTGGAGTCGGGAGAGCGTTCGACGCAACTGGTGTTTGCGCAGGGCGAGCGGTTTTATGTGCGAACGCTGAATCAGGTGGCGGCCGCGGGCGATATGCCGGCGCGTTTGCAAGCGGAGGTGGCGCGGACGATGGCGAACGCCCGGCGGCAAGGCCTGGTGTTGGAGCCTCGCGTGATTTTGTTGGGTGCGGGGAGAGGGGCGTCGGCGTCGGGGACCGGCGGGTGGACGGATTTGCGGGTGGAGCAATTTGAACCGTTGCGACGGGTGAGGTTGGCGGTGCGGCCGCAAGAGGAGACGGGCGGTATCGCGGAGAAGGTGGCTGGAGTGGTGGGGCTGGCGGTGGCGGCGAATGCGGGAGCGACGAAGCCGAATCTGCTGCCGCGGAATTTTCGACGTGCGGCGACGGCGGGACGGTGGAGGCGAGTCGTTGGCGTGGCGGCGATGTTGGGGGTGAGTGCGCTGGTGGTGGCGATCTGGCAGCTTCGCGGGGCGCGTGAGGCGATGGAGACGCGTTTTGTGGCAATCGAGGCGGAACTCGAACCGCTGCGTGCGAGGGAACGGCGGGTGATCGGGATGCGGGAGGAACTCGAGCGATTGGACGGCGTGGAGCGACGATTGCGGCGGGTGGTGGACGCGCGAACGGCGTGGGTGAGATTTTTTGCGGAAATGCAGGAGGTTTTGCGGGGCGTGGAAGACGTGTGGCTGGAGCGAGTCGCGATCGAGGAGGGCGACCGTGGAAAACGAGATGAGCGAGCGGAGCTGCGGTTGACCGTGAGCGGAGGGATGATCGACCCGGAGCAGCCGACTGCGGGCAGCTATGAAAAAGTGCGGCAGTTGCTCGAAGGTTTGGAGGCGGCGCGGAGTGTCGCCGCGGTGGAGCATCCGCGCTTCGACAAGAGCCGGGCGGGGATCCTGGGCTTCGATGTTACGCTGGTGATGGACGCGCGGTGGCGCGGAGCGGTGAGCGAGGAGATGGAGCGATGACGAGGGTAAAGCGGAAGAAAAGGTGGAAGGTCGTGGAGATTGTGGCGGTGGCGTGCGTGCTCGGGGCCGCGATCGGGGTGTGGTGGGAAATGGAGGAAGGAAAAAGGTTCCGGAACGAACTTCGGGCGAAGGAGCGTCAGTGGCGGGAGCTGAAGGAAAACGAAGCGCTGACGGACGAAGGAGTGGCGGCGATCGAAGCGGACGTGGCGGCGCGAGCGGAGGAGATCGAGAGGCTGTGGCGGGCGTCGCGGTTGGGGCGAACGGAACGAGGTGGGGCGGGGACGTTGCGGGCGGAGGAGGCGTTTTTCGAGTTGGCGGGGTTTGTCGATCGCACGCGGAAGTGGGCGGTGGCGGAAAGCGTGAGGTTGAAGGAGGACGAGCGGTTTGGATTTGCGGAATTTGCGAAGGCCGGCCCGGAGCGCGAACACATCGAGAAGGTGATGCGTCAGAGGAAAATTGCGGAGACGGTGTTGCTGACAGTGATCGAAAGCGGAGCGGAGGAAATCGTCGGGTGCGAGCGGAGTCGGGGCAGTGGGAACGAGCGAGGACGCTGGGAGACGGATACGTTTTCGGCCGATCCGAGATGGTCGCTCGAGGAGGCGGATGAACTGAGTGTGCTGGCGTATCGCGTGAGATTTGTCGGACGAACGGAGGTATTACGCGAGGTGTTGAATCGGCTCGCGAATGTGAAGGCGCCGCTGGCGGTGACGACGGTGGAAGTGGAGGCGCTGCCGGAGGAGGCTGAGAAACGAGGCGTGGCGAGGAGCGGACGGGCGGAATTTTCGGTGACGGTGGAGAGCCTCGAGTGGGTGGAGGGCGGAAAGTTGGCGGGGATGGAAAGGAGCGGCGTCGCTGCGGAAACTGTGGACCTCGTGGCGGTGTGGTGGGGCGGGACGGCGGGGGGTGGCGCGGTGTTTACGCCACCGGAAATTTTCTATGATGCGGTGTCGGGGCGATGGAGGGCGAAGCGGAGCGAGGTGGCGACGGAGCGCGGGCGAATTCAGAATTTGGATACGCTTGCGGTGGTGGAGGACGGGCGCCGTCCGGAGGAACCGGAGTTGTTTCGGGTGCAACTGGTGGGGTTTTTCGAAATGGGTGAAAAAAGTGTGGGCGTGTTTGAAGACGGCGGAACGACGGGCGTCGTGCTGGCGAGTGCGGGGACGCGTCTGCCGGAGTTGGACGTGGCGATCGAAACGTTGGTCGTCGAACGAGCGAAACGCATCTGGCCGGACAGCATGGCGGTGTCTTTTCCGGTGGCGAAAGCGAAAGTGCGAGATGAGCGCAGCGGGGAAGTCATCTGGCTCACGAGTGCGGAACGGGCGAGGCGGACGAGGGAAAACGACGGCGGAAACGAGGAGTTGGTGAGATGGGCGGCGGAGGGAGGGCGTTGAATTTTATGAGGACGATCCGGGTTTGGCTTCATCTTGTCGCGGGGGCGGTGGGTGCGTGGGTGACGCACGGGGCGGTGGCGCAGACGGATGCGGAGGTTGCGAAAGGGCGCGCGCAGTTTTTGGCGGGTGAATATGCGGCCGCGCGGGCGACGTTTGAGTCGGTGCGGGCGCGCGAACTGGAGAATCCGCAGGCGGACGAATTTTTGCGCCGGATCGAAAAAGTGGAACGGGTCGGGGCGGCGAGTCGACGCGAGCGGACGCGGGAGGAATTGTTGGAAGACGTGGCGCGGAGTTGGGAGCGTCCGCGGGTGTTTGTGGAACGCGGGCGAGCGACGGCGCGATCGACGCAGGCCGCGCCGTTGGAGGAGAAGTTAAACCGCATCGTGGTGCCGCACGTGAACTTCACGCGAATGGAAATCGGGCAGGTGGTGACGGCGTTGAGCGCGATCTCGGAGGAGGTCGACGATCCGGAGTCGTTTCCGCGGGGCGTGAACATCGTGTTGCTGGATCCGGCGAACAAGGCGCCGACGGTAACGATTACGTTGCGGAACACGACGTTGAGGCGGGTGTTGGATTTCGTGACGGAGGCGGTGGGCTATCAATACGAAGTGCAGGCGGATGCGGTGGTGGTGCGGCCGGGCGGGGAGACGACGGCGTTGGAGACGGCCTTTTTTCCGGTGGCGCGCGCGACGGTGTTGCGCATGACGGGCGCGGGTGCGGGGCCGGCGGAAGCGCGCGGGGATCCGTTCTCGTCGGCGGGCGCGAGCAACGAACCGGCGGCGGCGGTGGTGGCGGAAGGGGCCGGGATTCGCGGATTTCTGCAGCAGGCGGGGGTGAATTTCGACGGGACGCCGGGATCGAGTCTGGCGTTCGATGGCTCGGCGCTGATCGTCACGCACACGGTGCGAAACCTGGAGCGGATCCGGAACATCCTGAATCGCTACAACGATGTTCGGCAGGTGGAGATCGAGGCGAAGTTCATGGAAGTGCAGGAAGGCGCGCTCGAGGAGTTGGGGGTGAATTGGAATCTTTCGACGAAGACCACGCAGCGGAATGCGGGGGCGCAGGCGGTGTATGCGACGAATGCGCGGGCGCTGTCGGCGGCGTTCAGTCACACGACGTCGAATCAACAAGGTCGGATCGTGCGACCACGGGCGTTCAATGATGCGAACAACAACGGAGTGCAGGACGAAGGGGAAGAGGCGACCCAGCAGGAGATCAACATTCCGATCGTGAACAACGCGCCGCGGATCCCGGGGGCGCCGGATCTGGCGCTCGGCGTGGGCCCGCTCGCGATGGTGACGGGCGTGATCGGGGAGTTCGATGTGAATGCGGTGGTGCGGGCGCTTTCGCAGCAGCAGGGAACGGATCTGTTGAGCGCGCCGAAGGTGACGGTGTTGTCGGGAAATCCGGCGACGATCACGGTGGCGCAGGAGATGCGTTATCCGCAGAGCTTCGGACAGACGCAGAGTCAGGTGGGGACGGGCAGCGCGAGTGGCGGCGGGTCGGCGGGCGTGGCGATCACGGCGGGGACGCCGCAGGAGTTTACGGCCCGGAACGTCGGCGTGGAGTTGCGCGTGACGCCGACGGTGGAGGAGGACGACTACAGCATCAGCCTGGACTTGAATCCGCGCGTGACGGAGTTCGATGGATTTGTGGAATACGGCGGGCCGAGCATCGCGATTTCGGGGAGCACGACGGTGACGGTGCCGTCGGGGTTTTATCAGCCGATTTTCTCGGTGAGGGACATCTCGACCAAAGTGACGATCTGGGATGGCGCGACGCTGGTGATGGGCGGATTGACGCGGGAGGAAGTGAAGAAGGTGAACGACAAGGTGCCGATTTTGGGCGATCTGCCGTTGTTGGGGTGGGCGTTTCGGTCGAAAGGAGAAAGCGCGCAGAAGCGGAATCTGTTGATCTTCGTGACGGCGAATCTGGTGAGTCCGGGCGGGTCGCCGAAGAAGCAGCATCTGCGCGACGTGACGGCGAATTCGGCGTATCGAAATCCATCGATCGTGACGCCGGGTGGGAGCGAAGAGCGGGAGTAGGGACGGCTCTCGACGAGAGCGGAGAAGATTTTGCGCGTGCGAGTGTGAGGAAATGGGCCAGCGTGCACGCGTGACGATGCGATGGCTGTGGATGTGCGTGATGAGTTGGGCGCTGGCGGGCGCGATTGGAGCGGCGCCGTATGTCGAGCCGAGGACCGGACTCGAGTTTCCCGACGAGTGCGGCGGATGGGTGCGGACGGGTGAGCATGTTTACGAGCAGGCGGAGCTCGGCGTGTCGGTGAGTTACACCAACGATCAGCGCAAGACGCTGACGGCGTATGCGTATGGCGGAGGGGTGACGGAGCTACCGACGGGCGGAGACAGCGAGGTGATGCTGCGGCTGACGGCGCAAACGGCGTCGGAGTTGATCGAGGTGTGGAAGGAGCGGGGCGCGGAGGTGGAGGAGATCCTGCCGTCGGCGGTGATTCGCGAGGAGCCGAGCGGGAAGGGGCTGGCGGCGATCGTGGCGCACCGGATCACGATGAACGGACAGGTGTTGATCACGATCTCGGGGCTGACGGGCTATCGCGGGACGATTCTCAAAGTGCGTTACACCTACACGCGCAGTCCGCTGGACGAAGGCATCGCGGATTTGAAGCGCTTCGTGATCGGATTGCTGGCGGCGAACCGGGAACGACTCGATGAGTATTTCGGACAGGTGGCGGCGCAGTATGCGCCGATGGAGCCGATGCCGACGCGCGAGGAGTTCATGACGGCGCTGCAGCTCTTGGAGGAAGAGGTGACGGGACCGAAGGCGACGGAGGCGGCGGGGGTGGTGATTCGATTTGTCGAGCGGAGCCCAGAGGTGGCACTGACGCTGAGCCGCGACGTGGCGCCGTGGGTGATGGAGGTTCCGGAGGACGACGAGGAGGCGCAGCAGACTTCGGCGCTGCTGCTGGCCGCGTATCTGGGTGCGAACGCGAAGATGCAGTTGTCGAGCGCCGAGAAGAAGGACGACGTGCTCGCGGGATGGAAAGCGGCGCTGGCGGCGTATCGAAAAATGCGTGACGCAGGTCGGCCGGCGATCGCGGCGGTGGACGAACTGGTCGAAGCCGAGGACGCGGGGAAACTGGAGCAGCGGGCGCGGGAAGCGCAGGAGAGATTGGGGCAGAAGTAGTGTCGGCCCCGAGCGGGCTTCAACAAAGTTGTTTTCGGAGCGCGCTACGGACGGGAGGGGGATTGAATCGACATTTTCAATACGTGGGCGAGGGCGCGGGCGAGGTCGTCGCCATCGAAAGGCTTGGGTAGGACGACGCAGGCGGGGATCGCTTCGAGCTTGGCGCGGACGGCGTCGCGACCGTAGCCGGTGATGATGACGGCCGGGAGCCGGATGCCGAGGGAGCGGAGTTGAAGGAGAAGATCGGCGCCGGTGATGTGCGGCATGGTGAGGTCGGTGACCAGGGCGTGAAAGCGGTCGGGCTGGTCGACGATCGCGTTCAAGACGGCGCGAGGGTCGTGCATCACGGTGGGAATGAAGCCGAGATGTTCGAGGCGGGAACCGATGAAGGCGGCGACGGAAGGTTCGTCGTCGACGACGAGGATGTGCTGGCGTTCGCCGCGGGGGGTGATGCTTGTTACGGGCGCCGCGGGGGCGTTTTCGTCGGTGACCGGAAAATAGATTTCAAAGCACGTGCCCTCGCCCGGAACGCTGCTGACGCGCATGGCGGCGTTGTGGCCGGTGACGATGCCCTGAACGATCGAGAGCCCGAGGCCGGTGCCTTCGCCTTGCGGTTTGGTGGTGAAAAATGGATCGAAGACGCGATCGAGCATCGACGGCTCCATGCCTTCGCCTTGATCGGTGACGGCGAGTCGCACGGTGGGGCCGGAGCGCAGGTGGGGAATTTCGGCGGCGAGGTTCTTGGAGACCGTGACGGGCGTCAGACCGACGTCGAGGCGCCCCGGCCGGTGGCGCATGGCGTGAATGGCATTGGTGCAGAGGTTGAGCACGATCTGCTGGATCTGCGTGGAGTCGGCCAAGACGATTCCGCTTTGGACGTCGGCGACGATCTCGATGGTTGCGGGCGTGGTGGCGCGGACGAGTTTCAGCGCCTCGCGGACGGGAACGGCGAGATCGAGCGGGGAGAGGCGGGTGTTGCCGCGGCGGGAAAACGTGAGGATCTGGCTGACGAGGTCCTTGGCGCGAAGGCCGGCGGAGTGCACTTGGTCGAGATCGCGACGGAGGTCGGGATTGTCGCGAGTGGAGAGGCGCGCGAGCTCGTTGTAGCCCAAGATCGCGGTGAGGATGTTGTTGAAATCGTGGGCAATGCCGCCGGCGAGGGTGCCGATGCTTTCGAGCTTTTGAGATTGCAGCAGGCGGCTCTCGAGGCGACGGCGGCGTTCCTGTTCGGCCAGCCAACCGGTGATGTCCTCCTCGAGGATCAAATGGTGGCGAACCTGGGCGTCGGCGCTGCGGATCGGCGCGACCATGGAGCGGACGTGGACGATCTGGCCTGACTTGGTGCGATTGGAAAGTTCGCCGCGCCAGGAGTCGCCCGTGCGAACGGTGGCGGCGAGTTCCTCGATGATGGCGGGAGGCGTGGACTCGGCGCGGAGCGAGAGGGCGTTGCGGCCCTTGAGCTCGTCGAGCGTGTATCCGGTAAGTTCACACGCGCGGGGATTGGCGAAGACGATGGTGCCGTCGGGCTTGGTGATGAAGACGGCGACGGGGCTCTGGGCGATGGCTTGAGAGAGGATTTCGATTTCCTCGACCTGGCTGGCGAGGCGTTCGGTGGTGGCGTTGAGTTCGCGGGTGCGCTGGGCGACAAGCCGTTCGAGGCGGAGGTTTTCGCGGCGTTGCAGATAGGACGAGACGCGGCCGGCGAGGAGAACGAGGCCGATGGCGGAGAGCGCATAGGCGACATACGCGTAGGTGGTTCGATACCAGGGCGGGAGAATTGAAAACGAGAGGGAGGATGCCTCGCCGACGAGACTGCCGATGCTCGGACGGACATGGAGCGTGTAGTCACCGGCGGCGAGACGATTGAAGGCGGCGGAGCCGGCGGTGCCGAGGGAGACCCAGCCGGCGCCGGTGCCCTCGAGCTGAACGTCGAACGTGACGGATGCGCCGAAGGACTGGTGGGGCGTCACGAAGTGGGCGACGAGGGAGTTGTCGGAAAACGACAGCGAGATCGGGTCGGCGGTGGGAAACAGGGTGCGGGCGCTGGCGGGCAGTTCCACGTGAGTGATGAGGGCTCGCAGCGGCTCCGGTTTAGGAGTGGAGAGTGAAGGGTCGTAGCGGGCGAAGCGCCGGTCGGCGTGCATCCAGACCACGCCGTTGTCTTCGAACGTGAAGAAGAACGGCATCAGGCCGGCGGGCATCTTCTCGTTGAGATTCCGGAGGGTGCCGTCGGAGTCGTCGAGCACCTGGACACGGCCGTTGGCGGCGATCCAAATGCGGCCCCAGGCATCGCGCGCGGGGCGGCCGATGATGTCACGGAGATCGGGGAAGCGCTCGTGAAACGCGGTGTCGCGTTCGAAGCGACGGGCGGCCCGGTTGAAGCGCATGATTTGACCGCCGACGTTGAAGCGGATGATGCCGTCGAACTCGAAGCATTGCACCCAACCTTCCGGCAGGTCGTTGCGCTGATCGAAGATGTCGACGATGGGGCGATTGTTTTCGACGCGGAGGTGGGCAACGCGGCTGGAGCCGAGTTCGAGCCAGACGCCGTCGTCGGGATCGGCGACGGAATTGTAGACGTTGCCGAGTTCAGGAAGCAGGTGGCGTTCGGCGGAGAAACCGTCGCCGTCGCGCCAGAGCCAGCCGACTTCGTCGACGGCGCCGTAGAGCCAGCGGTCGCCGGTCGGGTTGACGTTTAAGAGCCGGAGGTAGGTGGTTTCGGGGAGGGTTTGGATCCAGCCGGTGTCGGTTCGAATGTAGGCGCCTTTTTCGGTGCCGGCGACGGGCATGCCCATGGCGCAGGAGAGCGTGAAGGCGAAGCGGCCGGGCGGGGAGTCGTGGACAAAACTCTTGAGGCGGTGATCGTCGTCGTAGTCGCCCCGCAAGACGCTGCCGTCGGCGATCACCCAGAGTTTTCCCTCGTGGCGCAGCGGAGTGGCGGTGGCGCCGCCGGTGCCGATCAACTGTTCGAAATGCGAGACCCGGGAGGGAAATTCGACCTGGAGCACGCCGTCGCTGAGGAGACCCCAGATGAGGCCGCCGGGCGCGGGCACGAGCCGGCGCACATGGGCGAGGCGGTGATCGAAGCTGCGATCGAGGACTTGGACGGTGAAGCCCTCGCGATCGAAGAAGACGATGCCGATATTTTCGATCGCGGCGGCGAAGTAGCCGCCCTCGGTCTGGCAGAGGCTATTGACGCGGACGTTGCCGGCGAGCAGGCCGTGTTCGCGAAAGGGAAGAAGCTGCTGGCCGTCGAAGAATTTGAGGCCGTTGCCGTAGGTTCCGGCGAGGAGACGGTGGTCGTCGAAGGGAACGGTGCAGGTGATGGTCTGGCTGGGGACGGATTCGACGAGTTGTTCGAGGGGCTCCGTGCCGTTGTTGTTGAAACGCGCGAGGCTGCCGGCGGTGCGGTCGGCGATGTAGTGGTGATCCCGAAAGCTGAAGACGTGTTCGAGCGTGTCGCCGCGTCCGACCGGGCGAACCTCCTGACCGGGACGCCATTGACGGACGGCGCCGCTGCCGCTGTGCCAGAACCAGTCGGGGCCGGATTCGAACACGCGGCGCGCGACGGGCGGCGCGGCGGTGTTTTCGGGCATGAGCGATTGGGCGAAGACGGGGCGCCAGGTGCCGTCTTCCTGGAATTCGATCCGGGCGAAACCCCCGCGCACGCCGACGTAGAGCGAACCGTCGTTGTCGATCGCGATGTTGGAGCCGGTGACGGGATCCTCGTTGGGCGCGGCGCGGAAGAGCTTCCAACGAACGCCATCGCCGAGGACGATTTGCTGGGCGGCGAAGACCAGGATGCGTCCGTCGGGCAGCAGGCGGAGATCGGTGGGCGGCTGGGTCAGTCCGAGGGCTTCGGGACTGCGCACCGCGAAGGCCGGGGCGCCACGTTCGAGCAGGCCGTCGGCGGGGCCTTCGATCCGCAACGCCTGGGCCGGGAGCGACGCCGCCGTGGCCAGCAGCCACAAGGTGGCCACGGCGAGTGCAGGGAGGAGTCCGGCGGGGTGGGCGGAACGGAGCATCAGGCGCGTCGAGCGGGACGCATTGGAGCTGGCGGGGAAGAGAGGAAAAGGCCGAGGGACGAAATCGACGGAGCGGTATAACGGACATCGTCACAGGCGCGGCAAACTCAAACGCTAGGTGATGTCACGAAGATGTGCGGTCACTTGACCCCGGGCGCGAGCGGGGCTGTGTTCGACGTATGGCGAAATGGCTGCTCGTGGACGGTTTCAACCTGGCGTATCGGTGTTTCCATGCGTTGCCGGAACTGACGTCGTCGAAGGGATTTCCAACGGGAGCGTTGCACGGGTGGGTGAAGTCACTGTGGAAGTTGATCGACCAGGAGAAGCCGGACGCGACGCTGGTGTTTTTCGATCTCGGCGAATCGCAGGACCGGTTGAAGTTGCTGGCCGAATACAAGGCGCAGCGGAAGCCGATGCCGGATCCGTTGCGGCAGCAGATCGAGCCGATCAAGGCGCTGACACGCGCGATGGGGCTGGCGGGAATCGAGGAGGATGGGGTGGAGAGCGACGATTTGCTGGCGTCGGAGGCGGTGAGTCTGGCGAGGCAGGGGCACGACGTGCTGATCGTTTCGAGCGACAAGGACTTCGCGCAGATCGTCGACGAGAAGATCAAGATCATGCTCCCGCCGCCGTCGGCGAACCCGAAGCTTGGCTGGCGTTTGCTGGATGCGGCGGGCGTGCGGGAGAAGTTTGGCGTGCCGCCGGAGCAGATCGCGCATTATCTGGCGCTGGTCGGGGACACCTCGGACAACATCCCCGGTTTGGACGGCGTGGGACCGAAGACGGCGTCGAAGTGGCTGGCGGAATGCGGCGGGAGCGTGGAATGCGTGCTGGAGAAAGCCGCGGAATTGAAGCCGGAGCGGTTTCGCGCAGCGGTGGCGGCGAGCGCGGATCGGCTGCGGACGAATCTGAAGCTGACGACGCTCAATCTGAATCTGCCGCCGGTGAAGCCGGAGTGGCGGACGCCGCAGCCGGAGGAGCTGTTTCGGTTGCTCGATGAATTCGAGATGAAGTCGACAGGAATCGAGGCGCGGAAGCGTTACGGCGGAAGCGCGGGTGCTGGAAAACCGGATACGGGCGCGTCCGCGACGACTTCAACTCCGGCGCAGCCGCCGGCGAAGGCGATGCAGGGGGAGTTGTTTTAGGGCGGAAAGCGCGGTTGGGGGCACCGCGCCTCGATGAGGCGATGTTACTCGCGGCCTTCCTTGGAGACGCCGGCGGGGTCGAAGATGTAGCCGATACCGTGAACGGTGCGGAAGGCGGAGAGGTCGAGACCGTGCTCCTTGAAGAGTTCGCGAACCTTCACGACGTATTGGTCGAGCGAGCGGCTGCGAACATCGGCGTGGATGCCCCAGACGGAATGGATCAGGGCCTTGCGGGTGATGACGGTGCCCTGATTGGCGTTGAGGTAAGCGAGGATGCCGAGCTCCTTGCGGCCGATTTTCTGGACGGTGCCGTCGGGGAAGGCGATTTCGAGGCGGTCGGGGGTGACTTTCGCGCCGCAGAAGTCGAACGGCTGGTCGCCGACGCGGACGTTTTTCGTGAGGTTCAGGTCGGATTTCGACTCGGCGCGGCGTAATACTGCGCGGATACGCGCGACGAGTTCGGCGTAGCTGAACGGTTTGGTGATGTAGTCGTCGCCGCCGGACTCGAGCCCGCGGATCTTGGTCGTTTCGGTGATTTCGCCGGTCAGGAAAATGACGGGCACGCTGATGTCGGAGGCTTTCAGCTCTTCGAGAAGGGTGAAGCCGCTGCCGTCGGGCAGGCCGATGTCGAGGAGGAGGAGGTTGGCGAAGTTGTGTTTGAGGAAACGCAGCGCGTGCGCGGTGCGGTTGCAGATCTGAGTCTGCATGCCGGCGCGTTCGAGATGCTCGGCGATAAGGTTGGCGAGTTCGACTTCGTCTTCGACAACAACGACCAACGGTTTCGGTTCAGCGCGCATTGGAATGGGGGAGCGATGCGTTGCGGGTATGTGAATTTTACAATGCTATTTGTCAAAAGCGAATGACCGAGACGGGATCAGGGATTTGCCGAGAAGGAGAATTTTCTTGAAGGCGAGTTGGGCCGTGTGAGCGTGACGCGCGTGTCCGCTCGAAAACCGCTTCTGATGCTCGGGTTGCCGAAAGGCAGTCTCGAGGAGTCCACGAAAAACCTGTTCGCGAAAGCCGGCTGGAAGATCACGACCAGTTCGCGCTCCTACAAACCGTCGATCGACGACGTCGAACTCGACGGACGTTTCGTGCGCGCGCAGGAGGTGAGCCGTTACGTGGAGCACGGGTTTTTCGACTGCGGGCTGACGGGCTACGACTGGATTCAGGAAAACGAGTCGGACGTCGTCGAGGTGTGCGACCTGATCTATAGCCGGGCGTCGACGTTGAAGTCGCGCTGGGTGTTGTGCGTGCCGGAGGCGTCGGACATCACGAAGCCCGAGCAACTCGACGGGAAGCGCGTGGCGACGGAGTTGGTGGGAACGGTTCGCCGCTATTTCGAGAAGAAAGGGATCAAGGCGAACGTGGAGTTTTCGTGGGGAGCGACGGAGGTGAAAGTGCCGGATCTGGTCGACGCGATTGTCGACATCACGGAGACGGGAAGTTCCCTCCGCGCGAACAAGCTCCGGATTGTGGATACGCTGCTGGAGACGAACACGAAGCTCATCGCGAACAAGGCGAGCTGGGCGAATCCGGAGAAGCGGAAGAAGATCGAGACGATCGCGCTGTTGTTGCGCGGTGCGCTCGAGGCGGAGAGCAAGGTGGGATTGAAGATGAATCTGCCGCGGGCGTCGTTGGAGAAGCTGGTGCAGGCGCTGCCGTCGTTGCGGAATCCGACGATCTCGCAATTGAGCAACGCCGACTGGGTGGCGCTCGAGACGATCATCGACGAGAGCGTGGTGCGGGAAATCATCCCGCAATTGAAGGAGCTCGGAGCGGAAGGGATAGTTGAATATCCGCTGAACAAGGTTGTTTATTGAGGGATGAAAAATCGGCGCACGAAACTTCCGGGCGGAGCGGGCTACAGCCATCCGTCCACGCGTGGGACGACGGTGACGCTCGGGCTGTTGCAGCACGCTTGTTCGCCCAATCCGGCGGAGAACCTGAAGAAGACGCTCGAGCTCGCGGAAAAAGCGGCGAAGCAGGGGGCGAACATCATCTGCACGCAGGAGCTGTTTCGCTCGCAGTATTTTTGTCAGAGCGAGGACCACGACTACTTCAAACTGGCCGAGCCGATTCCGAACGGGCCGAGCACGGTGGCGTTGCAGAAGATCGCCAAGAAATACGGCGTGGTGATCGTCGGGTCGCTGTTCGAGAAACGCGCGAGCGGACTGTATCACAACACCGCGGTGATTATCGACGCGGACGGGAAGTTGTTGGGCGTGTATCGAAAGATGCACATTCCGGACGATCCGCTCTACTATGAGAAGTTCTACTTCACGCCGGGCGACACGGGCTTTCGCGCGTGGGACACGAAGTTCGGCAAGATCGGCGTGCTCGTTTGCTGGGACCAATGGTATCCGGAAGGCGCACGGCTCACGGCGATGCAAGGTGCTGAAATCTTGTTTTATCCGACGGCGATCGGCTGGCATCCGGGCGAGAAGGAAGAATACGGCGAGAATCAGCACGGTGCGTGGGAGACGATCCAGCGCAGCCATGCGGTCGCGAATGGTTGCTACGTCGCGGCGGTGAACCGCATCGGCACGGAAGTGTTGGAGAAGGTCGGCGGGCCCGGGATTGAATTTTGGGGCCAGAGCTTCGTTGCGGGCACGAGCGGGCAGATCCTCGCGAAGGCGAGCGTCGATAAGGAAGAAGTGATGATCGTGCCGGTCGAGTTGGGGAAGGTCGACGTGACACGCACACACTGGCCGTTCCTGCGCGATCGCCGGATCGACGCTTACGAGAACCTGACGAAGCGGTTTATCGATTGAGTCAATCAACCACAGATGAACGCGGATGGACACGGATGGCGGTCCTCCGGTTCAATCTGTGACCATCCGTGTTCATCCGTGGTTAAAAAATCAGATTCGAAAAAGAAAACGCCCGCGGCGTTGGGTTTTCGCATGCCGGCGGAGTGGGAGCCGCAGGAGGCGGTGTGGCTTTCGTGGCCGCATAATCGCCAATCGTGGCCGGGGCAGTTTCGGCCGGTGCCGGTGGCGTATGCGACGTTTGTCGCGGCGATCAGCCGGTTTCAGGACGTGCGGATAAACTGCGCTGAGAAACTGCAGGCGCGCGCAAAGCGGTTTTGCGAGAAGGCCGGCGCGGAGATGTCGCGGGTGACGTTCTACGATCATCCGACCAACGACGCGTGGTGTCGCGATCACGGGCCGATCTTCGTGAAGAACGACCAGACCGGCGAAGTCGCGATCACGGATTGGGCTTACAACGCGTGGGGCGACAAGTATCCGCCGTATGATTTGGACAACGAGATCCCGCCGAGCATCGCGAAGAAGCTGAAGATGCGGCGCTTCGTGAACGACATGGTTCTCGAAGGCGGATCGATCGACGTGAACGGCGCGGGACTGCTCCTGACGAGCGAGCAGTGCTTGTTGAACAAGAACCGGAATCCGCATCTCTCGCGTGAGCAGATCGAGCGGAATCTGAAGGATTATCTCGGCGTGCAGACAGTGTTGTGGGTGGGCGAAGGTATCATTGGCGATGATACAGACGGCCACATCGACGACATCACGCGGTTTTACCGCGAGGATGCGTTCGTGACGTGCGTGGAGAAGAACAAGCGCGATCCGAATCACAAGATCCTCGAGGAAGTGATGGAGCGGTTGAAGAGCTTCCGCACGCCGAAGGGGAAGAAGTTCGAGATCGCGACGCTGCCGATGCCGAAGCCGTTTGGGTTTAAGGGGCAGATGGTGCCGGCGAGTTATGCGAATTTTCTCGTGATCAACGGCGCGGTGCTGGTGCCGAACTTCCGTCAGCCGAAACGAGATGCGGAGGCGAACGAGGTGCTGGGGGCGTGTTTCCCGGGGCGCGAGGTGATTCCGATCGATTGCTATCACATCATCTGGGGCCTCGGAACGTTGCATTGCCTTTCGCAGCAACAGCCCGCGTGATTTGGCTATCATGCGGACGTTTTTTGCTCTGGCTTTGATCGTGTTGGGCCTGGGAATGGCTGGCTGTGAATCGGCGGATTTGCCGCCGCGGTTGCGGGAGCGGTTCGAGGCGCCGCAGCCGAAGATCCGCGAATATCAGGCGGAGCAGAAAGAAGTCTTCGAGGCCGCGCGGCGGGCGATGAAGCGGATCGATTTCACGATTTCACGGGCGGGGGCGGCGCAAGGGATCGTTCGGGCGCACAGCGGGTTGCGTTCGGGCGAGGCGTTTGGAATTGCGCGGCAGAACTCGTTGGAAGTGAAGATCGACTCGTTCACGCCGGGTGTGACGCAAGTGGCTGTCGTTGTGCGGGAGCAGGAGGAGAGCGAAGGCTTCCGCGGGGCGACCGACATCGCCGTGCGGGAACATGGGTTGTATATTTCGTATTTCGCGGCGTTGGAGGCGGAGTTGGGGAAGACGGGCGAGGACGTGGTGGTGCCCTGAATTGGGCCCAAATTGGGGCTTGCGGGGTGGGAGGGGGTTCGAGAATGTCGGCCCTTCGCGGCACTTGCTATCGGTTCGGTCGACGTCGCCGCGTGCTCCCGTCGATCGCTACACGTCAGTTAACAGTCAACCTACGGCTTGCCGCTTAGCGGCGGGCCACCGGCCGGTGGATCGACGTTTTGGAGCAGACGGCGTTTCGCGGGTCTCCGTTATATGAGTTCAGTAATGCAAGAGCTGCTGGAGCAGTCCTCCTTCGACAAGTTGAAGGAAGGTTCGATCGTTCCGGGCGTCATCACCGAAATTCGCCAGAACGAAGTCGTCGTCGATATTGGCGGCAAATCCGAAGGCCTCATTCCCGCCAACGAGTTCATCGACATCGGCGAGCTGCAGATCGGCTCCACGATCGAGGTCCTCGTGCAGAAACTCGAAGGCAAGGACGGCGCGCCCGTTCTGTCCTACGATTTGGCCGAGCAGAAGAAGAACTGGGACAACATTCTCACGAAGTTCCCCGAGGGCTCCGTCGCCGCCGGCCGCGTGAAGGCCAAGGTGAAGGGCGGTCTTATCGTCTCGATCGGCGTCGATGCGTTCATGCCGGCTTCGCACATCGATGTGCAGCCGCCCAAGAACCTCGACCAATACGTCGGCCAGACCTATGATTTCAAGGTCCTCAAAATCAATCTCGAGCGGAAGAACATCGTTCTGTCCCGCCGCGAGCTCATCGAAGAACAGCGCACCAACAAGCGTCGCGCGCTCCTCGAGTCGATCCAGCCCGGCCAGATCCGCAAGGGCGTGGTCAAGAACATCACCGACTTCGGTGCGTTCATCGATCTCGATGGCATGGACGGCCTCCTCCACATCACCGACATGTCGTGGGGCCGCATCTCGCACCCGAGCGAAATGCTCAAGCAGGGCGAGGAAGTTCAGGTCATGATCATCGAAGTGAACCGCGAGAAAGAACGCGTTTCGCTCGGCCTGAAGCAGACGACGAAGAATCCGTGGGACGAAATCGACCGCAAGTTCCCGGTCGGCGCGAAGGTCCACGGCAAGGTCGTCAACCTCGTGCCCTACGGCGCGTTCGTTGAAATCGAGCCCGGCGTCGAAGGTCTCGTGCACATCACCGAGATGTCCTGGACGAAGCGCATCACCAAGCCCTCCGAGCTGCTCAAGGTCGGTCAGGAGCTCGATGCGGTGGTCCTCGGCATCCAGAAGGAAGAGCAGAAGATCTCGCTCGGCCTTCGCCAGCTCGAGCCGAATCCGTGGGACATGGTTCGCCACAACTACCCGATCGGCGCTCGCGTGCGCGGCAAGGTCCGCAACATGACGACCTACGGTGCGTTCATCGAACTCGAAGAAGGCATCGACGGCATGGTGCACGTTTCCGACATGAGCTGGACCCGCAAGGTGAACCACCCGTCGGAAGTCCTGAAGAAGGGCGACGAAGTCGACGCGATCGTGCTCGACGTCGATCCGAGCCAGCAGCGCATCAGCCTCGGCATGAAGCAGCTCCAGACGGATCCGTGGTCGGATATCGATTCGTTCTTCCGCATCGGCGACGTCGTGAAGGGCACCGTCACCAAGATCACCTCGTTCGGCGCCTTCGTGGAGCTGAAGGACGGCATCGACGGTCTCGTGCACATCTCGCAGATCAGCGAGGAGCGCATCGACAAGGTGAAGGACGTCTTGAAGCCCGGCCAGGAAGTCAGCGCGCGCGTGATCAAGATCGATCGCGAAGAGCGCCGTCTCGGCCTGTCGATCAAGGCGGCCAACTACTCGGACGAGCAGCTCGCGGCGGAAACCTCCGCCTACGAAGCGCTCAACCGCAGCAGCGCCGGCACCGACATGATGAACCTCGGCGACATCCTCGACGAGGCGTCGAAGAAGGAATAAGCGTTCAAACCGTGGCGCGCGAGCGCGCCACCTGTGCTTTGCGAGCCGCCCGGAGAGATCCGGGCGGCTTTTTTGCGCGAAGTCGAGTTGGAGCAGGCGGTGGAGTGAACGGGAGGGTTAGAGCGTGGAGCGAGAGGTGCTGGCCCAAGTTCGGGGCGGAGCGCCGTAGCGGGCGCGGAAGAGGCGGTAGAAGTGAGTGACGTCGTTGAAGCCGCAGGAGAATATCACGCCGTTGATCGTGTGTTCGCCGGCGCGGAGCAGGCGGGCGGCGTGATCGAGGCGGAGGGTGTTCAGGTGCTCCCAAAACGTGCGGCGGTTTGCGGTGCGAAAGAGCTCGGTGAAGCGGCGGCGCGAGAGGCCGGCTCGCGCGGCGGCGCGGTCGAGGTCCCATTGATCGAAAAAAGTCTCCTCGATTTCGCGGGTGACGGCGATCACGCGGCGCGTGGCGTCGTCGGCGGGACCGGCGGCGGGGAGGCGCGCGAGTTGCACGAGGATCTGGGCCGCGAGGGCGCGGGCGGTGACGCCGCCGCCGATGCGCGCGTGGGCCGTTTCGAGCATCGCGCGCTGCCAGGCGTGTTCGATGCGTTGGCGGCCGGGTCGGCTGAGCGCGAGGTGTCGTCGTGAGGCGCTTGTGAGTTCACGCCAGACGTCGGGCAGATCGGGATCGGACTCCAGAAACTGTTGCGTGAGGCAGAGCAGAAGCAGGGTGGTGGGACGTGTGTCCGCGAGCGCGTGTCGGACGCGGCGCGGCACAACGATCATCGTGCCGGCCTCCGCGCGCAGTGCCTCGGGCGTGCCGCTCTCCCGATAGATCGTTTCGCCCTCCAAGACGTAAAGGAGTTTGTGGAACGAATCTGCCCGTTCTGCCATGTGGAACTCGATGGCATGGGCGCTGGCGGCGAACAGCACACCGTAGTCGGGGAGTTTCACGGCGAGCGGGCGCGAGACTTTCATGGAAGCTACGCAAGCTGCCCGATCTGCAAATCCGAGCAAGCCTGATGCGCCAAGACGAAAACGGCCTGAAATGCTACCGTGGGCGACTGGCTCCAAACCCCATGACTCATACGCCCGCTGCCTCGCACACCCCGTCCACTCGCGCCGAAATCGAAGCGGTTTTGCGCTGTGCGGCGCCGCGATCCGTGCCGCCGTTCATGCCGGCGATTTACGAGCACAAGGCGGCATTCATCGGATCAACGCCGTCGGGGATCTCGCGCGATGCGGGGTTGTTGACGAAGGCGCTTTTGGCGGAGTTCGAAGTTATCAAGCCGGACGCGCTCGTGGTGGGCGTGGATGTTTACAACCTGGAAGCGGAGGCCGCGGGCTGCACGGTGACGTTTTACGAGGGCGACGACACGAGCATTCCGGGAATCAAACCGGACCATCACTTGATTCACGTCGGCGACGATCTCGCGAACGCGCCGGTGCCCAATCCGCTCAAGGACGGGCGCATGCCGGTGAATCTCGCGGCGGCGCGGGACGTGCGGCGGGTGTTGGGCGACGATTATTGGATTCGTGGAGCGCTGTCGGGGCCGTTCTCGCTCGCAATTTCGCTAGTCGGAGCGGAGGCGCTGTTCATCGCGTGCCTGGAACAGCCGGAATGGGTGCGGAGCTGCCTGGCGTATGCGGAGCGGGTTATTCGCGAGTTTGCCCGAGCTTACATCGATGCGGGCGTGGAGTTGATCGTGTTCGATTCGCAGGCGTCGCCGGAGCTGCTGTCGCCAGCGATGTATGAAGAATTCGTGCAGCCGGTCACAGCGGAGTTCGTTGCGTGGGCGGCATCGCAAGGCGTGCGTGACGTGCCCTTGATCATCGGCGGCAACACGACGCCGATTGCGGAGATGTTGGTGCAGACGGGCGCGAACAACCTGCTGTGCGATTTCACGGGAGATTTTGACGAATGGCTGGCCGTTGCCGGGGCCGCGAAACGTGCGCTGCGCCGCAACATCTCCCCGCGCTTTTTGGAAACCGGAACGCCCCAGCAGATTTACGATGCGGCGGTGCGGGAAGTAGCGCGCGGCCGGGACGAGGCGGGCTTTATCATGGGGACGGGTGTCATTGCGTTCGGCACGCCGACGGAGAATATTCTCGCGGTGAAGCAAGCCTGCCTCGATGCGCGAGGTTGATTCTCTTTCCATGAAAACCGTCGTGTTCTCGATCCTGTTGCTGGCCGGCCTGACTCCGTCGCTGACGGCGCAAAACGCAGGCGACCTGCCCCCGATTTTCAATGGTCGCGACTTCAGCGGCTGGGTGGTGCCGGAGCCGAACCTGCACTGGAGTGTGGTCGATGGCGTGATCGTGGGGCAGAGCGACGAGGCGCGAAAGGAGAGCGTGTTGCGAACGGAGAAAAGCTACGGGGACTTCGTGCTGGAGTTCGAAGCGCGGTGGAGCGAAGGCGCGGACAGCGGGGTTTTTTTGCGCCGCCCCGAGTTGCAGATGCAGTTGGGGATTTCGATCAGCCGGAAAATCGATTTATCGGGATCGTTCTACGTGGGCGGCCAGGAGCCGTATCCGGTTTCCGGACGCGCGAACATCGCCGGGAAAATGCGCGGCGACGGGAAGTGGAACGAATTTCGACTCGAGGCGAAGGGCGACACTTTCACGGTCTGGCTCAACGGCGAGCAAGTGGGGCGGTTCATCGACGCGAGTTATGCGGCTCCTGCGCCCATCGGGTTGCAGGTTCACCAAAACCTCCAGATGAAGGTGGAGTTTCGAAACCTCAGGGCCAGAACGCTGGAGTGATTTCCGCGTTGCGGCGCTACAATCGGTCACCGGGCGGCCTGCGGTGTCGGCTGGTTGTCCGATCGATTTTTCAACCCCATCCCCTCCGATTCGAAATCCCGATGAAAACCTGGACGCGCAAAGAATTCCTGAAGAACTCTCTCATCGCTGGCGGCGGCGTGCTGCTGACGTCGGCGTGCTCGACTTCGGGCGGCGTGCAGAAGTCGGCCGGTGCGCCGGCGATCGCGCGGAGTGGCAGGCCCAACGGTGACATCCGCGTGGCGGTGGTGGGGCTGAACGGCAAAGGCGATAATCATATCAAGAAGTTTCGCGAACTGCCGGGCGTGCGGGTGGTGGCGTTGTGCGACGTGGACAGCCGAGTGCTGGGAAAATACGTGCAGGAGTTCGCCGATCGCGGAGAGAAAGTGGCGGCGTTTGCCGACTATCGAAAGTTGCTCGAGCAGCAGGACATCGATGCGGTTTCGATCGCGACGCCGAATCACTGGCACGCGTTGATGGCGGTGTGGGCATGCCAGGCGGGGAAGGATGTCTATGTGGAGAAACCGGTTTCCCACAACGTGTGGGAAGGTCGGAAGATCGTGGAAGCGGCGCGGACGTATAAGCGGATCGTGCAGACGGGAACGCAGTCGCGTTCGGACGAGGCGTTGCAGCAGGCATTCGCGTTCATTCGTGAAGGAAACCTGGGAAAGATCCAGTGGGCGCGGGGCGTTTGTTACAAACCGCGTCCGAGTATCGGCAAGACCTCGGGTCCGCAGCCGGTGCCGGCGCATATCGACTACGATCTTTGGACGGGTCCTGCGAAGCTGGAGCCGCCGCGGCGGAATTCGGCGGAGTGGGGCAGCGTTCACTACGACTGGCACTGGTTTTGGAATTACGGCGGGGGTGACATCGCCAACCAAGGCATCCACGAAATGGATATGTGCCGCTGGGCGCTGGGCGAAGAAGGCCTGCCGCCGACGGTGACGAGTATCGGCGGACGCTTCGGTTACGACGACGATGCGGAGACGCCGAACACGATGATCTCGGTGTTTGGCTACGAGGCGGCGCCGCTGATCTTCGAAGTGCGCGGCCTGCCCCGCCGCAGCGGAGAAAAAGCGATGGATGCGTATCGCGGAGTGCGCATCGGAATGAGCGTGCAATGCGAAGGCGGATACTTCGCGGGCGGCGCGAACGGCGGGTTCATTTACGATCACGCGGGTAATCGCGTGAAGCAGTTCACGAGCGCGGGCGGCGGTGGACACTACGCGAATTTCATCGCGGCGGTCCGCAGTCGGAAAGAGTCGGAACTGACGGCACCGATCGAAGGAGGGCATCTTTCGTCGGCGTTGTGCCATCTGGGAAACATTTCCTATCGGCTCGGGACGGAGCAAACTGCGGAGGCGGCGGTGCGCGCGGTGGAGGCGTATGAGCCGGCCCGCGATTCGCTCTCGCGCATGCTGGAGCATCTGGAGGCCAACGGAGTCGCAACAAAGGAAACCCGGCTGGTGACGGGACCCTTGTTGGAGGTGGTGCCGGGAGGGGAGCGGCTGGTGTCGCGAACGAACTACGATGTCGGTTATTGGGCGAACACGATGTTGCGGCGCGAGTATCGGGAACCGTTCGTCTTGCCGGACGTGGTGTAGGCGGTTGCCGGCAGCAAGGAACGGGAACGAATCACCTGCTCGCCGTGAACAAGCCGCTGCGCTGCAGCGCAGCGGCGTGAGCGAGATAGAAATCGAGCAAGTGCTCCGCGCTGCGGGACCAGGAGAATTCGCGCGCGGCGAAGGCGAGCGCGCCGGTGGCGAGGCGGCGGGCGAGATCGGGATCGCGGCGGAGTTCGAGCACGGCGTCGGCGATCGCGGAGGCGTCGGCTTGCGGGAGAACGTAGGCGTCTTCGCGATGTTTCACGACCTCGCCGAGATTCGTGTGCGGGAGAATCACGGGGCGACCGATGGCGAAAAACTCGGGGAGCTTCGACGGGAAACGGTAGTCGTTGAATGCGCCGGGCAGGCCGGGCTGAACGAAGCAGTCGGCGAGACGCATGAGATCGGGAAGAAAGCGCGGAGCGACGTAGCCGAGGTTCAGCAAGTGGGAGCCGATGGCGCGATTGGCGTCGTCCATCAGGCCGGCGTCGTCGCGACCAGCTCGCAGCAGGAAGGTGCGTCGGCCGCGGCTGTTCAGAAGCGCAACAGCGTGATAAAGGCTGCCGACCTCCTCGGCGTTGGCAGCGTGGACGTTGCCGTGATAAAAAAGAACGGTGTCTTCCGGCGCGATGCCGAGCGAGGCGCGAAGGGCGGGATCGGGATCGCGTGGGCCGAAAAGCGTGGGATCGGCGGCGGGCCAGAAGGTGAGGCGAGGAACGCCGGGCGGGACGAGTTCGGCGAGTTTCTCGACGATGGTCGTGATGCCGGCGGAGCGGCGAAGGAAGTCGGCGGAGTGACGCGGGTGGGAAAGATGTTCGGGAACGCGGGCGTCGAGTTCGGCGGGCGGAAGCTGGAGAAGTTCGGAGGTGGAGAGGCGGAGATGCGTCTCGGTGATCGTGGGCTCGTGATCCTCGAGATGAATGAAGTGGGGAATCTGATACGCGGCGCAGATGCGTTCGGTGAAACGGCGGACGTTTTCGCGGGGGGTCCAGGCGTGGACGAGCGCGGGGCCGGCGTGATCGACGAAGTAGTCGGGCAGGTTTTCCCATTCGTCGAATTCGAGCGCCATGAAGCGGGCGCGCGGCAGCGAGGTGACGGTTTCCTTGTGCGAGGGACCGGCGACGACGCAGTCGTAGCCGCGGGCGATGAGTTCGTTGGCGAGCGCGGCGACGTGAAGCGCGCTGTTGCAGGTGAAGTCGCCGTAGAGCGCGAAGAGGATGTTGCGCGGGCCGGGCGGCGGAAGCGGGCGGGGCGAGACGGTGCGATCGGAGCGGGCGGCGGCGGCGGGGGGCACGGTGAGCGGCGTGCGGACGCTCGCGAACGGGGAGTTGCGGGGGGCGTTGCCGTGGCGGATGTCGCCGCTCAGCGAAGATTCGAGGAAGTAATTGCGTCCGCAGGTGGTTTCGGCGCGAAGGCGGAGTTTGCCGGCGCCGCGCGGGAGGTTTTCAGATGTGATGAAACCGGCGGTGGCGGCGGCGGGATGTTGCGGGAAAAGTTGTGCGACGTCGGCGCGCGGGAGATCGCGGTCGCAGGCGACCTCGGTGTTGCCAAAGCGGAGGGCGAGATCGGAGAGCGCGAACTCGGGGTGGAAGGCCCAACCGGCGACGCGGGTCGGCTCGGTGATGTGGGTGTCGGGCGGAGGATTCTCGAAGGCGCCGAGCAGCGGGTGCGAAGCGACGGGAATCGCGAGCGTCCGAACGTGGGACCAAGTCGTGCCGTCGACGGAAGCTTCGAGCGAACCGAGGTGAAGACCGAAGGGAAGGTGGCAGAGAAAACGGAAGCCGCTGCGGAGGGCGTGGGGATCGTTGGGGAAGGTGGCGGCGACGTCGGGACGATCGAAGGTGGCTTCAGGATCGAAGAGCTTTTCGCCGATGCGGAGACGGACGCGCGTGGGCTGCGTGGCGGCGAGGATGAGCGCCCAACCTTCGAGGCGGAAGTAGCCTTCGGCGGGTTGGAAAGGGTGCGGCGTTTCGAGGCCGTGCCGGATTTCGCCGGGCGTGGACATGGTCAGATTTTCGGACCGAAGAGCGCGCGCCACGGACGACCCAGGCGCCAGAGGGCGGAGGCGAAGATTTTGTCGAGACGACGGCGCTCGTGGGCGAGCGAGGCTTCGCGATCGGCGAGGGTGCGTTCGGTGTCGGCGAGGTGGGCGCGCGTTCGGGCGAGTTCGTCGGAAGTCTGGGCGAGCGTGGCGGTGCGCTCGGCGAGTTCGCCGCGGGTGCGGGCCAGGTCGGCGGATTCGCGGGCGAGGGTTTCGCGGGTGAGATTCAGGTCGCGCGCGTAGTCGCCGGCGACGCCGTGCATGCGGGAGACCTCGCGGTTGGCGGCGTCGAGTTTCGCGACGAGATCCTGAATGATGGCGTCGCGGGCCTTGGATTCGTTCTCGGCGGTGGCGAGGCGGGCGCGGAGATCGGCGATCCGGGCGTTAAGGGCGCGGTCGAGCTCGGTGATGTAGTCGATCTTTTGCTCAAGGACGAGTTCGACGCGGGCGAGGATCGCGATGGCGTCGGCCTTGTCGGTTTCCTTCTCGAGCACGCGATCGTTGAGATCGAGGACGATGAGCTGGGTTTTGACCAACTCTTCGCGCAGGAGGCGGATGAGCGCCTCATTGTCCGACGGGGGCGGCGGGACTGCGGAGGTCGTGGATTCCGACGACATGCGGGGGATGTTGTGGTCGGAAGGCGGGTGCGCGATGCGATTTTAGCGGCGGCCCCAGTTTGCGTTGGCCGTCTCGGGGAAGTGGACGGTGGTTTCGGGGATACCGTGGACGAGGTAGTTGGCGAGTTCGACGCCCTGCATGAGGCTGTGGTCCTGGTTGCTGACCTCGTATTTCCAGGCGCCGAAACGCCCGCGGCTGAAGATGCGGAGTTTTTCGAGCGCGGGCAGGACGGTGCGGAGGATGTCGTCGCGTTCGAGCGAAGGCGTCGGATAGCCGTGGTGCGCGCGATAGGTCCAGGTGGAGACGATTTCGCCGCGGTCGCGGATGAGCTTTGTGTTGAGGCAACCTTGGATCGTGTCCTCGAGCAGGCGCGAGTGATCGACCGGCTTGGCGGGCGACTCGCTGGTTTCGGTCATGAGCGACCAATGCGTGCGGATATCGGGGACGTTGTTGGGGCTGTAGTTGGAAAACAACGTCGTGCGATAGAACGGGCAGTCGGACTCGGGGAAATACATCCAGCATTTCGTTCGCAGCGACTCGGGCGGCTGGCCGCGGAGGCCGAGGCCGATGATGTTGGACGAGGAGTATTTCAGGCGCGCGGCGGCGTCGGCGAGCGGCGCGTGGGCGGAGCCGAGCATGCGCGTCGCGACATCGAGCGGGAGCGTGTTGATGAGCGTGTCGTAGCGGAATTCGGAACCGTCGGCGCAGCGAACGACGCGTTGCTGTGCGTCGATTTCGGATACGGTGGAATTGAAGCGGAAACGGTCGCGCCCGATGAGGTCGGCGACGCTGCGCCAGATGGCGCCGGTGCCGCCGTGCTTGGGGAATTGGAAGGTGTTGTTCGGCCCCCAGGAGAGATCATCGAGATCGAAGAGGATGTTCTTGGTGACGCGGCGGAGATCGGTGACGGCGACGCGTTCGCCGACCCAGTGATGGGCCATCTGCTCCGGCGGGTAGGCCCAGACCTTGAAATTGTAGGGGAGCATGAACACCTCGGCGAGGCCGGGCCCGAAGCGGGAGAGGATCCACTCGCGGAAATTGGCGGGACGGGTGGCGGGCGCGGTATTGGCGGTGATGATACCCTCGAGGCAGCGCCACATTGTTTCCTTGGTGAGGTAACGGATGTTGTTCTGGACGGGATACGGAACGAAGCGGCCCTCCATCCAGGCCCACGATTCGCGCTGATGGGTGAGCCAGCCCTCGGCGCCGAGGGCGCGCTGCATGAGCTCGTCGAAGTAACGGTAGTGGGAAAATTGGACGTGTCCGCCGATGTCCCAGGTAAAGCCCTTTTCGTCGGTGAAACTCGCGGCGAGACCGCCCGGGTGGTCGGACTGCTCGAGAATCAGGAAATCGGATACGCCGAGTTCCTTGAGACGGTAGGCGGCGCCGAGGCCGGTGGGGCCGGCGCCGAGGATGACGAAACGGTGCGACGACATCGGATCAGACGGCGGGGGCGAGGATGGCGGATTTCACGCGGGACGCGTGGTCGTTGAGAATTTGTTGAAAGCGCCAGAGTTCGCCGACGCAACGGAAGCAGACGCGGATGAGCTTCCAGCGAACGATGGAAACCGTGCCGGTCTTGCGATCTTCGTGGGAGACGGGCAGGTGCATGAGATCGGCGTCGATGCGGGCGCCGAGGACGGCGAGGAAGATGTTCGGCGCGAAGGTTTCGGGCGGAATGATCGCGAGCGCCTCGGCGAGGAAATCAGTGCGGAGGAGACGGAAGGGGACGTTGGAGTCTTTAAGGTAGCGGCCGTAGAGCGCGAGCAGGACGACGCGGAGAATACGGGTGATGACGAGGCGATGAAGGGCGTCGTGTCGGACCGAGCGATAGCCGAGAATACAGGGCGATTCGTGACGGCGGAACCAGAGGCGGCTGAAGTCGGCGGGTTTGAACTGATCGTCGGAATCGACGTGGAAGACGAAATCGGGCGAGAGCGCGACGGCTTCGTGATAAGCGCGGAGGAGGGCGCCGCCGTGGCCGGAGTTTTTCTGGTGAATGACGATCAGGCGCGACTCCGTGGCGGCGAGCTGGTCGAGGAGTTTGCCGGTGTTGTCGCGGGAGCCGTC
>Ga0207868_1000092_pt1 | contig 120262 bp, 102 predicted proteins | sample Passage237B_FD_187370 | JGI IMG/M metagenome (GOLD analysis project Ga0207868, IMG submission 187370) | Cellulose adapted compost microbial communities from Newby Island Compost Facility, Milpitas, CA, USA - Passage2 37B (SPAdes) (version 3) ...
GAGCCGAGCCCACCGCCCTGCGCGTCGGGCCGCACCGCCAGGAAGTGCAGGTACGCCGCGGGCTCGTCGGGCGCGTGCGCGGCGGACCCGCCGAGCACCTCGAGGACGCGCGCGGCCCGTTCCGCCCCGACGAGCGCGGCCAGCGCGCCCGCGCCGCTCGGTGCGGAGCGCAGCACGGGGTGCTCGGGCACCGGCCGGGGCAGCCGCCAGGCGGCGACGGCGCGGATCCCGTCCTCGTCCTCGACCACGTCGACGCGACCGACGGCGACGTAGCGGTCGAGCGCCGGGCCGAGCCACGCGGCGATCGCGTCCCGCCGGGTCGCGGCGTCGGGCAGCGCCCAGCGCATGAGCGCGCTCGCGTCGAACGCCGCCGCGAGGACGGTGCGCGCCTCGGGCACGTCGCCGGGACCGGCCCGCCGCACGCGCGTCACGGCGCGCCTCCCGCCGCGCTGCCCTCCTCCGGGCCGTCCGCGTCCTCGGCGGACGCCGTCGACCCCGCGGGCTCCGCGAACCAGACCGCGGTCTCGCCGTACGACCGGGCGTCGAACCGCACCAGCCCGGCGGGCCACACCGGCTCCGGCGCACGCCCCGACCGCTCGACGACGACCACGGCCCCGTCCGCGAGCCGACCGACGAGCCCGCGCAGCACGGTCGCGAGGCCGTCCTCCGCGAGGTCGTACGGCGGGTCGAGCAGCACCAGGTCCCACGGCGCGAGCGGCGGCCGCTCGACGAACCGCTCGGCCTTCTCCGCGGCGACGACGACCCGGTCCCCCACCCCGAGCGTCGCGACGTTCCGCCGGCACACGTCCGCGGCCTGCCGCGCCGCCTCGACGAGCGTCACCGCGGCGGCTCCCCGGCTCGCGGCCTCGAGACCCAGCGCGCCCGACCCGGCGTACAGGTCGAGGACCCGCGCACCGGCGACGACGTCGAGGTGCTCGAGCCGCGAGAACAGCGCCTCGCGCACCCGCTCGCTCGTCGGGCGCGTGCCCGCCCGCGGCACCTGCAGCGTGCGCCCGCCGGCGCTGCCCGCGACGATCCTCGTCACGCGGTCCTCCCGTCCCGCTCGCCCGGCCCCGGCCGGGACCTGCGCACAGCCTCGCCCACACGGGCGCCGCGGGTCACGTCGGTCTCAGCGTCACGCACGGTCGAGGAACTCCTCGCGCTCGCCGGCAAGCATCTGCTCGATCGCCTCGCGCAGCGCGGGGTGCCGCTCGAGCTCGGGGTCCTGCTCGACGACGGCCCGCGCGTCGGCCCGGGCCTGCTCGATGAGGTCGCCGTCGCGCGTCACGCGCAGCAGGCGCAGCGACGTCGACGCGCCGGACTGCGAGGCGCCCAGCACGTCGCCCTCGCGCCGCTGCTCGAGGTCGAACGCCGCGAGCGCGAACCCGTCGAGCGTCTCCGCGACCGTGCGCAGCCGCCTGTGCCCCGGGCTGCCCTCGCGCGCGCCGGACACGAGCAGGCACACCGCGGGCGCCTTCCCGCGGCCGACGCGGCCGCGCAGCTGGTGGAGCTGCGAGACGCCGAACAGGTCGGCGTCGAGGATCACCATCGCGGTCGCCTCGGGGACGTCCACGCCGACCTCGACGACCGTCGTCGAGACGAGCACGGGGACGGCGCCGGACGCGAAGTCCGCGAGCGCGCGGTCCTTCTCCTCGGGCGTGAGGCGCCCGTGCAGCATCCCGACGGGCAGCCCGTCGAGCTCGGGCAGGGTGCGCAGCTCCTCGACGACCTCCACGACGGCACGCGGCGGCCGGCGCGGGGCGGCGCCCTGGTCGCCGAGCGTCGCGGGCTCGTCGACGACGAGGTCCGCCCCGTCGGCGTCGTCACCGGTGATGCGCGGGCACACCACGTAGGCGCGCCCGCCCTTGGCGACCTCCTCGCGGACGCGGGCCCAGGTGCGCGACATCCACGACGGCAGGTGCGCGGGCACGACGAACGTCGTGATCGGAGACCGCCCCGCGGGCAGCTCGTCGAGCACGGACGTCTCGAGGTCGCCGAACACGGTCATCGCGACGGTCCGCGGGATGGGGGTGGCGGTCATCGCGAGCAGGTGCGGCTGCGCGGCCGCCTTGGCCCGCAGCGCGTCGCGCTGCTCGACGCCGAACCGGTGCTGCTCGTCGACGACGACGAGCCCCAGGTCGGCGAACTGCACGGTCTTCTCGAGCAGCGCGTGCGTCCCGACGACGATGCCCGCGGCACCCGACGCGGCGTCGAGCAGCGCCTGCTTGCGGGCCGCGCCGGTCACGGAGCCGGTCAGCAGCGCGACGCGCGTGCCCTGCTCGGCGCCGCCGAGCATGCCGCCCTCCGCGAGGTCGCCGAGCATCGCGCGCAGCGACCGGGCGTGCTGCGCGGCGAGCACCTCGGTGGGCGCGAGCAGGGCCGCCTGCCCGCCGGCGTCGACGACCTGCAGCATCGCGCGCAGCGCGACGACCGTCTTGCCGGAGCCGACCTCGCCCTGCAGGAGCCGCTGCATCGGCACGGGCTCGGCGAGCTCCGCGGCGATCTGCTCCCCGACGGTGCGCTGCCCCGCGGTGAGCGTGAACGGCAGCCGCTCGTCGAACGCGTCGAGCAGGCCGCCGGCCGTGCGCGGCCGGGCGACCGCGGGCTGGCCGGCGGCGCGCGCCCGCCGCCGCGCGAGCTCGGCCTGCAGGACGAACGCCTCCTCGTACCGCTGCCGACGGCGCGCGTCGCGCCAGTCCTGCTCGGTCTCGGGGCGGTGGATGCGGCGCAGCGCGGGCAGCAGCTCGCCCAGGCCGCGCGCCTCGCGCACCTGTGCCGGCACGGGGTCCGGCACGTCGCCGTCGCGCAGCGGGTCGAGCACGAGCTGCACCGCGGTCGCGATCTTCGCGCTGTCGAGGCCCGCGACCGCCGGGTACACCGGCAGGGGCCGCGCGACGTGCTCGAGCGCCGCGCCCTCGTCGTCGGCGTCGAACCAGACGGCCTCCGGGTTCGCGAGCTGGGCGCGCCCGTTGAACCAGCCGACCTTGCCGGTGAACAGCCCGCGGCGCCCCGGCCGCAGCTCCTTGGCGAACCGCTGGGCCATGTGCTCGCGCTGCGCGAAGAAGGCCAGGTGCAGCACCGAGCGGCCGTCGGTGACCTGCGCCTCGACCCGCAGCTTGCCGGACGCGCGCGAGCGCAGCACGCCCGAGCACGAGCGCACCTCGGCCACCACGGACGCCTTCTCGTCGATCACGAGCCCCGCGATGTCCGTCAGTCGGCCCGGGTCGGCGTACCGGCGCGGGTAGTAGCGCAGCAGGTCGCCCGCCGTCCGCACGCCCAGGGCCTCGAACTTCGGCCCCGTGCGGGGCACGAGCGTGCCCACCGGCCGGTCGAGCCCCGCCGACCGCGTCACGCCGTCCGCGTACCGCACACGTCCTCCTTCGTCACCGCTCAGTCCACCGCGACGAGCACGCGCGGCCCGGTCGCGTCCGCGAGCACCGTCGGCTCGAGCCCGCGCGCGGCGGCCACGTCCTCGACCAGCGCCGCGGCGTCCTCGTCGAGGGGCCCCGGCACCACGACGGTCAGGCTCTCCGGCACGCCCTGCCCGTCGCGCACGAGGGCGTCGACCGCTCCCGCCAGCCCCACGGCCCACCCGTCGGGGTCGAGCGCCGCGACGCGCACCCGACCGCCCGCGAGCGCGACCGCACCGGCCGCCGCGGGCCCCGCCGTGACGAACGCGAGCGTCGCGACCGCCGCGCGCGCCTCGTCATCGGCGTCGAGGACCTCCACGCCGTCGAGCGCGAGCAGCGCCTCGAGCTCGTCGCGCTCGACCACGCCGCCGGGCACGACGAGCACGGTCGCGTCCGCCGCGTCGCGCGCGTCCTCGACCGCGCGCCGCAGGTGCACCGCGGTGACCGGCGCCTCGGGGCAGCGCACGACGACGACCGCGCCCGCCGTGGCGTACCAGGCGGCCAGCCCCGGCGACGCCGTGACCACGACGAACCCCCAGCCGTCCGGGCGCGGCGCGGCGTCGACCACGTCGAGACGCCGGACGACGACCTGCTCGCGCGCCCCGGCGCCGCACGCGGCGACCGCCCCGGCGGGGTCGTCGGTGTGCACGTGCGCGTGCCACCAGCCGTCCGCGCCGACGACCGCGACCGAGTCGCCGACCGCGCCGAGCGCGGCGCGCAGCGGCTCGCCGAGGTCCTGCCCGGGCGCCTGCACGACGGCCATGACCTCGAACGCACCGCCGTCGGCCGCGTGCTCGTGCACGTGCTCGTGGGGGCCGCCGTGGCCGACGCCGTCCTCGCCGTCGCGGGCCGTCGCGGCGCGTCCGGCACCGCGCTCGGGCAGCCACTGCCCCGGGTCCCGCCCGGGCCGCCCCGTCACGGCGTCGACGAGCGCGTCCACGACGACGAGCAGCGCGCACGCCCCCGCGTCGGGCACGTGCGCGCGCCGCAGCACGGGGTGGGTCGCGCTGGTCCGTGCGAGCGCCTGGTGCCCGGCGGAGGCCGCCTGCGCGACCGCGTCGCCGAGGGCCGCGCCCGCGTCCGCGGCCAGCAGCGCCGCGGCCGCGACCTCGTCGGCGAGCGTGAGGACCGTGCCCTCCTGCGGGTCGGCGAGCGCGCCCCGCGCCGCGCGCGCCGCGTCGCGCAGCGCCTCGGCGAGCACCCGGGCGGGCTCGTCGGCGCCGCCGCGGCGCACCCGGCGCGCGAGGCCCGCCAGCCACTGGCTGAGGATCACCCCCGAGTTGCCGCGCGCGGCAAGCATCGCGCCGCGCGCGAACGCGGCGAGCACGTCGTCGGCACCCGTCGCGGGCGGCAGGTCGTCGACCGCACGGCCGCCGCCCTCGACGGTGAGCCACGCGTTGGTGCCGGTGTCGGCGTCCGCGACCGGGAAGACGTTGACCGCGTCGATGCGCCCGCGGGCCTGCGCGAGGCCGGCGCGTGCGGCGGACACCCAGGCGGTCACCTGGTCGGCCCCGAGCGGCACGCGCACCTCCTCCTCGTCGGCCTGTCGTCCCGGCCGGTGTCCCCTCAGCCTGCCGCACCCGCACGGTGCGGCCCATCTCACCTTGCCGCACGCCGCCGACATTTGGGCGCCCTGCACGCCATGGGCTAGTCTTGACCGGTTGCCCGACGGGTTCGGGCGCGCCCTGACGGGTTTCGGTGGCGGTTCGCCCGCGAACCGCACCGCCCTCGGGAACCCCGACTTCGCCGCGGACCTCGCGGCTGTTCAGTTCGACCAGAGCAACAGGAGAAGACCGTGGCCGCCACCTGCGACGTCTGCGCCAAGGGCCCGAGCTTCGGGCACAGCATCTCGCACTCGCACGTCCGCACGAAGCGTCGCTGGAACCCGAACATCCAGCGCGTCCGCGCGGTCGTCGCCGGGACCCCGAAGCGCCTCAACGTGTGCACGTCGTGCCTCAAGGCCGGCAAGGTCCAGCGCGCCGTCTGAGTCGCACACCAGCTTCACCGCAAGGCCCGTGGGGAAATCTCCCCGCGGGCCTTGCGTCGTCCCCGGCTTGTGGCAGTGTGACCCCATGGCCGAGCAGATCGAGGAGCTGACCATCCGCGCGGCGGGCCCGTCCGACGCCGCCGCCATCGCCGCCGTCCACGTGCGCTCGTGGCAGGAGGCCTACGTCGGGATCGTCTCGTCGTCGTACCTGAGCTCCCTGGACCCCGAGCGGGCCACCGAGACCTGGCGCGAGCACCTCGAGCGCGGCCCGGCCGACGGCGTGCACACCTGGCTCGCGCTCGACGGCGAGCGCCTGCTCGGCTTCGCCTCCATGGGACCGAGCCGAGACGAGGACGCCGGGCGCGGCGACCTCGAGATCTACTCCATCTACCTGGACCCCGGGACGTGGGGGCACGGCGTCGCCCGTGAGCTCATGCGCACGCTCATCGCCGAGGCCGGCGACGGCACGCGCCTGAGCCTGTGGGTCCTCGCCGCGAACGAGCGCGCGCGGCACTTCTACCGGCGTCACGGCTTCCAGCCCGACGGCGTCGAGCGCTACGAGGAGGTCGGCGGCGAGCAGCTCCTCGAGGTCCGCTACCGCCGCGGCTGACCGCCGGGGACCACGTCGCCCGCGTCAGGCGCCGGCGAAGTGGTCCCAGCCGGTCGCCACGCCCGGCTCGCCGCCGTCCAGCGTGACGGCGGGCTCGTCGGGCGCACCCGCGAGCACCCGGCCCACCGGACGGAACGGCTGAGGGACCACGGCGTCCGCGGGGAACGTCGCGAGCAGGCCGTGGTCCTCTCCCCCGCCGAGCACCCACGCCCACGGGTCGGCCCCGAGCGACCGCGCCACCGGGGCCAGCGCGGCCACGTCGGCGGCCAGCGCGCCGCGGTCGAGGTCGAGCCGCACGCCGCTCGCGCGCGCCAGGCGGCCCGCGTCCTTGAGCAGGCCGTCGGAGACGTCCATCATCGCCGTCGCCCCGGCGCGCGCCGCGTCGGGCCCGGCGGCCAGCGGCGCGACCGGCCGCAGGTAGGCGGCGACGAGACGGCCGCGCTCGTCGTCCCCGTCACCGGCCGCGTCGGCGGTCAGCAGCGCCAGCCCGGCGGCCGACCGTCCCAGCACGCCCGCGTGCGCGACGACGTCGCCCGCGCGCGCCCCGGAGCGCAGCACGGCGTCCCGCCCCTGCAGGTCCCCGTGCGCCGCGACGCCCACCACCACGAGCGGCCCGCCCGACAGGTCGCCCCCGACGACGCCCGCCCCCAGCGGCGCGCACTCGGCGGCGAGCCCACGCGCGAGCCCCACCACCCACTCGACCGGCAGGTCCCCGGGCACCGCGAGGGTCACCACGAGGCTCGTCGGGACCGCACCCATCGCCGCGACGTCCGCGAGGTTCTGCACCGCCGCCCGTCGCCCGACGTCCTCGCCCGACGACCACGCGCGCCGGAAGTGCCGGTCCTCGACGAGCACGTCCGTCGTCACGACGAACCGCCCGTCGCCCGCTGCGACCACCGCCGCGTCGTCGCCCGGCCCCAGCAGGGTCACCGCGCCCGTCGGCAGCTCCGGGACGATCCGGGCCAGCAGCTGCTCCTCGGTCAGGTCCGCGACTCGCACCCGGCCACGCTAGCGCCCACGGACCCCGGCGCCCCGTCCGGGGCACCCCCGCCGAGTCGTTACGGTGGTCACGTGCCCCGAGCAGCCCGTCGCGCCCTGCCCCTGACCGCCGTCGTCGTCCTGGCGCTCACGGCCTGCACGTCGACCGTCGCGACCGAGGCCGGCCCCCACGCCACCGACCCGGTGTGCGCGCAGGTCGTGCTCGCCACGCCCGAGGTGCTCGGCGAGGACCTCACGCGCCGGGACACGGACGCGCAGGCCACGACCGCGTGGACCGACGGGACGGCGTCGGTCGTGCTGCGCTGCGGCGTCGAGCCCCTCGGCCCGACCACGGACCGCTGCGAGACCGTCGAGGCGCCCGACGGCACGTCCGTCGACTGGGTCGTCGTCGCGTCCGAGCCGGACGACGAGGCCGCGAGCGACTGGACGTTCACCACCTACGGTCGCGTGCCCGCCGTCGAGGTGCGCGTGCCCGCGGCGATCGCCCGCACGCACCCGTCGTCGTTCCTCGACGCGCTCGGCCCCGCGGTGCAGCACACCGAGCGCGTGCGCGGCTGCCTCTGAGCCGAGCGCGACGGTCCCGGCCGCCGGGCCTCAGCGCAGGCCGGTCGGGCGCTCCAGCGCGAGCTGCACGAGCTCGTCGACCAGCTCGGGGTACGACAGGCCCGTCGCCTCCCACATGCGGGGGTACATCGAGAAGGGCGTGAAGCCGGGCATCGTGTTGATCTCGTTGACCACGACGTCCTGCTCGGGCGTGACGAACACGTCGACGCGCGCGAGGCCCTCGCAGCCGAGCGCCTCGAACGCCTGCACCGCGACCTCGCGCACCCGCGCGGTCACGTCCTGCGGGAGGTCCGCCGGGCACTGCAGCCGCACCGCGGCCTCGTCGAGGTACTTCGCCTCGAAGTCGTAGAACGCGTGCTTGCCGGCGTCGACGACGATCTCCCCCGGCAGCGACGCGCGCGGCCGCTCCCCCGCGCGCCCGCCCAGGACACCGCACTCGATCTCGCGGCCGACGATCCCCGCCTCGACGACGACCTTCGGGTCGTGGCGCTGCGCCTCCGCGATCGCGGCGGGCAGGTCGGCCAGGTCGTCGACGCGCGTGATGCCGAGGCTCGAGCCCGCGCGGGCGGGCTTGACGAACAGCGGCAGCCCGAGCGGCCGGATGCGCTCCGTCTGGCCCTCGGGGTCGCGGTCGTAGGCGCCGGGCAGCAGCACGACGAACGGGCCGACGGGCAGCCCCTGGCCCGCGAACACGAGCTTCATCATGTGCTTGTCCATGCCGACGGCGGAGGCGAGCACGCCGTCGCCGACGTACCGCACGTCCGCGAGCTCGAGCATGCCCTGCAGCGTGCCGTCCTCGCCGAAGGGCCCGTGCAGCAGCGGGAAGACCACGTCGACCTCGCCGAGCGGGACCGGCGCGTCGCCCTGCGCGACGAGGTGCACCTCCCTGTCCGACGAGGACTGCGGGAGCTGCACGTGCGCGCGGGCGTCCTCGACGCGCGGGAGCCGCCCGTCGGTGATCGACCAGCGGTCGGGGTCGTCGTCGGCGAGCACCCAGCGGCCCTCGGGCGTGATGCCGACCGCGAGCACGTCGTACCGGTCGCGGTCGAGCGCGCGCAGCACGCCACCGGCGGTCGCGCAGCTGATCGCGTGCTCCCCGGAGCGTCCCCCGAAGAGGACCATCACGCGCGGGCGGCGGGCAGGGGCGTCGGTGGCGCCCGCGTCGGCGGGCTGCGGCTGGGCGTTCATCGGGGACGACCCTACCCGGCCCGCCCCCCCTCTCCCGGCCGCTCCGGGAGCGTCCCGCGCACGCTCCGCCGCCCCCGCGGACGGCGCGACGGACCTGTCCGCGACGGACGCGCGCGTACGCTGACGCGGTGACCTCGCACCCCGTCTCGCCGTCCACCCTCGTCGTCACCGCGGGCCGGCCGGCCCGGGAGCAGGGCGGCGCGCTCAACCCGCCGCTGACGCTGTCCTCGACGTTCGTCTCGCAGGGCGTGCCCGGCGACGAGCCGCTGTACGGGCGCATGGACACCCCGGCGTGGCACGCGTTCGAGGAGGCCCTGGCCGCGCTCGAGGGCTCCCCGTCGCCCGCGCTCGTGCTCGGCTCGGGCATGGCCGCGATCGCCGCCGCGATGTCGCTGGTCCCGGCGGGCGGCCGGCTGGTCCTGCCCCGGCACAGCTACCAGGTCACGCTCGGCTACGCCGCGGACCTCGCGGAGCGCAGCGGTGTGGCGGTCGAGGTCGTCGACGTCGCGGACACCGACGCGGTGCTCGCGGCCGTGCGCGGTGGCGACGGCACGCCCGCGGCGGACCTGCTGTGGGTCGAGTCGCCCACCAACCCGATGCTCGAGGTCGCGGACCTGCCCGCGCTCGTCGCCGGCGCGCACGCCGCCGGGGCGCTCGTCGCGGTCGACAACACGTTCGCCACGCCGCTGGTGCAGCGGCCGTTCGAGCACGGCGCGGACGTCGTCGTGCACTCCGTGACGAAGTACCTCGCGGGCCACAGCGACGTCGTGCTCGGTGCCGTGCTCGCCACGGACCCCGGGGTGCGCGCGCGCCTGCACGCCCACCGCACGACGCACGGCGCGATCGCCGGGCCGTTCGAGGTGTGGCTCGCGCTGCGCGGGCTGCGGACCCTCGCGCTGCGCGTCGAGCGCGCCCAGGCCACCGCGCTCGAGCTCGCGCGGCGCCTCGCGGAGCACCCGCGCGTCGCCGAGGTCCGCCACCCCGGCCTGCCCGACGACCCCGGCCACGCCCGCGCGAGCGCCCTCATGGACGGCTACGGCGCGATCATCGGCCTGCGCCCCGTCGGCGGCCCCGCGGCGGCGGACGCGGTCGTCGACGCCCTGCGGCTGTGGGTGCCCGCCACCAGCCTCGGCGGCGTGGAGTCGACGCTCGAGCGGCGGCGCCGGTTCACGACCGAGTCGCCGACCGTCCCGGAGGACCTGCTGCGCCTGAGCGTCGGCATCGAGGACGTCGAGGACCTGTGGCGCGACCTGGCGGCCGCGCTCGACGCCGCCTGAGCCTCAGCGGCCCACGACCTCCGAGCGGCGGGGGCGCGAGAGCAGCATGGGGGCGAGCTGGTCGACCGGCAGGCCCTCGTACAGCACCTTGACGACCGCCTCCGTGATCGGCATCTCGATGCCGAGCGACCGCGCGAGCTCGAGCACCGGGCGGCACGTCTTGACGGCCTCCGCGGTGCCGCCGGTCGCGGCGATCGCCTCGTCGAGGCCCATGCCGCGCCCGATGTGCCCGCCGAGCGTGTGGTTGCGCGAGTCCGGCGACGCGCACGTCGCCATGAGGTCACCCATGCCCGCGAGGCCCGGGAACGTCTCGGGGTTCGCGCCGAGCGCGAGGCCCAGCCGCGTGATCTCCACCAGCCCGCGCGTGATGACGGTCGCCATCGTGTTGAAGCCGAGCCCGCGGCCCTGGGAGATGCCCACCGCGAGCGCGATGACGTTCTTCACCGCGCCGCACAGCTCGACGCCCACGACGTCGGGGTTCGTGTAGGGCCGGAAGTACGACGAGGCGACCGCGCGTGCGACGAGCGCGGACGTCTCGGGCGACGTCGACGCGACGACCGTCGCGGTCGGCTGGTGCCGCGCGATCTCCCGCGCGAGGTTCGGGCCCGAGACGACGGCGACCCGCTCGTCGGGCAGGCCGAGCGTCTCCGCGACGACCTCGCTCATGCGCTTGTCGGTGCCGAGCTCGACGCCCTTCATGAGGGACACGACGACCGCGTCGTCGCGCAGCGTCCCGCGCAGCGGCGCGAGCGTGGCGCGCGCGACCTGCGACGGCACGGCGACGGCGACGATCCGCGCGTCGGCGACGGCCGCGCGAGCGTCGGTCGTCGCGCCGACCGAGGCCGGCAGGTCGATGCCCGGCAGGTACGCCTCGTTGCGGTGCTGGTCCGCGATCTGCCGCACGACCGCGGCGGACCGGCCCCAGAGCGTCACGTCGCAGCCCGCGTCCGCGAGGACGGCCGCGAAGGTCGTGCCCCAGCTCCCCGTCCCGAGGACCGTCGCCCGCAGCGTCTCGTCGCGCTCGTCCGCGCTCACGGGTGCTCCGGCCGGGTGCCGTGGTCGCCGCCGACCCGGTGCGAGTCCGGCTTGCGCATGTCGTAGCGCACCGCGGGCGCGGACTCGCCGCGGACCTCCTCCAGCAGGCGCGTGATCGCGTCCATGACGCGCTCGGTCGCCTCCCGCAGCGTCGCGGTGTCCTGCGGGCGGCCGTACAGGTCGTCCAGGTCCACGGGCGGCCCGGCGACGATCGTGACCTTCTTGCGCGGGATCGGCTTGAGCACCTTGGCGTACCGCCCCAGCAGGTTCTGCGGTCCCCACTGCGCGACCGGGACGACGGGGGCGCGCGTCGTCAGCGCGAGGCGCGCGACGCCCGTCTTGCCGACCATCGGCCACAGGTCCGGGTCGCGGGTCAGCGTGCCCTCCGGGAACACGGCGACCGCGTCGCCGTCCTCGAGCGCCTGGACCGCCGCGCCGAGCGACTCCCCCGCGGCGCTCGTGTTGCGGTACACCGGGATCTGCCCGGTGGCGCGCAGCACGCGACCGACCAGCGGCACCTTGAACAGCGGCGCCTTCGCGAGGATCTTCGCGGCCACGCCGTTGTCCCACAGGTAGTGGGCGAACGTCAGCGGGTCGACGTTCGTCATGTGGTTGGCCGCGACGATGAAGCCGCGGTCCGTCGGGAAGTGCTCCACGCCGTGCCAGTCCGGCTTCGTCGTCGCCTTGAGCAACGGTCGGACGATCCGCGCGACGTTGCGGTAGGCACGGTTGGAACGAGCAGGCGGACGCACGACGAGCAGGCTACCTTCTGGGCGGCGGGACGGGGCTGAGGGCGCCCGGACGCCGCACCCCTGCGGGCCGTCGGCCGGGGGCGCGTGCGGCCGGTGCGGCCGGGGACGGGGGCGTCAGTCGCGGCTGAACTCGGCGCCGAGCGCCGTGAGCTTGTCCATGAAGTGCTCGTAACCGCGGTCGATGAGGCTGATGCCGCGCACCTGCGACGTGCCCTTCGCGGCGAGCGCCGCGATGAGGTGGCTGAAGCCGCCGCGCAGGTCGGGCACCTCGATGTCCGCCGCCGACAGCGGCGTCGGGCCGCTGATGACCGCCGAGTGGTAGAAGTTGCGCTGCCCGAACCGGCACGGCCGACCGCCCAGGCACTCCTTGTAGACCTGGATCGTCGCGCCCATGCCGACGAGCGCGTCGACGAACCCGAACCGGTTCTCGTACACCGTCTCGTGCACGATCGACAGGCCCTTCGCCTGCGTCAGCGCGACGACGAGCGGCTGCTGCCAGTCCGTCATGAAGCCCGGGTGCACGTCGGTCTCGAGCTGGATCGAGCGCAGGTCGCCACCCGGGTGGTAGAAGCGGATGCCCTCGTCGTCGACGACGAACTCGCCGCCCACCTTGCGGAACGTGTTGAGGAACGTCGTCATCTCCGGCTGCGTCGCGCCGCGCACGTAGATGTCGCCGCCCGTCGCGAGCGCCGCCGAGGCCCACGACGCCGCCTCGATGCGGTCCGACAGCGACGTGTGCTGGTAACCCTCGAGCCGGTCCACGCCCTCGATGCGGATCACCCGGTCGGTGTCGACCGAGATGATCGCGCCCATCTTCTGCAGGACGTTGATGAGGTCCATGATCTCGGGCTCGATCGCGGCACCCGAGAGCTCGGTGATGCCGTCGGCACGCACGGCCGTCAGCAGCAGCTGCTCGGTCGCCCCGACGCTCGGGTACGGCAGCGCGATCTTCGTGCCCTGCAGGCGCCTCGGGGCGCTCAGGTAGATGCCCTGCGGGCGCTTCTCCACGACCGCGCCGAACTGCCGCAGGATGTCGAGGTGGTAGTTGATCGGCCGGTCGCCGATCCGGCAGCCACCCAGGTCGGGGATGAACGCCTCACCCAGGCGGTGCAGCAGCGGGCCGCAGAACAGGATCGGGATGCGGCTCGAGCCCGCGTGGGCGTCGATGTCCGCGACGTGCGCGATCTCGACGTCGCTCGGGTCCAGGTGCAGGGTGCCGGCCGCGTCGTCGGCGTCGACCCGCACGCCGTGCAGCTCCAGCAGGCCGCGGACCACGGCCACGTCGCGGATCTGCGGCACGTTGCGCAGCACGCTCGGCGTCTCGCCGAGCAGCGCGGCCACCATGGCCTTCGACACGAAGTTCTTGGCGCCACGGACGGTGATCTCTCCCCGCAGCGGGTTGCCACCGTTGACGTACAGCAGATCGTTCACGCGCCCATCCTCGCCTACCCTCGGCCCCGCTCCCGCCACCGCGGGCGTGCGGCGCCTGCTTCGCACGACACCTTCACAGGCCACCGACACGGCACTCGCCGACGGTCGGACGCCGTCCGTGGCCAACCGTGGGCACCACGGCGTTCTTCCCGGACGGCCCACGCTAGCGCGAACCACCCCGGCGCACGCGACGACCCCGGTGCGCGCGGCACCGGGGTCGTCGTCGTGGTCAGGCCGGGCGTCGCCCGATGGCGACCTCGACCGGCCGCGCCGCCTTGATCTCGACCGGCGGCAGGTGCTTGGCCGGCAGCGTCTTCGGGCGCCACGGCTCGCGCCGCTGCTCGAACGCCTCGATCTCGTCGACGTGCTGGAGCGTCAGGCCGATGTCGTCCAGGCCCTCCATGAGGCGCCAGCGCGTGTAGTCGTCGACCTGGAACGGGACGACGACGTCGTCGCACTGCACGGTGCGCGCCGCGAGGTCGACCGTGATCTCGGTGCCCGGGTTCGTCTCGAGGATCTTCCAGATCAGCTCGACGTCCTCCTGCGCGACCTGGGCCGCGAGCAGGCCCTGCTTGCCGGAGTTGCCGCGGAAGATGTCCGCGAACCGCGCCGAGATCACGACCTTGAAGCCGTAGTCCTTGAGCGCCCACACGGCGTGCTCGCGCGACGAGCCCGTGCCGAAGTCGGGGCCCGCGACCAGGACCGAGCCGTTGCGGTACGCGTCCTGGTTGAGGACGAACGACGGGTCGCCGCGCCACGCCGCGAACAGCGCGTCCTCGAAGCCCGTGCGGGTCACGCGCTTGAGGTAGACGGCCGGGATGATCTGGTCGGTGTCGACGTTGCTGCGCCGCAGCGGGACCCCGACGCCGGTGTGCTGGGTGAACTTCTCCATGGGTCTGTCTCTCTCGTTCGTCGTCGGGTCGTCAGACCGTCTGGAGGCCGCGGTCGGCGTCGGTCAGGGGCGAGCCGTCCGGCGCGGGCCGGCCCGTGCCGAGGTCCGCGTAGGACGACAGCGTGCCGCGGATCGCGGTCGCGGCCGCGACGAGCGGCGAGACGAGGTGCGTGCGCCCGCCCTTGCCCTGACGGCCCTCGAAGTTGCGGTTCGACGTCGAGGCGGAGCGCTCGCCGGGGGCGAGCTGGTCCGGGTTCATGCCGAGGCACATCGAGCAGCCGGCGTTGCGCCACTCGGCGCCGAACTCGAGGAAGATCTTGTCGAGCCCCTCGGCCTCCGCCTGCAGGCGCACGCGCGCCGACGACGGGACGACGAGCACGCGCACGTCGTCGGCCTTCTTGCGGCCGCGCACGACCTTGGCGACCGAGCGCAGGTCCTCGATGCGGCCGTTGGTGCACGAGCCGATGAAGACCGTGTCGACCTTGATCTCGCGCAGCGGCTGCCCCGGGGTCAGGCCCATGTACTCGATCGCGCGCTCGGCGGCGACGCGCTCGGTCGGGTCGGCGATCTGCTCCGGCACCGGCACCGAGCCGGACAGCGGCAGGCCCTGGCCGGGGTTGGTGCCCCACGTGACGAACGGCTCGAGGTCGCCGGCGTCGAGCACGACCTCGGCGTCGAACACCGCGTCGTCGTCGGAGCGCAGCGTGCGCCAGTACTCGACCGCCGCGTCCCAGTCGGCACCCTCGGGCGCGTGCGGGCGGCCCTTGAGGTACTCGAACGTCGTCTCGTCGGGCGCGATCATGCCCGCGCGGGCGCCGGCCTCGATCGACATGTTGCAGATCGTCATGCGCGCCTCCATGGACAGCGCACGGATCGCCTCGCCACGGTACTCCAGGACGTAGCCCTGGCCGCCGCCGGTGCCGATCTTGGCGATGACCGCGAGGATGATGTCCTTCGAGGTCGCGCCCTCGGGCAGGCGGCCGTTGACCGTGATCGCCATGGTCTTGAACGGCGCGAGCGGCAGCGTCTGGGTGGCGAGGACGTGCTCGACCTCGGACGTGCCGATGCCGAACGCGAGCGCGCCGAACGCTCCGTGCGTCGACGTGTGGGAGTCGCCGCAGACGACCGTGAGGCCCGGCTGCGTGAGGCCGAGCTGCGGGCCGACCTGGTGGACGATGCCCTGGTCCGCGTCGCCGAGCGAGTGGATGCGCACGCCGAACTCGGCGGCGTTGCGGCGCAGCGTCTCGATCTGCGTGCGGCTCGTCGCGTCCGCGATCGGACGGTCGATGTCGAGCGTGGGGGTGTTGTGGTCCTCGGTGGCGAGCGTGAGGTCGGGGCGCCGGACCTGGCGACCCGCCAGGCGCAGGCCCTCGAAGGCCTGCGGGCTCGTGACCTCGTGGACGAGGTGGAGGTCGATGTAGAGGAGGTCGGGGGCTCCGTCGGTGCCTCGTCGCACGACGTGCGCGTCCCAGACCTTCTCCGCCAACGTACCGGCCATGTGCTGCGGTCCTGTTCTGCTCGTCCGGGTGGGGGTGTTCCCGGTTCTCGGGGCCGATCGGGGCTGACTTCTCGTGACTTCGCGCTTCGCACTTGCATCTCAGCCTGCGAGACGCCAATATCGGCCTATGGACAACTCTAGCGGAGTCGGCGTCCTGGACAAGGCCGCAGCCGTCCTCAGCGCGCTCGAGGCCGGTCCGGCGACCCTCGCGCAGCTCGTGACCGCCACCCATCTTGCTCGCCCCACCGCCCACCGGCTCGCCGTCGCGCTCGAGCACCACCGGCTCGTCGCACGCGACATGCAGGGCCGGTTCGTGCTGGGCCCCCGCCTCTCCGAGCTCGCCACCGCGGCGGGCGAGGACCGGCTGCTCGCCGCCGCCGGGCCCGTGCTCGCCGCCGTGCGCGACCACACCGGGGAGAGCGCCCAGCTGTACCGACGGCAGGGTGACCAGCGTATCTGCGTCGCCGCCGCCGAGCGGCCGATCGGGCTGCGCGACTCGATCCCCGTCGGCGCCACCCTCACCATGCAGGCCGGCTCGGCCGCCCAGGTGCTCCTCGCGTGGGAGGAGCCGGACCGCCTGCACCGCGGCCTGCAGGGCGCCAAGTTCACCGCGACGATCCTCTCGGGGGTCCGCCGCCGCGGCTGGGCGCAGTCCGTCTCCGAGCGCGAGGTGGGCGTCGCGTCCGTCTCCGCCCCGGTGCGCGGACCGTCGGGTCGCGTCGTCGCCGCGGTCTCGGTATCCGGACCGCTCGAGCGCCTGACGCGCCAGCCCGGTCGCCTGCACGCCGCCGCGGTCGTCTCCGCGGCCAACCGGCTCACCGAGGTCCTGCGCCGCACCGCGGAGTGACCGTCCCCCTCCCCCGCGGCTCCCCCGCCGACGTCACGAAGGCCCCGGCTCCCCCGCCGGGGCCTTCGTCGTGTCGACGCGCACCGCGCCGGCGCTCGACGACGACGAGCTCGGGAACGACGAAGGCCCGGTCACCGTGGTGACCGGGCCTTCCTCTGTACCCCCGACCGGATTCGAACCGGCGCTACCGCCGTGAGAGGGCGGCGTGCTAGGCCGCTACACAACGGGGGCCTGTCGCCTGCGTGACCCGTGGGCCGCGCTTGCGGTGAACACTCTACCTGACGTTCGCACCTGCTCCGAACCGTCTGATCAGCGGTGTTCGCGCTGGGGTACCAGGACTCGAACCTAGACTAACTGAACCAGAATCAGTCGTGCTGCCAATTACACCATACCCCATGGGGTATTCCGCCGGGCCTCCCGGACGGCCTCCACGCGGACGTGGGAGCCACTCGGTTCGGACTGATCCGGACGTCGTACCGCCCGAGAACGTTACCCGGTCGCAGGCCGCTCGACCAAACCGCGAGCGGTGAGAGCCGCGCCACGCTCCGCTCCCTGACGTGCCGCGGGCTCGATCACCGCGGGATCTCGGCGATCTCCCCCACGTCGTACCAGAGCAGGTCCGCGTCCTCGAGGCGCTCCGCCGCGGCGGCGTCGCCGGCCAGCGCGGCCCGCACGTCCGCCGCGACCTCCGGCTCGTCCACGTGCACGCACGCCACCGCGTCGAGCCGCACCTCCGTGACGAGCGCGACCGCGCTCGGCGGGGCGTCGTCGGGCAGGCCGTCGGCGCGCACCGCGGCGTCGGGGACCTCGGCCGTCACGACCAGCCGCAGCGGCGGAGCGTCCGGCCGGGCGGCCAGCAGCGCGAGGCTGTCGTCCGCGGCCGCGAGGTGGGCCGAGAACTCCAGCCCCTCCTCGTCCTCGTCGGGCAGGGCCGCCCGCAGCACGGGCGTCACCGCGTGCGCGGTCCGGGGACCGAGCACGACGACCGCGGGGTCGACCTCGTCGAGCGTCGCTGGCAGGTAGATGCGCACGGCGCCAGTCTGCCGTGCCCACCGCCCCCGCTCCCGGCGACACGACCGGGCGGACGGCGCGCTCAGGCGAAGGGCGCGACCGCCCCGACGGTCAGGGGGTCGGCCAGGCCGGCCGCGGGCCCCTCACCGAGCCGGTCGGCGAGGTCGGCCAGCGCACGCCGCGCCGGCGAGCCCGGGGCGATCTCGCGCAGCGTCCGCGCCTCGAGGACGGCCGCGTCCAGGCTCGGGCGGTCGTCGGGCACCAGCACCGCGTCGCGCACCCCCGCGTACCGCTCGAGCGCGCGCGCCACCGCCCGGGCGGGCTGCGGGCCCGCCACCGAGGCGCGCACCCGGTTGACGACGACGTGCTGCGGGCTCACGCCCAGCTCGGCGAGGTCGGACAGGGCCCGCACGAGGCGCTGGATGCCGACCGGGTCCGCGGCGCCGACCACGACGACCTCGTCCGCCGCCGCGAGCGCGCCGAGCGTGGCCGCGTTGCGCCGCGGCGCGCGCGTGTCGTAGCTCAGCACCTCGTCCTGCTCGACCGAGAAGCCGCAGTCCAGCACCACGACGGCCGCGAGCCGTCGCGCGACCACCCACACCGCGTCGAGCGCGGAACCGGGCAGCTCGGGCCAGCGGTCCGCGCGCGCGATGCCGGACAGCAGCCGCAGGTCCGCCGAGACGTACGGCGCGAGCCGGGCGAGCGTGACCAGGTCGAGCGTGCCCTGGCCGGCCGCGCGGGCGGCCGCGGCGAGCCCCGGCGACTCGTCGAGCAGGCCGAGGAGCTGCGCGAGGCAGCCGCCGTACGTGTCCGCGTCGACCAGCAGCGTCGAGCGGCCGCGAGCCGCGACCTCCGCGGCCAGGTTCAGCGCGACCGTGGAGCGGCCGGGCGCGCCCGTGGGTCCCCACACGGCGACGAGCCGGCCCCGCTCCACGGGCGAGGGTGCCGGCGCCGCGTCCCACGGGTCCCCACCGGCCCAAGGCGTGCCGCCGGGCGCGGACGGCTGGTGCAGGCCCTGCACGAGCGCGACCACGCGGTCAGCGACCGCGGCCGCTCCCCCGGCGTCGACGGGGGCGTCGAGCACGAGGTCCGCCGCGGACACGCGGGCGCGGTCGGCCGCGGTGGTGCGCTCGGGGTCCAGCAGGACGACGACTGCCGTGCCCGCGGCCCGCAGGACCGCGACCGCCGTGAGGTCGAGGTGCTCGAGGTCCGAGGAGACCACCGCGACCCGGCCGAGCCCCGCGTCGGCGGCCGCCTGGAGCTCCGCGAGGTCCGCGCAGCGGCGCGTGACCCGCAGCGCCGCGTCGTCGTCGATCGCGCGCACGACCGCGACCTCCGCCGGCCCGCGCACCGCGCACAGGACGCCGACGACCCCGGACGTCTGCCCGCTCACCGGCGCACCGGGCCCGGGACGGGCAGGACGTCCATGGCGCCGTCCGCCGAGAGCGCGGACAGCAGGGGCGCGAGCGCGCTCTCGGGCACCAGGACCTGCACGACGCTCGACCCGCCGGCGGCGAACGCCCCGTCGGGGCGCTTCACCTCGGCGACGGTCACGCCGCGGGCGAGCGTCCGCGGCGTCGGCGCCTTCGCCTCCGACGACGTGGGCGGCTTGGGCGTGAACCAGACGTCGACCACCGCGCCGGGCACCACGTCGTCGGACGGCACCGTCCGGACCGGGACCGCGACGGGCCGCAGCGTCACGTCCTGCGCCGATCCCAGCGCGTCGGCGGGCACGAGCTCGCCGGGACCGACCGTGCGCAGCGCGACGGCGTCCTCGGGCAGCCGGCGCGACGCGGACAGGTACTCCGCGCTCGCGACGTCGGGGAGCCGGACCTCGACGACCACGAGGTCGTCGGGCCCCACCGCCGCGCCGGGCACGAGGACGCCGCGCGCCGCGTACACGGGCACGGTGTCCTGCGCCGACCGCACGGCCCAGGCGCCGAGCGCGACCGCCGCGGCGACGAGCACGACCCCCGCGAGCAGCCGCGGGTCGCGCCACCCGGGACGGCGCAGGCGCGCCGCGGTGGGTGCGGGCAGGTCGAGCAGGGCGGTGTCCACGCAGGGCTCCTTCGGTCGTCCGGCGCTCCGCATCCTGCCCGAGGCAGGGCCCCCGGAGCGGACGAACGGCAGGATTGTGGATAACCGGAGCGAACCGCCACCACGTGCCACACTGCGGGCATGCCGCAGCGTTACCTCTCCCTCGCCGACGTGGCCGAGATCCTCGGGGTCTCCGTCGGCCAGGTGCGCACCATGGTGACCACCGGCGAGCTCGAGGGCTTCCAGATGGGTGGTCGCAAGATCTGGCGCGTCGACATCGCCGACCTGGAGTCCTACGTGCAGCGCGCGAAGGCCCGCACGCGCGAGCGGATCACGAGCGGCGCCGGCTTCGACGACGAGCTGCCCGAGGGCTGACGACCCGCCGTGCCGCCACGCGCCCCCGTAGGCGCCCGGTCAGCCGGACCGGACGACGAGCAGCGCGTCGAACGCGAACGTCCACCCCGCCGCACCCCGCACGGCGTCGGCGGGGAGCACGTCGACGTGGTCGGCCCCGACACGGTCGAGCCGCCCCGAGACGCTGACGCCCGCCGCGTCGACCCGCACCAGCGTGCGGTCGCGCGCGACGGCACGCAGCGCGTGCCCGAGCGACAGCCGCCGCTCGACGTCCCCGGCCTCCGGCGCGACCCAGGCGCCCAGCCCGACGACCGCCGTGACCGCCGCGGTCGGCACGAGGGCGCGCCGGACGCCGTCGGGCGCGACCAGCACCCACTGCGGCGCGGCGTCGACCACGACCCCGTCGACCGCCTGGCCGTCGCGCAGCAGCAGGCGCAGGGCGGTCGCACGCGCGGCGCGCAGGCGGTCGGCGAGGCGCACCTGGGCGCGCTCGGCGCGCGTGAGCTCGGCGACCTCGTCCTGCAGGTCGCGCGCGCGGGCAGCCGCCATCGCGCCCTCGAGGTCCGCGAACAACGCCTCCCACCGCACGGCGCCACCGTAGCGGCCGGAGCCCGGCGGCGAACCGGCCCCGCGCGCCGCCCGATTCGGACACACTGGACACACCGGACCGACATCCGGTAGACCTACCAACACCAAACGGCATCAAACGACACGTTCGGGCATCAGCGGGGGGACACATGACGGGCAGCACGCACCGACCACGACCGGCCACGACGGCCGTTACGCTCACACTCGCGGCGCTCGTCGCCGGGGTCGTCGCCCTCGCGCTCGCCCACGCCGCCGTCGCCGCCGCGCAGCCCGACCGGCCGCTGGCCGTCCAGGACGTCGTGAACGCGGCGGTCGCCGGGCTCGGTGCGCTCGTCGCCGCCTGGCTCTCCTGGTCGTGCGGCCTGGGTGCCCTGTGCGTCGCCGGGCGGGTCGTGGGCGCCGGCTGGCGCCGCGGCGAGCGGCTCCTGCGCCGCAGCGCGCCCCTCGTCGTGCGGCGTGCCGTCGCCGGCGCGGTCGGGGCGAGCCTCGGGCTCGGGCTGGTCGCGACCGGGGCGCACGCCACGCCCGTCGACAGCGCCCCCGCGACCGTCGGGATCACGCACGGCGTCGGTACGTCCGGTCCGCGCACCGGCCCGGACGGGTCCGCGGAGGGCGTCCTCGAACGGCCCGACCGTCGGGGCGACGCGAGCACCGGCGCGCCGGGGACGGGCCCGCGCACCGTCGTGGACTCGCGGGACGTCGGCGCCGCTCCCCACCTGCCCCTCGCCCCGGACCCCGCCTCCCCCGCGCTCGCCTGGCAGGTCACGGCCACGGACAGTGGCGCGGACGGGACGACGACCGGCGGGCCGGACGGTGCCGAGCAGCAGGACACGCCCGTCGTGCCCGGGTGGGTGCCCACCGCGACGGGCGACCGGCCGACGGACGAGCCCGCGGCCGCACGCACGACCTCGTCGCCGGACCGCGGCGCCGAGCCCCGGTCCGGTGCGACCGCGCCCGGCGACGAGCCCGCGCAACGCGCCGAGAGCGCCCCGACGACGGTCGTCGTCGAGGTCGGCGACACCCTGTGGTCGATCGCGGCCACGCAGCTGCCCGCGGACGCGACCGCCGCCGACGTCGCCGCCGCCTGGCCGGGGTGGTTCGAGGCCAACCGGGACGTGATCGGGGACGACCCCGACCTCGTCCTGCCCGGACAGCGGCTCGTCGCGCCGCAGCAGGAGGTGGCACGATGACCGCGCTCACCGTCGCCGAGGTCGTCTCGCCGCTCGAGCAGGCGCTCGCGTCGGACATCGCCGCGCCGCGGGGCCGCAGCGCCACCCGGCCGCGGCACTCCGAGCCGCCGCGGGTCCGCCCCCTGCCGGACGTCGCGCCCGCTCCCGCGACGCCGACGCAGGTCGAGCACGACCTGCGTCCCGTGCACACGCTCCGGACACGGATCGCCGTGCTGCGCACCGCCGACCGCTCGCAGGTCGTCGAGCCCGAGGAGGACGCCCCCGCGGCCCCCGTGATCCCGCGGTCGCTCGTCGGCACCCTGGCGCTCGCGAGCGTGGAGTCCCTCGTCGGGCGGCGACCCGTCGCGCAGCTCGCGCGCTGGCTCAGCCCGGGCGTCTACGACGCGCTGCACGCCCGCGCCACGGCGTCGGCCCGCGTCCTGTCGTCGCGCACCGGCGGCCGGTCGGTCGTCGTGCGCAGCGTGCGCGGGTGCCGGACCGAGGAGCGGGTGCTCGAGGCCAGCGCGGTCGTCGACGACGGCCTGCGGGTGCGGGCGGTCGCCATGCGCCTCGAGGCGCACCGGCGCTCCTGGCGCGTCACGGCGCTCGAGATCGGCTGAGCCGCCCGCCGCGAGCGGGAGGTGGACGGACGAGGCCGCCGACGGGATCTCCCCGTCGGCGGCCTCGTCGTGTCCCGGCAGCGACCGCCGGAGGCCCGGCCGTCGCTGCCGTCGGGTCAGCGCTTGCGCTGCTGCTTCGCCGCGCGGCGGCGCGCCTCGCGGTTGCCGGCGTCCGCCTGCGGGGCGCCCTGCTGCTCGGGCTCGGCGGCCTGCGCGACACCCGAGTCGCCGTCGACCGACGGCGCCGAGTACTGCAGCGGCACGCGCTTCTCGGGGCCGTCGATGCCCTTCGCGACGAGGCGCGCCCCGCCGCCGGCCGCGGCCGCGGCGGAGTCCGCCGTCACCACGGGGGCGTCCTCGGTGGCCGTCTCGTCGGACTGCACCTGGACCTGGAGGTTGTAGAGGTACGCGACCGTCTCCTCCTTGATCGCGTCCGTCATCGCCGTGAAGAGCTGGTAGCCCTCGCGCTGGTACTCGACGAGCGGGTCGCGCTGGGCCATCGCGCGCAGGCCGATGCCCTCCTTGAGGTAGTCCATCTCGTAGAGGTGCTCGCGCCACTTGCGGTCCAGGACCGACAGGGTCACGCGGCGCTCGAGCTGGCGCATGTTCTCCGCGCCGATCTGCTCCTCGCGGTCCGCGTACGCGACCTCGGCGTCCGAGAGCAGCTCACGCACGAGCAGCTCGGACGACAGCCGCGTCGGGCCACCGGCCTCCTCGATGACGTCCTCGGGCGTGATCGACACCGGGAACACCGCCTTCAGGGCGGTCCACAGCGCCTCGAGGTCCCAGTCCTCCGGGCGCCCCTCGGCGGTCGCGGCCTCGACGTACGCCGTGATGACGTCCGTGCGGAAGTGCGCGACCTGCTCGTGCAGGTCCTCGCCCTCGAGCACGCGGCGACGCTGGTCGTAGATGACCTCGCGCTGGCGGGACATGACGTCGTCGTACTTCAGGACGTTCTTGCGGATCTCGAAGTTGCGCGACTCGACCTGCGACTGCGCGGACTGGATGCCGCGCGTGACGATCTTCGACTCGAGCGGCATGTCCTCCGGGAAGCCGGCGCGCGTCATCATCGACTCCGCGAGACCCGAGTTGAACAGGCGCATGAGGTCGTCCTGCAGCGACAGGTAGAACCGGGACTCGCCCGGGTCGCCCTGCCGGCCGGAACGACCGCGCAGCTGGTTGTCGATGCGGCGCGACTCGTGGCGCTCCGTGCCGAGCACGTACAGGCCACCGAGCTCCACGACCTCGTCGTGCTCCGCGGCGACGGCCTGACGCGCCTTCTCGAGCGCGCCGGGCCACGCGGCCTCGTACTCCTCCGCGTTCTCCGCCGGGTCGAGGCCACGGGCCGCGAGGTCGGCGACGGCCATGAACTCGGCGTTGCCGCCGAGCATGATGTCGGTGCCTCGACCGGCCATGTTCGTCGCGACGGTGACGGCGCCCTTGCGGCCCGCCTGCGCGACGATCGCGGCCTCACGCGCGTGCTGCTTGGCGTTGAGCACCTCGTGCGGGACGCCGAGCTTGCGCAGCTTGCTGGACAGCAGCTCGGACTTCTCGACGCTCGTCGTGCCGACGAGCACCGGCTGGCCCTTCGCGTGGCGCTCGACGATGTCCTGCACGACAGCGTCGAACTTGCCGGCCTCGCTCTTGTAGACGAGGTCGCGCTGGTCGATGCGCTGCATCGGCCGGTTCGTCGGGATCGGCACGACGCCGAGCTTGTAGGTGCTCTGGAACTCGGCCGCCTCGGTCTCGGCGGTACCGGTCATGCCGGAGAGCTTGGAGTACAGGCGGAAGTAGTTCTGCAGCGTGATCGTGGCGAGCGTCTGGTTCTCCGCCTTGATCGCCACGCCCTCCTTGGCCTCGATGGCCTGGTGCATGCCCTCGTTGTAGCGGCGGCCCGGCAGGATGCGGCCGGTGTGCTCGTCGACGATGAGGACCTCGCCGTTCATCACGACGTAGTCCTTGTCGCGCTTGAACAGCTCCTTGGCCTTGATGGCGTTGTTGAGGAAGCCGATGAGCGGCGTGTTGAGCGACTCGTAGAGGTTGTCGATGCCGAGGTAGTCCTCGACGCGCTCGATGCCGGGCTCCAGGACGCCGACCGTGCGCTTCTTCTCGTCGACCTCGTAGTCGCGCTCGCGCTCGAGGCGGCGCACGACCTTGGCGAACTCGGCGTACCAGCGGTTCGCGTCGCCCGACGCGGGGCCGGAGATGATGAGCGGCGTGCGGGCCTCGTCGATGAGGATCGAGTCGACCTCGTCGACGATCGCGAAGTTGTGGCCGCGCTGCACGAGCTCGTCCGTGCTCCACGCCATGTTGTCGCGCAGGTAGTCGAAGCCGAACTCGTTGTTCGTGCCGTACGTGATGTCGGCGGCGTACTGCTCGCGGCGCTCCGCGGGCGTCATCGACGACATGATGCAGCCGGTGGTCAGGCCGAGGAACCGGTAGACGCGGCCCATGAGCTCGCTCTGGTAGCTCGCGAGGTAGTCGTTGACCGTGACGACGTGCACGCCCTTGCCGGTGAGCGCGTTGAGGTACGCGGGCGCGGTCGCGACGAGCGTCTTGCCCTCACCGGTCTTCATCTCGGCGATGTTCCCGAGGTGCAGCGCCGCACCGCCCATCAGCTGGACGTCGAAGTGCCGCTGCCCCAGCGTGCGCCGGGCGGCCTCGCGCACGGCGGCGAAGGCCTCCGCGAGGATGTCGTCGAGGGTCTCGCCGTCGGCGAGACGCGCCTTGAAGCGGTCCGTCTCCTCGCGCAGCTCGGCGTCGCTCAGCGACTCGAACGCGTCCTCCAGGGCGTTGACCTGCTGGGCGATGCCCGACAGCTTCTTGAGGATCCGACCCTCACCGAGCCGGAGGACCTTCTCGAGAATCGCTGACACGCATGACTCCTGGTGTAGACGCCCCGGGCGTGGACGGCGCGGGGTGGCGCGGGTGCCCGGCGGCGTCGCCGAGCCCGACCATGGTAGGCGAGGCGGCGCCTCGTGGGAGCAGGACGACCACGGCGGATACGAGCAGCACGGCCCCGACCGCGCCGCCCACGCCGAGCCGCTCGTCCCGGACGACCACGGCGAGCAGCGCCGCGGTCGTCGGCTCGAGCAGCGACAGGACCGTCGCGGTGGTCGCCGGGACGGTCCGCAGCCCCGTGAAGTACGCGCTGTACGCGGCGGCCGTCGGCACGGCCGCGAGGTACGCGAGCCACGCCCAGCCCGGCAGGTCGTGCGGCAGCCGCAGCCCGACGGCGGCGGCGTACGGCAGCAGGAGCACGCCGCCCGCGGTGAAGCCGAGCGCCGTCACGGCGAAGCCGTCGAGCCCCGGCACCGTCCAGGCGTTGACCACGGTGAGCGAGGCGAACGACGCGGCGGCGACGAGCGCGAGCGCCACGCCCCACGCGTCGGCCCGGTGCCCCTCGCCCCGGCCCAGGACGAGCGCGGCGAGCCCGACGAGCGCGAGGACGAGCGCGAGCGCGGTGCGCGGCGGCGGCCAGGAGCGGCGGCGCAGCGCGGTCGCCGCCGCCACGAGCACCGGCGACGAGCCGAGCGTCACGAGCGTCGCGACCGCGACGCCCGAGCGAGCGACCGCCTCGAAGTACGCGGCCTGGAACGCGGCGATGAGCACGGCGGTCGCGACGACCCGCACGAGAGCCGCCCGGGTGCGGGGCACGTGGCGCAGCCGTCCGCCGACCGCGAGGACGACGAGCAGGAGCCCGCCGCCGCCCAGCAGGCGCGCGAGCGCGACCGCGGCGGACGTCAGGCCGGCCGTCTCCCCGAGCTCGGCGCCCGCGAGGCCACCGGTGCCCCACAGCACGCCCGCGAGCGCGACGAGCGCGAAGTCGCCCCTGCGGCTCACCCGTCCACCTCCGCCACACCGACCGCCCGACCGCACCGCTGACCCGCGGCGACACGGCCCGCCGGCGCCGCGCCGTGTCGGCGCAGGTCAGCGGGTGCGGGCCAGCGTACGGGTGAGCACGCCCAGCAGGTCACCCCCGACGCCGGCGGTCCCCGGCACGACCTCGTCGAGCCCGGCCCAGCGCGCGACGAGCGCGAGCTCGTCGGCCAGGGCCCGCGCGACCTCCTCGTCGCCCGGGACGACGCCGCCGCGCTCGCGCGCGCCCGGCGCCCGGTGCGCGGCCTGCACGAGGAGGCGCCCGGTCGCGCGGTCGGCCTTGAGGTCGACGAGCGCCTCGATCGCGTCGCCCATGAGGAACGGCAGCACGTAGTAGCCCCACGTCCGCTGCGCGGCCGGGACGTAGATCTCGATGCGGTAGCGCAGGCCGAACAGCTCCTCGAGCCGCCGGCGCTCGAACACGAGCGGGTCGAACGGGCTGAGCAGGGCACGGGCGGTCGCCCGCCGCGGCACCGCGGCGTCGACGTGCCGGTAGGCGTCGCGCCACCCGTCGACCCGGGCGGGCACGAGCACGCCCGCGTCGACGAGGTCGGCGACCGCGCGCCGCGTGGGCTCCGTCTTCAGCCGGAAGTAGTCCGCGATGCAGCCGAGCGTCCCGATGCCGTGCGCACGCGCCGAGATCTCGACGAGGGTGCGCACCGCGTCGTCGTCGTCCGGCTCGGGAAGCGCGAGGACCTCCGGCGGCAGTACGCGCTCGGGCAGGTCGTACAGCCGCTCGAACGCGGCGGTCCGGCCGCTCACCGCGACGTCACCGGTGAGGAACAGGTACTCCAGCGCGCTCTTGGCGACGGTCCAGTTCCACCCCCAGTCCTCGACCGTCCGCGGGAACCGCTCGGCGAACCGCTCGTGCACCTGCTGCGACGTCACGGGGCCCCGCTCGGCGACGACCTCGCGCACCTCGTCCAGCACGGACGACTCGCGCAGCGGCACGCCGTCGACGAGCCCCGTGCCGTAGCGCGCGCGGTCCGCGCGCCGCCGCCACGCGAACAGCCGGTACGTCGTCGGCGGCACGTACGACGCGACGTGCGCCCACGCCTCGACGAGCCGCCGGGGAGCGCGCCCGGCCGCCCGGTCGAGGAGCGCGGTGTCGTACGGTCCGAGCCGCGAGAACAGCGGGACCTGGTGCGCGCGGGCGAGCACGTTGACCGAGTCGATCTGGATCAGCCCGAGGCGGTCGACGACCTGCTGGACCTGGCGCATCGTGACCGCGCGCTCCGGTCGCGGGCGGTGCAGGCCCTGCGCCGCGAGCGCGATCCGGCGCGCCTGGGGCAGCGTCCAGCGTTCGACCTCGACGTCCGCCCGGGCGGTGGGAGTGGCCACGGCGCCATCCTGCCGCGCACCACCGACACGACCCGGACGCCGGCGCTCCCGTCGGCCCGGCACCGTGGCACGACGGACCCCGGGCATGACGACGCCCGGCCGGGGTTCGTGCCGCCGGCCGGGCGTGTCGGTCGAAGGGGCGCGCGGGCGGTCAGCCGACGCGCGCCGTGGCGCTCTCCCCCGCGATCGGCGAGTCGAGCTTGATCACCCCGTAGCTCCACCCGCGTCGCCGGTACGCGACCGCGGGCTGCGCGGTCTCGGCGTCGACGAACAGGAAGAAGTCGTGGCCCACGAGCTCCATCTCGTACAGCGCGTCGTCGATCGTCATCGGCTGCGCCTGGTGGACCTTCTCGCGGATCACCACGGGCGAGTCGCCCAGCGTGACCTCGACCGTGCCGTCGGCCGAGGCGGCGGGTGCCTCCTCGGCGGGCACGTCCTGCGGCGGCCGGACGTCCACGGGTGCGAGCGGAGTGTGGTTGCGGTGGTCCTTGCGCCGGTCGCGCGAGCGACGCAGGCGCTCCAGCAGCTTGGCGAGCGCGAGGTCCAGCGCGGCGTAGCGGTCGTCGGCGCACGCCTCGGCGCGGATCACCGGCCCCTTGTCGACGACGGTGAGCTCGACGCGTTCCGAGCTGTCCGCCTGCCGGGGGTTCGTCTCGTGGGACACGAGGACGTCGATCCGCTGGGCGCGGGGGGCCAGCTGCTCGACCTTCGCGAGCTTGTCCGTGAGGTGGGTCCGGAACTTCCCGGACACCTCGGTACGCCGGCCTGCAACCACGATCTCCATGTGAGCCTCCTGGGAGGTGAGGGACGGCGGGACCGCCGCCCGGTGTCTGCGGTCGTGGCCCTCGAGAGGGCCGCTGTCGGCATCACCTCCTCACGCACCGTGCGGTCTCGAGGACCGTGCGGTGCCGTCGGCTCGGACTGCCACGCTAGCGCTGCGTGGGGCCCAGGACCACTGTGCGCGCCCGCGGGTCGAGACCGCCGGGCGGAAGGTCCCGGAATCACCCGTCCGGCCCAACGCGCGGGTGATCGGCGCCGCCCGGGGCGCCTGGGCGCCGCGGGCCGGGCGTGGAGGCGAGCACGGTCGCGGCGACGGGGAGCGCCCCGGCCCCGGCCACGGCCCGCGCCGCGGCCGCGAGGGTCGCGCCGCTGGTCAGGACGTCGTCGACGAGCACGACGGGCGCGCCGCGCAGCGCGGCGCGGGCCCGCGCGGCGACGTGCACGTCCACCTGCGCCCGCTCCCGCACCCCGAGCCCGGCCTGGTCCGCGCCCCGCCGGCGCAGGACGCGCGCCGCCCGGGCGGGGACGCCGGCGACCCGCAGCCCGTCGGCCACGCCCCGCGCGAGCTCGTCGACGTGGCCGAACCCGCGCCGGCGCCGGGCGGCCGCGGTCGAGGGTGCGGGGACGACGAGCACGCACGCCCGGGCGGTCGGGTGGTCGGCGGTCACGGGGTCGACAGGCGGGGGTCCCGCGGGCACGAGCGCAGCGGCCGCGGTCCCGAGGCGGCCGGCGTGCGCGACGAGCGGTGCGGTGAGGTCGCGGCGGCCCCGGTCCTTCCAGGCGACGACCGTGGCCCGGACGGGCCCCACGCAGTCCGCGAGCGCCAGGACCGGCAGGGCGGGCCCGCTCACGGGGTCGAGCCGCCCGGCGCGGTCCTCGCAGCGCCACGGCTCGGCGTCGAGCAGGGACCGGCACGCCGGGCACCACGGGTCGTCGTCGCGCTCGCAGCCCGCGCACCGCACGGGCAGCACGAGCCGGGACAGCTCGCTCCCCCACGCGCGCAGCAGCGCACCTGCGCCTCGTCCGACCCGCCGTCCCTCGTCGTGCACGCCACGAGCGTGACGCGCGCGGACGAGGCGCCCGGCGGGCGCGGCCGCCCGCTGTGGACGGGCCCGAGCGACCGGCGACGGGGGTCGGGTCGCGGTGAACCGATCAGGAAAACGCTCACCCGGCGTGTGCGCTTTTCATCCGGATCCTCCCGTTCTGTACTGTGAACGCCTGCCGGGGAGCCGCATCCGGGGCTCACCGGTGACCGGCCGGACGACGACGTCGGCGGTGACCACTGCACGTGACCACGCGACGATGACGATCCGGGAGGGGCCGACCATGCCGCCGAGAGCCAAGAGCATCCTGATGTGGATCGTCGTGATCTTCGTCCTCTACACGGTGGTCCGGAACCCCGACCGGGCCGCCGACGCCGTCCGCGCGGTGTGGGACTTCATCTACGGCGCCTTCGCGGGGTTCGGCCAGTTCCTCGGCAACCTGGCGGCCTGACCGCCGCCGGACCACCTGCCGGGCCCGGGCACCGGCAGGACGGGAGGTGAGGACGTGACCGCCGACGAGGCGACGCGCATCGTCATGTCCCACCGGCTGCTGCGCCGGTACATCCTCCCCGGGGAGCGCGTGGTGCTCGCGACGCGGCGGCACTGGGCCAAGCTCTTCGAGCCCGCGGCCACGTCCGCCGTGACGCTGCTGGGCTGCGGGTGGCTGTCCTACGTCCTCGAGCCGACGCTCGGCCGGGACGCCTACCTCGTGTGGTGGCTCTGGTTCGCCACGCTCGCCCGCTTCGCGTGGCACCTGCTGGTCTGGCGCGTGGAGTGGTTCGTCGCCACCGACAAGCGCATGCTCCTGCTCACCGGCCTCATCACCCACCAGATCGGGATGATGCCGATGATGAAGGTCACGGACATGCGGTACTCGCGGTCCGTGCTGGGGCAGATGCTGGGCTTCGGGCAGTTCCTGCTCGAGTCGGCGGGCCAGGACCAGGCGCTGCGCCAGATCAACTGGGTCGCGAACCCCGACGCCACCTACCGCGACCTGTGCGCTCTGATCTTCACGCCCACCGAGCCGCCGCCGCCCGACGGCGAGGACGACGCGGGGCCGCCGCCCGCCCCGCAGCCGCCGGCCCCGCCGCCCGACCCCGTGCCGGCTCCCCCGGCCCTCCTGCCGACGCACGGCCGCGACGGCGTCGGCGAGGACGACGGCGAGGACGAGGACGAGGACGACGGGTACCGCCCCGGCGACACCCAGCCGGTGCACGTGACGCCACGGCCGGACTCGCCCTGGCCACCCCGGCCGGTGGAGCCCCCGCGCCCGCCGCGCCGGGCCGCGTCGCGCCCGATCGGCCCGCCCCCACCGCCCCCGCGGCGCACGAGCGAGCCCGACGAGCGCGCGTGGGACGTCTCGGAGCCGACCGCACGGTTCGTCGACCTGCGGCACCAGCCCCGGCGCGGCTGACGCCCGTCAGCCCGGGTAGGCGGGGTCGCGCACCCCCTCGACGTCCGACACCGCCGCCCACGTGGACCCGACGAGCCGGTGCAGCGTGCCGTCGGTGGTCGCGACGTACACGACGCGCCCGCCCGCGAGCCCCGCGACCCCGGGCACGTCGGCCTCGGTCGTCGTGCGCCCGGCGACCGGCACCCGGTGCACGTGCGGGCCCGCGTCGCTCGAGCCGATCACGCCGAGCACGGACTCGTCGAGCCACACCACGTCGGTGGCGTCCGTGAGCACGGCACCGACCCGGAACGGCTCACCGATCGTCTGCGGCGCGCCCTGCGCGTCCCGCACCACGGCGGCCACGTTGACCGCCACGCCGTCCGACCCGCGCGAGACCACCGCGAGCCGCGTCGCGTCGCGCGCCATCCGCAGCGCGACGACCGTGCGGCCGTCGAGCCACTCCGCCGGCACGTGCACCGGCTCCTGGCCCTCCGCGACGGCGATCACGCCCTCGCCCGGGCGCGCGGTCCACACCCAGCCGTGCCGGTCGACCGACGGCGCGACGAGACGCGGGCCCGGCAGGAGCACCTGCGACGGCGCGTCCTCGAGCGGGGCGGTGACGAGCGCACCGTCCGGGTCGAGCATCACGCGCACGGTCCCGTCCTCGTCACGGGCCGGGAACCGGGCGTCCTCGGCGACCGGCGCGACGCCCGCGACCGGCTTGAGGCCGTCCTCGCCCAGCGTCACGAGGCGGTCGCCCTGGAACATCTCGACCGGGCCGTCCGGCAGACCGCCACGCTCGACGGACCGGGTGTCGACGATCGGCACGGTGCCGGCGGTGACCTTGACCTCGCGCACGCCCGGGACCTGGCGCAGCGTCGCGTCGAGCTGCGCGTACAGGCTCGCGGTGTCACCGGCCAGGACGGTCGTGCCCATGTCGAGCGGGACGGTCGCGACGCCCGAGTCGTCGACGACGACCGTGTCGGCCTGGAGCTGGACGCCCTCGGGGACGGCGGTCGTCACCGCGTCGCGCAGCCACTCGGACGGGCCCGCGAGCAGCGCACGCGCGACCCACGTCTGCAGGTTGTGCGACTGCGAGGGGAACCAGCGCGTCTCGGGGACCAGGAACTGCCCGTCGGTCGACAGGAAGTACAGCGAGGTCGCGCGGAACTGCTTGGCGAAGACGGACTCGGACAGCACGAGGCCGTCGGGCGCGGACGAGATGCGCCACTCGCCCGCGGGGTTGCGCTCGAGCTCGTAGGTCAGCACCCGCTGCGCGTCGGCGGGCGCCTCGGTGAACCGTCCGTCCGCGTCCACGCGCGCCGTGAGCGGCACGGACGCGACGACGGTGCCCGCCTGGGTCGCGGCCGGCAGGACGGGCTCGTCGTACACGAGCACCTCGGCGAGCGGCTCCCAGGCCCGCGCGGCCTGCGCCGTGAGGAACTCGCGCGCGGTGGAGAACTCGCCGACGAACCCCGCGGCGGCCGCGAGGTGGAAGCCCTCGACGATCTGCTGGGGCGTCGCGCCGGTGCGGGGGCCCTCGGCCAGCACGTCGACGTCGCGGTTCTCGGAGACCGCGCCGTCGCCCGTGCGCACGGTCCCGGCGGTCGGGATGGCCGCGCACGCGCCGAGCGCGCCGACGAGCGCCACGACGAGCGCCTTGCCGGCCGCCCGCAGCACGCGGGCACGACGTGTCACCGGGACGGTCATCGGACCTCCTGACGCTCGCGCGGGTCCGTCGACGGCTCGTCGCCCAGGTCGGGCAGCGCCGCGGGGTCGGTCCGGGGCCGGTCCACGACCCGCGTCACGGGGTCGGGCGGGTCGGCGTCCTGCGGGACGAGCGGCAGCGGCGAGTCCGTGAGCCGGATCCCCGCGCGCCGCGGCAGCGTCAGGCGGAAGGACGCGCCGCGACCCGGCCGGCCCCACGCCTCGAGCCAGCCGCCGTGCAGGTGGGCGTCCTCGAGCGAGATCGCCAGCCCCAGGCCCGTGCCGCCGGTGGTGCGGGCGCGCGCGGGGTCGGCCCGCCAGAACCGGTCGAACACGTGCTGCGCCTCGTCGGCCGTCATGCCCACGCCGTGGTCGCGCACCGTGACGGCGACCGCCGCGCGGTCCGCGCCGACGACGACCTCGACCGTGCTGCCGTCCGCGTGCTCGACCGCGTTGACGAGCAGGTTGCGCAGCACGCGCTCGACGCGCCGCGGGTCGATGTCCGCGACGCACTCGGAGTCCGACAGGTCGACGTGCAGCCAGGACCCGCGGCGCCCCGCGAGCGGGAACGTGTGCTCGACGGCCGCGAGCACGACGTCGCGCACGTCGCGCGAGTCGGCGTCCAGGACGGCGGCGCCCGCGTCGAACCGGCTGATCTCCAGCAGGTCGGCGAGCAGGTCCTCGAACCGGTCGAGCTGGGTCTGCAGCAGCTCCGCGGAGCGCTTGACCGCCGGGTCGAAGTCGTCGCGCGAGGCGTGGATGACCTCGCCCGCCATGCGGATGGTCGTCAGCGGGGTGCGCAGCTCGTGCGACACGTCGGAGACGAAGCGGCGCTGCACGGCGGACAGCTCCTCCATGCGGCGGATCTGGTCCTGCAGGCTCGCGGCCATCTCGTTGAACGAGCTCGCGAGCGTCGCCATCTCGTCCTCGCCCCGCACCGGCATGCGCTCCGCGAGGTGCCCGTCGGCGAGCCGCTCGGCGACCTCCGCGGCCCGGCGCACGGGCCGCACGGTCTGCCGGGTCACCAGCCACGTCATGCCGCCGAGCAGCACGACGAGCGCGCCGGCGGCCGCGGCGAGCGTGCGCAGCAGGAAGTCCAGGCGGTCCTGCTCGGCCTGGAGGCTGTAGAGGAAGTAGAGCCCGTACGCGCCGGCCTGCGGCACGGTGACGTCCTGCCCGACGACGACCGCGGGCTGCACGTGCCCGTCGACCTCCCACGCGACGGACTGCCAGTGCTGCCCGCCCGCCGCGGTGGCACGTTGCAGCTCGTCGCTCACGAGGTCCGCGAGCGCGAGCTTGGAGCCCGCGACGCCGACGGACAGCGACGACTGCTCGCCGGGCGCGCGCAGCAGGAACACCTCGCGCTCGCCCGTCCCGCCGGACGCCTGCGCGGCGGCCACCTCCTGCAGGAGGCGCTGCACGTCGACCGCGGTCTGCGCGTTCGACGAGTCGAACGTCGTCTGCGCCTGCGCGGTGCTGCGCGCGCTCTCCGTCAGCAGCTGCTCGACCCGGCCGGTGTACAGGCCGTCCCTCATCCGCTCGCCGACGTACAGCCCGATCGTGCCCAGCGCCGCGAGACCCAGTGCGAGGGTCGTCGTGATGACCCGCACCTGCAGCGACGAGCGCCACGCGTGCCCCCACCGGCGCAGCCGACGGCCCGCGCGCGCCCGCAGCAGCCGCCCGGTCCCCCTCAGCCGCGGCATCGTGCGGGCCCCACCGAGCGGCTCACGTCGACGTCACACCGGCCTTGTAGCCGACGCCGCGCACCGTCACGACGATCTCCGGCTGCTCCGGGTCGTTCTCGATCTTGGAGCGCAGCCGCTGCACGTGGACGTTGACGAGCCGGGTGTCCGCCGCGTGCCGGTAGCCCCAGACCTTCTCCAGGAGCACCTCGCGTGTGAACACCTGCCAGGGCTTGCGGGCGAGCGCGACGAGCAGGTCGAACTCGAGCGGCGTGAGCGAGATCGGCCGCCCGGCCCGCTCGACGCGGTGCCCGGGGACGTCGATCGTCACGTCGCCGATCGTGAGGTGCTCCGGCGCGGGCTCGTCGGACCGGCGCAGGCGCGCCCGGACGCGCGCGACGAGCTCCTTGGGCTTGAACGGCTTGGAGATGTAGTCGTCGGCGCCCGACTCGAGCCCGAGCACCACGTCGACCGTGTCGCTCTTGGCGGTGAGCATGACGATCGGCACCCCGGACTCGGCGCGGATGAGCCGGCACACCTCGTTGCCGTCCTTGCCGGGCAGCATGAGGTCGAGCAGCACGAGGTCCGGCTGGGTCTGCCGGAACACGCCCAGCGCCTCGTCGCCGTCCTCGCAGAACACCGGGTCGAAACCCTCCGACCGCAGCACGATGCCGATCATCTCGGCCAGGGCGGTGTCGTCGTCGACCACCAGCACGCGTCCCTTCATGGCGGCATTCTCGCACCGCCGCGCGCCGGGACCGGGTGACCCCGCACGCCCGGTCGGGTGGATCTGCCTCGAACGCGGCGCGACGTGGCACGATGAGGGCGCGCTCGGGGCGGACCGTGCGCTGGACCACGAGCCGGGAGACGCCCGGACGCCGACGCGAGGGGGCGACGCTCGATGACGGGCCCGCAGGACGCCGACCAGACGCCCACGTGGGCCGCGCCCGGCGCGGCGCCGACGCCCGACGCGCCGCAGGACGCGCCCGTCGGGTGGGGTCAGCCGTCCGGCGCGACACCGCCCGGCACCCCGCCGGGCTCCGCGGCACCCCCGCCCCTCTACGGCTCACCGTCGTCCCCGGCCCCCACGCCGGGCTACGGCCCGACGCCCGGGTACGGTCCCACCCCGCCCACCCCGGGCTACGGGCCGACCCCGCCCGGCTACGGCCCCACCGCACCCGGCTACGGGCCCACCGCCCCCGGCTACGGCCCCGCGGGCTGGCAGCCGCCGGCACCGCGCCCCGGGATCATCCCGCTGCGGCCGCTGAACCTGGGCGAGATCCTCGACGGGGCGTTCCGCGCCGTGCGCGCGAACCCCGCCGTCATGTTCGGGCTCTCGTTCGCGGTCGTCGCGGTCGCCGTCCTCCTGCAGGGCCTGCTCACCTGGTACGTCGGCGGGCTGCTCGCCGAGGAGTGGTCGAGCGTCATCGACGACCCCGCGCTGACCGGGTCGGGCCTCGAGGAGCAGGGCGCGAGCACGCTCGGCGCGACGAGCGCGATGATCCTCACGCAGCCGGTCACGGCGCTCGCGACGACCGTCCTCACCGGCCTGCTGATCCTCAGCGTCAGCCGCTCGGTCATCGCCCGCAAGGCCACGATCTCCGAGGTGCTGCGCTCGGGCCGCGTGTGGCACGTCGTCGGCTTCACGCTCCTGCAGGGCCTCGCGGTGCTCCTGGCCGGCGCGCTGCTCGTCGGCCTCGGCGTGGTGCTGCTGCGCGGCTCGACGTGGGGCTGGGTGCTCGGGTACGTGCTCGTCGTCGGCCTCGCCTACCTCGTGGCCGTCGTCTGGTTCGCCGTGCGCACGCTGCTGGTGCCCGCCGCGCTCATGCTCGAGGAGCGCCGGTTCTGGCCGACCGTCGCCCGCGCGTGGCGCCTGACGCGGGGCAGCTTCTGGCGCCTGTTCGGCATCCAGCTCCTCGCGGGGCTCATCGCGTACGTCGTCGCGCAGGTCATCCAGTTCCCCGTCGGCATCGTGCTGACGTTCGTCATCGGCTCGACGGACGCGCTCAGCCCGGCCGCGATCGCGGTGACGTCGATCGGGCAGGTCCTCGCGCTGACCCTCACGACCGTGTTCACCGCGAGCGTCGTCGCGCTGCTCTACATCGACACCCGCATGCGGCGCGAGGGCCTCGACATCGAGCTCGCGCGCGCCGCGGAGCAGGCGGCGTGACCCCAGGGGCGCTGCTGGGCCGCGTCGTCGGCGCGGAGCCCCCCGTGACGCCGGACGCGGAGACGGCCCGGCGCTGGGCCGTGCGCGAGCTCGCCGGGCCCGAGTACCAGGACCGGCGCACGCTCCTGGAGCGCCTGGTCGACTGGCTGCGCGAGCGGCTCGACGAGCTGCAGGGCGTGAGCATCGACGGGCCGCTGCTCGCCGTGGTGCTGGTCGGCGCGGTCGCGGTCGCGCTGCTCGTCGCGTGGTGGGTGGCCGGTCCGGTGCGCAGCGGGCGCGCCGCCGCGAGCCGTACCGTGCTCGACCACGACGACACGCGCACCGCGGCCCAGCTGCGGGCCGCGGCCGACGCCGCCGCGCGCGAGGGCGACTGGTCGACCGCGGTGCTCGAGCGGTTCCGCGCCGTGGTGCGCGACCTCGAGGAGCGCGCGGTGCTCGACGAGCGCCCCGGGCGCACCGCGCACGAGGCGACGCTCGACGCCGGTGCGCGGCTGCCCGACGTCGCCGACGCGCTCGTCGCGGGCGGCGCGCTGTTCGACGACGTCGCCTACGGCGGCCGACGCGCGACCCCGGCCGACGACGCGCGCCTGCGCGACCTCGTGACCGCCGTCGTCGCGGCGCGCCCGGCGGCCGTGGCCGCGCCCGTGCCCGCACGCGTGGCGGTGCCCCGGTGAGCGGGCTCGACGTGCGGCAGCAGGGGCCGGTGGAGACAGCGGGCACAGCGGGCACGGTCGGCACGGCGGGCGCTGCCGGCACCGCGGGCGTCGTCGGCGACGGCACGACGGCCCGCACGCGCGCGGCCCGCCGCTGGCGCCGGCTGCGCGTGCCGCTCACGCTCGTCGGCGTCCTCGTCGTCATCGGCCTCCTGGCCGCGCTCCCCGAGCCCAGCACCTCGACCACCCCGCTCGCGCCGGACAACCCCGGCCCGACCGGGGCCCGCGCGGTCGCGCAGGTCCTCGGCGAGCACGGGGTCGACGTGCGGTACACGCGCCGCTTCGCGGACGTGGCCGCCGCCGACGCCCCGGGCGTCACGGTCGCGGTGCTCGGCGACGGCGGGCTCGGCGAGGCCCAGCTGGACGGCCTGCGCGAGCTGACGGCCGACGTGGTGCTCGTGCAGGCACCCTGGGCGGCGTGGGAGCTCGCCGGGATCGAGGGCGGCACGGGAGACGTGACCGGCTCCGAGCGGCCCGCGCGGTGCGACGACCCCGACGCGGTCGCCGCGGGCACCGTCGTCACCAGCGGCGCGCTCGTGCCCGCGCCCGGGCAGACGGCCTGCTTCCCCGCCGCGACCGGCAGTGCCGCGGGGTACGTCGTCGCGGAGGTCGACGGCCGCCGCGTGGCGGCGCTCGGCAGCGCGGACCTGCTGCGCAACGACGGGCTCGCGACCGCCGGCAACGCCGCGCTCGCGCTGCGTGTGCTCGGCCGCGGCGAGCAGCTCGTCTGGTACGTGCCGTCCTGGGACGACCCGTGGGCCGGCGGCGACGACGAGGCCGGGCTCGCCGACACCATGCCACCGTGGACGGGCCCGCTGCTGTGGATGCTCGCGGTCGTCGTCGTGGTGGCAGGCGTCTGGCGCGGTCGGCGGTTCGGCCGCCTCGTCGTCGAGCCGCTGCCCGTCGTCGTGCGCGCGGGCGAGACGACACGCGGCCGCGGCCGCCTCTACCGTCGGGGACGGGCGCACGGCCACGCGGCCGCCGCCCTGCGCGCCGCCGCCGCGAGCCGCTGCGCGACGCGCCTCGGGCTGCCCCGCTCGGCGGCCGCCCCCGAGGTCGTCGACGCGGTCGCCCGGGCGACCGGACGGCCCGCGGCGGCCGTCGAGGAGCTGTTGTACGGGCCGCCGCCCACGACCGACTCCGCGCTGGCCGACCTGGCCGGCCGGCTCGACCACCTGGAGAGCGAGGTCCACCGATCGTGACCGACGACGCCACCGTGCCCCCGAACACCGTGTCCCCGGGCACCGTGTCCCCGGGCACCCCGCCCGGCACCGGCCTGCCCGGGACCCCCGGGTCGCCCGTCACCGCGGCTCCCCCGCCGCCCGCCACGACGTTCACGCCGAGCGGCGAGCTGCGCCAGGCCCTCGCCGACGTGCGCGCGGAGGTCGCCAAGGCGGTCGTCGGGCAGGACGCCGCGGTCTCCGGGCTCGTGATCGCCCTGCTGTGCCGCGGGCACGTGCTGCTCGAGGGCGTGCCCGGCGTCGCGAAGACGCTGCTGGTGCGCACGCTCGCGGCGAGCCTCGACCTCGACACCAAGCGCGTGCAGTTCACCCCCGACCTCATGCCGGGCGACGTCACGGGCTCGCTCGTGTACGACGCACGCACCGCGCAGTTCTCGTTCCGCGAGGGCCCGGTGTTCACGAACCTGCTGCTCGCGGACGAGATCAACCGCACGCCCCCGAAGACGCAGTCGTCGCTGCTGGAGGCGATGGAGGAGCGGCAGGTCTCGGTCGACGGCGAGCCGCGCCGGCTGCCCGACCCGTTCCTCGTGATCGCCACGCAGAACCCCGTGGAGTACGAGGGCACGTACCCGCTCCCCGAGGCCCAGCTCGACCGGTTCCTGCTCAAGCTGACGCTGCCCCTGCCGGAGCGCGAGGACGAGGTCGAGGTGCTCGCCCGGCACGCCGCGGGGTTCGACCCGCGCGACCTGGCGGCCGCGGGCGTGCGGCCCGTCGCGGACCGCGCGGTGCTCGAGGCGGCGCGGGCCGAGGTGCAGCGCGTGCAGGTGGCCCGCGAGGTGCTCGGCTACGCGGTCGACGTGTGCCGTGGCACGCGCCGCTCGCCGTCGCTGTCGCTCGGGGTGTCGCCGCGTGGCGCGACCGCGCTCCTCGCGACGGCCCGTGCGTGGGCGTGGCTCTCGGGCCGCGCGTACGTCACGCCGGACGACGTCAAGGCGCTCGCGCACCCGACGCTGCGCCACCGCGTCCAGCTGCGCGCCGAGGCCGAGCTCGAGGGCGTGACCGCCGAGACGGTGCTCGACACCGTCCTCGCGTCCGTCCCGGTCCCCCGCTGACGGTCCGCCGTGGCGTTGTCCTGGCGGGCCGTGCTGCTCGCCGCGCTCGGGGTCCCCGTGGTGCTGCTCGTGCCCGCGACGGCGACGGTGCTGCTGTGGGCGCTCGTCGTCGTGCTCGCGTGCACCGTGGACGCGCTCGTCGCCGCGTCGCCGCGCGCGGTGGCCGTGCGCCGCGAGGTGCCGACGAGCGTGCGGCTCGGTGAGCCCGTGCGGTCGACCGTGACGCTCACGCACGTCGGCGCGCGGCGGCTGCGGGGCGAGGTGCGCGACGCGTGGCCCCCGTCGGCCGGCGCGACGGCGCCGTCCGGACCCGACGGTGCGGCCGGGCCGGGCGCCGGTCGGGGTGCCGGGCGCCACCCGGACCGGCACGCGGTGCACCTCGGCCCGGGCGAGGCGCGGCGCGTGCGCACGCTGCTCGTCCCGACACGGCGCGGCGACCTGCAGGGCGACCGTGTGACGATCCGCGCGTGGGGGCCCCTGGGCCTCGCGGCGCGGCAGGCGTCCGTCGACGTCCCCACGCGGCTGCGCGTGCTGCCCGCGTTCCGGTCCCGGCGCCACCTCGCGTCGCGCCTCGCGCGGCTGCGCGAGCTGGACGGCCGCGCCGCGGTGCAGGTGCGCGGCGCGGGCACCGAGTTCGACTCGCTGCGCGAGTACGTGATCGGCGACGACGTGCGCTCGATCGACTGGCGGGCCTCCGCGCGCCGGGCCGACGTGGTCGTGCGCACGTGGCGCCCCGAGCGCGACCGCCGCGTGATGATCGTCCTCGACACGGGCCGCACGTCCGCGGTACGCGTGCACGACGAGCCGCGCCTCGACGCCGGCATCGAGGCGGCGCTGCTGCTCTCGGCGCTCGCGCAGCACGCGGGCGACCGGGTCGAGCTGCTGGCCTACGACCGGCGCGTGCGCGCCCGGGTCGCCGGCACGTCCGGCCCGCGGCTCATGCCCGCGCTGGCGGGCCAGCTCGCGGCCGTCGGTCCGGAGCTCGTGGAGACGGACTGGTCGGGCGTGGTCGCCCAGGTGCGCGCCCGCATGTCGCAGCGCGCGCTCGTCGTGCTCGTGACGAGCATCGACCCCGTGGTGGCCGAGCACGGGCTGCTCGACGTGGTCGGCGGGCTCGCGGACCGGCACCAGGTGGTCGTCGCGTCCGTCGCGGACCCGGAGCTCGCACAGCTCGCGCGTGGTCGCGGCGACGTGACCGAGGTGTTCGACGCCGCCGCGGCGGAGCGCGCGGGGCTCGAGCGCGCCGCGGTCGCGGTCCGGCTGCGGCAGCGCGGCGCGGAGGTGGTCGAGGCGCTGCCCGACGACCTGGCGCCCCGTCTGGCCGACACGTACCTCGCGCTCAAGGCCGCGGGCCGCCTGTGACCGACGCCCCGCGTGAGGCTCAGCCCGCGGTCGCCACCGCGTAGCCCGCGCGGTCGTCGGTGAGGTCGCCCGTCTCCCCCGCCCGCACCGCGCGGCCGCCCAGGACGAGCGTGTACGTCCAGAACGCCGCGAGCGCCAGGGCGCCGATCACGATCTTCAGCCACCACCACAGGCCCGAGCCGGTCACGAAGCCCTCGACGAGACCCGACAGGGCGAGCACCCCGACCAGGCCGATCGCGGCGGTGAACAGCGCGCGCGCCTCCTGCGCGAGCGCCCGGCCCCGGGTGCGCGGCCCGGGCGCGACCCACGCCCAGAACACCTTGACGCCCGCGGCCCCCGCGACGAAGACGGCGGTGAGCTCGAGCAGCCCGTGCGGCGCGATGAGCGTGAGGAACACGTCCAGCGCGCCGTGGGCGGACATCATGCCGCCGATGTTCCCGATCGACACGGCGTTCGACCACAGGAAGTACACGGGCCCGACACCCGTGACGCCCGTGCCGACGCAGACCGCCGCGAGCAGCGCGTTGTGCGTCCAGACCGTCGCCGCGAACCCCACGCCGGGGTCGTAGTAGGACACGAACGCCTCGTCGACGTACTCCTGCCGCGCGGCGGGCGGGCCCATCGCGGCCAGCGCGTCCGGGTTCGTCGCGACCCACACCCCCGCGACGACCGCGACGGCGACGAACGCCGTCATGACCGCGACCGTCCACCAGCGCAGCCGGTAGAACGCCGCGGGGACGGTCACGACGACGAACCGCGTCAGCTCGCGCCACGACGGCTCGTGCGTGCCGGCGACCGCGGCCCGGGCACGCGCGACGAGCTGCGACAACTGCGCCACGGCCTGCGGGTCCGGGGCGGCCGAGCGGATCGTCGACAGGTCGGTCGCGGCCGCCTGGTAGAGCCGCACGAGCTCGTCGGTCTCCGCTCCCGTGCGGCGTCGCACGCGCGTCAGCTCGTCGAGCCGCTGCCAGGACGCGGCGTGCACCGCCTGGTAGGCGTCGAGGTCCATGCGGGCAAGCCTGCCATCCCGGGCGACCCGCTAGGGTGCGGACGCGGGCGCGCCACGGGGGCGGCGCCTCTCGGCGGCGGGGAGGTCGGCGTGGACACGATCGTCATCGGCGAGGCCGTCGAGCTCGACGCGCGTCCCGCGTCGGTGCTGTCGCGGCTGCTGGGGGCGCTCATCGACCTCGCCGTGCTGCTCGTGGTCGTGGTCCTCGTCCTCGTCGTGCTGCAGAACGTGGTGCGGGTCAGCGCGTCCGAGACCGTCGCGAGCGTCGGCGGGACGGTGACGCTTGCGTTCGTGCTCGTCGTGCTGCCGACGACGGTGGACACGCTCACCCGCGGCCGCACGCTCGGCAAGCTCGCGCTCGGGATCCGCGTGGTGCGCGACGACGGTGGTCCGATCGTGTTCCGCCAGGCGTTCGTCCGCGCGCTCGTCGGCGTCGTCGAGCTGTGGCTGACGTTCGGCGCGGTCGCGCTGGTCACGTCGATGGTGCACCCGCGCGGCAAGCGGCTCGGCGACGTCCTCGCGGGCACGTACGCGGTGCGCGTGCGCGGCGGCTCCCCCACGCGTGCGCCGCTCGTCATGCCGCCGCACCTGGCCGCGTGGGCGCACGCGGCGGACGTCGCGCGGCTCCCGGACGGGCTCGCGCTGTCGGCGCGGCAGTTCCTGGGCCGCGCGAACCGGCTGCACGTGGGCTCGCGCGTCGAGCTCGGGACGCGGCTGACGCAGGAGGTCCAGCGCTACGTGCACCCGCTGCCCCCGGCGGGCACGCACCCGGAGGCGTTCCTCGCGGCGGTGCTCGCGGAGCGCCGGGACCGCGAGCTGCTCGCGGAGCGGCGCGCGAGCGTGCGCCGCGACCAGGAGGCGGCGCTGCTGCACCGGCTCCCGCACGGGGTCCCCGACCCGCCCTCCTGAGCCGTCGGCGTCAGGGGACGAGCGCCGCCGCGACCCGGTCGAGGCGGTACGGGGTGAGCGTGCGCACCATCGTCGCGGACAGGTGGTGCCGGTCCCGGTAGGCCATGACGTGCCCGACGACGGGACGGCACACCGTCGAGGTGCACATGAGGTCCGTGGTGCCGACGAACACGCTGCCCGGCACCTTCGTGTGCGCGCGGCGCAGCGGGTCGGGGACGGCGAGCGCGTCGTCACGCGGCGTGCGGCACTTCAGCACGGCGTCGACGGTGCGGGCGGTGGTCGCGCAGGTCACCGCGGAGGCGCTCATCATCGGGTTGTCCCCGATCGCGACGACGAGCGTGCCGGCCTCCTGCAGGCGGCGCCACGCGGTCGCCATCGCGGCGGGCGTGGCCCCCGTCTCCCGGTACCCGGTGACGATCACGACGTCGTACTTCCCGGCGACGAGCCGGCGCAGCAGGTCGGCCCGCCGCGCGTGGCAGACGTGCGACGTGGGCCCGGGGTCGGCGAGCAGGCAGCCCTGGCCGACGAACGTGTCGAGGCGCCAGTTCAGCGGCTTCGCGGCCTCCCGCAGCCCGGGGAGCAGCATCGCCCCGTGCGAGTCGCCCGTGACGGCGACGCGCAGCGCGTCCACCGCGCGCGAACCGTACGTGCAGCGCTTGAGCATCTCGCTCGCGCTCGACACGTAGCAGGAGAACGCCCCGCCGGTGTCGCCGCGCCACCCGTCCTTGCGCGGGTCGGGGCGGACCGTGCCGTCGAGGTCGGGGTTGCGGCACGGGCGCCGGCGCGGGTCCATCGCCGCGGCACCGAGGCACTCGACGCCCGGCCCGAGCACGCGGGTGAGGTCGCCGTACGCGCCGATGTCGAGGACCCGCCCCGCGACCCACGGCCGGCCGTACCAGGCGGGCGCGACGACCCGGTACTGGCGGTTGCCGAGCGCCTCGGGCCGCAGCCGCAGCTCGAACCCGCCGCGCGCGCCGGTGCGCGCCCTGGCGACGACCTTCCAGCCCGTCGCGGTGCGCCGCTGCAGGACGACGGGCGCCTGGTCCGCGGCGGGCAGCACGCGGCCGGACACGACGCGCAGCGTCCCCGGTCCCCCGCTGCCGCGCACCGCGACGCCGGTGACACGCCGCACGGTGGAGTCCGCCGCGGCGGCCGTGTCGGTCCGGTCCCCGGGCGCGGCGAGCGCGGCCGGGGCGGTCGCGGTGCCGGCCAGGAGCGCGAGCACGACGAGCAGGACGCCCAGCAGCGGGCGCCGGACGGCGCGGGTCGTGGGCATCTCGTCCTCCCCTGGTGCGTGCCCCGGTGCGTGCGGCAGGCTCATCCGACCATGCCTCCACCACGCGCCGCACGCTCCTCGAGCGCGTCGACGACGAGGTTCAGCCGATAGGGCAGGACCGAGCGCCCGAACGTGGCCGTGGCGTGGTGCAGGTCGCGGTAGGCCATGACGTGCCCGACGACGGGGCGGCAGTCCGTCGGCGAGCACATGTGCGCGACGGTGTCGGCGAGCACGGTCCCCGGGGCGAGCGCGTGCGCGGCGAGCAGCGGGTCCGAGGGCTGCAGCGCCGCGGCGCGCGGCATGGCGCACGCGAGCACCTCGTCGACGGTCGCGGTGGGCGTGGTGGCGCACGCGAGCGTCGCGTCGTCGAGCTTCGGACCGTCGCCGACGACGAGCACGACCGCCCCGGTGCCGAGCAGACGGCGCAGCGCGAGCGCGATCGCCTCGGGTGCGGCGGCGGTCTGCCGGTACCCGGTGAGGATCACCACGTCGTACCGCCCGCCCAGCAGCCGGCGCAGCAGGTCGCCGCGGCGGAAGTGGCACTCGTCCTCGACGGGCCCGGGGTCGGCGAGCAGGCAGCGTGCCGCGGCGTACGAGTCGAGCTGCCAGTTCAGGAGCGGCGCGGCGTCGCGGAGCGCCGGCAGGACCATCGCGGCGTGGGAGTCGCCCACGAGCGCGACGTGCAGCGCGTCGGGGCGGCCGGAGCCGTAGGTGCACCGCTCGACGGGCACGTCGGTCTCGCCGTGGAAGCACGTGAAGGCGCCGTCGGTGTCCCGGTGCCAGCCGACGCCGCGGCGCGGGTCGGGCCGGATCCGGCCGGTGCGGGCGGAGTCGTCGCACGTCGGCTCGACCGTCGCGGCGGCGCCGAGGCAGGGCTCGTCGGGCGGCAGGACGTCGCGCAGGTCGCCGTAGGCGCCGACGTCGAGCGCGGGGCTCGACGCGTCCGGGCGCCCGAGCCACGCGGGCGCGGTCACGCGGTACTGCGCGTTGCCGAGCCGCTCGGTCACGGCGTGCAGGACGAACGCGCCGTCCGGCCCGGTGGTCGCCTCGTCGACGGTGCGCCACGTGCCGGCCCAGTGCTCCAGCGTGACGGGGGCGCCGTGCGCCGCGGGCAGCACACGGCCGGTGAACGTCCGACCGGTCCCGGGTCCGCCGCTGCCCGTCACCGCGACGTCGGCGACGGTGCGCACCTCGCCGAGCGAGGTCACGAGCGCGGGCCCCGCCACGGCGGGTGCCGTGCCCGGGAAGGCGCTCACCGGGCGCGGCGCCCCGGTCGTCGGGCGCGCGGCCGCGCCCGCCACGAGGAGCACCGCGACGAGGACGACGGCGACCGCGGCCGCCGGGCGCCTCGCGCGGGCGACGCCGGCGCTCAGCGGACGATCGGTGTCGCGGCCGACTCGAGCAGCACCGGGATGCCGTCACGCACCGGGTACCGCAGCGGGCGCTGCGGGTCGGTGGAGTCGAGGCACGGTGCGCCGGTCTCGTCGGTCGCGTCGACGAGCGTCGCGCCCGTCACGGGGCAGCGCAGCAGCTCGCGCGCCCACGCCTCGAGCCCGGCGGTCGACGAGGTCTCCTGCGCGCTCACGCCGTCGCCCCGTCCGCGTAGGCCGGCTCGCCCTGGCGCACGAGCGCCAGGACGTCGTCGCGGACCTTCTCCATGACGTCCTCGTCGGCCGCCTCGACGTTGAGCCGCAGCAGCGGCTCGGTGTTCGAGGCCCGCAGGTTGAACCACCAGCGCGGGTGGGAGTCCCAGTGCGAGACCGTCAGGCCGTCGAGCTCGTCGACCTCGACCGGGCCGGCACCCTGCTGCGTGACGTAGGCCTCGACCACGCGGGCGCGGGCGTCCGGCACGGAGGCCACACGGGAGTTGATCTCGCCGGAGGCGACGTACGGCTGGTAGGCGTCCGCGAGCGCGGACAGCGGGTGCTCCTGGCCGCCGAGCGCCGCGAGCACGTGCAGCGCCGCGAGCATGCCCGTGTCGGCGAAGAAGAAGTCGCGGAAGTAGTAGTGCGCGCTGTGCTCGCCGCCGAAGACCGCGTCGTTCGCGGACATCTCGGCCTTGATGAACGAGTGGCCGACGCGCGTGCGCACGGTGCGCGCGCCCGCGGACTGCAGCAGGTCGGGCACGACCTGCGACGTGATGAGGTTGTGGATCACGGTCGGCGTGCGCCCCGCGTCCTTCTCGCGCGCGACCTCGCGCAGCCCGACGAGCGCGGTGATCGCCGACGGGGACACCGGGTCGCCGTTCTCGTCGACGACGAAGCAGCGGTCGGCGTCGCCGTCGAACGCGAGGCCGATGTCGGCGCCGTGCTCGACGACCGCCTTCTGCAGGTCGACGAGGTTCGCGGGCTCGAGCGGGTTCGCCTCGTGGTTGGGGAACGTGCCGTCGAGCTCGAAGTACAGCGGCACGACGTCGAGCGGGAGGGCGGGCAGGCCCGCGCCCGTGCCGAGCACCGCGGGCGCCGTGTAGCCGCCCATGCCGTTGCCCGCGTCAACCACGACCTTGAGGGGTCGGATGCCGCTGAGGTCCACCAGCGAGCGCAGGAACGCCGCGTAGTCGGCGAGCATCTCGCGCTCCGTGACCGTGCCGCGCTCGTCGTCGGCCACCTGCGGCACCTCGCCGCCCAGGTAGTCCCCCGCGAGGTCCCGCACCGCCGCCAGGCCCGTGTCCTGGCCCACCGGCCGCGCGCCCGCCCGGCACAGCTTGATGCCGTTGTACTGCGCGGGGTTGTGGCTCGCCGTGAACATCGCACCCGGCACGCCCAGGCTGCCCGACGCGAAGTACAGGCCGTCCGTGGAGCACAGCCCGATCGTCACCACGTCGACGCCACGACCTGCGAGTCCGTCCGCGAAGCCCGCGACGAGCTCCGGCCCCGACGGGCGCATGTCGTTGCCGATCACGACGGTCGGCCGGGCCCCCGTCGGCGTCTCGGGGATCACCACGACGTCCGCGAACGCGGCACCGATCGCGCGCGTGACGCGCGCGTCCAGCTCATCGGGGACGACCCCCCGCACGTCGTACGCCTTGATGAACGCGGACAGGTCGACTCGTTCGGCACTCACCCGGGCATCGTATCGGGGATCGGTCGAACCGCCTGCCCCGACCGGCGCCCCGCGGACGTCACGAGCCGCCCGTCACCTCGTCGCGCGACAGCGGCGTGCCGTCACCCTCCAGGGCGAACCAGTTGGTCAGCTCGCACGACGGGCACGACACGAACGTCGCCTGCCGCCCGTCCGGGAGCCCCATGCGGATCCGCGTGAGCCGTGTCTCGCCGCACCCGAGGCACGCCTCGGTGCCCGGCGGCAGCAGGCCCTGCGGCTGGCTGATCGAGCCCAGCGGCTCCGGCGGCGCGGATGCCCGCGACCGCCCCGTCTCCCCCCGACGACGAGCCACCGCTACTCGGCCCCCTCCGCGTCCCCGCGCAGCACCCGCAGGTGCCGGCGCCGCGGCGCCTCCGCGAGCGCCACGGGCTCCGGCGGGCCCGCCGCCGCGACCGGCTCGGGCGTGCGGCCAGCCTCGCGCACCGCGTCCGCCAGCGCGAGCAGGTCGTCGCGGCTCGGCGCGAGCGGCTCGAACTCGGGCAGCAGCCGGACGACCTCCCAGCCGCGCGGCGCGGTGAGTCGCTCCGCGTGGGCGACGCACAGGTCGTAGGAGTGCGGCTCGGCGTGCTGGGCGAGCGGGCCGAGCACGGCGGTCGAGTCGGCGTACACGTAGGTCAGCGTCGCGACGGCCGGGCGGCCGCACGCGGTGCGCGAGCACTGCCGGACGGATCTCACGGCCTGAACCTACCCCGACCCCGCGCGAGGCGTCGCGCGTCCACGCCGTACCGGTGCCGCGCACCCGGCCGGCGGCGCGCGACGGACTATCGTGCACAGGCGTGAGCACCCCTCTGCCCGACCGCGCCGGACGCCGCCTGCCCGGCCGCCGGGACGGCGCACCGGTCCAGCCCGTGCGCCGGCGCGACCGTCGCGGCCGCGGCCTGCGCGGCCCGCTCATGCCGAGCACCATGCCCGCCTACCGCACACGCGCCCAGCGGTTCGACGACCTCGTGCTCGACGCCGTCGAGCACCTCGAGCGCCGCTGGGCGCGCCAGCTCGAGGGCACCGAGTTCGCCGTCGAGGACATCCCGCCGTCGAACCCCGCGCCGTGGGAGCACGGCGGCGTGCCGCTCGGGCGCTACTTCCCCGCCGACGCGGGCCTGCCCGCGCGCATCGTCGTCTACCGGCGTCCCGTCGAGGTCCGGGCGCAGGACCCCCACGACCTGGCGGACCTCGTGCGCGACGTCGTCGTCGAGCAGGTCGCGCACATGCTGGGCCGCTCGCCCGAGGACGTGGACCCGACGTACGGCGACGACCCGCACTGACCCCCGTCGCGCGTCAGCGCGTGCCGAGCCGCGGGTCCGCCCGTACCTCCGCCGCCGCGGGCACCGCGTCCGCGGGCACCGGCACGAGCACGGAGAGCAGCGTCCCGTCGGGCCGGGCGGCCTGCGCGACCAGCCCGGTCGCGAACCACGCGCCGTCGTCCGGCACGACCTGCACGCCCCGCACCCGCGCGTCCCGCGGCGCGAGGTCCGCGAGCGCCCACGACGCGGTGCGCCCGACGGGCACCTCGACGCGCTCGGTGGCGAGGGCCGTGCCGTCCGGGCCGAGCAGCCGCACCTCGGCGCCCACCTCGCCGTCCGCGTCCAGCGCGCCCGTGCGCGCCACCGCCCCGAGCACGAGCGTGCCGACCGACCGGTCGGGCACCGCCACGACCTGCGCGTCCGTCGCCGCGTCCGGGTCCGTCGGCGCCACCGACGCGACCCAGGCGCGCTCGCGGGTCGGCACGGACGGGTCCTGGTCCGTGGGGTCGCCCGGCCGCACGAGCATCGCGCTCGCGACCACCGGGCGGTCGGCGTCGACGACGAGCGTGTACGCGCCGGCGGGCAGCCCGCCGAGCGGCACGTCGGTCACCACGCCGCCGTCGAGCGTCAGCTCCCCGGCGCCCGGCAGGTCCTCGACGCCGTCGGGACCGAGCAGCCGCACGCGGGCGGTCGTCGTCGAGCCGCCGGGGGCCAGCAGGCGCAGGACGCCCGCGTCGGGGTCGTCGACCTCGGTGGCGAGCAGCGCGACGCCGGGCACGACCTGCCGCCGGGCGGGCGGCGCGGACGCCACGACCAGGTCCGTGCCGGTCGGGGTGAAGCCGTCGAGCGTCGAGTCCTGCACGTGCGCGGTGACCCGGCCGCCGGTCGAGGTCACGTGCACGGCGACGCGCCGCTCCTCGGGCGCGAGCCCGCCGAGCACGACGACGCGCTCGGAGCCGGGCACGACGAGGTACTGCTCGGTGTCGAGGTCGACGCGGCCCGTCGCGCCGAACACCTCGAGGCGCACGACCGCCGCGGTCGAGCCGGGGTTCTGCAGCACGAGCAGCGCGGTCGACCCGAGCTCGGTGGACCCGCCGACGAGCCACGCGTCGGTCGTCGGCGCCTGGCAGGACGCGGCCGCCAGCCCCCGCAGGTCCCCCGCGGTGACGTAGGCGGACGTCGCCGCGGCGACGGACGCCGGGTCGTCGGTGGGCTGCGCCTGCACGACGAGCGCGTCGGTCACCCAGCGCGAGGTGGTGGACGCCGCGCCCGGGGCCATCCGCTCCGACACGACGCCCGCGAGATCGCTCACCGACGCGCCGCCGCTCGACGTCGCGACCGCGACGAGCGAGGTCAGCGGCGTGACGGGGACCGGGTCGAACGCGTCGTCCGCGCCGCGGGCCTCGGGGAGGACGAGCGGGCCCGGGCACACGAGCCGCGCGGGCGAGAACGGGACGTCGACGAGCGAGCCCGAGCCCACGGGCTCGTCGGACGCGGGGGTCGGCAGCCCGAGGCCGAGCGCGACGACCCCGGCCGTCAGCCCCACGACCGCGGCGCCCGACCCGAGCCGCAGCGCGGCCACCCGCACGCTCATCGTCCCGCCCTCCGTCGTCGCACCGGCATCGCGAGCAGGACCGTCAGACCCAGCACGAACGCCTCCACCACCAGCCACGTCGTCCGCTGCGGCGCCTCGTGCCCGACGACCAGGTGCCCACCCGACGGGCCGATCTCGAAGGTCTGCCGCCAGCCGTTCGCGACCGACCGCAGGCGCACGCCGTCGAGCGTCGCGTGCCAGTGCGCGTCCGCGCGCTCGGCCAGGACGAGCAGGCGGCCCGCAGCCCCAGGCGGCACGCGCGTGTCGACCGACCGGCCGCGCGCCGCGACCGGCTCCTCGACGGCCGCGTCGCCCGTGGTGACCAGGCGGGCCCACGCGGTGACGACCTCGCGCGGCTCGCCGCCGCCCACGGGCGCGGCGGGCTGCACGCGCCACAGGATGCCCGCGGCGTTCTGCGTGACCCGCTCGAGGCCCGCGGTCGCGTCGAGCTCCGCGACGAGCGCGTCCCGCAGCCGGTCCGCGGCGGCCTCGTCCTCCTCGGTGAGACCGTCGGGCAGGACCGGGACGAGCACGTCGCCCACGCCGAGCGACGCGAGGGGCCCGGACACGTCCCCGCTCGCCCCCGCCGCGAGGCGCGCGACGAGCGCGTCGACCTCGCGCGTCGCCGCGTCGGACTGCGCCGCGCGGGGCGCGTCGTGCGGGCCCGCGACCGCGAGCGTCTCGACCGCGGCCGCGACGTCCACGAGCTGCGGGCCGTCGGCGCGCAGCAGCTGCCAGGACACCGCGCCGTCGAGCTCGCGCGCCACCGCGAGGACGCGCGACGCGTTCGCCGAGGACTGCACCTGGCGGCCGACCGCGGGGACGACCGTGCGTTCCAGCGCCGTCACGGCCGACGCGGTGCCGTCGCGCGCCTGCACCGCCCAGCCGCCGAGCCACGCGACGGGCACGACGAGCGCGACCACCGTCACGAGACCCACGGCGGCCTGGCGCCAGCCGAACGCGTAGCGCGCCAGCCGGTCGAGCACGCCGTCCGCACCGAGCAGCGCCGCGACGAGCAGGCCGAGCAGCGCGAGCGACAGCGCCGGGCCCGTCCAGCCGTACGCGACGACGCCGTCGGCCACGCCGACCGGCAGCAGCGCGACGAGCGTGGCGGTCGCGAGGCCCGCGGCCGCGACGAACCAGCCGAGCCGGACGCCTCGCGCGACCTGGCCGCGCAGCAGCGCGAGCGCCGCGAGCCCGAGCACCACGGCGCCGGGCGCGAGCGGCCACGCCTGCGTGACCGCGCCGTCCGGCACGGACTCCGGCACGAGCGCACCGGCGGCGGCGGGCAGTCCCAGCAGGCGCTCGAGCGCGCCCTCGGGCTGCGCCGCGACGGTGAGGCCGGGGTCCGCGACGAGCAGGCGCAGGCCGGCGGTGCCGCGCGAGAGCGCCTCGACGAGCAGCGGCCCGGCGACGACGAGCGCGGGCACGACACTCAGCGCGACGCGCCGCCGGTACCGGGGCACGCAGACGGCGGTCGCGAGGACCGCGAGCACGGACGGCACGAGCAGCACGGGGGCGCCGGCGACGACGCCCGCGAGCGCGAGCGCGGCGGCGGCCGCGGCGGTGACGGAGCCGCCCGGGCGCGCCGCGCCGACCCAGTCGGCGGCGGTGGGCGCACGGCGGGCACGCTCGGTGCGGGCCAGCGCCCGCGCCTCGCGGCGCGAGCGGCGGGTCTCGGCGGCCTGTGCGCGACGCCCGGACGCGCCGCCGGCGGGATCGGCGTCACCGTCACCGCCGGTCTCCCCGTCCGCGACCTCGCCGTCCGCGGCCTCGGCGCCCGCCGCCTGCGCCGCGGGGCGGTCGGCGGCTGCGTCGGCACGCTCGTCGAGGCGCTCCGCGGCACGGTCGGTGTCACGCTCGGCGGCTCGGTCGGCGGCTCGGTCGGCGGCTCGGCGGGCCGTCGCGACGCCGGAGAGCACGAGGTCGACCCGCTGGACCCCGACGGCGCGGACCAGACCGAGCGCGACCCACGGCAGCAGGACGTGCGCGAGCACCGGACCGAGCCGGCCGTCACCGACCGCGAGCAGCAGCGCGGGCGCACCGGCCCACACCAGGGCGGCCCAGGCGCGCGACGTCACGGCGCGCGTCGCCGCGCCCGCGGCCGCCCACGCGCCCAGCCCGGCGAGCAGCACCGAGCCGAGCAGCACCACGGCCACCCCGACGGACGGCGACCCGCCCGACAGCGCGGTCGGGACCGCGAGCGCCCCGAGCAGCGCGTCCACCGGTCCGGGCGCGCCGAGCCCGCCCGAGACCCAGCTCGACGTCGCCGCGGCCCACAGCTCCCCCAGCCCGTCCGCCAGCGGCAGGAGCGCCCCGCCGACGAGCCGCCCGCCGCGACCGACGGCGGCGACGAGCGGGCCGAACGCGACGACGGAGACCGCGACGAGCGCGACCGTGACCACCGCCAGCACCCCGCGACGGCGCGTCGCGAGGGCCGCGAGCTCGCGCAGCTCGAGCTCGGAGGGCGCCTGCACCACCCGGCGCGCCTCGCGGCGCGCGAGGCGGCGGTCCTGCGCCTGGCGCAGCACGTCCCGCCACGTGGCCTGCAGCGGCCGCAGCGCCCGGCGCGGCAGCCGGCGCGTGGCCCGGGCCCGGCGGCGCGCGGCGACCACCGCACCGGGGCGCAGCAGCGCGGCCAGCGGCCCCCGCAGCTCGTCGACCGCGAGGCCGGGCTGCTTGGCCGCGACCTGCACGAGGGAGCGCACGACGGCGCTCACGAGGGCGAGCGCGACGACGACGGGCACGAACGGCAGCGGGGCGGTCGACAGGCGCTGGTGGGTGAGCGCCTGGCGGCGCGCGGCGAACGAGCGCCGCGGGTCGGCGCTGTCGTCCTCGCCGTCGCCGTCCGCGTCGACGCCGGACGGCCCGGTCCCCCGCAGCCCCAGGTAGGACGCCTGCGCGTGCCGCACCACCGCACTCGGCACGACGACCACGCGGTGCCCCGCCAGTCGCGCGCGCCGGGACAGGTCGAGACCGTCGCCGAACGGGCCGAGCGCCGGGTCCGGCCCGCCGAGCTCGTCCCACGCGTCGCGCCGCACGAGCGCGCCCGCGGTCCCCACGCCGAGGACGTCGTCACGCGCGTCGTGCTGCCCCTGGTCGAGCTCGCCGGGCTCGACGTCCGTCATGCGCCGGCCGGAGCGGTCCGTGCGCACGCCGAGCTCGAGCAGCCGGACCGGCTCGGTCCACGTGTGCTGCTTGGGGCCGGCGATCACCACGGACGGCGCGCGCGCCACCGCGCGCGTGAGCTCCGCGAGCGCCGTGGCCGCGGGCGCGCTGTCGTCGTGCAGGAGCCACAGCCACGCGGTGCGCGCGCCGTCGTCGGAGGCGAGCGCGTCGCGCACGGCCTGGCCGAACGTGCGCGCGTGCGGCGCCTGGAGCACGCGCACCTCGGGCAGCGGGCCGCCGTGGGTCCCGGCCGCCGCGAACGCACGCTCGACGGTCAGCGGCAGCGGCCCCTCGGGGTCGTCGGTGCGCGGCGCGACGTCGACGACGAGCACGCGCGACGGCCGCCGGGCCTGGCCGGCCAGCGCGGCGAGCGTCGTCGCGAGGTACGGGGTGCGCCCGTGCGTGACCAGCACGGCCGTGACGGACGTGGTCGTCGGGATCCCCGCGGTCGTCGCCGGACCTGCGGTCGCCGGGCTCCCCGTCGGCGGGGTCGACGGGTCGGTCGCAGCGTGCGTCGGGGTCGACGTCGGGGGGGTCTGGTTCATGCTCGAGCCATGATGCACGCCCGGGCCGTGAGGACCGGGACCGACTCGCCACCGTCCGCCGGACGTCCGCCCGACCGGCGGTGCGCCCCTGGGGTACGGCCGGCCCGGACGGCGCGCGTCAGACGACGCGGCGCTTGAGCTTGCGGCGCTCCCGCTCCGACAGGCCGCCCCAGATGCCGAACCGCTCGTCGTTGGCGAGGGCGTACTCGAGGCACTCGGCGCGGACCTCGCAGCCGGAGCAGACCTTCTTGGCCTCGCGCGTCGAGCCGCCCTTCTCCGGGAAGAAGGCCTCGGGGTCGGTCTGGGCGCACAGCGCGCGCTCCTGCCACCCCATCGGGCCGTCGTCGTCCGGGGTGCCGAACAGCGACAGGACGTTCGACGCCTCGACGGGCGCCGGGCGGTGCGCGTCGGAGGGGAGCTCGGACGTGGGCCCGTCAGCGTCGAGCAGGTTCCACATGCGTGCCTCCGGTGGTGCGTGGATCGTGGGTGATCTCGTGGTCGAGGCTCGACCTGCGCGACCGCCCCGCCGTGACCGCCTTGTCGCGGCCGGGGTGCTGCGCCCAGTTGGTTCTCGGACAATCCGAATTACACGCGTGTCGTTCCCGACCGTCAACTGGAGCCGTGGTAGTTGTCCCGGTTTGTCGGGTGAACTTTCACATTCTCGTCGCACGGTCGGCGCGTCGCGGCGTCCGAGGCCCCCCTCTAGGGTGATCGCCATGCCCTCCGACAGCCTCCTCGGGACCCCGTCCGGACGCGCCGACGAGCCCTCCCGGACACCGCCGCGGACGCCCCCGACGAGCACCGCGGCACCCCGTGACGTCGCCGCGCTCCTGCGGCTGCTGGCCGCCGACCCGGGCCGTCCGCGGCTCACCTGGTACGGCGACGACGGCGAGCGCGTGGAGATCTCGGGCGCGGTCCTCGGCAACTGGGTCGCGAAGACCACCAACCTCCTCGTCGAGGAGCTCGACGCCGCGCCCGGCACCCGGGTGGGGTGCGACCTGCCGCCGCACTGGCGCACCGTCCTGTGGGCGCTCGCCACGTGGCGTGCCGGCGCGACGCTCGTCCCCCTCGACGACCCCGCCGCCGACGCCGCCGGGCTCGACGTGCTCCTGTCGACGGACGGCGCGCGCGGCGAGGCCGACGCGCTCGTCGTCGTGACGCTCGCGGCCCTCGCCCGCCGCGCCGCGGTCCCGCTGCCCCCGGGAGCCGTCGACGCCGCCGCGGCGGTCATGACGTACGGCGACCAGCTCGGCTGGGTCCCGCCGACGGAGCCGGCCCGCGTCGCGCTCGGCGACGTCACGTTCGCCGACCTGCCCGCGTGGTGGGCCGGCGAGGCCGACGCGCGGCCGCGCGTGCTGCTCACCGCCGCCGCGCCGCTCGCGACGCACCTGCGCGACGTGCTGCGCGCGCTCGCCGCGGACGGCTCCGTCGTCCTGCTCTCCCCCGGACGGGCGGAGCAGCTCGCCGACGACCCCGTCGCGCGCGAGCGGCTCGTCGCGACCGAGCGCGTGACCCGCGTCGCCTGACCCGCGCCGCCTGACCCGCGCCGCCTGACCCGCGTCGCCGACCTGCGCCGCCCGTCCTGCTCGCGCGCGCGGCGCGGGCGCGCGACCCGGGACGTCCGGTCCGCGGCGCACGGCTACGCGTCGGTAGGCTGTGCGACGTCTCGGCGTCTGCCGGGATCCCCCGACCGCAGACCGACCGGAGACCCTGCCTGGTGAACGTGCGCATCGTGGCGTCCGCTGACGTCGACCCCACCGCGACGATCGGCGACGGGACCTCGGTCTGGCACCTCGCGCAGGTGCGCGACGGCGCCCGCCTCGGCGCCGGCTGCGTCGTCGGCCGCGGCGCCTACATCGGCTCCGGCGTGCAGGTGGGCGACCACTGCAAGATCCAGAACTACGCGCTCGTGTACGAGCCCGCGGTGCTCGAGGACGGCGTGTTCGTCGGCCCCGCCGCGGTGCTCACCAACGACGAGTTCCCCCGCGCGGTCAACCCCGACGGCTCCGCCAAGAGCGCGCACGACTGGACCGCGGTCGGCGTCACGCTGCGCGAGGGCGCGTCGGTCGGCGCGCGGGCAGTGTGCATCGCGCCCGTGACCGTCGGGCGCTGGGCCACGGTCGCCGCGGGCGCGGTCGTGACGAAGGACGTGCCGGACTACGCGCTCGTCGCGGGTGTCCCCGCGCGCCGGCTCAAGTGGGTCGGGCGCGCGGGCGTGCCCCTGGAGGACGTCGGCGGCGGCGCGTTCCGCTGCCCCGTCACGGGTGAGCTGTACGACGAGCAGGACGGTGTGCTGACGCGACGCGCGTCGGCGGACGAGGAGCAGGACGCATGAGCGGTACGACGCCCACCACGATCCCGGCGGCGAAGCCGCTGATCGGCGACGAGGAGCGCGCCGCGGTCGACCGCGTCCTGCGCTCCGGGATGATCGCGCAGGGACCCGAGGTCGCCGCGTTCGAGAAGGAGTTCGGCGAGGCGCTCGTCGGCGGACGGACCTGCGTGGCCGTCAGCTCCGGCACCACCGGCCTGCACCTCGGCCTGCTGGCCGCGGGCATCGGCCCGGGCGACGAGGTGGTCGTCCCGTCGTTCACGTTCGCCGCGACCGCCAACTCGGTGGCCCTCACGGGCGCGACGCCCGTGTTCGCGGACATCGACCCGCTCACCTACTGCCTCGACCCGGCGTCCGTCGAGGCCGCGATCACCGAGCGCACCGCGGCGATCATGCCCGTGCACCTGTACGGCCACCCGGCCGACGTCACCGCGCTCGGCGCGCTCGCGCAGGCCCACGGGCTGCAGCTGTTCGAGGACGCCGCGCAGGCGCACGGCGCGACCTGGCAGGGCGCGCCCGTCGGCTCGTTCGGGACGTTCGCGATGTTCTCGCTCTACCCGACGAAGAACATGACCTCCGGCGAGGGCGGCATGGTCTCGTGCGCGACCCCCGAGGTCGTGCGCCAGGTCCAGCTCCTGCGCAACCAGGGCATGGAGCGCCGGTACGAGAACGAGGTCGTCGGGTTCAACGCCCGCATGACCGACGTGCACGCCGCGATCGGTCGCGTCCAGCTCGGCAAGCTGCCCGCGTGGACCGCGCAGCGCCAGGCGAACGCGGCGTTCCTGTCGGCGAACCTCGAAGGCGTCGGGGTCCCGCACGTCGCCGAGGGCGCGACGCACGTGTGGCACCAGTACACGATCCGCGTCCCGCAGGACCGCGACGGGTTCGCCAAGGCCCTGCTCGAGGAGCACGGCGTCGGCTCGGGCGTGTACTACCCGATCCCGAACCACCGGCTCCCGTCGTTCGGTCTCGAGTTCGACCTGCCGGTCACGCGCGAGGCGTGCGAGCAGGTCCTGTCGCTGCCGGTGCACCCCGCGCTGAGCACCGAGGACCTCGAGCGCGTCGTCGCCGGCGTCAACGCGGTCGCGAAGGCGGGTGCCTGATGGCGAACCTGCGCGCCGGGCTCATCGGCCTCGGGATGATGGGGCGCCACCACGCGCGCGTGCTGCGCTCGCTCGACGGCGTCGACCTGGTCGCGGTCGCGGACCCGAGCGGCGACCGGCACGGGGTCGCGGGCGGGCTGCCCGTCGGCCGCTCCGTGGAGGACCTGCTCGCGGTCGGGGTCGACTACGTCACCGCCGCGGTGCCGACGACGCTGCACGAGCAGATCGCCGTCACGCTCGCGGAGGCGGGCGTGCACTGCCTCGTCGAGAAGCCGCTGGCCCCCGACACGGCGTCCGCGCAGCGCGTCGCGGACGCGTTCGCCTCGCGCGGGCTCGTCGGCGCCGTCGGCCACATCGAGCGCTACAACCCGGCGCTGCAGCACCTGCGCGAGCGCCTCGCGGCCGGCGAGCTCGGCGACGTCTACCAGGTCGTCACGCGCCGTCAGGGCCCGTTCCCGGCCCGCATCGCCGACGTCGGCGTGGTCAAGGACCTCGCGACGCACGACATCGACCTCACCGCGTGGGTGACGCAGTCGCCGTTCGTCTCGGTCGCCGCGCAGACGTCGCTCAAGAGCGGCCGCGAGCACGAGGACATGGTCGCGGTCGTCGGCAAGCTCGCGGACGGCACGGTCACGAGCCACCTGGTGAACTGGCTGTCGCCGTTCAAGGAGCGCGTCACGGTCGTCACGGGCGAGCGCGGCGCGTTCGTCGCCGACACCCTCACCGCTGACCTCACGTTCTACGCCAACGGCACCGTCCCGACCACGTGGGAGTCGATCGCGAAGTTCCGCGGCGTGAGCGAGGGCGACGTGGTGCGCTACGCGATCCCGAAGCCGGAGCCGCTGCGCACCGAGCACGAGGCGTTCCGCGACGCGGTCCTCGGCAAGGACGTCGACATCGTGACGATGCAGGACGGCCTGGCGACCGTGCGGGTCGCGGAGGCCGTGCTCCGGTCGGCCGCGACGGGCACGACGCAGACCATCGACTGAGCCGGTACGACGAAGGGCGCGGTCCCCCGGGGGTCGCGCCCTTCGTCGTACCGGGAGGTCGTCCGCGCTACCCGGCGACCTTCACGGAGAACAGCGTCGAGCGCAGCCCGAGCGCGAGCCGGAACGCGTCGCCCGTGAGCGTCGTGCTGCCGGACGTCCCGGTGACCTTGACGGACGTCGCCCGGCCCCCGTACGCACCCTTGCCGTCGCGCGTCACCTCGACCTTCGTCACCCGGCCGACGCCGAACGCGTTCTCGGCCGTCGCGCGGCCGACCGTCACCGACCACTCGGGGTACCTGTCGTACGTGTCGGCCCGCGCCGTCAGGTACGGGTAGCCGCTGCGGGCCACCGTGTACCCGCCGTTCGACGCGCTGAACTGCGTGAACGCGAGCTTGCCGCCGTACGTGCGCATGAGCCCCGCCGTCGCCTTGACCGCCGCGGTCGTGGACGCCGCCGTGTACGTCGCGAGCCTCGTGCCCTTGAGGTCGTAGTCCGCGAGCCCGTTGAACACCTGGCACGCGGCGGTGTCGCACGTGTCGTACCACCAGGGCCGGCTCGAGTAGGCCGCGTCGAACGCCGCGTACGTGCGCGCCGCGATCGCCTGCGCGCGCAGCGCCTCCTGCGGCCAGTACGACGGCATCTCGGACGGGACCACGGAGACGAGGTACGAGACGTACGTCGTCCCCGCGGTGATCTGCACCGAGCTCGCGGCCGTGCCGGTGAGGTTGGCCGAGAGGCTCCCGCGGTACTCGCGGGCCTTCGAGCCGTTGACGTTGCACACCGTGTTGTCACCGGCCCGCAGCGTCACCTTCGTCGCCCCCGACAGCGCCGTGCGCACGCGCGACGTCGAGTACGGGTACCAGGTGCCGTTCGCCTTCGCCTGCACGGCCCACGACGAGCCCGACCGACGCACCTGCCAGAACGTCACCTTCAGGCGCTTGCCGTTCTGCACGATCGTCTCGGGCAGCGGCGTCGCCGCGTTGGACCGCCCCTTGACGGGGTTGCTGCCCGCGATCGTCATGCCCTTCTCGGCGACGACGGTCAGCATGCGGTCGGTGTCGTTGCGCAGCCACACGGTGAGCCCGCGGGAGTCGGCCTTCGTGGTCGACCCCGTACCCGGGTAGTAGAACGCCAGGATGGTGCTGGCCTTGCGGCCCGCCTCGGCCTGGCCCTTCGCGCCGTACTGCGACAGGCCCGTGCCGTGACCGAACCCGCGCCCGACGATCGTGAGGTCGCCCGCCGCCGCGGGCCGCGCGGCCGCCGTGCCCGTGGTCGTCGCGCCGGTGGTCGTCGGCGCCGTGAGCGCGGCCACCGCCGTGTCGGCGGTGCCGCCGAGCACGCCCGGCCGCTCGACGTCGTCCTGCGCGGACGCCGCGGGCACCCACGCGCCGACGAGTGCGCCCGCCAGCAGCGCCGCGGTCGCGCCGCGGCGCAGGCGGGCGGTCACGGCCGGCCCGTCAGGGCGTCCTGCAGGACGCGGACCACGCGGTCGGCGGCGTCCCCGGCCCCGTAGGGCGTGGCCTGCGGCAGCGCCCCGGGGCCGCGCAGCGCGACCTCCGGCAGCCGTGCCAGGTCGTCCGAGTGCGCGAGCAGCACGTTCCATCCCCCTTCGAGCGTTTCCACCCACTCCGTCTCCGTACGCAGTGTGGTGCACGCCCGCCCCAGGAGGAAGGCCTCCTTCTGCAGACCCCCGGAGTCCGTGACGACCCCGACCGAGCCGAGCACGGCCGCGACCATGTCCGGGTACGGCAGCGGGTCCGCGACGACGACCGAGCCCTGCTCGAGCGCGATGCCGTGCTCGGCGCAGCGGGCCCTGAGGCGCGGGTGCGCGAGCAGCAGCAACGGCACCGGCACGGCGGCGAGCGCGGCGACGATCGCCCGCAGGCGCTCCGGGTCGTCGGTGTTCTCCGCGCGGTGGATCGTCGCGACGAGGTAGTCGCCGTCGGGCACGCCCGCGGGGCGCGTCCCGGCCGCGGCGACGGCGTCGCGCACCCGGAAGCACACGTCCGTCATGACGTCGCCGACGAGCACGGAGCGCTCGGCGAGGCCCTCGTGCGCGAGGTGGTCCATCGCCACCTGCGTCGGCGCGAGCAGCAGGTCGGCCGCGTGGTCGGTGAGGACGCGGTTGTGCTCCTCCGGCATGCGCCGGTTGAACGAGCGCAGCCCGGCCTCGAGGTGCGCGAGCGGCAGGTGGATCTTCACGGCCGCGACCGCGGCCGCGAGCGTCGAGTTCGTGTCGCCGTAGACCAGCACCCAGTCGGGCCGGTGCTGCTCCATGACGTCCTCGAGCGGGCCGAGCATCGCGCCGGTCTGCGCGCCGTGAGAGCCCGAGCCGACGGCGAGGTGCACGTCCGGCGCCGGGATCCGCAGGTCGGCGAAGAACACGTCGGACATCCCCGGGTCGTAGTGCTGGCCCGTGTGGACGATGACGTGCTCGGCGCCGGCACGCGAGAGGGCCTCGGCGATCGGGGCGAGCTTGACGAACTGCGGACGAGCGCCGACGACGCTCAGGACCTTCAACGCACTGCCTCCACGGCGGAGTCCGGGACCGCGCCGGTGCCGCCCAGCACCTGCAGGAGCGACACCTCCCGCGCGGCGAACCACTTGTCGGTCACGGCGGGGACGCCCGCACCCGCGGTGAGCAGGGTCAGCCGGCCGAGCACACCGCCCGTGAGGGAGTCGACGAGGTTCGCGTCCAGTCCGGACGCGAGGACCACCGTACCGGCCTTGACCGTGGCCTCGTAGCCGTTCGCGACCGCGGCCGCGGTGGCGTACCGGTCGGCGCCGGACAGCCGGGTGAGCTTGAGCCCGGCCGCCCGCAGGGCGTCGGAGACACCGGTCGTGACCACGCCGGTGCCGCCGACGATCGTCGCGCTGCGCGCCCCGAGGGCCGCGATCGTGTCGCGCGTCGACGCCGGGACGCTCGAGCGCGGCACGAGCAGCACGGGCTGCCCGGACGCGGCGGCCGGCCCGCCCGCGGCGGCGGCGTCGACGAGGTTCGCGGTGACGCCGGAGGCGACGACGACCGAGCTCGCGGAGCCGAACGCACGCGCGACCGCCGCGGACGTGGCGTACCGGTCGTCGCCCGCCAGGCGCGTGACCTTCAGCCCGGCGGCGCGCAGCTGGTCGGACACGTCGGTGGTGAGCACGCCGGTCCCGCCGACGAGCACGGCGTGCGTCGCGCCGCGGCGCGTGATCTCGGCCATCGTCGGCGCGGGCACGGCCGTGCGGCTCGCGAGGAGGACGGGCGCCTTGACCGAGCGCGCGTAGGGCGCGGCGACGAGACCGTCGACGAGCGAGGCCTGCTGACCCGAGACGATGACGACCGTGGTGCCCTTCGGGAACGCGGCGCGGCCGATCGCGGCGGCGGTGGCGAACCGGTCGTCGCCGGACAGCCGCTCGACCTTCGCCTTGTGCTCCGTGACGGCCGGCTCGTCCAGGTCGAAGTAGGCCGACATGATGCCGAGCCGGGACCCGAGCGTGGTGCGCACCCCGTCGGTCGTCGGCTTCGCCAGCAGGTACTGGACGGAGCCCGCGGTGGACGTCGCCTTGAGCTGCATCACGGCGCCCGAGCTCGCCCGCTTGGAGACCTCCAGCGTGGCGACGTCGGACAGGCGCGGGAACTTCGCCTTGATCTGCGCCTGCGTGATCGTCGTGGTCCACGACGCGTACGGGTTCTTCACGCGCGGGTCGACGGACCAGTGATCGTCGCGGCTGCGCAGGTAGGAGATCGTCGCGCTCCCCCACACGTCCTCGGAGTTGGTGGTCTTCCCACCGGTCGACGACGAGTAGTACGTCTCGGCGAGCTTGCCGTCGGGCGCCTGGATGACGCGCGCCTTGCCCGAGGTCCGGGTGGCGTCGACGGCCTGCACCCAGTACTTGCCGTACCCGGCCTCGCCCTCCTTGTTGTACGCGGTGTACTTCTGGTCGGTCGTCTCGTCGGTGATGTGCGCGTTGATCGACGAGCGCACCCCGGCCTGGTACTTGCGGTACGCGTAGGTGCGCGCGGCGATCGCCTGCGCCTGCAGGGCGGACGCGGGCCACGACGAGGGCATCTCGGCGATGCCGTACAGGTACTCGCTGTTGAGCTTGACGAGGCTGACCGTGTTGACGCCGCCGCTGAGCGGGCCGAACGCGAGGCTGCCGCGCTTGTAGCGCACCGACCCCGTGCCGCCGTTGGCGCCGGGGACGGTCACCACGCCGCCCTTCCAGGTGAGCGTCAGCTCGGGCCACGTCGACGGGTTCGTGCGGTACTGCGTGCCGCCGACCGTCGTCGACACGCGCGCCGTGCCGCTCGACGTGGAGTACGTGAACGTGATCGACGACGCGTCGACCTTGACCGTGGTGCCCGGCGCGGTGCCGAGCGTCCACGTCGTGCTCGAGTCGCGGCTCACCGTGACCGACGTGACGCCCGAGCGGACCTGCACGCGGATCGTCGGGTCGTCGGTGCGCGTCGTGACCTTCGCGGGCGCGTAGTAGTGCTCGAGGATGTTCGTCGCGGAGCGCCCGTCGAGCGCCATGCCGTAGGCGCCGTACTGCGACATGCCGAGGCCGTGGCCCCAGCCGCGGCCGTAGACGGTGAACGACGAGGGCGCCGAGGCGGGCAGCGCGACGGACGCGGCCGCGCGCGCCGTCGTGCCGGTCGTCGTCGGGGCCGGGGGCACGTCCATGGCGGCCGCGGGACCGGCCGGCACGGTGAGCGCGGCGGCGACGAGGGCCGCGGTGAGGAGCGCCGGGGCGGGGGCGAGGAGGCGGCGCATCAGATCGCCGCCACGAGTCCGCGCAGCGCGCCGGGCGTCACGGCGCCCGCGCCGCCGGCGACGTCGAGCCGGGACGTCCCGGCCTTGGCGAGCCACTTCTGCACGCCGCCGTGGCTGGTGGCCCCCGGCACGAGCACGACGAGCCGCGCGAGCGCGCCGGCGGTCACCGAGTCGATGAGGTGGTCGTCGGACCCTGCTGCCACGACGACGCGCGACGTCCCGACCTGCGACGCGAACCCCTTGGCGACCGCGAGCGCGGTCGCGTAGCGGTCGTCACCTCCGTACCTCACGACCTGTCCCTTCGTCACGGAGCGCAGCGACGACGTCACCGAGAGCGACACGGCACCCGTGCCTCCCACCACCGTCGTCGACCTCACCCCTCGTGCCTGCAACGCGCCCCTCGTGGCCGCCGGCAGCGCGCCGGTGGCCGTGAGGAGCACGGGCTGCCCCGTCGCGGCGGCCGCCCCGCCCGCCGCCGCCGCGTCGACCAGGTTGGCCTGCGCGCCGGAGGCGAGGACGGCCGAGGAGCCGGCCGGCATCGCCGCGGCCACGGCCGCCGCCGTACCGTACCTGTCGGAACCGGCGAGTCGTCGGACGTCGCGGACGCCGAGCGCGGCGAGCGTCCTCTCGACGCCCTGCCCGAGCACGCCCACGCCGCCGACGAGCCACACGCGCCGCGGGTCGCGCTTGCGCAGCTCGGTCTTCGTCGCCTCGGGGATGCCGTCGGCCGTGGCGAGCAGCACCGGCGCGTCGAGCGACGCGGCCAGCGGGCCCGCGACGAGCCCGTCGACGACCGAGGCCTGCGTGCCCGCGACGATCACCACGTCGCCGCGCGTCGTGAGCCCGTCGGTCGCGGCGCGGCCGAGCGCGACGGCCGTCGCGTAGCGGTCCGGCCCGCCCCAGCGCGCGATCCCGCACGACTCCTCGCCGTACCCGGCGCGCGGCAGCGACTCCACGTACACGGTGTCGGTCAGCCCGCCGCGGCTCGTCGTCACCGAGTACAGCCCGGGCTGCGCGATCGCTCCCCCGGCCACCTTCTGGTCCCACCGCACGGGCATCCAGCCGCGGCTCTTGCCCGACAGCTCCCGCACGACCTTCCCGGTGCACACCGAGCGGACGGTGGCGCGCCACGTCCGCCAGTCCTTGGAGTACGCCTCCGCGACGACGGCGCGCGTGGGCGGGTTGGCCGGCACGGCGACGCGCGACGCGACGCGGTTCACCTGGTCCGCGGCGTAGGAGCGCACCGTGCCGAGGCGGTCGTACACCTTCTGCCCGGGGCACGCGGTGGACGCGACGTCCCGGTGGCCCATGACGGTCGGCAGGGAGCCGCGCCAGCCGGGCTTGCGCCGCGGGTGCGTGCTGCCCTCGCGCGCGGTCAGCACCGTGGTGCCCAGCGGGTCGCGCCCGTAGCTCGCGAGCTTCCAGGCGGCGACCTGCGCGACCGAACGCAGCACGGTCGTCGTCGGCACGGTGCCGGTGAACTCCCCGACGATCGCGACGCCCATCGTGTTGGTGTTGAACCCGCCGGAGTGCACGCCGAGCGGGACCTTGCCGAGCGAGCCCTTGCGGCCCTCGTACACCGTGCCGAAGCGGTCGACGAGGAAGTGGTAGCCGACGTCGCTCCAGCCGCGACCCTTGACGTGGTACTCGTACACGCCGCGCACGAGGGCCGGCGCCTGGGCGCGCGTGTAGGAGTTCGAACTCACCGTGTGGTGGACGACGACGGCCTGGACCGTCGAGCTCCAGTCGATGGGCTTGCGCAGCCGCTCGTTCGCCCGCCACTGCGCGCGCGTGACGATCGCCGGCCGCAGCGCGGCGGGGCTGACGCCCGGTCGGCCCGCGGCGGCCGTGTCGAGCGACCCGGCGGGCGCGGCGCCGCTCGTGCCGGCAGCCGCGTCCGTGACCGAGGTGACCGGCGCGTCGGCCAGCGCCTCGGCGCCGGTGTCGACGAGCGTGGCGGACAGCCCGGCGGGCGCGGCACCGGTCGCCGTCTCGAGCCGGACCTGCAGGCCGTCGGACCCGGTGCGCACGAGCGGCACGGTCCCGCCGCGCGCGGCGGCGGCCTCGGCGGTGCCGGCCTCGGGCGTCGCGGGGTCGACCTCGACCTCCTGCCAGGACGACCACGCGCCCGCGTGCCGGGTGCGCACGAGCACGCGCGTGACGGGTGCCTCGCCGTCCCAGGTCACGCCGACGAGGTCGAAGTCGGCGGTCGTCCGCGCCGGGGTGAGCACGGCGAGCCGGGACCGGTCGGGGACCTCGTGGTCGTGGTCGGCGTCGACCGGCAGGTCGAGCGTCGCTCGGCTGCCGGCGTCGACCCCGCCGCGCAGCGGCAGGCTCGTGGTCCGCACGGGCGCGTCGGGCGCGACGGGCACGCTCGCGGTGGCCGGCGGTGGGGCGGCGGAGGGTCTGGCGACGGCGGCCGGGGCCGGGAGGAGGACGAGCGACCCGACGAGGGCGCTCACGACCAGGAGGGGACGGCGACGTCGCATCGGGTGGCACCTCCGGCGCTGGGGGTCCGAGCGCCGTCACAGTAGTTCACACCCGTCACACCCGCACGAAGAGGGCGACCCGCCCACGGCGCGTCGCCGTCGGTTCCCCCGACCGGACCAGCGGGACGTCAGCCCGCGTCGGTGCCCGCCCGTCGACCGGTCACCACGTCGACCACGACGTCGTGGTGGGCGGTCCGCACGACGACCGCGTCGGGGTTCGCCCGCGCGATCCGCGCCGCGAGCGGGATGCCGCGCGGGTCGCCCCACGTCACCAGGGCCGGGTCGGCGAGCAGGTCACCCCACGTCTCCTCGACGAACCGCGCGAGGACGAGCGGGTCGACGTGCGCGTGCACGGCCTTCTCCCCCACGCGGCGCTTGAGCCACGCGCTCGCGGCCTGCTGGCGCTCGGCGAGCGCGTCGACCGCCCGCTCGCGGCCCGCGGCGCGGGCGACCGGCCGCGCCGCGGCGAGCAGGACGCGCGGCACGCCGTCGACCGTCCACCTCTCGAGACGGTGCGTGAGCACGCGGTACCGGCGCGGCGAGACGTCGAGGACCGTCACGCGGTCGTCGACGTCGACCGCGTGCGCGCCGTCGGTGACGAGGTAGGCGCGCGCGCCGCGACGGGCGGCGTCGCGGACCACCCGCGTGGCAGCGGGCACCGCGGCGCGGTGCAGCGCGATGGACACGACGACGGGCGCGTCGGCCGCCGGCTCGGGCTCGGGCTCGCCGCGCAGCGCACGCCCCAGGCGGGCGCCGACCGTGGCGGGCCCGAACCGCAGCGCGAGGTCGTCGCGCACGAGCGCGGGCCGCGCGGAGCGGTGCCGCGCCTCCAGGCCCTCGACGGCCGCGAGCACGTCGTCGACGTCGTCGCCGACGGTCACGAGCCACGCCATCCACAGGTCCTGCGCGACGTCGAGGTTGCGCTGCGCGCCGCGCGTCGCGGTCGCCACGACGGGCAGCCCGGCCGCGAGCGCCTCGACGGCCGTGAGCCCGAACGTCTCCGAGACCGACAGGTGCACGAGGACGTCCGCGTCGCGGTACACCTCGGGGACGGCGTCCGGGTCGACGCGGCCGAGCAGGCGCAGCGCGTCGCCCACCCCGAGCTCGTCGGCCAGGGCGACGACCCGCTCGGTGTCGACCCCGCCGCCCGCGATGGTGAGCGTCGCCTCCGGCCGGCGCTCGCGCCACGCGGCGAACGCGCGCACGAGCCGCAGCACGCCCTTCGCCTCGAGCACGTTGCCGACGTACAGCCACCGGTCGAACCGCGCGGGCACCTCGTCCCGCGCCGTGAAGCGCTCGACGTCGACGGGGTTGTGCACCGTGTGCACGCGGTCCGCCGCGTCGGGGTACCGGCGGCGCAGCGCCCGCGCCGTGTCCTCGCCCACGGTGGTCACCTGCGCGGCCTCACGCACGACCCGCGCGTACATCGCCTCGGTGCGCTCGTCGGCCCACAGGCGGTTGAGGTAGGAGGCGTGCTCGCTCATGACGACGCGCGTGCGGCCCGCGACGAGGTCGACGACCGCCCAGCCCGTGGGCATGCCGACGTGCACGTGGACGACGCCGGCCGCCGCGAGCTCGTCGGCGTACGGCGCGAGCGCGTCCCGCGTGAGCTCGGCGACGCGGTCGCGCGGCGTCGCCAGGTCCGCGATGAACGGCACGCGCAGCACCTCGAGCCCGTCGACGACGGCGCGGGACGTCCCGACGGCCGGGGCGTCCGGGGTGCGGGCCTCGACGTGCACGACGAGCGGGTCGGGGAACTGGTGGCGCAGCGCGAGCGTCGTCGCGCGCACGAACGCGCCCCAGTACGGGTGCTCGTCCGTGGGGTACCAGGGCGTGACGACGACGAGCCGCCCGCTCGTCGTGGGCGTGTCCTCAGGCACCGGCCACCTCCGCGACCTCGGCGACGAACGGCTCCAGCAGCGCGTCACGCCGGTAGGTGCGCGCGTGGACGAGGGCCTCGACGTGCTGGCCCGGGGTCTGCTCGCGCGCCCCGCGCGCGGTCGCGACGAGCGCGTCGGCGACACCCTGCGGCGTCAGCTCGGCGGCCGACCACGCGAGCGGGTAGCCCGCGAGCGGCTCGGCGATCGCGGTCGTCGGCGAGAACACCCCGGTGATGGGCTTGCCGGACGCCATGCACTCGAAGACCTTGCCGGACGTGACGTACCGCGACGGCGCGGCCATGAGCAGGATCGCGTCGAGGTCGTCGTAGACCTTCCCGATCGTCGCCTTGGAGACCGGGCCCTCGTACGAGACGCCGACGTTCTCCTCGAGCGGCAGGAGCGCGCGGATGCGGTCGGCCTGCCCCGCGAAGAAGCCGAGGTGCCCGTAGACGTGCGCGGTCGCGTCCGCCATCGCCGGGTCCTGGCGGGCGAGGCGCCAGCCCTCCCACATCGCCTCGTGCGGGTGCCGGTCGGTCACGGTGCCGATGAACCCGAACCGCAGCGGGGCGCCGGGCTCGGGCAGGCGGAACGCGGGCTCGCCAAGCAGGTCCGCGTCGTAGCCGTTGGGCAGCACGCGCATGCGGTCCGCGGCGGCCGGGTAGCGCTCGGCGTGCCAGTGCCGCAGCGCCTCGTTGACGAACGTGACGCGCGCGGCCGAGCCGATGAGCCGGCTCTCCCAGCGACGGGCGAGGTGCCCGGGCGGGAACGCGTCGGCCTCCTCGAACAGGTCGAGGGTCCACGAGTCGCGGTAGTCCATGACGTACGGGATGCGGTGGCGCAGGTGCGCGACGTACGCCGCGGCGAAGTCCGACCACGGGTTGCCGGTCGCGACGACCACGTCGACCGGGTGGTGGCGGTGCACGCGCCCGATCTCGCGCGCGACGGGCAGGATCCACGAGCCGTACTGCTCGGGGAACACGTACCGCTGCCCCGCGATCGTCAGCGCCCGGTGCACGAACGGCAGGTTCGTCGCGAGCCGCCCGCGGTGGCGCAGGTCCGGGTCGAGGTGCGACATCGGCAGCGGCACGCGCACGACGTGCACGCGCGGGTCGATCGTCGCGAGCAGCGAGTCGTCGCGCGAGCCGACGACCCGGTCGAAGAAGTCCTCGGTGACCGTCACCACCGTGACGTCCCAGCCGGACGCCGCGAAGTGGTTCGCCATCGCCAGGGGCCGGAACACGCCGCTCGCACGCGACGGCGGGTAGTACAGCGCGACCAGCAGGACGTGCGGGCGTCGCCCGTCGTGGACCACTCGACCTCCTCGGGCAGCACACGTCGGCCGCCACGTCGGTGAAGGAAGACCCCGCCAGGTCCGGCGGTCCTGCCGGACGGGCGCAGGGCCGTCGTTAGTATAGGGAGGCCGTTCCGCGCCGCTCCCGTCGCGCCCCTCCGCCACCTTCGAGGACCTTGTGAAGATCGCTGTCGTCGCCCTTGGCAAGATCGGCCTCCCGCTGGCCGTCCAGTTCGCGTCGAAGGGCCACGACGTCGTCGGGGTCGACGTGAACCCGCAGGTCGTCGACCTGGTGAACGCGGCCACCGAGCCCTTCCCCGGCGAGGCCCACCTGCAGGAGCGGCTGACCGAGCTCGTCCCCGCGGGCCGGCTGCGCGCGACCACGGACTACGCGGACGCGATCCCCGGTGCGGACGCCGTGGTGCTCGTCGTGCCGCTGTTCGTCGACGACGCCACGTGGCAGCCGGACTTCGGCTGGATGGACGCCGCGACGCGCTCCCTGGCCGAGCACCTCACGCCGGGCACGCTCGTCTCCTACGAGACGACCCTGCCGGTCGGCACCACCCGGACCCGCTGGAAGCCGCTGCTCGAGGAGGTGTCCGGCCTCACCGAGGGCGTGGACTTCGACCTCGTGTTCTCCCCCGAGCGCGTCCTCACGGGCCGCGTCTTCGCGGACCTGCGCCGCTACCCCAAGCTCGTCGGCGGCCTGTCGGAGCGCGGCGCGCAGCGCGCGGTCGCGTTCTACGAGCAGGTGCTCGACTTCGACGAGCGGCCCGACCTGGCCCGCCCCAACGGCGTGTGGGACCTCGGCTCGGCCGAGGCCGCCGAGCTCGCGAAGCTCGCCGAGACCACGTACCGCGACGTGAACATCGGCCTGGCGAACCAGTTCGCGACGTTCGCGGAGCGCAACGGCATCGACGTGCACGCCGTCATCGAGGCGTCGAACTCGCAGCCGTACTCGCACATCCACCGGCCGGGCATCGCCGTCGGCGGGCACTGCATCCCGGTGTACCCGCGCCTGTACCTGTTCAACGACCCCGACGCGACGATCGTGCGCGCCGCGCGCGAGGCGAACGCCGCGATGCCCGCGCACGCCGTGGGTCTCGCGAGCGCCGCGGCCGGCGGCTCCCTGGCGGGCCTGCGCGTCGCCGTGCTCGGCGCGTCGTACCGCGGGGGCGTGAAGGAGACCGCGTTCTCGGGCGTGTTCGCGACGGTCGACGCCGCGCGGGCCGCGGGTGCGCAGGTCGTCGTGCACGACCCGATGTACTCCGACGAGGAGCTCGGCAAGCTCGGCTGGGACGCCTACCACCTGGGCGAGCCGGTCGACGTCGTCGTCGTGCAGGCCGACCACGCCGAGTACCGCGAGCTGACCGCGGCCGACCTGCCGGGCGTGCGCGTGCTCGTCGACGGGCGCCGCGTCACGGGTGAGGCCGGCTGGGACGGCGTGACCCGCATCGTGCTCGGCGCGGCCCGGGCGTGACGCCGCCCGCCGCGGGCGAGCCGCGGCTCGTCGTGCTCACGCCGTGGTACCCCACGGCCGAGGCCCCGTACCACGGCTCGTTCGTCGAGCAGTCCGTGGCCGCGCTCGCGCACCCCGCGGACGCGACGACGATCGTGCAGGTCACCTCCGTGCCGCCGGACGAGCCCGCGGGCGTGAAGCGCGAGGACTCGGTGCACGGCACGGTCGTGCGCGTGCGCGTGCCGCTGGACCCGATGACGCCGCGCGTCGCCACGGGGCTCGCGCACCGCGACGCGATCGCCGCGGCGCAGGCCGCGGGCGACCTGCCGGAGCTCGCCGCCGCGGACGTCGTGCACGCGCACGTCGGCATGCCGTCAGGGTTCGCGGTCGCCGCCCTGCTGCGCCCCGGGCAGCGCCTGGTCACCACCGAGCACGCCACCTACCTGCCCACGGTCCTGCGCACACCCGACGGCCTGGCCGCGTACCGCTCGATGCTCGAGCGCGCGCACGTGCACCTCACCGTGTCCCGCGCCCAGGCCCGCGACCTGCGCCGCCGCGTGCCGGACCTGCGCACGCGCATCGACGTCATCGGCAACCCGGTGGACGACACGCGGTTCGCGCCGCTGCCCGCCCCACCGGCCGAGCTGCTGCGCTGGGTGTACGTCGGCAACCTCGTCGAGCGCAAGAACGTGCGCACGGTCGTCGAGGCGCTCGCCGTCGCGGACCCGCGCACGCACCTCACGCTCGTCGGGGACGGCCCGCAGCGTGCCGAGCTCGAGACGCTCGCGCGCGACCTCGGTGTCGCGGACCGCGTGACGTGGCACGGCCCCACCCGGCCCGAGGACCTGCCCGCGCTGCTCGCGCAGGCCGACGTCCTCGTGCACCTGTCGGACTACGAGACGTTCGGGCTGACCGTCGTCGAGGCGGCGACCGCGGGGCTGCCCGTGGTCGTGACGCGCTGCGCCGGACCGCCCGAGACCCTCTCGGACGCCGCCGACCAGGGCCTGGTGGCGTTCGTGCGCGTGCGCCCCACCGCGGACGAGGTCGTCGCCGCCGTCCGCGCGCTCGGCGTGCGCGCCGCGGCGTGCGACCGGGCCGCGGTCCGCGACGTGCTCGTCGCGCGCTACGGCACGGCCGCCTACCGCGCGGCCCTGCGGCACCACCTGCTCGACGAGCCGGTCGCGCAGGCCGGTGACGACGCGCCGCGCGTCGTGCTCCTCGCGACGAGCGAGGCGGGCGCCGAGACGCTCGTCGGCGTGCAGGCCGAGGCGGTGCGCTGCGGCGCGCACGTGCGCCTGGTGACGCAGCTCGGTCCCGAGGCCGTCGCGGCCGAGCCGGCCGTCGACGTGCTCGACCTGTCGCCCGGCGTCGCCCGCCTGCCGTGGCGGGTCGCCTGGCGCGGCCTCGAGCTCGCGCCCGACGTCGCGCTGCGCGCCGTGCGCCGCGGCTGCACGCTCGCCGAGCGGCTGCCCGGGCCCGTCGGGCGGGTGGCCGGCACGGGCGGACGCGCGACGAGCGCCGTGCTCGACCGCTGGCGCCGCGCGGCGGCCCGCGCCCGGCGCGCCGCGGACCGCGCGGTGTTCGCGCGCCTGGAGGGGCGCGCGCTGCCGGCCACGGCCGACCGGCTCTCCCCCGGCTGGGCGGCGGCCCGCGCGGACGTCGTCGTGCTCGGCGACCCGAGCGCCGACGCCCTCGCCGCACGTGTGCGCGACGCGCACCCCGACGCCCGCGTCGTGCGGCCGCCGAGCGACGCGACCCTGCGGCGGCTCCTGGCCCGCTGAGTCAGCGCGCGAGCAGCGCCTCGACGAGCACCTGGGCGCTGCGGCGCCCGTCGTGCAGCTCCGCGACGAGCGCCGGGCCGGCCGCCGCGGTCGCGCGCGCCGCGTCGCGGTCGGCGAGCACCGCGCGCAGCGTCGCGCCCAGCGCGTCGCCGGTCGTCTCGACGACCGGCAGGTCACGGCCCGCGGTGTCGCGCACCGCGTCGCGCACCTGCGCGTCGACGTGGCTGACGACGAGCCGCCCCGCGGCCATCGCCTCGCACGCCGCGACCCCGTAGATGCCGAGCCGGAACTGGTCGAGCACGACGTCCGCGTCCCGGTACAGGTCGCGCACCTCGTGCGCGGGGACGCCCGCGACGACCCGGTGCTCGACGAGCCCCTCGGCGACGAGCGGGCGCAGCGCGCGCTCCACGAGGTCCGCGCCCTTGAGCACGCCGTTGCTCGGCGCGAACGCCACGCGCGGCACCGCGCGCTCGAGCACGCCCGCGTCGCTCGCCCACGCCGCCGCGTCCACGACCACCGGGCACCAGCGGGCACCCGGCCAGCCGGGCAGCAGGTCCGGCGTCGAGACGAGCACCGGCCCGTCGAAGCCCGCCGCGCGGCGGCGGTTGCGCAGCGCGACGGACTCCAGCGCCGCGGTCCGCGGGTCCCCGCCCGGCCCGAACGGCGACTCGGGGTGTGTCGCCACGTGCGCGCTCGGGACCCGGACGTCGGTGCCGTGCCACAGCAGCGCGACGCGCACCCCGCGCGCTTCCAGCGCCCGCGCCTCGGCCACGGGGTCGAACCCGTGCAGCCGCCCGAACAGCGGGCGGCCCGCCTCGATCACCACGGCCTCGACGCAGGACGCGACCGCGTCGAACACCCGCCGCTGGTACGCGCGGGACGAGCGGTGCACCGCTCGCAGCGGCGCGACGTGGTCCGCGCCGTACCGGAACGTGGGGTCCGCGGTGAACGCCCACGCGACCGCCGGGACGCCCGCCCGGTCCAGCGCGGCGGCCCACGCCAGGCCCTGCCCGGCGAAGTTCGCGGGCCCGATCAGCACGCGCGCGGGCGCCCCCGAGCGCGGCGAGACCAGCGTCGGGACGTCCGGCGGGTCGGCGGTCCAGGGCGTCCGCGCGAACTTGGCCGCGTCGAGCGCCCGGTCCACCGTCGGCGGCAGCACGTGCCGCCGCGTCGTGAGCACCGAGGCCGCGCGAGCGGCGAGCGCGCGTGCTCGTCGTACCACCGTCGTCCTCCCGTCCGGGTGCGCGCGGCCACCCGGCGCGGCCCCCATTGTCCACGTGCCGCGGCGCCCGCCCGTCGCCGACCCGCGTACCCTCGGGGGCGGCCCGCACCCGCGCACCCGAGGGACGATGAGACGACCACCGCACCTGCTCTACCTGGCGTGGGGCTTCCCGCCCTCGCGCGCGGGCGGCGTGTACCGCGCGCTCGCCACGGTCAACGCGTTCGCCGCCGCGGGCTGGGACGTCACCGTCGTCACCGCGTCACGGGAGACGTTCGAGCGGTACACCGGCGCCGACACGTCGCTCGAGGCGCTCGTCGACCCGCGCGTCGAGGTGCGCCGCGTGCCGTTCTCGTGGCCCGCGCAGGACACCGACGTCCGCCGCTACCCCGCGCTGCGCGTCGCGCTGCCGCCCGTGTGGGCGCGGCTGCGCCGCCTCGCCGACCAGGTGCCGTTCCCCGAGCCGTCGTACGGACCCTGGCGCCGCCCGCTCGCCGCGGCGGCGCGCGCGGTGCACGACGAGCACCCCGTCGACCTCACGATCGCGACGGCCAACCCGCACGTGACGTTCGCCGCCGCGCACGACCTGCACCGCGCCGCCGGCGTCCCGTACGTCATGGACTACCGCGACGCGTGGCGTCTCGACGTGTTCTCCGGCGCGACGACCGCGCGGGACGGCTCGCGCGTCGGGCGCTGGGAGCGCCGGCTCGTCGCGGACGCGCGCGAGGTGTGGTTCGTCAACGAGCCCATCCGCGCGTGGCACGCCGAGCGCTACCCGCGGGCCGCCGGGCGCATGCACGTCGTCGCGAACGGCTGGGACCCCGGCCTGCTCGACGTGCCGTTGCCCACCACGCCGCGACCGGGGCCCGGGCTGCGCCTGGCCTACCTCGGCACCGTCACCCCCAAGGTCCCGCTGACCGAGCTGCTCGCCGGGTGGCGCCTGGCGCTCGCCGACGGCCGCCTGCCCGCCGGGTCGACGCTCACGCTCGGCGGGCACCTCGGCTACTTCGCCGTCCCGCAGGGCACGCTCGCGCAGGTCGTCGCGGACGCCGCCGCCGACGGCGTGCGGTACGTCGGGCCGGTCGCGAAGGCCGACGTCTCGCGGTTCTACGCCGACGCCGACGCGCTCGTGCTCGCGCTCGGCTCCGGGCGGTACGTCTCGAGCGGCAAGGTGTACGAGTACGTCGCCGCCGGGCGCCCGGTCGTGGCGGTGCACGACCCGCGCAACGCCACGACCGACGTGCTCGCGGCGCACCCGCTCGTCGCCCGGGTCGAGCGGGTGACGGCCGACGAGGTCGCACGCGCGCTCGGCGAGGTCCCCGCGCTCGTCGCGGCCGCACCCGAGCACGCCGACGCCCTCGCGGACCTGGCGCTGGCCTACCGCCGCGACGCCCAGCTCGCGCCGCGTGTCGCCGCGCTCACCGAGCGGGCGGCCGCATGAGCACCCCCACCGTCCTCGTCGTCGCCGCGGCCGGCACGTCCGACCAGGCGGTCGACGCGCTGACCGGGACGCTGCGGGACGCGGGCGCCGACGTCACGCTGGTCGACCTGCGCCCGGCGCACGCCCCCGCCTCGCGCGGCCGGGTCGGCGCCGCGATCGCCGCCACGACCGCCTCCTGGGCCGCGGCGCGCCGCGTCTCGGCGGCCGACCGTGCCGCCCTGCGCGACGCCGCGCTCGTCGTCGCCGCCGACCCGGTCGCGGTCCCCGCGGTGTGGCGTGCGCGCCGCGCCAACCCGCACGCCGCGCTCGTCAACGGCCTCCCGGCCGCGGTGCGCGCGCTGACCGGCCGCTGACGCCGGTCGACCGTCAGACCTGCGCGGTCGCCGGCTCCTTGAGCAGGGCCGCGACCGCGTCCGCGAACGCGGCCAGGTCGTCCTCCGCGACGTACGCCCGGCCCGCCGCGGCGGCCGCGTCCCGCGCCCGCGCGAACGCCGCCGGGTCCGCCTGCCAGGTGCGCAGCGCCTCCGCGGCGCCCGCCGCGTCCTGCACGACGACGCCCGCGGCGCTCTCCCGCACGACGCGCGCGCTGCGCGGCAGGTCCGTCGACACCACGGCGAGGCCGCAGGCCAGGTACTCGTAGAGCTTGCTCGGGATCGCGTCCCGGAACGCGGGCGTGTGGTCGAGGAGCAGCAGCCCGACCCACGCGCCGCGCGCGAGCGTCCACGCCTCGCGCGGGGGCTGGCGGCCGTGCCACCGCACGCTCTCGGCGAGCCGGGGCGTGGCCAGGCGCTCCAGGAACTCCTCGCGGTCCGCGGGGGCGATCGGCCCGACGAGGTCGAGCTCCCAGCCCGGCGCGGCCTCGACCGCGTCGAGCATCGCGAACAGCCCGCGGCTGCGCCGCAGGTCGCCGATGTACACCGCGCGCGGCGTCGGGCCCGGCTCGGTGGGCGGCGGGAGCATCGACGTGTCCGCGAGGTTGCGCACGACGAGCCGTCGCTCGGCGTCCGTCATGAGGTGCCGGTCCGCGACGACGAGCAGGTCCGCCCGTCGCGCGGCGCGGATCCCGAGCCGCGCCCAGACCGCCGCGAGCGTCCCGCGCAGGCCCCGGGCCCACGGCCGGTCCTGCAGCAGCAGCTCGTAGTCCTCGTGCACGTCCGTCACGACCCGGATGCGCCGGCCCGTGGCGCGGCGCACCGCGCGCGCGAACCACGCACCGGCCGCGGAGTCCGGGTCGAGGGCCACGACGACGCCGCCGCGCGCCCGCAGCGGCAGGGTGACCGCGTGCCACGAGCGGCGCAGCCCCCCGCCGCGCCGCCACGCCCGCGTGGTCGCCTCGGGCGGACCCGACGCGGCCTGCCCGAGACCCAGGACCTCGACGGCGAGGCCGCGCCGGCTGAGCGCGGCCACCTCGCGGTGCAGGCGCGCGTCGGCGACGTCGTGACCCGAGGTCACGATGCTCACCTGCGGCCTCATCGCGCGTACCCGCTCAGAGGTCTTCGAGCGTGAACGCGGTCTCGCCGACCTCGAGGAACTTCGTGTACGCCTTGCCGCACTCCTCCGGGGTGCCGCGCATCATGAGGCGACCCTTGTGGATCCAGATCGCGTCGTTGCACAGCTGCCGGATCGACGCGAGCGAGTGCGACACCAGGAACATGGCGCGCGCCGAGGACATGAGCTCGTCCATCTTGGCCGCGGCCTTGTTCTTGAACTTCGCGTCACCGGCGGACAGCGCCTCGTCGATGAGCAGGATGTCGGGCTCCAGGTGCACCGACACGGCGAACGCCAGGCGCTGGGACATGCCCGACGAGTACGTGCGCATCGGCATGTCCATGAACTCGCCGATCTCCGCGAACGCGGCGATCTCCTCGGCGCGCTCCGCGACCTGCTCGCGCGTCAGCCCTTGCGCGAGGCCGCCGAGCACGACGTTCTCGCGGCCCGTGAGCGCCGAGTTGAAGCCGACGCCGAGCGAGAGCAGCGAGCTGATCTTGCCGCGCACCTCGATGCGGCCCTTGGTGGGCGGCAGGACGCCCGCGAGCGCGCGCATGAGCGTCGACTTGCCCGCGCCGTTGGCGCCGATGATGCCGAGCGCGGTGCCGACCGGGACGTCGAACGACATGTCCTGGATCGCGTCGACCTCGCGCACGGCGCGCTCGCCGCGGCCGAGGCGCACGATCGTGCTGCGCAGCGTCGGCACCTTCTCGAACGTCGTGCGGTACGTGATCGACACGTCCTGCACGCTCACCGCGGGCGGGACGCTCGTGTCGACCTCGTACTTGCGCTGGATGCGCGGCTCGGTCGTCGCCTTCGGTCCCGGCTTCTTGGCCGCGGGCTTCTTGGCGGCGGGCTTCTTGGCGGCGGGCTTCTTGGCCGCGGGCGTCGTGGCCGGCGGTGCCGCGTCGCCCGTCGGCGCGTCGGCCGACGTCTCCTGGCTGCCCGTGGTCGCCTCGGCGGCCGTCGGGGCAGCCGCCTCGCCCCCTCCGGGCGTCTGCGGCGCCGCCGGCGCCTGCGGGGCGTCCGGCTGCTGCGGCGCCGCCGGGTCGCCCGGCTGGTCGGCGGGACGTCGGGCGTCGCCCGACGTGCTGAGCTCAGAGGCGGACAGCGAACTCACGCTCCCTCGACATGAAGAACAGGCTCCCGGCGATCGCCACCCCGACGGACCACGCGGCCGCGATGACCCAGAAGTTCAGCGGGGGGACGGTGCCGTCGAGCACGAGCTGCGTCCACCCGCCGATCATCGTGAACAGGGGGTTCCCGTAGAGAAGGATGTCGGCGTAGTCCGCGAACTTGCCGGTCTGCACGCTGTCGACCGTCCAGAGGATCGGAGACATGTAGAGCCAGATGCGTGTGACGAACGGCAGGAAGCTCGACGTGTCGCGGAAGTAGACCTGCAACGTCGCGAGGATCGACGCGACACCGATCGCGAACACGACCATCAGGCCCAGGAAGACGATGCCCAGCAGCATCTCCGGGCCCCACTCCTCGTCGGTGAAGGCCTTCATGATGAGCACGACCGGCAGCGTCGGCAGGAACCGGAAGAACGCGGTGCGCACCGCGGACATCGGCATGAGCAGGCGCGGGAACGCCATGTTCATGATGAGGCGCCCGCCGCCGGTCACGGAGCTCGCGCCCGCGGACATCGACCCGGACACCAGGTGGAAGACGAACAGCCCGCTGACGATGTGCGCGAGCAGGTCGATGCCGCCACGGCCGCCGATGATGACCACGAGCAGGAAGTACACGCAGGCCATGAGCAGCGGGTTGATGATCAGCCAGAGCTGGCCGAACACGGTCTGCGTGTGGGCCGCGCGGATGCTCGCCTTCGACGACTCGGCCGCGAAGGGCAGCCGCGCGCGCAGGTCGCGGAAGTACGGGCCGAACTGGGGCAGGCCCGCCCGGTGGGGCGAGTAGACCTGCAGGTCCGCGTCGGCTCCGCGCGCGGCGTCCTTGGTCGACATGTGGTGGTCAGTCCTCCGTCGGGTGACGGTCAGTCCCCGCGTCGTCGGCCGGTGCCGTACGGGGCGCATTCGCCGCAACAGGATAGTGGACCAGCGTCGTCCCACCCGTCGGGGCGGCGGGCGCCGGGGCCGTGCGGGTGGCCGCGGCGCGCGGCAGACCGCGCAGGAAGCCGGCACCCCAGGCCAGGTGCATGGTGCTGATCACACCGGGCAGACGTCGGCGCGCCGCGCCGGACAGGCCCCGCCCGACGACCACGGACCCGGCGACGACGGCCGCGGCGTACGCCACGGGCGCACCGAGCCCGACGAGCAGCCAGCGCGGACCGACGCTCGCGCCCACCCCCGCGAGGACGACGCCGAGGCCGATGCCCGCGACCGCGGCCGGCGGTGCGAGGTAGCGCAGGCCGGCGGTCTGCGGGTGGTGCCTGATGACCTGGCGCCGCCACTGCCCCGTGCGGAAGAACTGCCGCGCGAGCGCGCGCACGTCGCCCCGCGGGCGGTAGGTGACGCCAAGGTCGGGCACGAACCACACGACCTCGCCGGCCTCGCGGAGCCGGTGGTTGAGCTCCCAGTCCTGGGCCCGCACGAAGTGCTCGTCGTAGCCGCCGACCTTCTCGAGCGCGTCGCGGCGGAACACCCCGAGGTACACGGTCGGGGCGGGGCCCGGCTCGCCGCCGGTGTGGAACGCGGCGGAGCCGATGCCGAGCGGGCTGCTCATGGCGCACGCCACGGCCTCCTCGAACGGCGTCGTGCCGACGGGGACCATGCGCCCGCCGACGTTCGCGGCACCCGTGGCGAGCAGCGCGTCGACGGCGCGACGCACGTAGTCGGGCTCGAGCTCGCTGTGCCCGTCGACGCGCACGAGCACGTCGTGCCGCGCGGCGGCGACCGCGAGGTTCAGGCCGTGCGGCGTGCGGCCGGTGGGGTTGTCGATCACGCGGACGCGCGCGTCGCGCGCCGCGAGGCCGCGGGCGATCTCGAGCGTGCGGTCCTGGCTGGGCCCGACCGCGAGGACGACCTCGACCTCTCCCGGGTAGTCCTGCGCGAGGACGTGCTCGACCGCGGCGGTCAGGTGCCGCTCCTCGTCGCGGACCGTGAGGAAGACGGAGACCGGCGGTGCTGGTGTGCCGTCGGGCTCCGACGGTCTCATCGCGGGGGACATCGCGGACCAGGCTAGCCCAGCGCGCGCACCTGGCGGACGCGCGCGGCCCGTGCCCGGGCGGCCGCGTGCCCAGCACCCGGCGCGAGCCCCTCCGCAGGCGCTCTGACCTGCGCCGTCACCCGTTCAGAGCAGCGTCGATGATCTGCACAACTTCTCCACCGGGCACCTGCACGGGCTCCGCCGCTCGCGCGAGGGCGTCTCCTTAGGATCGACGCGTGACCAGCCACCCCGACGCCGCCCGCCACGCGTCCGCCGCGCGCCCGACGACGGTCCGCCACGCCCGTACCCACCACACGGGCCGCATCCTGCGCGGCACGGCGCTGGTCACGGTGGCGATCCTCGCGTTCGGCGGCACGGCCGCGTACTCCGTGTACGCCAAGCTCAACGGGAACATCAACCGCGTCGACGTGTCGGGCCTCATCGGCCCGCGGCCCACGCCCTCCGAGGGCGGCAAGGACCCGAACGCCGGCAAGGACGTCAACATCCTGCTCATCGGCTCCGACTCGCGCGAGGGCGAGAACGGCCAGATCGGCGGGCAGGTCGCCACGAGCATGCGGTCGGACACGACGCTCGTCATGCACATCTCCGCCGACCGGTCGCGCGTCGAGATGGTGTCCATCCCCCGCGACTCGCTGGTCGACATCCCCGCGTGCCAGACGACCAACGGCGAGACCTACCCCGAGAACCACGCGATGTTCAACGTCGCGTTCGCCCGCGGCTGGGACAAGGGCCAGGACCTGGAGTCGGCGGCGGCGTGCACGTGGCGCACGGTCGAGGCGAACACCGGCATCACGATCGACGACTTCGCCCTCGTCGACTTCGCGGGCTTCCAGACGATGGTCGACGCCATCGGCGGCGTGCCGATCTGCATCCCGTTCGACATGGACGACCGCAAGGCGAAGCTCCACATCCAGGCGGGCAACCACGAGCTCGACGGCAAGACGGCGCTCGCCTACGCCCGCTCGCGCTACAACCAGGGCAACGACGGCTCGGACACCGGCCGCATCGGCAACCAGCAGCGCCTGCTGGCGGCGATGGCCGCGGAGATCCTCAAGAAGAACGTCCTCACGGACTGGACCGAGCTGCTCGGTCTGCTCAACGCCGCCACGAAGTCGCTCACGACGTCGATGTCGACCCCCGACATGGCCGGGCTCGCCTACAGCGCGCGGAGCATCCGCACTGGCAACATCACGTTCATGACGATCCCGTGGGCTCCGGCCCGCAGCGACAAGAACCGCGTCGAGTGGACCTCCGAGGCCGAGACCGTGTGGGCGAACATCGCCGTCGACAAGCCGATGCTCACCGGCACGTCCCAGGACCCCGCCGCGCAGCCGACCGGCGCGCCGAGCGCGACCGCGTCGCCCACCCCCGGGCAGACCGCGACGGCCTCGCCGTCCAAGACCCCCAAGCCCAAGGCCACCCGCAAGGCCGGGCGTGAGGCCTTCACGCTCGACGACGACACGGGCAGCTGCTGAGCATGGCGCGCGACGAGCGCGGCACGCCGCCGAGTTTCACCCCCGGCGCGCGCGGCTCGCGCCCCACGGGCGACAACGCGGTCGTCGTCGGGCGGGACCAGGCGCCGAGCCGTCCCGCGCGTCCGCCGCGCGCCGCGGCGTCACGCCCCGTGGGCGGCGGTGCGGCAGCCGCGCGGACCGGCACTCCCCCGGCCTTCGCGCCCGGGGAGCAGCCCGCGCGTCCGGCCGCACCGCGCCGCGCGAGCGGCCGGCCCGCGGCCTCCGCGACCCCGGCTCCGGGCGGTGCGCGGCGACCCGCCGCGGCCGCCGCGCGTCCGTCGGGCCGGCCCGCCACCGCGCCGCGCGGACCCGGCGGCCCCCCGGGCGGCGCCCCGCTCGGCGACGAGGGCACGCCTCCGCCACGCCGCAGCCGGCGCCGGGTCGCGCTCGTCGTCGTCGCGCTCGTGCTCGTCCTGCTGCTCGCGTGGCCCATCGGGCTGCTCGTGTGGGCGAACGGCAAGATCCAGCGGACCGACGCGCTGTCCGGCGCCCCGGGCACGCCCGGCACGACGTACCTCATCACCGGGTCCGACTCGCGTGCCGACGGCGGTGTGAAGGACGACGGGACGCAGGGCCAGCGGTCCGACACGATCCTGCTGCTGCACGTCCCCGAGTCCGGGCCCACCGCCCTGATCTCGCTGCCGCGCGACACCTACGCCGAGATCCCCGGGCACGACCCGAACAAGATCAACGCCGCGTTCGCGTGGGGCGGCGCGCCCCTGCTCGTCGAGACCGTCGAGGGCCTCACGGGCCTGACGGTCGACCACTACGCCGAGATCGGCATGGCCGGCGTCAAGGACGTCGTCGACTCCGTCGGCGGCGTCCGCCTGTGCTACGACCGCGACGTCGACGACCGCGACTCCCACATGAAGTGGAAGGCCGGCTGCCACGACGTCGCGGGCAAGGAGGCGCTGCAGTTCGCGCGCATGCGCAAGGCCGACCCGCTGGGCGACATCGGCCGCGCGCAGCGGCAGCGCCAGCTCGTCGGCGCGGTGCTCAAGAAGGTCGACCCGAAGGCGCTCGCCGTGCGGCCCTCGCAGCAGGTGTCGCTCGCGTCCGCCGCGACCGGCGCGCTCACGGTCGACGAGTCGGCGAACATCGTCGACCTCGCGCGCCTCGCGCTCGCGTTCCGCGCCGCGAACGGGCCGGACGGCATCACCGGCACCCCGCCGATCGCGTCGATGGACCACCGCCCGGGCGGCGTCGGGTCGACCGTGCTGCTCGACCCGGAGAAGGCCCCGGCGTTCTGGGCGGCGATCCGCGACGGGAAGCTCCCGCCGGGCGAGCTCGAGCACTGACCCCGAGCCCTGCCCGGCGCGTCAGTCGTGGCGGGCGGCGGTGACGATCCCCGCGCCGACGGTGCGCAGCGTCGACTCGTCGACCAGGATGAACGACCCGGTCTCCCGGTTGAGCTCGTACTGGTCGACGAACACCGGTGTGCTGGTGCGCAGCCGGACGCGGCCGATGTCGTTGAGCCCCAGCGCGTCGACGTCCGGCTCGCGGTGCAGCGTGTTGATGTCGATCCGGTAGTCGATGCCGGTGACCTTGGCCCGCGTCGAGCGCGTCGTGTGCTTCAGCCCGTACACCACGCCGGGACGCAGCGGTGCGGTCTCGTCCATCCAGCAGACCTGCACGTCCAGGTCCTGCGTGACGTGCGGGGTGTTCGCGGGGCGGCACAGCATGTCGCCGCGGCTGACGTCGATCTCGTCGGCCAGCCGCACGACGACCGACATCGGCGGGAACGCGACGTCGACGGGCTCGCCGGCCTGCTCGATCGCCGCGATCGTCGTCGTGAACCCGCTGGGCAGGACGACGACCGGGTCACCGGCGCGCATGACGCCGCTGGCGACGCGGCCGGCGTAGCCGCGGTAGTCCCGCGCGGACTGCGACTGGGGGCGGATGACGTACTGCACGGGGAACCGCACGTCGATGAGGTTGCGGTCCCCCGCGACGTGCAGCCGCTCCAGGTGCCCGAGCAGCGTCGAGCCGTCGTACCAGCCCATGTTCGGGCTGCGGTCGACGACGTTGTCGCCGAGCAGCGCGGACACGGGGATGAACGTGAGGTCGTGCGTGCGCAGCCGTGCGGCGAAGTCGGTGAACTCGGCGCGGATCTCCTCGAACACGTCGACCGACCAGTCGACGAGGTCCATCTTGTTGACGCACACGACGAGGTGCGGCACGCCCAGCAGCGTCGCGAGGAACGCGTGCCGCCGGCTCTGCTCGGTCATGCCCTTGCGCGCGTCGACGAGGATGAGCGCCGCGTCCGCCGTCGAGGCGCCCGTGACCATGTTCCGCGTGTACTGGATGTGCCCCGGGGTGTCCGCGATGATGAACTTCCGGCGCGGTGTGGAGAAGTACCGGTAGGCGACGTCGATCGTGATGCCCTGCTCACGCTCCGCGCGCAGGCCGTCGGTCAGCAGCGCCAGGTCGGTGTAGTCGTCGCCGCGGTCGGCGCTGACCCGCTCCACGGCCTCGACCTGGTCGCAGAACAGCGACTTGCTGTCGTACAGCAGGCGGCCGATCAGGGTGGACTTGCCGTCGTCGACCGATCCGGCGGTCGCGAACCTCAGCAGATCGCTCATGTCTAGAAGTACCCCTCGCGCTTGCGGTCCTCCATCGCGGCCTCGCTGACGCGGTCGTCGCCGCGTGTGGCGCCCCGCTCGGTGAGGCGCGCGGCCGCGATCTCGTCGATCACGTCCTGCACGGTCGTGGCGGTCGACTCGACCGCGGCGGTCAGGTTCGCGTCGCCCATCGTCCGGTAGCGGACGCTGCGCCGGGTGACCGTCTCCCCCGGGCGCGGCTCGACGAGCTCGTTGACCGCGTAGAGCATCCCGTCGCGCTCGACGACGTCGCGCTCGGCGGCCAGGTACAGGTCGGGGACCTCGATGTCGTGCGCGCCGATGTACGACCACACGTCGAGCTCGGTCCAGTTCGACAGCGGGAACACCCGGATCGACTCCCCGGGGTGCACGCGGCCGTTGTACAGCGACCACAGCTCGGGGCGCTGGTTCTTCGGGTCCCACTGGCCGAACTCGTCGCGGAACGAGAACACGCGCTCCTTGGCGCGCGCCTTCTCCTCGTCGCGGCGCGCCCCGCCGAACAGCGCGTCGAACCCGTGCTGCTCGGCGGCCTCGAGCAGCACCGGCGTCTGGATGCGGTTGCGCGAGCCGCCGCGCTCCTCGCGCACGAGCCCGCGGTCGATCGCGTCCTGCACCGACGCGACGACGAGCCGCAGACCGAGGCGCTCGACGGTCGCGTCGCGGAACTCGATCACCTCGGGGAAGTTCAGCCCCGTGTCGACGTGCATCACGGGGAACGGCACGCGCGTCGGGGCGAACGCCTTCACCGCGAGGTGCAGCATGACGATCGAGTCCTTGCCGCCGGAGAACAGCAGGCAGGGGCGCCGCATCTCGGCCGCGACCTCGCGGATCACGTGGATGCTCTCCGACTCGAGGGCGTCGAGGTGGCTGAGCTGGTACTGCGGTCGGGTCCCCGTCACTGGGCACCATCCTCCCGGGTGGTCGCGCCGCCCGGTGCGCCCTCGACGAGCGCCTGCGCCCGGGCGACCAGGTCGAGCAGGTCGGCGGCGCGGTCCCGCTCGCAGACGAGCAGGTCGGGCAGCCAGGGGTTGCGGCGGTTGTACTCGAGCGCGCGGCCGTCGGCGCGCGAGCAGTGCAGGCCGGCGGCGGTGGCGACCGCGACGGGCGCGGCCGAGTCCCACTCGTACTGGCCGCCGGCGTGGACGTAGGCGTCGGTCTCGCCCGTGACGACGGACGCCACCTTCACGCCCGCGGAGCCCATCGGGACGAGCTCGACGTCGGCGAGGGTCTGCAGGGCGCCGACGAGCGCGGGCGGGCGGGACCGGCTGACGGCCAGCCGCAGCGGCCCGGGTCGGCGCGCGGGGCGCGCGGCGGGCGCGTCGGCGCGCAGGACGGTCTCCCGGCCGGGGAGCGCGACGGCTCCGGCGACGAGCCCGCGGCCGCGCTGCCAGAGCGCGACGTGCACGGCCCAGTCGTCGCGCCACGTCCCGTCGGGGTGGCGCTCGGCGTACTCCCGCGTCCCGTCGAGGGGGTCGACCACCCACACCCGATCGGCGTCGAGGCGCGCCGGGTCGTCGGCGGCCTCCTCCGACAGCACGGCGTCGTCGGGGCGGGCGGCGGCGAGCTCGCGCGCCAGGTGCTCCTGCGCGACGCGGTCGCCACGGTCCCGCAGGTCGGTGGTCGCGCCGGGGTCGCGCTCGCGCTCGGCGAGCAGCACGTGGCCCGCGCCCGCGGCGAGCGCCGCGGCCAGCTCGTGGTCCGTCATCGGTCCTTCCCTCTCGCGTCGAGCGTCGCCCGCAGCCGCCGCGCCGCGCCGGCCTGGCGCGCGGGTGTCGCGTCGACGAGGTCGCCCGCCTCCGCCGTGCGGGCGGGGCGCAGCACCGTGGACAGCCGGCCGACGACCCCGACGCCCGTGTCCGTCACGCGCTCGACGAGCAGGCGCGCGAGCGCCTCGACCTGCGGCTGCAGGTCGGCCGGGACGCCGAGCGGGACCTCGTCGGGCGGCACGACCCAGCGGCCGAGCGCGGTGCGGAGCTCCGCGGTGCGCAGACCGGAGGCGACGCGACCGGCCGGACCGCGGTGGCGCAGGCGCAGCACCGCCGCCTCGAGGTCCGTCGTCGCGCGGTGCGCGCGGCCCAGGCGGACGACGCCGGTCGGCAGGTCGAGCATGCGTGCGGGCGCGTCGACGAGCAGCGCCGGGTCCCGCGGACGCGGCACGAGGACCGTGACCGCGTCGGGGCCGACGCGCCGCGTCCACGCGCCGAGCAGGTCCTCGCCGTCGGCGGACGCGAGCGGCAGCGGGCCCGGGCCCCCGGCGGCGAGCGCGTCGGTCAGCCAGGAGCGCAGCGGGCGCCGGCCGCCCGCGCGCAGGTGGTCGGCGTACGCGCCGAGCAGGAGGTCGCCCAGCGGGCGGAGCGTGACGAGCACGCGCGTGCGCTCGTCGAGCAGCGCGTCGGGCACGGCGTCGGGACCGGTGTCCGGGGCGAGCGCCCACGCGTCGTCGCTGACGAACGCCCGGCGGCCCGGACCGGGCGCCTCGGCCGTGAGGTCCACGCCGTGCCCGTGCAGCGCGTCGGCCGCGGCGGCGAACGCGGCGCGCAGCCGCTCCCCGCCGGTGTGCGCGGGTCCGACGTGCAGCAGCCGCCCGGGCGCCGGGACGAGCCGCACGTCCGCGAACCGCGGCCGGTGCCCGCTGCCCACGCGCGCGACCACCTCGTGCGCACGCAGGACGGCGCCCACGAGCGCGATGCCCGCGACGTCCATCGGCACGTCCACCACGTCGTTGGACGCGGGCGGCGCGGCGGGGACGCGGGCGAGCTCGTCGAGCGACCCGACGACGCGCACGCCCGAGGCCCGCACCTCGTCGGCGACGAGCCGCCCGAGCGCGGCGACGCCCTCGACGTGCCGCTGCGGCACGGTCGGGCGCGGCGTGCCGGCCGGCGGCTGCCAGTCGTGCAGCATCCGCGTCACCGGGCCGGCGTAGACCAGGCTGCGGCGCCGCGCCGCGGGGATCCGCATCCCGCGCGTGCGCGTGTTGAGCTGCCGCACGACCTCGCTCTCCGGGAGCGTCATGCCGCGGTTGCGCTCGCTCACCGCGAGCGTGCCCGCGGGCAGCGCGAGGAGCTGCTCGAACACCGTGAACAGCCGTGCCGGGGCGGAGCGCTGCAGCACGACGACCGTGACCGCGTCCGCGCCGAAGACCTGCGCCCACCGGTGCGTGAGGAACGTGCCGTCCTCCCGGTGGAACGTGCGCACGCGCTCGGGGCGCCGCAACCGCTGCGCGAGCCACTCGTCGAAGCCCAGCGGCTCGCCGTTGCGCACGGCCTGCTGCCACATCGACGGCAGGAACCCGCCCATGTCGCGCAGCGTGAGGACCACGTGCGAGCGCGGCCCGACGAGGTCGCGCACGCCGCGGGCCTCCTCCAGGGTCGCCCACGTGAGCTCCTCGGAGCTGAGCAGCGCACGGTCGTCGCCGGTCTGCGCGAGCGCCGCCCGCAGGTCGCCCAGGCGGTGCTGGCCGAGCGTCTGCGTCTCGGCGCTCGCCCAGCCGAACAGGGCGCGGAACGCGAGCGCGTGGTTGACGTCCCGTCCGGGGTAACGCACGCCGAGCGCGGCGAGCGCCTCGCGCTGGTCGTGGAACGCGCCCTGCAGGGACGAGGTCCCGGTCTTGTGCGCGCCGATGTGCACGAGCGTCGTGCCCGGCTCCAGGGGCGGGAGGACGACGTCGCTCATGCCGCCCCGCTCCCCCACGTCGTCGGGGGCCGCAGCGCGGCCCGCGCCTCGTCCTCGAGCGCGAGCGTGCGGGTGAGGACGCCCGCGAGCAGCTCGCCGACCAGGGAGGCGTCGACCTCGTCGGGCGCAGCGGTCGGGTCCGCGTCGGGGTCGCCGGGCGCGGCGCGCAGCACGTCGGCGACGACGTCGCGCCGCAGCGTCGCGAGCAGCTCGTCGCCGTCCGGGGGCAGCGCGGCGTTGAGGCGGCGGACGAGCTCGAGCGCGGCGGCGGTCGGCGGCGGCTCAGGCGCGGCCACCGGCGTGCCGGGCGCCGCGGGACGGCCGGCCGCGACCCATGCCGCGAACGGGCGGGCCTCGCCCGCGAGGACGGCGAGGACCCAGGACCGGCGGTCGTCGGCGACGTCGGCGCTGCGCGCGGCCACGGGCGCACCGCCCGAGCCGGACCCGGCGCGAGGGGCGCCCGGCGGCTCGTCGTGCGTGTGACCTGTGCGGTTGTCGGGACGTTCGGGGGACGTCAGGGGACTGCCTTTCGTCACGGCGGCGCGGGGGCGCCGCCGGCGGACTCAGGGGTCCCGCCCGGGTCCGCAGACCCGGCTTCGGGAACCGACCCATACGGTAGCGTTCACCCTCGGCCGGGCCGAGCCACGCCGTGCCGTGCCCGGCGCCGAGATCTTCCAGGAGGACATCCCACCATGGGTCTGCGATCGACAGCCGGCCGCGCCAAGCGCTCGGTGCGACGACGCGTGCGCAACCTCGTCGCACCGACCGTCGCGAAGGACGCGAAGAAGGCCACCCAGGCGGCGCGTGACGCCGCCGCGGCCGCCGACCAGGCGCGGGCCGCCCTCGCGGAGGTGCGCCGCCTGACGGGCACGCCCGCCCCCGCCGCCCCGACGACCGTCGCGAGCGTGTCGGGCCGCCGGCCGGTCGTCGGTCTCGCCGGGTTCTTCGGCGACGGGAACTACGGCGACGAGCTGTTCCTCGAGGTCTTCAAGCAGCACCTCGGCCCGCACTTCGACCTCAAGGTCCTCGCGGACCTGCAGACCGCGCCGTACTTCTCGCGCCCGGTCAAGGAGGTCGTGGCCGACGTCGACGCCATCGTCATCGGCGGCGGCGACATCCTGCAGCCGTGGAACCAGGACCCGCGCTACTTCAACCACGCGTTCCTGGCCAAGCCGGTGTTCGTCGTCGGGATCGGCGTGCCCCAGTACAAGGGCCCGAACGCGCCCGAGGAGAAGGAGCACATCGTCGCGCGGCACCGCCGCTTCATGGAGCACCCGAACGTGCGCCGCATCGGCGTGCGCGACGACCAGGCGGCGGTCTGGATCCGCGACCGGCTCGACCCGCCCGGCGAGATCCTCGTCGCGCCGGACATCGTCGCGAGCCTCACGCTGCCGCCGGCCACCAAGCCGGAGGGCGCGCCGATCCTCGGGGTCGTCACGCGCTTCCGCCCCAACCGCGCCAAGCCCGACGACTACTCCGAGGTCGTCAAGCTCGCGCAGCACGCGTCCGAGCAGGGCTGGCGGGTGCGCCAGATCATCCTGGGCACCAACAACGTGGGCAAGCGCGACCTCGCCAACGCCGAGGACTTCGTCTTCGACGGCAAGGAGATCGTGTACTCCGAGGACCTCGACGACCTGTCGCGCGCCATCGGCGAGTGCACGGCGCTCGCCTCGATGAAGTTCCACGGCACGGTGGTCGCCTCGATGTACGGCGTGCCGTCGATCGTCATGATCCCGACGAACAAGAACGTCAACTGGATGCACCGCCTCGGGCTCGACGCGCTCGTCTCGAGCTTCGACTCCCCGAAGCTCGTCGAGAAGTTCGAAGGCCGCCCGCAGCCCGACCCGGCGGACATCGCGCGCGTCCGCCGTCAGGCGACCGAGCACATGCGCGGCCTGGCCAACGCCATCGCGGAGGCGGTCGTCGCGCGCTGACGACCCAGCCCCACCTCGCCGAGCGGGGGTCGACGCCTCAGAGGCCGTCGACCCCCGCTTCGCGTAGGGCCGCGAGCACGGTGTCGACCGCGCGCCCGATGTCCTCGTGCGACGTGTCGAGCACGACGTCGGCGTCCTGCGGGACCTCGTAGGGCGACGAGACGCCCGTGAACTCCGGCAGGTCCCCCGCCCGGGCGCGCGCGTACAGGTGCTTGCGGTCGCGTGCCTCGCAGACCTCCAGCGGCGTCGCGACGTGCACGAGCACGAACCGCGCGACGGCCTCGGTCCGGCGCCGCACGTCGGCACGGTCGTCGGCGAACGGCGCGATCGCCGCGACGAGCACGATGCCGCCCGCACCCGCGACGAGCGAGGCGACGTACCCGATGCGGCGCACGTTCTGGGACCGCGACTCACGGTCGAACCCGAGCCCCGCGGAGAGCATGTGCCGCACCTCGTCGCCGTCGAGCACGGTGACCTGACGGGACACCGACGTCTGCAGGCGCTGCGCGACCGCCTTCGCGACCGTCGACTTGCCGGAGCCGGACAGACCGGTGAGCAGGACGACCGCTCCCGGCCCGGCTCCCCCGCCGCGGACGGCGGTCAGCTCGCGCACCGACGCCGCGGGGAACTGCGCGTCGAGGACCGCGGCGCGGCGCTGCTCGACCTCGGCGTACGAGGTGCGGGCGGCGCTGGGCACCGCGGTGAGGTCGAGGACGTCGGTGGCGCCGTACGCGCGGGCGAGCGCGTCGAGCGTGGGCTCCTGGCCGGGCCAGGCGAGGCGCTCCAGGCGCGCGTGGCGCGCCCACGGGACGGCGACCACCTGCACGGTCCCGGTCAGCCGGCCGGTCCGGGTGAGGTCGTCGCGCAGCGCGGTCGTCGCCCGCACCACGCCCGCGGCCGTCACGTCCTGCGCGTGCGCGGGGCGCGGCGGTGCGACGAGGCACAGCAGCAGGACCGCACCCGCGCCCGCGGCGCGGGCGACCAGCGCCTCGACCTGCTCGGTGCTCGGGACGTCGTCGAGGAGCACCGCCAGAGCGGCCTGGCCCGCGAGCTGCGCGCGCACGTCGCGCGCGGCGAGCCGCACACGCGGGTCGGCGTCCTCGCCGCCGCGCAGCCCGCGGGGGCGCAGGGGCGCGAGCGCCGTGGCGCCGCGCTCGCGCACGGCCACGGGGGTGTTCTCGTCGTCGAGCAGCACGACGCCGCCGTCGGGGGCCGCGGCGACCACCGGGTGGGTCCGCGGGTCCAGCGCCCCGCCGAGCGCGAGCTCGACGGCGTCGGCGTCGGTCGGGCCGAGGACCAGCTGAGGAAGGCCGCTCCACCTGGTCCAGTCGTCGCTCATGGTGGCCCAGGCTATCCCGACCCCGCGGCTCGACTAACCGCCCCGGACCGTGCCCGCCGGGATCAGCCGTCCGAGGCCTCGGGCGCCGGCACCAGCGTCAGGGTGGGGCTCGGCTCGGGCGTGCTCGCCCGCTCCGGCAGCCCGGCGACCTCGAGGATCCGGTCCGCGAGCAGCGGGCCGAGCGAGCGGGCGTACGTCGCGGTGATGTGCCCGGCGGTGTCGCGGTACGCGAGCACCCCGCCGATCACGACCGGGCAGCCGTCCGGCGTGCAGTACAGGTCCTGGACGTCGAGGTAGTGCGTGCCCGGCGCCTGCTGGACGGCGGACCGGAGCAGGTCCCGCACCGCGAACGCGTCGTCGAGCGGGATCGTGCACCGGGTCGGGTCCTGCCCGATGCGCGCGACGCACGCGAGCGCCTCGTCGCTGACCATCGGGCCGTCGGAGACCGCCACGACCTGCGTCCCGCGCGCGGCGACGTCGCGCATCATCCGCGCCATGCCGGGGATCCGCTCGACCTTGTCCGCGCCGACGGCGGACCGGCTGCCCGACGTGATGACCAGGTCGTACGGCGTCTTCTCGAGCAGCCGCTCACGGATCTCGGCGGACGTCTCGACGCAGTTCGCGTTGACGTCGTACGTGAGGGCGCAGCCGTTGCCGACCATGACGGTGACCCGCCAGCCGCGCTCCTCGGCCTCCTGCAGCAGGCCCGGCAGCAGCGCCGCGGCGTGCGAGTTCCCGACCACCGCGACGCGCAGCGGCCCGTCGGGGTCGCCGTCGACGCACGTGCGCGAGCCGGACGTCGGGGTCGAGTAGCAGTCGTACGCCCGGTGCGTGTCGGACTCCGCGTCCTGGGGCGCGGGCACGACCGGCCCGGGGATCCGCACGCCCTCGCACGCCTCGAGGTTCTCGAGCGCGAGCGCGCCGCGGCAGTCCGCCTGCCGGGCGGGAGGCGCGGTGATGAGCGGCACCGCGCGGTCCTCGAGCTCGCGCACGAGCCCCGCCGAGCCGCCGACGACGACGACCGCGATCGTGACCGCCGCGACGAGCGGCGTGCTGAGCCGCGCGAACGTGGCCCGGGCGGAGAGCCCGCCGACGTGCCGCACGGGGTTCTCGACGAGGTGGTAGGCGGGCAGCGCGAGCGCCACGCCGACGACGAGCGCCACGGGCACGAACCACGCGGAGTCCTCGGCGAGCAGCGCGGGCAGCAGCACGACGACGGGCCAGTGCCACAGGTACAGGGAGTACGACGCGTCGCCCACGTAGTTCGCGAACCGGTTCGTGAGGATCCACGGGCCCGCGACGCCGGTTCCCTCGCCGGCCGCGATGACGAGCGCCGTGGAGAGGACGGGCAGCACCGCCCACGGCGCCGGGAACCCGGCGTCCTCGCGCACGACGAGCAGCGACACCGCGATGCCGACGACGCCGACCCAGGCGAGGACGGGCCGTGCCCGCCCGAGCGTGCTGCCCAGACGGGCCGCCGCGATCGCGACGAGCGCGCCGATCCCGAGCTCCCACACCCGCGTGAGGGTCGAGAAGAACGCGAAGGACGGCTGGTCCGCGGTCTGCACGACCGCCCAGACGAACGACGCCGCGACGACGACCGACATGGCCGCGAACAGCGCACGCCCGTGCCGGGCACGCGTGTCGCGGCCCGCGGCGCGCCGCGCCGTGAGCACGAGCAGGCCGAGCATGACCCACGGCCACACGAAGTAGAACTGCTCCTCGACCGACAGCGACCAGAAGTGCTGCACGGGCGACGGTGGCAGCCCCTGCGCGAAGTAGTCGGTGCCCTCGCGCGCGAAGCGCCAGTTCACGACCGTCAGCGCGGCGGCGACCGCGTCCCGCACCGTGCCCGCCAGGCGCGTGCCGCCGACGAGCACGGCGGTCAGGCCCACGGTCACGGCGAGCGTCAGGAGCGCGTTCGGCAGGATGCGGCGCACCCGGCGGGCGTAGAAGCCGCGGAACGAGATGGTGCCCGTGCGCCGGTGCTCGCGCAGCAGCAGGCCGGTGATGAGGTAGCCGCTGATCACGAAGAACACGTCGACGCCGACGAAGCCGCCGTGCGGCCAGCCGATGACGTGGTCCGCGATCACGGCGATCACCGCGACGGCACGCAGGCCCTGCACGTCGCGCCGTCGCGCGGCGGGTGCGGGGCGCTCGGGCGCCGAGGCGGCGACGGCACCGGCGGTCGCCGACGTCATCGCGTCTCCTTCGTCGTGTTCATGTCCCTCCAGGCCACCGCGTCGGACGCCGCGGAACCGTCGGGCGTGAGCGCTGACGAAAGATACATCGCCGGGCTCGGGTCCCCCGCACCGGCCGAGGTCGCGTCGGCGTGCCCCGGCCGGTCCGCGGCCCCGCCGGCGCACGTGCCCGCGGCCGCGCCGGGCACGGTGCCCGCGCGGCGGCCCGTGCGCACGGGGCCGGTCCCCGCTCCGGTAACCTCGGCCCGGTGGACGAGCCTGGCGACTACCTGCGGCGCGTCGGCGGCGTGCACGCCTTCCAGTGGAACCCGCTGCGCGAGATCGACGGCGAGCAGCAGCTCCTGAACAACTTCGGCGACCTGCTCGGGCCGCTCGTCGTGGAGCTCGTGCTCGAGTCCGTCGCGCCGGGCACGCGCCTGGACGTGACCCCCGAGCGGCGGGTCGTCTCGGTCGGGTCCGTGATGCACTTCGCCCGCCCGCGCGACGTCGTGTGGGGCACCGGGATCAACGGCAAGGTCACCAACGCGCGCGTGCACGGCGAGCGCAAGCTCGACGTCCGCGCGGTGCGGGGGCCGCTGTCCGCCGCGTACATGACCTCGCGCGGCATCGAGGTGCCCGAGGTCTACGGGGACCCGGCGATGCTCCTGCCGATGCTCATGCCCGAGCTGGGCCGCTGGGCTCGCCACCCCGTGACCGACGTGCTCGTCGCGCCCAACCTCAACGACCTGCGCGCGCCCCGCCCCGCGCCGGCCGAGGACGACGCCGAGCGCCCCGACGAGCCGTCGGCCCCCGAGCCCTCCCCCTGGGCGGTGGACGCCGAGGCCGGCCAGCGCCTCCTCGTGCCCACCGATCCCGTGCGCACGGTCCTGCGGACCATCGCGCAGTCCCGGTTCGTGGTCGGCTCGTCGCTGCACGCCGTGGTCATCGCGGACGCGCTCGGCATCCCGGCGCGGTTCGTCGCGTCCGCGAACGAGTCCGTGTTCAAGTACCGCGACTACCTCGCGGGCACGGGGCGCCCGCTGACGCGCATCGCGCGGTCCGTGGCCGAGGCGCTCGAGCTCGGCCCGCACGAGCCGCCCGTGATCGACCTGGAGCGGCTGCTCGCCGCGTTCCCGCGCGACGTGTGGGCGCTCGGCTCGCGCCCGAGCGCGTGGGCCGGCCGCCCGTTCGGGGTCGCGCGCTTCCCGCGCGTCGTGACCGCGGACCTCCTGCGCGCCTCGCGCCGCGAGCTCGACGCCGACGCCCTGCGCCGCCGCTGGCTCGACGAGCTCGTCCCGCGAGCCGTCGCCGCCGCGTCCGGCGAGCCGGTCGCAGCGCTCGTCGTCGAGGACCCCACGGCCGCCCGGCCTGACGAGACGCCGGACGAGACGCCGGACGACGCGCCCGACACGCCGCAGCCTGCCGACGAGCCCGCGCCCGGCGCCACCGCCGACGCCACCGCGACCGACGCGCCCGACGAGACGCCCGACACCCCCGACGACCCGGTCGAGGTCGCCGCGCTGTACCGCGAGCTCGTCGTGCCCGACCTCGAGACCGCCGGGCTCGACGACGACCTGCGCGACCTCGCCGAGCTCGTGCAACGCCGCGACGCGGCGCGCCTCGCCGTCGCGGCCCGGCTGCACGGCCGCCCGGCGGCCGCCGAGCTGCGCGCGCGGCGCCCCGCGGCGGGCGGCTCGGTCGTGAGCTTCACGGTGCAGGTGCCGCACGTGCGCGGCGGCATCGACGAGATCGCGCTCGTCCTGCGGGCGCAGGGCGGCGACGCGCAGGTCGTCGTGCCCGTCCCCCGTTCCCCGTTCCACGCCCGGCAGTGGCACCTCGACGTGGACGTGCTGGTGCCCGACCACGCGCTGGAGTCCGCCACCGCCGCCACCCCCGGCGTCACCCGCTGGGACGCCCACGTGCTGCTCGTCGACGGCACGGGCGCGCGCCACGAGGTGCCGCTCGCGCCGCGCGGGACGGCCGGCCTGGTCCTGTCCGGGGCCGGCGCGGGCGGCGTCCCGCCGCGCCCGTGGACGCTCGACGTCGACCGCCCCGCCGTCACGGCGTGAGCTGAGAGGATCCGCATGCCCACGCTGCTGGCGTTCCCCGCCTGGCGCGACAACCCGTACCTCAACCTGCTGTACCTGGCGACCCGCGGCGCGGGCTGGGACGTGCAGGGCACGACCTCGTTCGACGAGCTCGTGCGCCGGACCCGCGGTCTGTCGGCCGGCGACGTGCTGCACGTGCACTGGACGTCCCCCATCTGCCAGGCGGCGCCCGACGAGAAGACCGCCCGCGAGCGCCTCGACACCTTCGTCGCGACGGTCCGGGCCGCCCGCGCCTCCGGCGTGCGGCTGGTGTGGACCGTGCACAACAAGATGGCGCACGAGGTGACGTACCGCGCGCTCGAGGTCGAGCTCGCGCAGCGGCTCACGGAGCTCGCGGACACGGTGATCCAGCTCAACGCCCACACGGTCGAGGCTGTCGCGGACGAGTACACGCTCCCCGCGGACCGGGTCGTGACCCTGCCGCACGCCTCCTACCTGGGCGTCTACCCCGACGGCCTGACGCAGGCGCAGGCCCGCGCGCGCCTCGACGTGCCGCTCACGTCGCCGACCATCGGCTTCGTCGGGCAGATCCGCCCGTACAAGGGGATCACCACCCTGCTGGGTGCCGCGGGCGTGCTGGGCCAGGAGGTCGAGGACCTCACGCTCCTGCTCGCGGGCAAGACCCGCGACGACGTGCTGCCGCAGGTCGAGGCCGCGCTGCCGCGCGGCGTGCGCACGGTCCGGCACCACGACTTCGTCGACGACGCCGACCTGCAGGTGTGGTTCCGGGCGGCCGACGTCATGGTGTTCCCGTACGAGCGGGTGCTGAACTCCGGCTCGGTGCTGCTGTCGGCGACGATGGGCCGCCCGTGCGTGCTGCCGCGTGAGGCGCACCTGGTCGCGGAGCTGGGCGACGAGCCGTGGGTGTCGTTCTACCGGCCGGGCGGCGACGTGGTGGACAACCTGGCACGGGCGATCCGCGGCGCGCTGCGCCACGCGCGCCGCACGGCGCACGACGCGCTCGCGTTCGCGCACCGGTACCCGCCGTACGCGATGAGCCGGGACTTCCTGCGCATCCTCGACGGCGAGCAGCCCGTCGGTCCCGCGCCCCGGGTCCTCGCGGCGGGCTGAGGCTCAGCGGCGCCGGCGGCGCACCGCGCGCGCCACGCGGCGCACGAGCGCGGGCCGCCGGAACAGCGACGCGGTGACCTCGCCCTTGTCCTTGCCGCGCACGGTGAGCCGGCCGAGCCGCCCGCCCTGCAGGCGCACGTCCGAGCGCGTGACGACGAGCGGCACCTGCACCTCGGCGTCGGCCGCCTTGACGAGCAGCTCGACCGCCCAGGTGCCCTCGCGCGGGAGCGCACGGGCGGCGACGCGACCGACCCAGCGGTCGCCCACGCGCTGCACGGTGCCGACGTCGCGCTGCGTCTCGGGCCGCCCGGGCTTGTGCGCGCGCAGCGTGAGGACCGCGCCGCGCGTCAGGCTGTCCGGCAGCGCGAGCGTGAGCTGCGCCGACGAGCGGCCGACGACGAGCGAGGCGACCTTCTGCGCCTCGACGGCGAGCGACGCGTCGCGCAGGGCGGCCGTGTCGCCCGCGACCAGCGCCGCGCGCACGAGCCGGTCCTGCGGGCGCTCGACCTTCGCGACGGACTGCTCGAACCACGCGCGCTGCTCGGCCGCGAGCGCGACGAGCTCGCGCGCGGACTCGTCGTCCAGCGCCGAGCGGCGGGCACCGACGCCCTCGACGACGAGCGCGTACGCCAGGCCGCGCTGCGCCTTCTCGTCGAGCAGGCCCGTGCCGGCGGCCGCGAGCGCGGCGCGCATCGCCCGCACCGGGTGCATCGGGACGGGCGTGACGCCCCCGTCGCCGAGCGCGTCGAGGACCTCGCGCGCGAGCTCGACCTCGCCGAGCGTCGCGAGCGCGTAGACCGCCTGCTTCTCGGGCTGCATGCGCCCGAACGTGTACGCCCGGCGCAGCGACAGCAGCTCGGTGAGCAGGCGCGGGACGTCCGAGCCCTCGCCCGTGGCCTGCGCGCCGCGCGCGTACCGGCGCAGGTGCACCCAGCCGTCGGCGTTGAGGACCATCTGCCAGTAGGTCGCGGCGAGCTTGTCGTCGTCCAGCGAGCCGAGCAGGCGCGCGCACAGCAGCTCCTGCGACAGGTAGGACGCGACCGCCGCGTCCGCGCTGGCCTGCGCGGTCATCGACGTGCCGCCGGGGCGCTCGCGGTACAGGTAGACCAGGTCGGGCACGACGTCGATGGTGCGGGCCGCGACCAGCGCGGTGACCATCGGGACGATGTCGTTGGACCGCGGGACCGACGGGTACGCGATCGCCTGCTCGCGCCAGAACCCGGTGCGGAACAGCCGGTTCCAGCACGCGCGGTTGCGCACGAGCTGCGGGCGGTCGACGAGGCTCAGGCCCTGCGCCGGCTCGGCGAAGCCCGTCCAGCGCTCGGTGGGGCTCCACGTGGTCAGCGCGGAGAACTTCAGGAAGTCGCCGACGACCATGTCGGAGCCGGACTCGCGCGCGGACGCGAGCATCGCGGCGTACGCGCCGCGCGGGACGAGGTCGTCACCGTCGGCGAACGCCAGGTACTCCCCGCGCGCCTGCTCGACGCCGAAGTTGCGGGCCTGGCCGCCGCCGACGCCCGGTGCGCGGAACGCCCGCACCCGAGGGTCCGCCGCGGCGCGGGCCTGCACCCGCTCCCAGGTGCCGTCGCTCGAGTCGTCGTCGACGACGATCACCTCGAGGTCGACGTCCTGGTCGTCCAGCATGCTGGTCAGGCAGTCGTCGACCCACTCGACCACGTCGTGCGTCGGCACCACGACCGAGATCGCGGGCGTGCGCTCGCCGTCCGTCAACGTCTCCTCCTCCACCCGGGCGTGGCCGCCACGGCCCGCGCCAGCATAGGCGCCCGGGGGTCGTCCGCCCGCAGCCGCGCGAGGTCACGCGCCGCCCGGGCCACGACCCGCCGCTCCCACCACGGCCGCAGCGCGCGCTCGACGCGGCGCCGCAGCGCGCCCGGCGCCCGCCGGGCCACGGCGCGCAGCCCGGCCTCGACGACCACGGGCGTGGGGACCGCACCGAGCCGGCCGGGCTCGGCGACGACGTCGTGCTCACCCAGCACCGCGGTGCGGGCGTCGGGGAGCACGAGCGGCAGCACCGGCACGGGTCCCGGCGCGCCGCGCACGACACGGTGCACGCCGGCGAGCGCGGCCCGCAGCGCGGGGCCGTGCGCGGCGAGGTCGCGGGCGTCGAACGCGGCCGGGTGCTGCGGCGCGACGAGCGTCCCGAGGTCGAGGACGCGGGCGAACGTGTCCGCGGCCCGCGCGGCGCGCGCGTCGTCCTCGAGCGGCGTCGGCACGACCTCGGGCACCGGGTCGAGCGTCGCGACGAGCAGCAGGACGCCGTCGTCGTCGCGCAGCGCGCCGGAGCGCACGAGGTCGCACGCGCGGTCGACCTGCGCGGCGTCGGTGGCGAGGACGAGCGTGCTCATGCGGCCACCACCGACCGGCCGGCCCCACGCAGCGCGCGCAGGAGCCGCTGCCCGCCGGGCGGTGCGCCACGGACGGCGACGGCGAACGCGTCGTCGTCGCCGCGCGCGAGCAGCGCGGCGGCCCCGGCGAGCAGGCGACGCTGCAGCGGCCGCGACAGGCGGTGCCGCTTGGCGACGTGGAAGTCGACGATGCGGCACGCGCCGTACAGCGCCCGGCGCTCGACGGCGGGGTCGCCGTCGGCGAGCGCGAGGTCGAGCACGCGGTCGTACGCGACGAGGAAGTCCAGCAGCCGGTCGGCGCCCGCCTGGGTGAGCGAGCCGGACCCGGCGAACCGCCGGTAGAAGTAGTCGGGCGCGTCGACGACCGCGCACGTCACGTCGGCCAGGTGCAGCCGCCAGAACCACGGCCGGTCGGCGGCGGTGCGCAGGTCCTCGTGGAACCGCAGCAGCGGCTCGCCGACCTGCGTGCGGTCGAACGCCGCGGCCCACAGGTACGGGTAGTCGACCAGCGAGCGCCCGCCCGCGTCGCCGATCTGCTCGCGCGCGGGCACGGCGACGTCGCGCGGGCCGTCCCAGGGCGCGGTCTCGGGGGTGCGGCGCAGCCCGTCGACGCGCACGTGGCCCGTGCGGACCATCGCGGCGCCGGTCCGCCGCAGCGCGTCCGCGAGCGCCGGCAGCCGGCCGGGCGCGCACCAGTCGTCGGCGTCGAGGAACGTGACCCAGCGCGCGTCGGAGGCGTCCAGCGCCCGGTTGCGGCTCGCGGCGACGCCCCGGTTCGTGGTGTTCGTCACGATCTCGAGCGGCAGCTCGCGCGCCGCGTCGGCGAGCAGCTCGCCCGTGGCGTCGGTGGACGCGTCGTCCACGACGACGAACCGGATGCCGGGCGCGAGGTTGCGGCGCGCGCTCGCGACGAACGTCGGCAGGTGGCGCGCGCCGTCGTGCACGGCGACGACGACGTCCAGACGGCCCGCCATCGCAACGCCTCCCGAGTCCCTCGCGCCGACCCCCGACCCGCCCGGCCGTCCCGGCCGGGCCGCGGTCCGCCCGGTCAGGTGACGCGGGCACGTCGACGCCACGCGTCGGCGACAGCATAGGATGACCAGGCCGACGCGAGTGTCGGCACGGGCGGTGCCGGACGAGGTCCGGCACGTACCGGTCGGGCACCGGCCGGTGGCAGCCGGGCTCCCCCGGCGACGACCGCGACGCAGCCGGCGCACCGGCGCGCGTGCCCGCCCGCGGAGACGACATCGGAGGACGGCCCTGGAGCGCAGCGTCGCGACGAGCCCGCGCTCGGTCGCCGTGATCCCCGCCCGCGGTGGCTCCAAGGGGGTCCCGCTGAAGAACCTGCAGGCCGTGGGCGGACGCTCGCTCGTGGCCCGCGCGGTCGAGGCGTGCCTGCCCGCCGTCGACCTCGTCGTCGTCAGCACCGACCACGAGCAGATCGCGGCCGAGGCCCGTGCGGCCGGCGCTCACGTGGTCGAGCGCCCGGCGGAGATCTCGGGCGACACCGCGACGTCCGAGTCGGCCGTGCTGCACGCGCTCGACACTCTGCTCGCCGCGGGCGGCACCGACCCCGAGGTCACCGTGCTCGTGCAGGCGACCTCGCCGTTCATCGACCCCGTCGCGCTCGGCAACGCCGTGCGCCGCGTCCTCGACGACGAGGACGACTCGGTGCTCGCCGCCGCGCCCACGCACGTGTTCACGTGGCGCGTCGAGGACGGCCGCGCGGTCGCGGTGGGTCACGACGCCGCGTTCCGCCCCCGCCGCCAGGACCGCGAGCCGCTGTACGCCGAGACGGGCGCGTTCTACGCGATGCGCACCACCGGGCTGCGCGCGCACGAGCACCGGTTCTTCGGACGCACCGGGATCGAGGTCGTCGACGAGGCGACCGCGGTCGAGGTCGACACCCCGGCCGACCTCGCGGTCGCCCGCACGCTCGCCGACGAGCGCGCCGCGGCCGCCGGTACGACGACGACCGGCACGGCGACGACCGGCACGACCGGCACGGCGGCGACCGGCGCGGACGACGCGATCGACGTCGACGCGCTCGTGACGGACTTCGACGGCGTGCACACGGACGACGCCGCGTACGTCGACGCCGACGGGCACGAGTCCGTGCGCGTGCTGCGCGGCGACGGCCTGGGCGTGGCCCGGCTGCGCCGCGCGGGCGTGCCCGTGCTCGTGCTGTCGACCGAGACGGACGGCGTGGTGTCCGCACGGGCCCGCAAGCTGCGGGTCGAGTGCCTCCAGGCCGTCGAGGACAAGGCGTCCGCGCTGAGCGCGTGGATGACCGAGCGCGGGCTGGACCCCGCGCGGGTCGCGTACGTCGGCAACGACGTGAACGACCTGCCCGCGCTCGCGCTCGTCGGCTGGCCCGTCGCGGTCGCCGACGCCCGACCCGAGGTGCTCGCCGCCGCCCGTGTGGTGCTGCGCGCCCGGGGCGGGCACGGCGCGGTGCGCGAGGTGGCCGACCGGGTGCTCGCAGCCCGGGCGGACGACCGACCCGCCACGGGGGCCGTGGCACGATGACAGCGACGACGACGACGCGCGCACCGGCGCGCGTCCGAGAGGACAGGCGATGACCACCTCCCCCACGAGCACCCCGGCCGCCGTGCCGTTCGGCGCGCACCGCATCGGTGCCGACGAGCCGGTCTACGTGATCGGTGAGATCGGGCTGAACCACAACGGTGACGTCGAGATCGCCAAGCAGCTCATCGACGTCGCCGCCGAGGCCGGCGCGCAGGCGGTGAAGTTCCAGAAGCGCACCCCGGACATCTCGACGCCGATGGCGCAGCGGGACCAGATCCGTCAGACGCCTTGGGGCGAGATGACGTACCTGGAGTACCGCTACCGGGTCGAGTTCAACCGCGAGCAGTACCTCGAGGTCGGTGCGCACGCCAAGGAGCGCGGCCTCGACTGGTTCGCCTCCCCGTGGGACGTGCCGTCGGTGGAGTTCCTCGAGGAGCTCGACGTCGTCGGCCACAAGGTGGCGTCGGCGTCCGTGACGGACCTCGAGCTGCTGCGCGCGCTCGCCGCGACCGGCAAGCCGGTCATCCTCTCCACGGGCATGTCGACGCTCGAGCAGATCGACGTCGCCGTCGAGACGCTCGGCACCGAGCGCCTCGTGCTGCTGCACGCGACCTCGACGTACCCGCTGCCTCCCGAGGAGGCGAACCTGCGCACGATCACGACGCTGCAGGAGCGCTACGGCGTGCCGGTCGGGTACTCGGGCCACGAGCGCGGTCTGCAGATCTCGGTCGCCGCGGTCGCGCTCGGCGCGGTCGCCGTCGAGCGGCACATCACGCTGGACCGCACGATGTGGGGCTCGGACCAGGCGTCCTCGCTCGAGCCGACCGGCCTGAAGAACCTCGTGCGCGACATCCGCATCGTCGAGCAGGCCATGGGCGACGGCGTCAAGCGCGTCTTCCCCGGCGAGCTCGCCCCGCTGTCCCGCCTGCGTCGAGTCGGCGCCTGACCGCAGCGAGCCCCGCCGCCGTGACCACCACGAGCACCCCGCGCACGGACGTCGCCCGTGCGTGGGTCGAGTCACCCCTGCAGATGGTGTCCGCGCTCGAGGCGAGCGCGGCGGGGCTCCTCGGCCCGACGGTCGACGTCGCGTACCGCACACGGATCACGCCGCTCGCGGAGCTGGCGGCGCGGCTCGGGACGGTGGCGCTCCCGTCGGGCACGACGGTATCCCCCGCGAGCACGGCCAGCCTGTGGCGTCACGGCCCGCTGCGCGCGGTGGGCGACGCGTTCTCGGGCGCGGTGCAGGCCCGCGGCCTCGTCGGGCCGCGCCAGCCGCTCGTCGTGCTCGACGACGGGCTCGCGACGCTGCACCTGCTGCGCCAGCTCACGGCGCCCGACGCCCGGCACCTCGTGCGCGCGCGGGCGCAGCACCCGGGCCTGGCGCGGCGCACGCTGGCGTCGGCCGCGCGCGAGCGGCTGCTGGGGCTGGCGCGCGACGGCCGGCTGGCCGTGTTCACGGCCCTGCCGGTGCCCGACGACCTCGCCGAGGCGTTCCGTGCGGTCGGCGGGCGGCTGGTCGGGCACTCGTTCGCGTGGAGCGCGTCGCTGCGCGAGCCCGAGCTGCACGGCGCGGGCGTCGTGGTGGTCGGCTCCGCGATGGCGTCCGACGGCCTGATCGACCCGGCCGCGTACGCGGCGTGGGTGCACCAGATCGCGGACGCCGTGGACGAGGAGGTCGTCTACATCCCGCACCGCCGGGAGACGCCGCAGATCACCGCGAGCGTCGCCGACCGGGACTCGATCCGCGTCGAGCGCGGGCCGTGGCCGGTCGAGGTGAGCCTGCGCTGCCTGGCCCCCGGCTCGGTGGTGCACTGCCTCCCCTCGACGCCGCTGCTCACGCTGCGCAGCGTGCTCGCCGACGCCGGCGTCGAGCTCGTCGGCTCCACCGTCCCCGAGGCGTGGTGGACGCCGCACGCGAGCTCGCGGTTCCGCGCCTCGGTGCGGGCGATCGCGGGACCGCGGTGACGCGCACCGTCCTCGCGGTCGCCGACTCCGACTCGTACGTCAAGTGGGCGGCCGCGACGCTGGACCGGCTGCCCGGCGCGACGTCGTCGCTCGTCGTCCTCGACAGCCCCGTGCGCCCCACCCCGGCCCAGGTGCAGGCCGCCGTCGCGGGGACCGCGCTCGCCGCCACGCCGCCGCGCCTGCTGCGGCTCGGGGCGCTCGCGCGCCTGCTGCGCACACGGACGCCGGACGTGCTCCTGGTCGCGACCACCGGCCCCGCCGCGGAGCTCGTGCTGCGCGCGCTCGCCCGGTCGCGCCGCCGCCCGGTCGTCGTCACCGGCCTGCCGGGGATGTCGCTGCCCGCGACCGCGCTCGCGCTGCGCTACCGCGCCACGGCCGACCTGTTCGTCGTGCACTCGCACCGCGAGGCGCACGACTTCGCGGCCCTGGCGCGCGACCTGGGCACCGGTCAGCGCGTCGTCGTCAACCGCCTGCCGTTCCTCGCGGACCGCGTGCGCGGCGTCCCGGAGCCCGACACCACGCCGCTGCACCGCGTCGTGTTCGCGCCGCAGGCGAAGTTCCCCGAGACGCTCGACGACCGCGTCCGGCTGCTGCGCGGCCTGGCCGCGCTCGCCGACGCGCGGCCCGACCTGGACGTCGTGGTCAAGCTGCGCGGCCTCGTCGGTGAGCCGCAGACGCACCACGAGGCGTACCCGTTCGACGCGCTCGTCGCGCGGCACGCCGACGAGCCCGGCGTCGCGCGCCTGCGCGTCGCGACCGGCCCGCTCGAGGCGTTCCTCACGCCCGGCACCGGCCTGGTGACCGTGAGCTCGACCGCGCTGCTCGAGGCCCTCGCGCTGGGGCTACGCGCGCTCGTCGTCGGCGACTTCGGCGTCGGCGAGCACAACCTCACCGCCGCGTACGCGGACAGCGGGCTCGTCGCCTCGCTCGACGACCTCGCGGCCGCGCGGCTGCACCACGCGGACCCCGCCTGGCTGCGCGAGAACTACCTGCAGGACACGCCTGACGAGCTGCCGGGCGCGCTCGACGAGGCGCTGGCCGCCGGCCTGCCCGCGCTGACCGCTCCCCCGCGCGTCGGCTCGCTGCCCGCGCACCTGCGCCGCCGGCTGCGGCTGCTCGCCCCCGCGGCGTCGCGGCGCGTGCAGTCGCTCATGCCGAGCGTGCGCGCGACGCGCCGCCTCTGAGCCACCTCCCGCCTCGGAGCCGCCCGACGACGACCCGGGCGCCCGGCCGCGTCAGGCCGTGAAGCCCGTCGCGGGCCGCCCCGCCGCCTGCGCCCGCAGCCGCTCGCCCTTGGCGTCCGCCTGCTCGCGCAGCCCGTCCTGGAACGTCCGCATCGCCGCCGCGAGCCGCGCCGCCTCCTCGTCGGTGCCCGACGCGAGGATCCGCACCGCGAGCAGACCGGCGTTGCGCGCCCCGCCCACGGACACCGTCGCGACGGGCACGCCCGCGGGCATCTGCACGATCGACAGCAGCGAGTCCATGCCGTCGAGGTACCGCAGCGGCACGGGCACGCCGATGACCGGCAGCGTCGTGACGGAGGCGAGCATGCCCGGCAGGTGCGCGGCGCCGCCGGCCCCCGCGACGATCACCCGCAGCCCGCGCCCGGCGGCCTCGCGGCCGTACGCGACCATCTTGTCCGGCTGGCGGTGCGCCGAGACGACGTCGACCTCGACCGGCACGTCGAACTCGGCGAGGGCCTCGGCGGCGGCCTGCATGACCGGCCAGTCCGAGTCGGACCCCATGACGATGCCCACGCGGGCGCCTGCGCTCATGCTCGATCTCCGTCCGTCGGGGTGGAAACGTCCCGGCCGTCGTGGCCCGGCTGCTCGCCGCGCAGCAGCGCGGCCGCCGCGAGCGCGCGCGCCCGGACGTCGTCCAGGTCGTCGCCGCTGACGTTGACGTGCCCGAGCTTGCGGCCCGGGCGCACGTCCTTGCCGTACAGGTGGACCTTCGCGCCCGGGTCGAGGGCCGCGACCGCGGGCAGGGCGTCCGTGAGCCGCTCGAGCGACGAGCCGAGCACGTTCGCCATGACCGTCCAGCGCGAGCGCGGGGTCACCTCCCCGAGCGGCAGGTCGAGGACCGCGCGCAGGTGCTGCTCGAACTGGCTGGTCACCGCGCCGTCGATGGTCCAGTGCCCCGAGTTGTGGGGGCGCATCGCGAGCTCGTTGACGAGCACGCGCGGCGCGCCGCCGTCCGGGTCTGGCACCTCGAACAGCTCGACCGCGAGCACGCCGACGACCCCGAGGCCCTCGGCGACGCGCGTCGCGACCGCGAGCGCCTCGTCGCGCGTGGCGTCCGCGAGGTCGGGCGCGGGCGCGACGACCTCGGCGCACACGCCGTCGCGCTGCACCGACTCGACGACCGGCCAGGTCCGCACCTCGCCCGAGGGCCGGCGGGCGACGAGCGCCGCGAGCTCGCGGGTGTACGGGACCTTCTCCTCGACGAGGACCGGCACGCCGCCGGGCTGCGCGGCCGCGGCGAGCCAGTCGTCGGCCTCGTCGGCGGACGACACGACGCGCACGCCCTTGCCGTCGTAACCGCCGCGCGCGGTCTTCACGACCGCGGTGCCGTCCGGCGTCGCCGCGAGGAACGCCGCGAGGTCCTCGCGCGACGCGACGGGGGCCCACCGCGGGCACGGCACGCCGAGCTCGGTCAGGCGGCGCCGCATGACGATCTTGTCCTGCGCGTGCACGAGCGCCGCGGCCCCGGGCCGCACGGGCACGCCCGCCGCCGCGATGCGGTCGAGCAGTGCGTTCGGCACGTGCTCGTGCTCGAACGTCAGGACGTCCGCGCCCTCGACGAGCGCGGTCAGCGCGGCCTCGTCGGACGCCGCACCCACCGGCGCGTCGACCACGACCTGCGCGGCGGCGCCCTGCGCGCTCTCGACGAGCACCCGCAGGTGCACGCCCAGCGCGGTCGCCGCGGGCGCCATCATGCGGGCGAGCTGCCCGCCCCCGACCACGGCCACGACAGGTGCGTTCACGGGCGACCACCCTAACCGAGTAGGACCTGGGGCCCGCGAGGCGTCCACCGGTGGGCGGGCTATCCTCGCGGACGTGACGAAAGCCGTGCTGACGCGACTTCTCGGGCCGGACCCCCGCGCCCGGCTCGCCGAGCTCGCCCGCTTCCTCTCCGTCGGCGGCGTGGCGTTCGTCGTCGACGTCGGCCTGTACAACCTGCTGCGGTTCGGGCCCGGCGAGCTGCTCGAGGCCAAGCCCATCACGGCGAAGGTCGTCGCGACACTGGTCGCGACGCTCGTCTCCTGGGTCGGCAACCGCCTGTGGACGTTCGCGGAGCACCGCACGCACCACCGGGGCCGCGAGCTGCTGCTGTTCCTCGTGGTCAACGGGCTCGGCCTCGCGGTGGGCGCCGCGCCGCTGGCGTTCTCGCAGTACGTGCTGCACCTCGACGGCCCGCTGCCGGACAACGTCGCGAACCTCGTCGGCATCGCGCTGGGCACGGTCCTGCGCTACGTCGGCTACAAGCAGTGGGTCTTCACGGGCGGTGAGCCCGTCGAGGACGACGAGCACGCGACGCAGGAGGCCGCCGTCGCGCTGGCCGTGCAGCCCGTGGTCCCGCTCGGGGCGGTCGTCGCCGCCGAGGAGCACCTCGAGCACCCGCACGGCTGACGCGGCACCCGGCGCAGCGGCGCCGGGCGGTCGTCAGGGGACGTCGGCCTGGACGACGCGGCCCGTGCCGCGCGCGGTGAGCAGGCCGTCGGACGCCGGCACGAACGCCGACTGCCCCGCGGTCAGCTCGAGCGTCCCGTCGTGCTCGCCGTGCAGCTCCACGGTCCCGTCGAGGCACAGCAGGATGCGCGGCCCGCGCCCGGGCAGGCGCACCGGCTCGACCGCGTCGGCGAGGGTCGTGACCGACAGCTCGAAGTCGTCCACGGGCGCGTAGTACACGGCGGTGTCCGTGAACACGCGCTCCGGGGCGATGCGGATGGGCGGCGCGGCGACGACGTCGACGTTGTCGAGCAGCTCGGGCAGGTCCACGTGCTTCGACGTGAGGCCCGCGCGCAGCACGTTGTCGGAGTTCGCCATGAGCTCGACGGCGAAGCCCTCGAGGTAGGCGTGCACCGCGCCGGCGGGCACGAACAGCGCCTCGCCCGGCTGCAGCGTCACCGGGTTGAGCAGCACGGACGTCACGGCACCCGGGTCGCCCGGGTACTGCTCGTCGAGCCGGACGACCGTGCGGTCGGTGCGCGGCGACGGCGAGCCCGCCTCGAGCCGCGCGCGGCACGCGCGCACCAGCTCGGCGACGTCGTCGGGGTGCGGGCGCGTCTGCGGCGCGAGCAGCCACTCGAACGCGGTGCGCACGCCCTCGGGCGTCGGGTCGCCGGTGAGGATCTTGTGCAGCCGCTCCGCGAGCGACGACGGCAGACCGGCGAGCAGCTCCGCGGCGCGGCGCGGCGCACGGAAGCCGACCATCGCCTCGAACCGCGTGAGGGCGAACACGAGCTCGGGCTTGTGGTTGCGGTCGCGGTAGCTGCGGTGCGGCGCGTCGAGCGGGACGCCCGCGGCGTCCTCGCGCTCGTACCCCTCGCGGGCACGCGCCCGCGACGGGTGCACCTGCAGCGACAGCGGCGCCGCGGCGGCGATGAGCTTGAGCAGGTACGGCAGCTCCTGGCCGAACCGCGCGACGACGTCCTCACCGAGCGCGCTGCGCGGGTCGCGCGCGACGAACGCGTCGAGACCCGTCGTCGACGCGTCACCCGCGGGCTCGGTCAGCCGCGCGGGCGCGGACGGGTGGGCGCCGAACCACGCCTCGGCCACGGGGCGGCCGTCGGGCTCGAGCCCCAGCAGGTCGGGGATCGCGGACGTCGAACCCCAGGCGTAGCTCTGGGTCGCGGGGGCGAGGCGGTACAACGCGCGTCCTTCCGGGGTGAGGCGCAGGGGCTCGGACCAGCCTAGCGGCGGGTGTCGGCGGGCGATTCCGCCGGAGGTGTCCGCAACGCTCCCCCGCGACGCACGTGCCCGCGGCGACGGGAGCAGATGCCCACCTTTGACCCGGATCGGGCTGTGCGCAACACCACAGCGCCGGATCCGCCCGGTTCGTCCTGCTCAGCGGCGGCGGCGGTCCGGGCGGGACGACACCACCGCACCCAGCGGGAGCACCACGTCCGGGCGCAACGACGCGGGCACGCCGGACAGGAACAGCGCGAACACCGCCGGCCGCCGCTGCGCGAGCTCGAGGCGCCCGCCGTCGGCGGACGCGAGGTCACGCGCGAGCGCGAGCCCCAGCCCGGTGCCCTTGCCGGACGTCACGTCCCGCTCGAAGATCCGGCCGGCGAGCTCGTCGGGCACGCCCTCGCCCTCGTCGGCGACCTCGACGACGACCGTCCCGGACGGACCGCCGGAGCGCGACCGGACGGTCGTCGTGCCCCCGCCGTGCCGCAGCGAGTTCTCGATGAGCGTCGCCAGGACCTGCGCGAGCGCGCCGGGCGTCGCGAGCACCTGCGTCGCGGGGTCGACGTCGACGACGAGCCGGCGGCCGACAGCCTCGAACGTCGCCGACCACTCCTCCTCCTGCTGGTGCACGACGTCGACGAGGCGCACGGCCTCCGTCGTGCCGCCCTGCGCGCGGCGCGACGCCATGAGCAGGTCGTCGACGACGCGCACGAGGCGCTCCACCTGCTCGAGGCTGATGCGGGCCTCCTCGCGCACCTCCTCGTCGTCGGAGGCGAGCATGATCTCCTCGAGCCGCATCGACAGCGCGGTGAGCGGCGTGCGGAGCTGGTGCGAGGCGTCGGACGCGAACTTGCGCTCGGCCGCGAGCCGGCCGGCCATCCGGTCGGCGCTGCGCGCGAGCTCGGACGCGACGAGGTCGATCTCCTCGACGCCCGACGGCTCGAGCTGCGGCCGCACCTGCCCGGACCCGAGCTGCTCGGCGGACGCGGCGAGGTACACCAGCGGCGCGGCCAGGCGGTTGGCCTGCCAGATCGCCATCGCGATGCCCGCGGCGAAGGCCACGACCGCCGCGACGACGACGAGCGCGATCACGCGTGTGCCGAGCCAGAACACCTCCCACCAGGAGACGTACATGACGACGACCGCGCCCTGGTCGGACACGGCCCGCACGGACTCGGCGCGCCCCTCGACGCGCGCCCCCGCGCGGTACACGGTGCCGTCGGGCGCGTGCACCACGACCGACGCGGGCAGGTCGCCCTCGTTGCCGGTCGCGTACGGCTCGAACATCTGGTCGCTGAGCTCGATGCCCAGCCCGATGCGGAAGTCGACGGCCCGCGCCGCGTTCTGCGCCCGGGTCTCGATGCGCTGCACCTCGTTCTCACGGACGAGCTGCGCACCCAGGAACGCCAGGGGGAAGCCGAGCAGGACCACCGCGACGGTGACCGCCGCGATGGTCGCCTGCAGGACGCGGCGTCGCACGCGCCGCGGGCCTCAGCCGCCGGCGGGGACGGGACCGGTCTCGAACCGGAAGCCCATGCCCCGCACCGTGGAGATGTAGCGCGGTGCGTTCGCGTCGTCGCCGAGCTTGCGGCGCAGCCACGACACGTGCATGTCGAGCGTCTTCGTCGAGCCCGTCGGGTCGGAGTCCCAGACCTCGCGCATGAGCGTGTCGCGCGCGACGACCGTGCCGGCCGACGCGACGAGCACGCGCAGCAGGTCGAACTCCTTGGCCGTCAGGTGCAGCTCGCGCTCGCCCTGGAACGCGCGGTGCGCCGCGACGTCGACGCGCACGTTCTGCGCGTGCAGCTCGTCCTCGTCGCCGGCCTCCACGGCCGTGCGGCGCAGCAGCGCCCGGACGCGCGCGAGCAGCTCGGCGAGCCGGAACGGCTTGGTCACGTAGTCGTCGGCGCCCGCGTCGAGCCCGACCACGAGGTCCACCTCGTCGGCGCGGGCCGTCAGGACGAGCACCGGGGTGGTGAGGCCCTGGTTGCGGATGGCCCGCGCGACGTCGAGGCCGTCCATGTCCGGGAGCCCCAGGTCGAGCACGACGAGGTCCGCCGTGGCGGCTCCGTCGATCGCTCCTTGACCGGTCCCTTGCACGCTGACGTCGTAGCCTTCACGTCCGAGGGCCCGGGCCAAAGGCTCGGCAATAGCGGGGTCGTCCTCCGCCAGAAGCACCTGGGTCATTCCCCCATGCTAGGTCACGACCTGGTACGTGCCGCCAGGACTCGCGGCCCACGGCGTGCACCGGACGGGTGTGAGATGTGCCCGGGTACGCACGCGCACACCTGACCGACCCGCGACCGTCGTCGTACCGCCCGGGCGCGCCGCTCCGCCCGCGGGGGTACGACGAGCGCGCGCGCCGCGGCCTAGGCTCCCGGCGTGAGCACGTGGGACCGGCTGCTGCGCTGGGAGGACTCGCACCGGTTCGTCGTCGACGCGATCGGGACGACGTTCTTCCTGCTCGTCGTGCTGCCGCTGTCGGTCGGGGCCGGGATCGGCACGGGCTGGCCCGAGGCCACGCTCGTGTGGTCGGTCTTCCTCGTCGTCCCGCTGGCCTGGCGGCGCACGCGCCCGGTCGCCTCGGCCGGCGCCGTGTACCTCGTCGGCCTCGGGCAGCTCGTCGTCGACCCCGGCATCCTGCCCGCGGACGTCGCCGTGCTCGTCGCCCTGTACTCGGTGACCGTGCACGGACCCGTGTGGGCGCACCGGGCCGCGATCGGGTGCGCGCTCGCCGCGAGCGTCCTGCTGCCGCTGCGCCTCGTGACCTCCGTGCTCGGCCCCGCCGCCGTCGTCGTCGCGCTGCTCATCGGCACCACGTCCCTGACGGTCTGGGCGTTCGGGCTCGTGCGGCGCTCGCGGCGCGAGACGCTCGAGGCGCTCGTCGACCGCGCCGTGCGGCTCGAGAAGGAGCGGGACCAGCAGGCGCTGCTCGCCACGCAGGCCGAGCGCGCCCGCATCGCCCGCGAGATGCACGACATCGTGGCGCACTCCCTGTCCGTCGTGATCGCCCAGGCCGACGGCGGCCGCTACGCCGCTGAGTCCGACCCGGCCGCCGCGGGCCGCGCCCTGGAGACCATCGCCGAGACCGGACGCGCCGCCCTCACCGACATGCGGCGGCTGCTCGGCGTGCTGCGCAGCGAGCCCGACGGCCGCCTGCGCGCCACGTCCGACGGACCGGGCGTCATCCCGGAGCCGCCCGCGGGCGAGACCACGCCGCAGCCCGGCGAGTCCGACATCCCGCGGCTCGTCGACCAGGTCCGCGCCAGCGGCGCCCACGTGTCGCTCGTGCGCATGGGCGAGCCCCGGACCCTCCCGCCGGGCGTCGGCCTCGCCGTCTACCGGATCACGCAGGAGGCGCTCACCAACGTGCTCAAGCACGCCGGGCCGGCGCCACGCGTCACGGTCGTCGTGCAGTGGCACCACGACGCGATCGACCTCGACGTCACCGACGACGGGCGCGGCGCGTCCGCCGGCACCGACGGCCTCGGGCAGGGCCTGCGCGGGATGCACGAGCGCGCGACCATGTTCGGCGGCTCGGTGACGGCCGGCCCGCGCCCGGGCGGCGGCTTCCGCGTGCACGCCCGCATCCCCGTCCCCGACCACCGCCCCCGCGCCGCGGCGTCCGCCTGAGCGCCGCGCCACCCCACCCGACCGAGCCCCGAGGAGCACCACCGATGACCGAGCAGCCGAGCCCCACCGCGACCGACGTCGTGCGGGTCGCGCTCGTCGACGACCAGCAGCTCGTGCGCGCCGGCTTCCGCATGGTCATCGACTCGCAGCCCGACCTCGAGGTCGTGCTCGAGGCCGGCGACGGCGCGCAGGCCGTGCGCGCGCTCGACCCCGCGGCCCGCACCGCGCTCGGCCGCGTCGACGTGGTGCTCATGGACGTGCGCATGCCGAACATGGACGGCCTCGAGGCGACCGCGCAGATCATCGCCCGCGGCACCGCGACCGAGCCGGCGCCCAAGGTCATCGTCCTGACGACGTTCGACCTCGACGAGTACGTGCTGTCCGCGATCCGCGCCGGCGCCAGCGGGTTCCTGCTCAAGGACGCGCCGCCCGAGGAGATGCTCGCCGCGATCCGCACCGTGCACCGCGGCGACGCGGTCATCGCGCCGTCCTCGACCCGCCGGCTCATCGAGCACCTCGTCACCGCCCTGCCCGAGAACGTGCCGGACGGTCCCCCGAACCCCGCGCGCACCGCCGTGGACGAGCTCACGGAGCGTGAGCGCGAGGTGCTCGTCCTCATGGCCCGCGGCCGCTCCAACACCGAGATCGGCCAGGACCTGTTCGTCGCCGAGGCCACGGTCAAGACGCACGTCGGCCGCATCCTCGCCAAGCTCGGCGCGCGCGACCGCGTGCAGGCCGTCGTCACGGCGTACGAGGCGGGTCTGGTCACCCCGGGGTCCTGACGCCCCCGGCCCGCCCCCGGCACGACGCGCGGGTCATGCCACGGGATGACCGGGCCCGCGCACGACGAGACCGCGGACCGACGAGGCACGCGGCCCCCGGTGCCTAGCGTGGTCACGCACCCCCGGGACGCCCCCGGCGGGTCCGTGGAACGAACCGAGGAGCACCGTGACCGCCTCCACCCCCGCCACCGCGTCGTCGGCACGCGGACTGACCAAGACCTACGGCTCGGGCGCCGCCGCCGTCCACGCGCTCGCGGGCGTCGACGTGGACTTCGCCGCCGGTGCGTTCACCGCGATCATGGGCCCGTCGGGCTCCGGCAAGTCGACGCTCATGCACCTGCTCGCGGGCCTGGACCAGGCCACGTCGGGCTCGGTCCGGCTGGGCGACACCGAGATCACGACGCTCGACGACGACTCCCTGACGCGGCTGCGCCGCGACCGGATCGGCTTCGTCTTCCAGTCGTTCAACCTGCTGCCGATGTTCACCGCCGAGCAGAACATCACGCTCCCGCTCGAGCTCGCGGGCAGCAAGGTCGACCCCGAGTGGTTCGACCTGCTGTGCACGACGCTCGGCCTCGGCGAGCGCCTGACGCACCGCCCGAGCGAGCTGTCCGGCGGCCAGCAGCAGCGCGTCGCGATCGCCCGCGCGCTCATCACCCGCCCCGACGTCGTGTTCGCCGACGAGCCGACCGGCAACCTCGACTCGCGCGCCGGCGCGGAGGTCCTCTCGTTCCTGCGCCGCTCCGTCCGCGAGCTCGGCCGCACCGTCATCATGGTCACGCACGACCCGACGGCCGCCGCGTACGCCGACCGCGTGGTCCTGCTGGCCGACGGCCGCATCGCGGGCGACATCGCCGACCCGACGCCCGAGTCCGTGCTCGCGGGCCTGGAGGCCCTGCGCGCGCTCGAGGCGCCCGTCACGGACGGGGTGCGTGCCTGATGCTGCGACTCACGCTCGCCCAGATGCGCCGCAGCCTGGGCCGGCTCACCGCGGCCGCGATCGCGACCGCCATCGGCACGGGCTTCGTCGCGGCGACCCTGCTCACCGGCGGCGTCATCACCCGCGCGAGCAACGACGCGGTCACCGCCGAGCTCGCCGAGGCGGACCTCGTCGTCGACGGCGACGTGGGCGCGATCCACGAGCAGGTCCGCGCGACGTCCGGCGTCGTCGCGGCCGACCCGCTGGTGGCGGGCAGCGCGGAGATCCAGCGGGGCGCGCAGCGCAGCTGGCAGATCCTGGTGCCCGTCCCGTCCCACCCGACCCTCGGCGCGCTGCGCGTCGAGGAGGGCGTCGCCCCCACCCGGGACGACGAGGTCGCGCTCCCCGAGTCGACGGCGAAGCGGCTGCGCGTCAAGGTCGGCGACACGGTCGACATGCGCTTCTGGACGTGGGACGACGAGGCCGAGGAGGGCAGCGAGCAGGTCGAGAAGGTCACGGTCAGCGGCCTGACCTCCGACCCCGAGGGCGCCTGGAGCCGGTTCGGCGGCGCGTCCATGGTCACGATCGCGGCCCTGCAGCGCTACGGGGACCTCTCGGACGAGTCCCTGTGGAGCAACGGCATGATCGTCCACGCGCCGCAGGACACCGCGGCCGTCCAGCAGGCCCTGTCGGGTCTGTCCGACGACGTGCGCGTCCTGACGAAGGACGAGGCGAGCGACGAGCGGATCCGCGACCTCGCGGACGGCTCCAACGTGGTCGTCGGGCTCGTCCTCGGCTTCGCGGCCGTCGCGCTCGTCGTCGCGGCGCTCGTCATCTCGAACACGTTCCAGGTGCTCGTCGCGCAGCGTGCCCGCACGCTCGCGCTGCTGCGCTGCGTCGGCGCCGTCCGTGGCCAGCTGCGCCGGTCGGTCCTGCTCGAGGCCGGCATCCTCGGCGTCACGTCGTCGGTCGCCGGCGTCGTGCTCGGCACGGTCATCGCGCAGGTCGCCCTGTCGGTGCTGCGCCGCGTGCAGCAGGAGGTCCCGCTGCCCGAGGTCGTCCACGTGACGCCCGCGGTCGTCGGGGTCCCGCTGCTCGTCGGCACGGCGGTCACGGTGCTCGCCGCACTCGTCCCGGCCCGCGCCGCGACGAAGGTCAGCCCCGTCACGGCGCTGCGTCCGATCGACGCGCCGGACGTCGGCTCGCGGGCGGGCCGCCTGCGCCTGGCGTTCTCGCTCGTGCTCGCCGTCGGCGGCGTCGCCGCCTTCCCCCTCGCGATCGTGGGGGCCCACACCGGCTCGCAGGACGCGCTCGTCTGGCTCGCGCTGGGCATGTTCGGCGGCGCGGTCTCGTTCGTCGGCGTGCTCGTCGGGGCGGTGTTCTGGGTGCCGCGCGTCGTCGACCTCATGGGCCGGGTGATGGGCCGGTCCGGTGCGGCCGCCCGCCTCGCCGCGGTCAACTCGGTGCGCAACCCGCGCCGCACGGCGGCGACCAGCACCGCGCTGCTGATCGGCGTGACGCTCGTCGCGATGATGTCGACCGGCGCCGCGAGCGCCCGCGTCTCGGCGGCGTCCGAGCTCGACGCGCACTTCGTCGTCGACATGACGATCTGGGCGACCGACGGCACCGGCGCGGTCCCGGCCGACGCCGTGGAGACCGTGGCGCAGGTCGAGGGCATCGACGACGTCGCGGTGGTGCGCAGCACCTCCGTGTACCTCGACGACGGGTGGTTCACCGCGTGGGAGGTCACGCCCGAGGCGGCCGGGGTGCTGCGCGACGAGCGCGTCGCCGACGCGCTGCGCGACGGCGTCGTCGTGGTGCCCTCGTCGACCGAGGGCGACACGGTGCGGATCGTGCGCGACGACGTCGAGGACCCCGACGCGGGCCAGGAGCTCGAGGCCGTCGTCGTGCCGAGCCCCCGCTCCGGCGACGTCTACCTCACCCCGGCGACGTTCCGCGAGGCGGTGGGCGAGGGCGAGACCTCGACGCTGTGGGCGCGCGTGTCGGGCGACGTGGCCACCGCGCAGGTCGTGGACGCGGTCCGCAGCGACCTGTCGTCGTACTCGGTGTCCATCGAGAGCGCCGGCTCGGAGCGGGCGCAGTACGAGCAGGTCATCGACACGCTACTGGCGATCGTCGTGGGCCTGCTCGCGGTGGCGGTGGTGATCGCCCTCATCGGCGTGGCCAACACGCTGTCGCTGTCGGTCATCGAGCGACGCCGGGAGTCCGCGATCCTGCGGGCGATCGGCCTGACGCGCGGTCAGCTCCGCCGCTCCCTGGCCACCGAGGGCGCGCTCATCGCGGGCGTGGGCGGCGTGTTCGGCGCGCTGCTCGGCCTGCTCTACGGGTGGGCGGGGTCGGCGATCGTGTTCGCCACGCTCGGCGACGTGCACCTCGCGGTGCCGTGGCGGGACCTCGCGGTGATCGTCACCGTCGCGCTGCTCGCGGGCCTCGCCGCGTCGGTCATCCCCGCGCGGTCGGCGGTGCGGACCCACCCGGTCGCGGCGCTGAGCGTGGAGTGAGCGACCGCCCCGACCCCTGACGGAGCGGTCGGCGACGCCCCGGTGCACCCCTGGTGCCCGGGGCGTCGTCGCGTCCGCCGGGGGCCGTCGGTGCCCGGGACCCTCAGGCCGACGGCCGGCCGGGGGCGGTCGTCGCGGCGACGACGGGCGGCAGCAGCAGGCCGACGCCGACGACGAGCGCGACGACGAGCACGCCCCACGTCCACGGTGCGGGGTCGGCGCCGATCCAGCCGACGGACAGGACGACGAGCATGACCTGCCAGGTCATGACCGGGGACCGGGCCCAGCGGCGGCCGCGCCACAGGCCGCGGGCGGCCGCGGCGAGCACGAGCGCCACCGCGAGGCCGAACACGACGAGGAAGAGCGTCGCCCCGACGCTGACCGAGACCCCGCGCACCAGGTCGACGGTCCAGGCGACCGCGAGGCCGACGGCCGCGGCGGCCTCGAGCAGCGTCAGGAGGCACACGACCGCGAGCAGCGCCGGTCGCGGTCCCACGACCGGGGGCGCGGGTGCCGCGGGCGCGGGCCGCCCCGCCGCTGCGGACGCGGGGGGCTTCGGGGCGCCCTTCCCCGGGCGCGTGGACGCACCCGGGCTCCCGCCCTTGCGCGGGCGGGGCGAGGGGTTCGGTCGGCGCGTCGAGCTCACGCGCCGAGCCTACGGCCCGGCCGCGAGCACCTCGGGCCCGCCCGCCGCGCCCCGGGGCGCGGTGTGGGCCGGGGTCGTGCGGCGGGAGCAATACCACACGAAGTCGACCCGCTGAACTGGACGAACGCCCAGATCAGCGCTCCGCCACGCCCGAAACGTTCCGACACCGGCGTGTCGTGCGGGAACGACTGTGATCAAGACCTCATCCGTCACCGAAGCGAAACCAAGTCGTAACCCCTTGTGCGATGCCCGGACGGGGTGTGAACCTTGATGCAGCAGGTTTCTTCAGCCAGCCCCCCACGACAATCGCCATGACGTCGCGCGCGCCCTCATCCGGGCGCCGTCGTTGTCGTGCGCCCAAGGAGAGTTCCATGGATTGGCGCCACCGCGCAGCGTGTCTCGACGAGGACCCCGAGCTGTTCTTCCCGATCGGCAACACGGGCCCCGCCCTGCTGCAGATCGAGGAGGCCAAGGCGGTCTGCCGTCGGTGCGACGTCGTCGACACCTGCCTCAAGTGGGCCATCGAGACGGGTCAGGACGCCGGCGTGTGGGGCGGGCTGTCCGAGGACGAGCGCCGCGCGCTCAAGCGCCGCACCGCGCGCCAGCGCCGCGCCGGCTGACCGGACGCGCGCACCCTTCCCCCGCGGATCCCCCACGCGGACGGAAAACCCGCAGCACCTCACGAAGGGGTCGGCCGCACGGCCGGCCCCTTCGTAGTACCCGGCGCACCGTCGTCGCGACCGGCGCGCCCGTCGGTCACACCTGGCGCGTGCCGGTCGGCTCGACGGTCAGCCGACGGGCGCGCCGTCCACCGCCGCGCCCTCGCGGCCCGTGCGCAGCTCGGCGCACACCTCGACGGCCGTCCCGCCCTCCGGGCGCGGCCGCCACTCGATGGTCCCCCGCAACTCGTTCGTCACGAGCGTCTGCACGATCTGCGTGCCGAGCCCCGAGCCCGCACCGCGTCCCTCCGGGATGCCCGAGCCGTCGTCGAGCACCGTGACCCGCAGCGCGTCGTCCTCGCGCTCGACCACGATCTCGACCGTGCCGGACTCGCGGCCCTCGAACCCGTGCTCCACGGCGTTCGTCACGAGCTCGGTGAGCACGAGCGCCAGCGCGGTGGCGTCCTCGGCGGGCACCGAGCCGAACGTGCCGGTCACGGTCGTGCGCACGTGCGCGCCCGCCGAGGCCGCGTCCGCCGCGAGCCGCAGGCTGCGCCCGACGAGGTCGTCGAACGGCACGGACTCGTCGATCGTCTGCGACAGCGAGTCGTGCACGAGCGCGATCGTCGCGACCCGGCGCATCGCCTCGGCCAGCGCGTCGCGCGCCTCGGGCGAGGTCATGCGCCGCGACTGCAGGCGCAGGAGCGCCGCGACCGTCTGCAGGTTGTTCTTCACGCGGTGGTGGATCTCGCGGATCGTCGCGTCCTTGGTGATGAGCTCGCGCTCCCGGCGCCGCAGCTCGGAGACGTCGCGGCAGAGCAGCACCGCGCCGGTGCGCTGGCCGCGCTCCGTGAGAGGCACCGCCCGCAGCGACAGCACGACGCCCCCGACCTCGACGTCCGTGCGCCACGGCGCGCGCCCCATGAGCACGAGCGGCATCGACTCGTCGACCGTCGCGCGCTGCTCAGGGATGAGGTCCGCGGTCACCTCGACGAGCGAGCGCCCGACGAGGTCGCCCAGCGCGCCCAGGCGGTGGAAGCAGGACAGGGCGTTCGGGCTCGCGTACAGGACCTCGCCCTCGGAGTTCAGGCGGACGAGGCCGTCGCCCACGCGGGGTGCGCCGCGCCGCGGGCCGGTGGGGGCGTCCGGCGCGGGGAACTCGCCGTTGGCGATCATCGCGAAGATGTCGTCGGCCGCCTCGACGTAGTTGAGCTCCAGCCGGCTCGGCGTGCGGGCGCCGCCCAGGTTGGTCTGCCGCGCGATCACGGCGATCGCCCGCCCCTCGCGCACGACCGGGACGGCCTCCTCGCGCACCGCGTAGGAGCCGAACCACCGGGGCTCGCGCGAGCGGAGCTGGCGACGCTCGTCGAGCGAGCGCTGCAGCTGCGAGCGCTGCCCCTCGGGCACGTGGGAGCCGACGACGTCGTCGTAGTGCACGGTGGCACCCGTCGAGGGGCGGCACTGGGCGACCGCGACGAAGTCGCCCTCCGTGGTCGGCAGCCACAGCACGAGGTCGGCGAACGCGAGGTCGGAGGCGACCTGCCAGTCCCCGACCAGCAGGTGCAGCCACTCGAGATCGGCGGCGGACAGGGGGCCGTGACGCTCGACGAGGGCGCTCAGGGTCGACACGGCGCTCAGCCTATGCGGCGCGGGGCCGCGTCCGGGGCCGTCCCACCCGGCGCGACCGCGCGGCCGGGTCGGGGCCGCCGCCCGGGCCCTGGGTAGGCTCGAGCCGCCGCGGGACCGCGGCGCGACCGAGGCGAAAGGCGCCGGCGTGCACCTCACGGAGACGATCGTCCTGCCGACCGACCCGCGCTCCGCGGCCCGGCTGCTCGCCGACCCGGAGTTCGTCCGCGAGGTGGTCGCCGCCGCCGGGGCGACGTGCGAGCAGGTGGACGTGACCGGCTCCGTCGGGGCGGACCCGGCCGGCGCGTTCACCGTCACGACGCGCCGCACCCTGCCGGCCGACCAGATCCCGCCGCACCTGCGCGCGTTCGTCGGCGGCCGGATCGAGGTCCGCCAGGTCGAGGCGTGGGAGGCGCCGGAGGACGACGGCGCGCGCGTGGGGACCGTGGCGGTCGAGGTGGTAGGCGCACCCGTCCGGCTCACGGCACGGGCCACGCTCGTGCCGCACGGCACCGGCGCGACGGCGGTCCGCTACGACGGCGAGCTGCGGGCGTCGGTACCCCTGTTCGGCGCCGCGGTGGAGGAGGCGACGGCGGCTGCCGTGCGCGCCGCGCTCGAGGCCCAGCGGGCGGTGGCGGACCGGCGCCTGTCGTGACCCGTCCGCACCCGTCCGCACGGTCGGGTCACGTCCGCAGGACCGAGTCGGCGCGACGTCCCCCGCTCCCGCGGGCGACGGCTGCAGCGGCGTCACCCCAAAGGGTGTGCAGGACGTCCCGGAACCGGTCACGGGAGCGCGTCCAGGCCGTAACGATTCAATAACGTGGGAATCATGGGAATAACCTCTGACCTGCGGAAACACACTCATGGGATCGCTACCACGCGAGATCTCGGCGGTCCGCTCCTTGACACCTCGCGCCGGTCCGACGAAGGTGACTCCAGCGCGTGGGAACGCTCCCGCACACTGCGGAGGGGAGCGCTCCCAGGCGGGGTCCTTCAGACCCGCGCCGAGGCGGCCCGGAGGCACGTGTCCGACCGCGGAGGCGACCCCCAGAGGTACGGCACGGCAGCCGTCCGAATGACAAGGGAGTCACAGTGCGCAAGACCACACGCAAGTTCCTGGCCGTCACGGCCGGGGTCGCGAGCATCGCCCTCGTGGCGACGGCCTGCTCGTCCGACAACGACAGCCCGACGCCGGGCGAGTCCGGCAGCGCCGGCGGCGGCGACGGCGACAAGGGCAAGCAGATCACCCTCACGGTCGCGACGTTCAACAACTTCGGGTACACCGACGAGCTCCTCGCCGAGTACACCAAGGAGAACCCGAACGTCACGGTCAAGCAGACGATCGCGGCCAAGGCCGAGGACGCCCGCACCAACCTGACGACCAAGCTCGCCGCCGGTGGCGCGGGCCTGGCGGACGTCGAGGCCATCGAGATCGACTGGCTCCCCGAGCTGGTCCAGTCGGCGGACAAGTTCCTCGACCTGAACTCCCCCGAGGTCGAGGGCCGCTGGCTCGAGTTCAAGACGAAGCCGGCCACGTCGGCCGACGGCAAGCTCATCGGCTACGGCACCGACGTCGGCCCCGAGGCCATCTGCTACCGCGCCGACCTGTTCGAGGCCGCCGGCCTCCCGTCGGACCCGGCCGAGGTCGCCGAGCTCCTCGGTGGCGACGGCGCCACCTGGGACAAGTACTTCGAGGTCGGCAAGCAGTTCGCCGACAAGTCGGAGAGCGCGTGGTTCGACTCGGCCGGCGCGATCTACCAGGGCATGGTCAACCAGCTCGAGACCGCCTACGAGAACGCGGACGGCACGCCCGTCCCGCTCGCCGAGAACGACGCCGTCAAGGGCCTCTACGAGACCGTGACCGGTGCCGACGTGCAGGAGCTCTCCGCGCACCTCGGCCAGTGGTCGGACGACTGGACCGCCGCGTTCCAGAACGACGGCTTCGCGACCATGCTCTGCCCGGCGTGGATGACCGGCCCGATCGAGCAGAACTCGGGTGGCGTCACCGGCTGGAACATCGCTGACGTCTTCCCCGGCGGCGGCGGCAACTGGGGCGGCTCGTACCTGACCGTCCCCGCGGCCGGCCCGAACGCCGAGGAGGCCAAGAAGCTCGCGGCGTGGCTGACCTCGCCCGAGACGCAGATCAAGGCGTTCCTCAACGCGGGTACCTTCCCGAGCCAGACCGAGGCGCTCAGCGACCCGGCCCTGACCGAGGCGAAGAACCCGTTCTTCAACGACGCCCCCGTCGGCCAGATCTTCGCCAACCGCTACAAGGCGATCGAGGTCACGCCGTTCAAGGGCCCGAACTACTTCTCGATCCACCAGACCGTGTCTGACGCGATCACCAAGGTCGACGTCGAGAAGTCGGCGGACTCGGCCAAGGCCTGGCAGGGCGCGCTCGACGCGTTCAACGCGCTGGGTCTGTGACCTGGGTCGGGTCGGGCGCT
>Ga0207868_1000095_pt1 | contig 119751 bp, 81 predicted proteins | sample Passage237B_FD_187370 | JGI IMG/M metagenome (GOLD analysis project Ga0207868, IMG submission 187370) | Cellulose adapted compost microbial communities from Newby Island Compost Facility, Milpitas, CA, USA - Passage2 37B (SPAdes) (version 3) ...
GGGTTTGGCGGAGTTCGGAGTTGGGGGTGCTGAAGGAAGCCGCGTATCGATCGAGATAGGCGAGGGCGCGGTCGGCGTGGGCGTGGAGGTCTTGGACGAGTTGAGGGGGCGTCGTGCCGCGAGGGGTTTCGTTTTTGCGGAGGGCGGCGACGTAGTCGGGGATGGAGACGTTGTTGCTCGTAGGATGAGGGGCGAGGGAGATGAAGCGGTTGAGGTCGTGGAAACCGGTCGGTGTTTGCGCGGGCTCGGGGCGGGCTTTGGAGGCTTCGATATACCATTGGAAATCGAAGCGGCCCCAGTGGAAACCGGTGACGAGAGGGTAGATCATCGACGCGTCCTGCCAGGCGGCGAGGAGCGCGGCGGCGTCGGCGGTGGGGATGGCGAATCGTTCGGCGACGAGGGAAACGATGCGATCGTGGGAGAGGTCGGGGTTGTATCCAAAACGTCCCCACAAGAGCCAGTGGAGCCAGTGTTTGTCGTGCTCGAGCTGGCGAGGGGCGTCGGGGGCGCGGTGGCGGTCGAGGAAGTCGCGGGCCCAGACCCATTGGTCGGAGCCGTAGTAGAAGCCGCGGGTGGGGTGCGTGGGGATGTTGCGGATGAAGTCGCGGACGAAGTCGGGGGCGGCCCAGCGGAAGAAATAGGAGTCGTCGTTGCGGAGGGTCCAGAGGACGGGCTGGTCGCCGACGTCGCGGAGGAAGTTCGTGTGGAAGTTTTGGGTGGTGGAACTGAGCGCGTGGGCTTCGGCGTATTTGAAGCTGTAGATGAATTCGATGCCCGGGTGTTGGATGAGCGGGGCGAAGCGTTGGGCGATTTCGGCGGCGGCGGCTTCGTGCTGGCGGTGGATGAAGGCGAGCTGGCGGTCGGGTTGGACGGCGAGGGCGTCGAGAACGCCCTGGCCGAAGGTGCGGAAGGCCCAATCTTCTTTTTCGGCGGCGGTGGCGTCAGGCATGTTTTCGCCGGTGGTGAGGCCGATTCCGGCGAGGTCGGGGTAGGTGAGGATGAGCTCGCGGACGCTGCGGCGAACGTAGTCGGCGGTGGTGGGGTTGGACCAATCGGGGGCGAGGCCGTATTGGCCGCGGGTGCCGTTGGTGAAGACATTCCACGTGATGACATAGAACTTCACGTTGCGGGAACGGCCGTAGCGCATGACCTCGCGCCAGAAGGCGATTTTTTCGTCGATGGTGAGTTTTTTCAGGACTTCGACGTGGTCGAGGATCTCGGGGGCGTCGAGGCCGGTGGCCCACGTGTGGTAGTATTCGTCCCACTTGGCGGTGGAGCGATGGACATCGGCGAGGGCGACGTCGGGGTATTCGGGGACGCGGACGAGGGATGGGAACGGGTGGAGGTTCCAGAGCGAGACGAGATTGTAGCGATCGCGGGCGAGGCGGTCGATGTAGTCGCGCCAGAAGGACATGTCCCAGACGGTGGCGATGTTTTGCTGGGCGGATTCGCCGGCGTCGGTGTAGCTGGGGGTGCGGGCGTCGAGGGGGAGGTTGAATTTGACGCCGCGGGTGGCGAAGTACGGCGATTGGTCGGTGTCGGTGAGCGCGTCGAGTCCGCTGGTGCGGATGATTTCGGCGGCCTCGAGGGCGCCATACATGAGGCCGGCGGGGTCGTGGCCGAAGATGTGGATTTGGCGGGGTGCGTCGGTCGCCGATGAGGTCGTGCGGGCGAGGCGAATGGAGAAGCTTTCGGGGGTGTTGCAGGAGGGAGGAGAGGCGAGGGAGTGGTGGGCGGAGAGGAGGGATTGGGTGGCGGGGGAGGAGGTGAGTTCGAGGTGAATTGCAGCCGAGGTGGAGGGTGGCTTCGCGGCGAGGGCGGCGCGGAGTTCGGCGGCGCCGAAGAGGATGGGCTCGGCGTTGGAGGAGTGGTGGACGGTGACGGGTTGGGCGTGGGCGAGGCTGGCGAAGGTGAGGAGGGAGATGAGGAGGAGGCGGAGGAGTGGGGTGAGGCGCATGGGGTGTGGGGCCTGACGCGGGGCAAGCGCGGGGGTTTTGGAAAGGGGGTGGGGAAGAGAAAGAGAACGAGAAAGAGAAAGAAGAACGAGAACGAGGGGGCGGGAGGGGCGGGGGACTTTTGGGCGCAAAAAAGGGCGGGTTGGAAAACCCGCCCTGCTCGGTGAGGCGTGTAGATTTATTTGTTTAGTTCCTGGAGCTTTTGGCGGAAGAAGCGGCCTTGGCGGCTGGGGGTATAGTTCCAGTCGTCGAGGAGCTGGGGGGACCAGTGGGCGTCGAAGACCCAAGGCGTCCAGGAGATGCCGCGTTTTTCGAAGAAGGAGATAATCGCTTCGCCGTAGGTTTCGTCGCCGATGACGGGGATGTGGGCGCCGGGGCCGTCGGCGCTCATGAAGCCGAATTCGGTGGCGACGACGGGATATTTTTTGGCGACGAAACCCCAGTCGCGTTCCCAGTTTTCCTCCCAGTTGTCGCGGCGCTTCTGCGGGTAGGGGTGGGTGCAATACGCGACGCCGGGGAAACCGATGGGCTCGTCGGCGATCATGGTGAGATCGTAGCCCCAGTTGAAGCCGGCGACGAGGACGAGGGACTCGGGGTCGATCTTCCGGATCATGTAGATGATGTCCTCGAGGAAGCGCTTGAAGTCGGGCCAGGGGAGACGGCCCATCTCGCCGTTGCGGTTGGTGGGCTCGTTGAAAAGTTCATACATGGCGACGGTGGAGACGCCGCGGTAGCGCTGGGCGATGGTGTTCCAGAAGCGGAACGTTTCGTCGCGCGAGGTGATATACATCGGCAGGTGGTAAACGCCGGTGAGGACATTGCCGATCGAGTGCCAGTCGATGATCACATACATGCCGAGTTCGCCGGCCCAGATCACGGCCTGGTCGAGGAGCTTCAGGTATTCGGTTTCGCCGAGTTTGCGCCAGTCGGCGGGGTGGACGGGGATGCGGACGACGTTGGCGTTCCAAGCGCGGGCTTCCTCGAAATAGCGACGACCCCACTGGCCGCGCTCGAAGAGCGTGGCGGGATCGGTGGTGGCGACGCCACGGAGGATGACGGTTTTTCCGGAGGGATCGACGATGCGGTTGCCCTCGATGGAGAGGCGGGGGAGTTTGGCGCTGGCAACGAGGGCTTCGCGCGGGTCGCTGAACGTGGTGGCCGCGGAGAGCGCGGCGGACGTGGCGCAGAACGCGAGCAGCAGGAGGAATCGCGATACGACGGGGTGCGAGGTCATGGTAGAGAAGAAGGATGGAGGAGGAAGCGCGGGCGAGGAATTTCAGTGTGGCGTGAATCGTCCGCGAGGCAGGACGCGGACGCCTCGGGGAGGATTCGGGATGTGACAGACCGATTGTGGATTGAGCGTCTGGGGCGGTTTTGTAGCGTCGCGGCATGCAAACGAAGATCCTCAAAGCGGCGCGGGTGTGGGTGACGGTGGCGATGCTCGGGACGCTGGCGCGGGCGGCGACGACGGCGGATGCGGTGTTCGAAAAGCTGGCGGCGGAGTGCATCGAGGATCTTTTGCGATCGCGGCCGGAGATGGCGACGCAGTTGGGCGATCATCGATTCGACGACCGGCTGACGGATTTCAGCGCGACGGCGCTGGCGGAGCGGGAGCGGTCGCTGCGGGCGCAGTTGGCGGCGCTGGAGCAGATCGACGTCGCGGAGTTGACGGGGCCGAATCGCGTGGACGCGGAGATCCTGCGGCTGGAGCTGGGTTCGATGCTCTACATGCTCACGGAGGAAAAACCGCACGAATGGAATCCGCTTTCGTATAACGATTCGCTCGCGACGAGCATCTATCTGCTGACGGCGCGGGAGTTCGCGCCGCCGGAGGAGCGGTTGCGGAATGCGGCGAAACGGATGAACGCGATTCCGCAGGTGGTGGAGCAAATCAAAGCGACGCTGCGGAATCCGCCGCGGATTCATACGGAGACGGCGATCGGGCAGACGGCGGGCGCGATCGCGCTGGTGCAGAGCGAACTGGAGCCGTTGTTTCAGCAGGCGCCGCACATGCGGGAAGAATTGAAGCCGGCGCAGGCGAAAGCGGTGGCGGCGCTGGAGGACTACAAAGCATGGCTGGAGAAGGAAGTGCTGCCGAAGGCGAACGGAGATTTCCGGCTGGGGGCGGACAAGTTTCGGAAGAAGCTGCGATTCGCGTTGGACTCGGAGATGTCTCCGGAGGAGGTCGTGCGGCGGGCGGAGGCGGAGCTGGAGGCGACGACGGACGCGATGTATGCGACGGCGTTGCCGCTGTTCAGAAAGTATTTTCCCGACGCGCCGGCGGGAGCGGAGAAAGATCGAGCGAACGTGATCAAGGCGGTGCTCGATCGGTTGGCGGAGAACCGGCCGAACGACGAGACGGTGGTGGATCGCGCGAAGGAGATCACGGACGCGGCGACGGCGTTCGTGCGTGAGAAGGATCTGGTGACGGTGCCGGACACGCCGCTGAAAATCATCGTGCTGCCGGAGTTTCAGCGCGGAGTGGCGATCGCGTATTGCGACTCGCCGGGAGCGCTGGAGCCGGAAGGCGAGACGTATTACGCGGTGTCGCCGACCCCGGCGGACTGGAGCCCGGCGCGAAAGGTGTCGTTCTTCCGTGAATACAACGATTACATGCTGCACGACCTCTCGGTGCACGAGGCGATGCCGGGACACTTTTTGCAGATCGCGCATTCGAATCGGTTTCGGGCGCCGACGCTGGTGCGCGCGGTGTTCATGAGCGGAACGTTTGTGGAAGGCTGGGCGGTGTATGCGGAGCGCGTGATGGCGGAAGCGGGCTTCGGCGGACCGGAGGTGAGGATGCAACAGCTCAAGATGCGCGTGCGCGCGATCATCAATGCGATTCTCGATTACAAGGTGCACTGCGCGGGAATGACCGAACGGGAGGCGCTCGATCTGATGATGAAGCGCGGCTTCCAAGAGGAAGGCGAAGCGGTGGGGAAGTGGCGGCGGGCGTGTCAGAGCTCGACGCAGCTCTCGACCTATTTCGTCGGCGCGGTGGAGCACGACGACACGCGGGCGGCGGTGGAGCGGAAGGAGGGCGCGGCGTTCAACCTAAGACGTTATCACGACCGGTTGTTGTCGCGGGGGAGTCCGGCGATGAAGCACGTGCGACGGGAGCTGGGGTGGTGAGGCGAGGTTGGGCAAGAGGCCCCTTGTTTGCATCAGCAGCGCGCAAAAAAGTGTAATTTGGACGGGCGGGCGAATTGTCAGGTGAAACCCGAACCGGGGCATGGTGGACTTCCCCATCGTGCGAACGCTGTCTCTGCTGGTGCTGCTGGGTGTCTCAATTTCCTGGATACAGGCCCAAACCGCGCCCTTCGAAAGCGGAGCGTGGGTGGGGAATGTGACCACCAGCGGAGCGACGGCGGCGGTGCGCGTGAGGAGCGAAGGCGCGTCGGTGCGGTGGGTGGTGAGTGAAAACGCGACGCTGACCAAGCCGGTTTATTCGGCGGCGGTGAAGGCGACGTCGGCGACGGGGCGGGTGGTGAAACTCGAGGCGCCGATGTTGAAGGCGAACACGCTTTATCACTACGGGTTCGAGGTGAACGGCGTGCTGCGGAGCGAACCGGAGTGGCGGGGACAGTTCCGGACGTTTCCGAGTGGAGCGGCGTCGTTCAAGATCGTGTTCGGTTCGTGCGGCGACCATCGCGACAAGGACCAGCGGGCCTATGAGGCGATTCTCGCGGAGAAGCCGCTGGTGTTCATCAGCACGGGCGACCTGCATTATTCGAACACGAACAGCGCGAACGTGGAGGAGTATCGAAAAAACTATGACGGCGTGTTGAGCGCACCGGCCCAGGCGGAGCTGTATCGGAACGTGCCGGTGGCTTATGTGTGGGACGACCACGATTACGCGGGGAACGATTCCGACGGGACCTCGATCGGGCGCGATGCGGCGCGGCAGGCGTATGGCGACTATGTGCCGCACTATCCGCGAGCGGCGGGCGACGGAACGATCGGGCAGGCGTTCACGATCGGGCGGGTGCGGGTGATCATGACGGATTTGCGGAGCGCGAGTGCGAGCATCCGCGCGCCCGACAATGCGGCGAAGGTGCGGCTCGGCGCGGCGCAGATGGCGTGGTTCAAACGTGAGCTGCTCGCGGCGCGTGACGCGGGATATCCATTGATCCTGTGGGTGAATCCGGTGCCGTGGATCAGTGTGGCGGGGACGGGTGCGGACGACTGGGGAATTTACGCGACGGAGCGGAAGGCGATCGCGAACTTCATCAAGGGCGCGGGCATCACGAATCTGGCGATTTTGTCCGGCGACATGCACGGCATCGCTTACGACGACGGTCGGAACGCGGACTATGCGGATGGTGGTGGCGCGGCGATGCCGGTGATGCACGGCGCGGCGTTGACGCGCGACGGATCGGTGAAAGGCGGACCGTATAGCGGCGGCGCGATTCCCGGACGCCTGCAATATGGCGTGTTGGAGATCACGGACACGGGCGGCGCGAGCGTGCAGGCGCAGTATCATGGGAAACGCGTGGGCGAAGGGGTGAGGTTGTCGGGACGTTTCACGGGCACATCGATCGTGGCGTATTCGGGTCTGGACGGAATGGTGACGACGAATCCGGCGGAACGTGCGCTGACGGCGTTGTCGTCACGCGACCGGATTTCGAGCGTCGATGGCGTGACGATCGTGGGATTCGTGATCGGCGGCGTGCATCCGCGCACGGTGTTGATCCGCGCGGTGGGGCCGAGCCTCGCGACGCAAGGGGTGACGGAGGCGTTGCCGGATCCGACGATCACGGTGCACAAAGGCCCGGCGGTGATCGCGCAGAACGACAACTGGGTGGAGGGAAACGTGGCGCAGTTGCGGAATCTCTTTACGCGCGTTGGAGCGGGGCCGCTGACGAGTGCGGATGGGAAAGATGCGGCGCTGGTGGTCACGCTGGCGCCGGGTGTTTATACGGCGGTGGTGCGCAGTGCGGACGGAAAGATGGGGACGGTGTTGGCGGAGATTTTCGAGGTGCAGTGAGGATAGGGGCGCGGGTTACCGCGGCCCTTCTTTGCCAAGGGCGCGGCGGCGGGCGGGATCGTCGTCGCGCTCGAGGTGTTGAGGCGGGGTGGTGTCGGGGCGGCCGGCGGGCAGTTCGCGCCGGCCACGTCGATACATGACGAAGAGGAAGACGGCGCCGACCAAGATGATGAGCGGGATGAAGTAAAGATGAGGATGCATCGAGGAATCTAGGCGCGGCGGACGGCGGCGGCTACGAGCGGATTTGCGGGTCGGCGGGTGGGGTGTTTTCCGGCGACCGCGGGGGGCGCCTGGATGGGTGGGGGAAAACCCGATGCGGGCCGGTCAGGGTTAGCCGGATTTCCGGGATGGGTTGGGCGCGGCGTTTGACTTGGCGGGGAGGTGGGGACTTTTGCGGGCCGAAAGATTTTGGCCATGGAACGGCACGGGTGCGCGAGCGCCTGTGCCGTTTTTCTTGTGACAAATCTTTCGCTTGCATCGTGGGGACGGGGCGGCTTTGTGTGCGCCCGCCTGTAGGGGTGTCCTCCGCGGAGGGCTGAGATTGCGGTGCGAACGGCCGCTCGACCCTTGAACCTGACACGGATCATGCCGACGAAGGAAACAGCAGGCGCCGCGAGGAGCGCCGTGGGGCGCGTGGCGCCCCTTTCGACGGGAGTTCGTGACGGGTCGGGCAACCGACAAAATGAAATTCCCGAAAAAACTCGCTTCAGTGCTAATGGCGATCGGCGTCACCGTGGTGGCGCGGGCGCAAAGTGACGCGGACGAGCCGGTCCGCCTCGATTTGTTCGAGGTGACGGGCGTGCCCGTCGAGGATTCGGTGAATCCGCTGATTCGTCCGGTCGAGGGCGTGTTCGGCGATTTGCGCGGAGTGCTCGAGACGCCGCGCGGGGTGTCGACGATCACGCAAGGCCTGTTGCGCGAGCGCGGGATCGAAGGCGTGCGAGAGTTCGTGGCGTTCGCGCCGGGAAGTTATGCGCCGGCGAGTTATGGGAAGGCGACGATCCCGAACGTGCGCGGGGATCTGGCCGAGACGTTTTTGAACGGGCAGCGGCTGAGTTATAATAATTTTGGATACATGCCGTCGTTCAACAACGTCGAGGCGGTCGACGTGGTGCGCGGGCCGGGATCGGCGGTGTATGGCAGCGGATTCTTCACGGGCGGCTACGTGAACTACGTGACGAAACAGCCGAAGTTTTCGCCGGAGACGACGCTGACGGCGCGCGTGGGCACGTGGGTGCCCGGCGGCGGGTCGTGGTTGAACGGATCCTGGCAGATCGACACGACGGCGCCGTTCGCGGGCGGGAAGTCGGCGTGGCGGCTGAGCTACGAAGGCAAGGAGGACGACACGTTCTTCAAGCGGCACGGCGGGCGGGACGACCGGCACGATGTGTTTGTTTCCTGGATACGCCGGCCGAGCGACGCGGTGACGCTGCAGGCGAACGCGCAGTATATCTCGCAGGCGACGCCACAGTTGCTGGGGGTGAACCGGCCGAATCAGGAGTTGATCGACCATGGACGGTATTACACGGGCGATCTGCCGGATCTCGGGTATTCGGACGCGGGGGCGCTGGCGGGGACGATTCCGGGCACGACGTGGGTGGACCTGCCGCGCGACGCGACGCTGTTGTCGCCGGGAGACTTTTCGGACGCGGAGGTGTGGCGCGGGCAGTTCATCGTGACGGCGCAGCTCGCGCCGGGACGGAAGGTGGTGAACCGCACGCTGGCGGAGCGCGTGGACCGCCGGCGATATCATCATTTTGAATACGCGGAGTGGGCGGAGCAGACGACGTTCGAGAATCGGACGGAGTGGCATGCGAGCCTCGGCGGCGAAGGCGTGACGCACGATCTGATCGCGGGCGCGACGCTGCGGTTCGAGGACCGGCTGAGCTACACGAACTACTTCAACGAGTATTTCTTCCAGTATGACCTCACGCGGGCGAATCCGGTGTTCAGTCATGTGAACGATTATCCGGAGTCGTATTGGCCGGGATTCGAAGGACCGGAGGGGTATTTGTTTTTCCCGGCGTCGTATGGAAGTCCGGAGACGACGGATTCGCAGTTGTGGAATCCGGCGGTGTTCGTGCAGGACGAAATCAAGTTCAGCGACAAGTTCTCGGTGTTGGCAGGCGTGCGGCTGGATGGGTTTTACGCGAAGGCGCGGGATCCGTTGGGCGAGGCGGTGGGCGTGCCGTGGGCGGACCGGCACAGCGATGAGGCGGTGTCGTGGAACGCGAGCGCGATCTATCGCGTGACGCCGAAGGCGACGTTGTATGCGACGTATCAACGCGCGGTGGCGGTGCACGGGAACGTGACCGGTGGCGGCGTGATGTTGAAGGAAGACGAGGATGGAAACGGCGTGATCGATCCGGACGATTTCACGAATTTGAGCCGGCTGGCGGAAGTGGGCGCGAAGTTTTCGCTGTTGGAGAACAAGCTGTATGCGGGAGTGGCGGTGTTCGATCAGCGGCGCGAGGAACTCGAGCTCGGCGGCGACGTGAAGAATCTGAAGATGCGCGGCGCGGAGCTGGAGTTCGTGTATCAGCCGCACCTGCGGTTCAACGCGACGTTCAACGTGGCTTACACGGACGGGCGGTTCGACAATTCGACGGCGACGCAGGCGGGCGGGTTGTCGTTGTATAATCTGTATGCGCCGGGCGCGGGGCCGGGCGGGCGCGGGAACGGGCTCGGGTTTCAGTGGGACAAGCTGCCGCGCGGGAATTATCGGATTCCGGGGCTGTCGCGCTGGATCGTGAACGGGAGCTTCTCGTATCGGATGGAGAACGGGTTTGGCGGAGGGATCGGCGCGAGCTGGCAGAGCGAGCAGCCGGGAAATCTGACGAACGAGTATCACATTCCAGCGCAGGTGTTCTTGAATGCGTTTCTGTTCTACCGGCGGCCGACTTGGGAGGTGAACATCGACGTGTTGAACGTGCTCGATGAGCGGAACTGGATCCACAATGGCGACAACTTCTCGAATCACGTGCTCGTGTTTCAGGATCTGCCGCTGCGAGTGGAAGGGTATGTGAAGTTCAAGTTCTGAGGAATAGGGCAGTTGGCGGCGGGAGGGAGCGCCTGCGAGCAGCGGCCTGCGTAGCGGGCGAGGCGCGGTGTGCGGAAAGATGTCGCATATGCGACATCTTTCCGCACGGGGGGAGGTGTCGGGGGGCCCAACCTACTTGCACACGGGCGCGGGGGGTGGTGTTGTGGCGGGATGATTGGACTTCAGGAAGGACAGGGGGCGGCGACGCGAAAGGCTCCGGAACGGGTTTTCACGTTGCGGCTTCATGTGGTGGGAACGAATCCGCAGGTGTGGCGGAGGATCGTCGTGCGCGAGAACATGTGGCTTTCGCGGTTGCACGATTCGATCCAGGTGCTGTTCGACTGGTTTGACTACCAGACGCATGCGTTTCACGTGGACGATCTACGATTCGGGAATCCGTTGAAACGCGAAGAGCTGACGATCGAGGACGATCGGGACGTCACGTTGGCGGACCTCGATCTAGAGCATCACGAGCGGTTCACGTATGGCTACCACTTCGGCGAAGGCTGGCAGGTGGAGATTCATGTGGAGGGTCACGCCCCGGCGAAGAAGGGGGTGCATTACCCAATTTGCATCGCGGGCGAGCGCGCGGGGCCGCCGGAGGATTGCGGCGGGCTGGAGGCGTTCCACGACATGCTCGCGTGCATCAAGGAACCGGATACGGACCTCGGTCGCGAGTGGCTCGAATGGCTCGGGCCGGAGTATCACGCGGAGGTTTGCGATCTGGAGAAGATCAACAAGGCGTTGAAGAAGCTCGGAAAATAAAACGCCCCGCAGCGGAGCAGCGGGGCGGCGGGCGCGGAGGTGACGAGGGTTAGTTGGCCGCCGTCGGAATGGATCCGGCTTTGATGATGTAGAGCTGGTCGGGCTTGAGGTATTTCTTGATGGCGCCGTTGACCTGCTCGGGGGTGAGGGAGTTGATCTTGTCGGGATATTCGTCGAGCCAGGTGACGTCGTAGCCGCGGTGGACGGCGGCGAGGAGGTTGGCCGCGAGACCGCCGGTGGTGGCGAGGCCGACCTTGAAGGTGCCGACGAAGTTTTCCTTGCGACGGGAAACCTCCTCGGGGGTGGCACCTTTTTCATACCATTCGGTGAGCTGGCGCTTGGTCGAGGCGAGGCCCTGGTCGAGGAGTTGCGGGGCGAAAGTGGCGGTGATGCTCCAGTCGCCGGCGGTGAAGGTGTCGTGGTTGAGGCGGGAACCGATGCCGTAGGTGAGGCCTTCCTTGTCGCGGACGTTGGCCATGAGGCGGCCCGTGAAACCGCTGCCGAGGATGGCGGTGGCGAGGCGGAGCGCCTGGTAGTTGGGATCGCTGTAGCGGAGGCGGCTGGGCTGTCCCATCACCACGGATACGCTGGTTTTGTCGGCCATGAAGATGTTCTGCTCGCGCGGGGCGTCGGTGCCGGCGGCGATGGCGGGTTGGAGGAGATCGACACCGCCGGTCCAGCCGGCGAAATGGCGGCCGACCTCGGATTGGAGCTGGGCGACGTCGATGTCGCCGACGACGACGAGGGTGAAGTTTTTCGGGCCGTAGTGTTTTTGGTGGAAGGCCTTCACGTCCTCGAGCGTGGCCTGCTCGGTGGCGGCGATGAAGTCTTCGGGGGATTCGGTGCGGTTGGGGTGGCCGACGGGATAGATGGCGCGCGTGAAGGCGTCGCCGGCGCGGAAGTCGGTGCTTTCGAGCGAGCGTTGGAGGCCGCCGATGAATTGTTTCTTGGCTTTCTCGAATTCGTCGGGGTCGAGGGCGGGCGTGCGGAGTTGTTCGGCGATGAGCTCGATGACGAGCGGGAGGTCTTTGGAGAGGCACTTGGCGCTGACCTCGGCCATGTGGGTGCCGACGGAGAAATCGATGCTGGCGCCGACGCTCTCGAGTTTTTCGGCGATGGCGAATTTGTCGTTTTTGGTGGTGCCCTGGTCGAGGAGCATGCCGGTGAGGGTGGCGACGGCGATGTTGCCGTCGGCGCTGTAGGCGTCGCCGGCGGGGAGCGAGCCGCGGATGGTGACGACGTTTTTGACGCCGGTCTTGTAGGCGATGAGGTCGATGCCGGCGACCTTGGTGCGGACGACGTTGGGCGCGATGGCGGCGAACGCGGCGGCGGGGAGGAACAGAGCGCCTGCGAGCAGGCGGCCTACGGAGAACAGGGAGAAGATTTTCATGATCGGGTGAGGATCGGGTTATTCGGCGGCGGCGGGGGCGGCGTTGAGCGGGATGAACCAGCCGGTGGTGCTGGTATCGACGTTGAAGTAATCGCGGGCGACGCGCTGGACGTCGGCGGGGGTCACTTTTTGAACGGCGTCGTCGAGGGTGTAGTAGAGCGTCCAGTCGCCGGCGGCGATGCACTCGTTGAGGTTGCCGGCGATGGAGAAGGAGCCGTCGCGTTGGTAGGCGGAGTCGGCGAGCCATTTGGCGGCGGCGGCTTTCACTTCGGCTTCGGTGACGCCGTCGGTTTTGAGTTTCTCGATTTCCTCGAGCGCGATCTTCTCGACCTCGTCGTGCGTGGCGCCCGGGGCGAGCGGGATGAAGGCGATCATGAGGGACGGATCGTGGTTGAAGCCGACGTAGCTCTGGGCGCCGGTGGAAAGGTTTTTATCGGTGATGGCGCGGTAGAGGCGGCTGTTTTTGCCGTCGGTGAGAATGAGGCTCGCGAGGGAGAGCGCGGCGTAATCGGGGTGGCGCGCGGACGTGGTTTTGTAGCCGAGGGCGACGACGCCGAGCTGGCCGGCGCGTTTGACGATGACCCGGCGGGCGCCGCGCTGCGGAGGTTCTTCGGTGTAGAGTTCGGGAATGGGCTGGGGCGAGCGCGGGTAGACGCCGAAGTATTTTTTGATCATCGCGAGCGCGGCGGCGGGCTCGAAGTCGCCGATGAGCGTGGCGGTGGCGTTGTTGGGCCAGTAGAAGGTGTCGTAGAACTCCTTCAGTTTTTCGATCGGCACGTTTTCGATGTCGGAGCGGTGGCCGATGGTGGAATGGTGATACGGGTGGGCGACGAAGGCGGCTTGGAAGATTTCCTTGATGAGGGCTTGGAAGGGGGAGTTTTCGCCGCGTTCGAATTCGTTGCGGACGACGGTCATTTCGGGGCGGCGGTCTTCGTCGCGGAGCCAGAGGTTGCGCATGCGATCGGCTTCGATGGCCATGTAGCCCTCGAGGAATTCGGAGCCGATGTTGGCGTAGTAGTTGGTGCGATCGAGCCAGGTGGTGGCGTTGTAGTTGCCGCCGACGCGCTCGAGGTATTGGTCGACGCTGTTGCCTTTCGCCCGGTTGAAGTTGGGCGAGCCCTTGAACATGAGATGTTCGAGGAGGTGGGTGGCGCCGGTGGTGCCGGTGACCTCGTTGCGCGAGCCGACGCGGTAGGTGACCATGAAGGTGAGCGTGGGGCTCGAGTGCTCCGGCATGAGGAGGACGGAGAGGCCGTTGGCATCGAGCGTGTATTCCGAGATGTCGCCGACGGTTTTCACGTGGGTGAAGCCGTCGACCTGGGCGGGGGAGGAGGGCGTTTCGGCCGCGTGGAGCTGCGCGGTGAGCGCGAGGAGGACGGCGGACAGCAGCGTGTTGAATTTCATGCAGTAATTGAACGTGGGCGGAAACGTGACTCAACCGGTGCCGCAGGCCAAGTCGTTAGCGCTGGATTTCCCGCCGGTGGAGACGAACGGCTGGCGGACGTGATCGGCGGAAGAGGCGGGTTGGCCGCAAGGGGACGAAGGACGAAGCGCCGGAGGGGCGAAGATTCTTTTAATTGGTTTGGCGCTTTCGGGTGTCTTAAGGATCTGGCGATCTTCTCGAGGCTCGCCCCACACCCCTGATGACCCCATCCCCTGCCGAGATCGCCCGCTGGTTCGCCGAGGAAGTGCAGCCGCACGAGGCCGCGCTGCGCGGCTGGCTGCGGGCGCGTTATCCCACCTTGAACGATGCCGACGACCTGGTGCAGGAAGCGTTTGCGCGACTGCTGCAGGCGCGCCGCAGCGGTTCCATCGCCTGCCCGCGGGCGTTTTTGTTCGTGGCAGCGCGCAACCTTGCGCTGAACCGTCTGCGCCATCAGCGCATCGAGTCCACGGTCGGACTGAGCGAGCTCGAGCCGCCCGTCGTGATCGACGAAAACGCGGCGGTGCCCGAGTCGGTCGCACGGGCGGAGGATCTGCAGCTTTTGATTCAAGCGATCCAGTCCCTGCCGACACGATGCCGGCAGATCATGACGCTGCGGAAGATCTACGGACTCACGCAGAAGGAAGTCGCGACCCGGCTGGGCATCTCGGAGCACACGGTCGAGGCGCAGGGTGCAATCGGATTGAACAAATGCATCGAATTTTTCCGGCGCCGCGGTTACCGCCGCGTCGGTTCCTCCAAATTATGAAATCAAGGGAGCGGCACTCGGACGGGGATTTGGTCGCACGAGCGGCGGCGGAGTGGGTGCTCCGGCACGATCGCGGACTCACGGCGTCCGAGCAGGACGAGTTTTCGCAATGGCTTGCGGCCGACGTGCGGCACCGAACCGCGTGGGGGACGCATCGCTCGGGCTGGGACGAGCTGGATCGCCTCGCGGGACTGCAGGTTTCGATGCGCGCGGTGCCGGACCCGGATCTGCTGGCGCCGCGAAACCGGCGCCGGGCGAGCCGTCTCGCGTGGCGGATGCTCGCGCTGGCGGCGGTGGCGGTGCTGGGGCTGCTTGTCTGGAACCTCGCGCCGCGAGGAGGTCCGGCCCGCGGGGCGGGGGCTTTGCGGACGCTCGCGCTGATCGAGCGGCGCGAACTCGCGGACGGTTCGAGCGTCGAACTGAACCGCGGTGCACACCTCATCGAGCATTTCACGCCAACGGAGCGGCGGGTGCGGCTGGATCGCGGCGAGGCGCATTTCGTGGTCGCGCACGATGCGGAGCGTCCGTTCATCGTGGAGGCGGCGGGAGTGGCCGTGCGGGCGGTGGGCACCGCGTTCAATGTGCGGATGGATCCGGCGTCCGTGGAAGTGCTGGTCACGGAGGGTAAGGTGAGCGTCACGCCGCCCGCCGCGGGATTGGTGGCCGATGCGGCTGCCCGCGGCTTTCCGCTCGTCGCGGCAGGCGAGCGGACGGTGGTGTCGCTCGCCCCGTTGGCGCCGATGCCGCAGGTGAGCGTCGTGTCGCCGGCGGAGATCGAGGCGCGGCTCGCGTGGCAGCCGCGGTTGCTGGATTTCACGGATACGCCCCTCCCTGAAATCGTGGCGGAGTTCAACCGACACAACCCGGTGAGGCTGGTGTTGCGTGACAGCGCCCTGCGCGACCTGCGCCTCAGCGCCACGTTTCGATCCGACAATGTGCAGGGCTTTCTCCGGTTGATGGAGTCGGACTTTGGCATCCAGACCGAGTGGAACGGCGACAGCGAGATCGTCATCCAACGGAGCGCGGCACACGCGCGTTGAGCGACTCGGCGGCGCTGAGCGGGGGCGGCAATTCTCCCCGCGCAAAAGTTTTTTTAGCGGAAATCGCGCCGCGGCGGTTCGTTCCTACCAGCAACCCCACCCCATGACGACCTCAGCCCATGCTTTGATTTGGACCCGCGTGTTTCGCCCGGTGTTTCTGGCCTTCGTATTCGCCGCTGGCGGAGCGGTGGGTCTGGCGGCGGACAACGGCCTCAGGACCTTCGACGTGCCCGCGGGCGCCGCGGCGGACACGCTCAAGATTTTTGCGAAGCAAGCGGGACGCGAAATCGTATTTGCGCCGGAGACGGTGGGCGCCGTCACCACGCGGAGCGTGCGCGGCCAGCTCGCGCCCCGCGAAGCGCTGGAGCAGATGCTTCTCGACACCGGATTGGTGGCGACGCAGGACGCGGGGTCGGGGGCGTTCGCGGTGCGCCGAGGCGAACTCCCAAACGGCCCAAGGGCGGCGCAGGTGGAAAACCGAAGCGACCGCCCCGCTGAAAACCGTGCGGGCACCGCGGACGAGGTGGTGGTGCTGTCGCCGTTCGAGGTGACGACCGCGGCGGACAAGGGTTATCGCGCCGCGAATTCCGTCAGCGCGACGCGCGTGGCCGTTCCGATCAAGAACCTGCCCATGAACATCACCGCGCTCACGGACGAGTTCATCCGCGATCAGGCGGACTACGATCTCTACGACATCGTGAAGTGGGCGGGCGTTCATCAGGACAACGTTTCGCAGAGCGGCTGGGTGCGCTGGAATCTGCGCGGGTTCACGAACACGGCGGTCCAGCGCAACGGCATCACGACGAATTTCCGCTTCATCGATCCCGCGAATGTGGAACGCATCGAGGTCGTGAACGGGCCGGCGTCGCTGCTCTACGGTCAGCTCAATCCCGGCGGCATCATCAATTACATCACGAAGCGGCCGCAGGCGAAGCAGCAGACGCTGGTGTCGGTGTCGGCGGGCGATCATCACTACCACCGCGTGCTGGTCGACGCGACGGGCCCGGTGCCGGGCACGGGCGACAAGCTGCTTTATCGCGGCGTGGTGATGCGCGAGAACATCGCGCGGTTTTCGCAGTATGCCGAGGGCTACAAGGTGATGTATGCGCCCTCGCTCACGTGGAAGATCACGCCGCGCGTCACGCTCACGACGGAGTATGAGTATTTCGAGCGCAACGAGCCGAACACGCCGAGCTCGTTGCTGATCGTTTATCGGAATGGATTGGCGACGCTGCCGTATCCGGGACTGCCGCGGAACTTCAGCTTCACGGCGATCGGCGACTGGCAGAAATACAAGAGCCAGGCGTTCACCACGGAGCTCTCGGTCGCGCTGACCGACTCGATCCAGTTCCGCGCGGCGCTGGAGCAGAGCGAGTTTCGCCAGCGCGATCGCATCACGGGCCAGGCGGGCACGGGCATCCTGACGCAGGCGGCGATCGACCAGTTTTATCCACCCGGCACGTTGCCGCCGGAGCATGCGATGTTTCGCCGAAACCGCTACGACCTGCAGGAAGGCGACGAGCGCACCGGGCAGGCGGAGCTCACGGGCACGTTCGACGTGGCGGGGGTCCGGCTGCGCCCGCTGGTCGGCTACCGGAAGAATTTCCACACGAACACGCGAAATCTGTTCATGACGAACACGACCCTGCGGCCGTGGGACATGCGCAACCCGGCGACGTGGGATCGAACCGTGCCGTTTGGCATCGAGGCGCTCAACCGCAACTCGGACAGCAGCAGCTTCGCCGACAACGATTCCTACTACGCGGTGCTCACGGCTTCGGCGTTCGACGAACGCCTTCACCTCCTGGGCGGCTTCGGACGCTACAACGTGCACAGCGCCCCGACGCGTAACAATATCACGAATACGACGACGTCGCCGGACAGCACGCGCTCCGCGAGCGTGCCGCAGGTTGGCGCGCTGTTCCAGATCACGCCGGAGGTGGGAGCGTTCGTGTCCTACAGCGAGTCGTTCCTGGCGAACACGGCGCTGCTGCGCGTGAACAGCGACGTGCGGACGGTGCCCGCGAAGCCGTCGGTGGGCAAAGGCTACGAAGGCGGCCTGAAGGTGGAGCTGATGAACGGCCGCATCTCGGGCACGCTCTCGTATTTCAACCTGGAGGTGAACCCGACGGCGGTGTTCGAGATCTTCGGCGGGACGGCGCCGGATGGCCGGATGTTGTTCACCGATGTCCAGGGCGGCTCGCAGGAGAGCAGCGGCTTCGAGGCGAACCTGCTCCTCACGCCGGTGGCGGGGCTGCAGATCTACGCGAACCTGAGCAAGATCAAGGCGGAGTATGCGCAGCATCCGACGAATGCCGCGTTCAATGGCACCCGTCTGGTCGGCACGCCGGAGGAGTCGATCAACCTCTGGGCGAAATACACGATCCAAGCCGGCCCGTTGAAGGATTTCTATGTGGGCGGCGGGGTGAGCCGCACCGGCTCGTTTGTCAGCCAGGCCAGCAATCCGCTCGTCAGCGTGATGCCCGGCTACACGACGATCGACGTGACGGCCGGCTACACCTTTCACGCGCTCGGTGCGGCCTGGACGGCGGACCTGACGCTGCGCAATCTCACGGATGAATTCTACTACGCGTCCGCGTCGAGTTTCGGCGCTCCTCTGCATGGCGACCTTTCCCTCAGTGTGCGGTTCTGACGCCCGCGGCCGGCGGCGACGTAGCTCGAGGAGCTGGTGCGCGGTGGCGCGGCTCACGCTTCTCGGGTTGCTGACGGCTGCAACTGCGGTGATGGCGGCAGAGCGGCTCGAAGAGCCGCGCCGCCGTGACGTGGACGCAATCGTGGACGGATTCGCCGGCCGGCGGCTGGCGGCCTTGGAGCGGATCATCGCGGACGAACCACCGGACAACCTGGGCGGCACGTTTCTCAGCGATCAGATCAAGGCGCTGGCGATTCTCGCGCATGCCGATCTCACGGGCGACCGTGCCCGCGTGGCGGAGGCGAACGAGCTGCTGATGCAGTTCAGCCGCGGGCTGGCACGGCCGAATTGGTGGGCGCGGATCAATCACGGTGGCGGCCTGTTCGCGATGCGCGTGCTGCTGACCTACGAAAAGCGGCCGGAGCTGCTGTTTCCCGCGACGGCGGCCAAGCTGCGCGACGGACGCGAGCCGGATGGACGCGTGGTGCCGGAGGAGTCGTTGCGGCGGTTTCTACCGGAGACCTGTTTCAACCGGCACATCCGGATCGGATTTCACACGTGGAAGAAGCCGTTCCACGGCGCGGTCGGCTACACCGAGAACCACCGGCTGCAATACATGGTGCACGCGCTGCTGCTGTGTCAGATTTATGGAGACGAGACCTACGATCCGCCCGACGGCCCGCCGGTGCCGCTGCGCAGTTCGACGGGACAGCCGGACTATTTCGGTTATTGGAAGCAGGCTTTCTACGAGTTCCTGATCGGCTATCGAAAGCCGCAGATTCCGATCGAGCCCTGGCAGTTCGAGGAGTTTCGCCACATGGACTGGGGGATCACGGAAAAGGATGGCGCGACGTATGAGCACGTGTTTCTCGGCGACTTCTGGTTCCTGCGGGACCTCGTCGACGACCCGGTGCTGCGGGAATACTGCGAGATGTTTGTCGACCTGATCCTGGCGGACTACGCGGAGGAGGCGATCCGCGGCGTCTATGCGGGCGCGCACGAGAACTCGGAGAAGCACACCAGCCGGCTGGCGGGGTTGATGCATATTTTCAGCCACCTGCTGTTCGACGAACTGCCGTATGTGCCGGAAGGCCGGGAGTATTTCGAGTGGGGAGCGTGGTCGTATCTGTCGCTGTTGACGTCGGACTATCATCCCGGGCATCCGCGTTTCCCGAAGGCGATCATCGACCTGGCGGTGAACAAACCGGAGAGCGGCTATCTCGTGCGGGAGGCGATCGCGGAGACGCGGGACGGATTGCCGGGCAAGCCGAAGGCGACGTGGGTGAAGCCGGACTACGCGTTGGGCTTCGGCGTGAAATCGTGGAATGGCTGGGGCTATCACGCGGGAGGCGCGTATGTCGCCACGGCGGGCCGGACCGCGGGCGAGGTGGGACTGGCGATCATTCCGTTCGGTTTGGACGACAACAACCGGTTCGACCTGAAATACAGCCTGATTTGTCCGATCCAGAGCGTGGTCGGGCCCGGGGCCGCGATCGTGCAGAACGGCACGGATCAGCTGCCGTCGAAGATCTGGATCAAGGATGGCTTCGAGGAGGATTTCCGCTCGCGACCGCCATGGATGTTTTTCTCCGCGAAGAGCGTCGAAGGGCGGCAGGTCTATGTGGCGATCCGGCCGGTGCTCGGCGGTCACACGATCGACACGCCGCGCAAGCCGGGAACGGTGATCCTGCAATTTCGCGTGGCGCCCGGCGAGCAGCTGCCGGAGCTGGCGCACTCGAAAGTGCCGGCGGATGCGTCGGGCAAGATCGTCAAATTCGAGAATCCGTCGGATTACCTTGTGTGGGAGATGTCGGATGCGAGCCGGCACGCAACCTTCGAGGACTTCAAGCGGGACGTGAGCGGGCGGCCGCTCGTCGTTTCCGAGGAGGCGGTCACCTACGTGGCGACGACGGGCGCGAGGCTGGATTTCAACCGCTACGATTTCCTGCAGCACCGGATCGACGGCCAGCCGATCGACTACAACGAGTATCGCTACGTGATCAGAAATCCGTGGGTGGAGTGGCGCCAGAACACGCGGCGCGCGCGCATCGAGCGGGACCCGTATTCGGCCGAGTATGACTTCGATCCGTCGGGAACGGGGTTGTTCGTCGACCGGATGCCGGCGAAAACAGTGCAGCAGTAATGGGCGATGGGGGGGCTGCTGGTTACGCGTGTGACCCGGGTCGTTCGAGGGCGCCCGCGACCGCCTCGACGAGGCGGGTGGCTTCGAAAGGTTTCTGGATGAAGCCGGCGAGGCCGCGGCCGGCGAAGCGTTCGGCGGATTCGCTGCGATTGTAGCCGCTCATGAGGATGACGGGAACGTCGGCGGCGAGGCGGTGAATTTCGTTGAAGGCTTCGATGCCGTCGAGGACCGGCATGGTGAGGTCCATGAGAACGAGACGGAACGCGTGCGGGTCGCGGGCGAAGAGATCGACGCCCTCGCGTCCGTTGGTGGCGGTGACGACGGTGAAGCCGAAGCGTTCGAGGATGCGCGTCGCGATCTGGCGAACGGCCTCTTCGTCGTCGACGACGAGGATGGTGCCTGTGCCCGTGAGGGCATCGAGGGACTTGGGGGCTTCCGATGCGATCGCCGGCGCGCCTTCGGCGGCGGGGAGAAGGAGGCGGAAGGTGGTGCCGCGGCCGGGTGCGGTGTCGACTTTGACGGCGCCCTGGTGGCTGCGCGCGATGCCAAGGACGGCGGAGAGGCCGAGGCCGTGGCCGCTGAACTTGGTGGTGAAGAAAGGTTCGAACATGCGGGCGACCACTTCGGGGCTCATGCCGCAGCCGTTGTCGCTGACCTCGAGGAAAACGTAGAGACCGGGCTCGAGGGCGGGCGCGAGGTAGGTGCTGGACAGATACGCGCGATCGGCGTGCATGAAGCCGGTGCGGACGAGGACGTGTCCGCCCTGGTCGCCGCAGGCGTCGGAGGCGTTGATCACGAGATTCATCGTGATCTGGTTGAGCTGGGTGGCGTCGCCTTTGACGGGAGGCAGGTCGCGGGCGAGGTCGAACTCCAGCAGGCACTTCTTCGAGACGGAAACTTTGAGGAGATCGGTCGTTTCCTCCACGATGCGGGTGAGGTCGACGAGCTCGGAGGAAAGGCGGCCTTTGCCGGAATAGGCGAGCATCTGCCGGCAGAGTTCGGCGGCGCGGTGGGCGGCGAGTTCGATCTGGTGGATGGCGTTTTCCGCGGAGCTGTTGGACGCGGTGTCGAGCCGGGCGAGGGTGGCGTTGCCCAGCATGACGGTGAGGAGGTTGTTGAAATCGTGGGCGATGCCGCCGGCGAGGACGCCGAGACTTTCGAGTTTTTGGGCTTGGAGGAGATTGCGTTCGGATTCGAGGCGGGCGCGTTCGGCTTCCTTGAGGGCGGTGATGTCGCGTGCGACAGTGGAGAGGGTGACCGGCCGGCCGAAGGCGTCGCGATGCGCGACGATGAGCTGCGAGACGGGCACTTCGCGGCCATGGGCGTCGAGAAAGGCGGTTTCGGCCTGCCAGGAACCTTGGGCGATGGCGGTGGGAAAACCCTCGCGCTGGATTTTTTCCAAGGCCCAGGAGGGATGGTAGTCGGCGATGGTCCGGCCGCGGACCTCGGCATCGGGGGCGTCTCCACGAAGTCGATACAAGGCGGCGTTTTGGTAGAGGATGCGGCCGTGGATATCGGTGGTGCCGACGAAATCGGGCGTGGCCTCGAGGATGGCGAGGATGCGGGAGCGCTCGCTTTCGACGCGATGGCGGCGGGAAACGGTGGCGCCGAGTCCAAGGCCGATCGTGGCGACGGCGATTTCGAAAAGGAGCAGGTCGGTGACGACGACGTTGGAGGCGGAGACCAGTTGGAGGGAAAACAGCGTGCCCATCGTGAGCGCGAGCACGGCGATGGTGGCGCCGGGGAGGCCGTGGCGCAGGCAGATCCAGACGAGGGGAATGAAGCAGAGGTAGTAGGTCTGGTGCGGATGGATGTAGCCGAAGCCGTGGACGATCGCGAGGAACGCGAAGAGTGCGAAACCCTGCGCGACGACTTCGAGGCGTTCGCGGGTGGTCCAGGAGCGGTGGGGGAGTTCGCGATTGAGCAGGCGCGGCGCGACGTGGACGAGGCAGATGGGAACGACGGTGAGGACGCCGGTGAGGTCGCCGATCCACCAGCCGAAGGCGATGGACCAGAACCGTTCGGGCTCGAGATGGGCGCCGGCGATGACGATGGCGGTGCCGAGCATGGCTGCGAGGAACGGCGCGGCGAGATACGCTGCGATCAACGCGGCGGTTTGCAGCGGGCGTTCGGGCGCGGGGATGGGGCCGAAGCGGCGGCGGACGAGCGTGCCGACGCCGACGTAAATCGCGGTGATCAGGAGCGGAAGCGCGATTTGAGTGACGCTGGCGGGCGCGAGGCTCGTGATGAAGGCGGAGAAAAGCTGCGCGGCGAGGACGGCGGGAGCGGCGCGAGCGCCGACGATGGTGGCCAGCGCGAGGGCGAGTCCCACGGGTGGATACCAGAGGGAAACTCCGGGTGCCACTTCGAACAGGCGGGCGCTGGCGTCGAAACCAACGTGAAGAAGAAAGTAGGCGACGTAGGCTAGGGTGGCGTGGCGGCCGGAGAGTGACTCCATGTTCGTGCGAAAGCCTGATTGGACTCCGCACGGGTGGGGTCAATCCTACATGGCGGACGGCCGGAGCGAAGGACGGCCGGGCATCACAGCTTTTCGAGATGAATCGAGCCGTTCACGGACTGGGCGCGAAGCGTAGCGCGGGCGTCGCCGATGGTGCCTTCGACGCGTTTGCGGCTGATCTTGCCCGTGAGTTGGAGAGGGAGATCGCATTCGATGTGACCGTTGACGACGGAGCCGCTGACCTCGAGGCCGGTGTCGGGCGGCAATGCGACGCGCACGGAACCGTTGACGGTTTTCATCGCGAGTTTCTGTCCGGCGGCGACGGATGCGAAGGCGGCGTCGACCTGGCCGTTGACGGTTTGGAGGGAAGCGTCGCCGGCGATATTGGTGGCGCGGATACGCCCGTTCACGGTTTGGGCGTCGATGCGGCCGCGCAGACCGGTGATCTGGACGGAGGCGTTGACGGTGTCGATTTTTTCGAGCACGGCCGTGCCGGGAATTTTGATACGGAAAGTGACGGCGCCGCGCAGGGAGTCGTTGCCGAACCAGCCGCCGGAGCGTTTGGGAAGGTGGACTTTGATGTCGGCGCGGGTGTCGGAGAGCGCGAGGGTGAGATCGATCGCTTTCAGCTCGTCGACGGTCTTGGCGGATTTTTCGCCCTCGATGAGGATTTCGTCGCGATCCCAGGCTTCGATGACGATGTCGCCGTTGACGTTTTTCAGCGAGAGGGAACCGGTCGGGCTGAAGGCGGCGGTGCGGGAGAAGGTTTCCCGGTGCGAGTAGTTGGCGGCTCGGGCGAGCGTGGCGAGGGCGAGGAAGCCGAGGGCGACGGCGATGAAGGCGCGGAGTTGCATAGCAGGGAAAAGAACCCGGCTGGCGGGGAAAAGTTGCGGGTAAGCCGGTGCCAAGCTGCGGCGCGATCGGTCGATGGATTATTCGGAACGGAGTGCGCAGATCGGATCCACGCTGGCCGCGCGCCGGGCAGGGAGCCAGCAGGCGACGAGCATCGTGGCGGCGAGGACGGCGACGTTGACGGCGAGGAGCCAGAGGCCGGGGAGGGTGACGGCGGGCATGGCGTTGCGGAGGACGAGGCTGACGGCGTAGTAGGCGGGGACGCCGATGACGAAGCCGATGATCATGAGGCGGACGCCTTCGCCGAGGACCATGCGCAGGATGTCGTCGCTGCTGGCGCCGAGGGCCATGCGGACGCCGATGTCGCGGGTGCGTTGGGCGGTGAGTTGGGAGATCACGCCGAAGAGGCCGACGGCGGCGATGAGGAGGCCCATGCCGGCGGAGACGCCGAGGTTGATGGTGACGAGATCGAGATTGGCGAGGCTGCGTTCGTAGGTCGTGCGAAGAGCGCCGGGCTGGGCGAGGGGAAGATCGGGATCGAGGGAGGCCACGGCCTCGCGGGCGCCGCGGGTGAGGGTTTCGGGCGCGAGCGGGGTTTTGAGCACGACGGCGACGTAGCGCATGGTGGCCTGCGCGAGCGGGCGGTAAACCTGGAGCGGCGTATCCATGGCGGCAAGACGGGCGAGCATGCCGACGTCGGCGACGACGCCGGAGACCTGCAGCCACTCGTCGCTGTCGCCGAGGCGGAAGCGGCGGCCGACGGGATCTTCCTCGGGCCAGAAGCGGCGGGCGAAGGATTCATTGACGATGGCGAGCGGAGGATTGTTTTCGTTGAACTCGGCGGGGAAGAACGAGCCCTGCTTCAGCGAAATTTCGAGGGCGGAGAAGTAGTCGCGGGTGACGGTGCCGACCTGCGCGGTCGGGCGGCGATGGGCTTCCTGGACGGGTTGACCCTCGATGTGGACGGGCTGCGTGGGGCCGAGGGAAAAGAGCGGAAGGTTGGTGGCGATGGCGGCGTGTTCGACGCCGGGGATGGCCGCGAGGCGCGGTTGGAGATCGCGATAGAAACGGCGGCTGCGGGCGTCGTCGCCGTAGGGATCCCACGGGAGCGCGAGGTAGCCGACGAAAAGGCCGTCGACGTTCCAACCGGCGGAACGGTGGAGGAAGGATTTTGCGCCGATGCCGAAGGCGGCGGCGACGCCGACGAGGGTGAGCGCGAGGGCGAGTTCGACGACGATGAGGATTTGCTTGAGGCGGTTGTGCGAGCGGTTGCCGGTGGAGGAGCGGCCGCCCTCCTTCAGGACTTCGGCGGCGGGAGCGCGGGAGGCGAGCCACGCGGGAGCGAGGCCGAAGGCGAGGCCGCTGACGAGCGAGGCGATCGCGGCGAAGGTGAAGACGCGGGCGTCCATGGGAATCTCGTAGCCCGGCTCGTTGTTGATGATGAGGAGGGAGCCGATGATGGCGTTGGACCATGCGGCGACGAAGAGGCCGCCGACGCCGCCGAGGACGGCGAGGAGGAAGCTTTCGGCCAGCAGCGGTTTCATGAGCTGGCCGCGGCTGCCGCCGAGGGCGGAGCGGACGGCGAACTCGCGGCCGCGGACGAAGGCGCGCGCGACCTGGAGGCTGGCGAGATTGGCGCAGGCGATAAGGAGCATGGCGCCGGAGATGCCGGTCATGAGCCAGAGAAGATTGCGGCTGACGCTGTCCATGTTGGCCTGCGAAAGCCCGAGCGCGAGGAGGCCGCGGCCGGCGTTTTCGACGGGATGATCGCGCTCGAGCTGGGCGGCGACGAGGGAGAGCTCGGCTTGTGCTTGAGAAATGGATACGCCGGGCTCCAGGCGGGCGACGGCCTGCATCCAGCGGTCGCGGCGGTTTTCGCGCAAGGGGGGCGTTTCGGTGCGGGGGACGAGGACTTCGACCGGGCCCCAAACGAGGCGCGCTTCGAATTCGGGCGGAAGGATGCCGACGACGGTGTGGGGGCGGGCGTTGAGGCGGATCGTTTGACCAACGATCGAGGGATCCATCGCGTGGCGGCGGACCCAGGCTCGGTGCGTGAGGATGACGGTGGAGGGCGGATCGGTTTCGAAGTCGGCGGGCGTGAAACCGCGGCCGTGGACGGGCTGGAGGCGGAGGACGTCGAGGAAGTTGACGGCGACGTTCATCGCGAGGATGCGCTCGGCGGGCTGGCCGGGTTCGCCGAGGGAGAAAAAGTCGCCGTTGCAGATGGCGAGGCCGGAGAACGACGTCACGCGTTCACGGACGTCGATGATGGTGCCGGGGGCGTGATCTTCGCGGTTGGATTGCGGGCTGGTGCCGACGATGCTGACGAGGTGGTCGGCCTCGGGGTAGGGAACGGTGCGAAGAAGAAATGCGTTCGCCAGGCTGAACGAGGACGCGCTGAGGCCGATGCCGAGCGCCAGCGTGAGGATCGCGATGACGGAGAAACCGGGGGATTTGGTGAGCTGGCGGAAGGCGTATTTCATCGAGCGGGGAATCGTGAAAACCGAGAATCGGGCATCGGGAATCTTGAAATTGAAGAGGTGCGGTGGATGAAAAATTTATATGCCCGATGTCCGAATCACGATTGGCTGATGTCGCTACGTTCCGAACAGGATTTCGTTAGTCGGCGCAGAGGCGATGAGAGGGTCGATTTTCGTGGCACGGCGTCCGCCTTCGCCAAGCCTACGGCGGATTGGATGGAGGGCTATTCAGAGCGGAGTGCACAAAGCGGATCTATCTTCGTTGCTCGCTGAGCGGGGAACCAGCAGGCGATGAGGCCGACGACGAGCAGGATCGCTGTGATGACGGCGAAAACGGCGGGGAGGTTGATCGATGGCGCTTGCGACCAGCGGCTCAGGAGGAAGTAGAGGCCGAGGGAGCCGACGAGGCCGATGGCGGCGCCGTAGGAAATGAGGCGCAGGCCGGAGCCGAGAATCAGCCAGGTGACGTCGTGCCGCTGGGCGCCGAGCGCCATGCGGATTCCGATCTCTGGTGTGCGTTGCGCGACGAGCCGGGCGATGACGCCGTAGAGGCCGAGGGCGGCGAGGAACAGGCCGAGTCCGGCGAAGCAGATCAGGACGGTCTTGATCATCCTGAAGCCCGCGTAGGCGCGTGCGATCGCCTGGTCCATAGTGTCGAGCTCCTGCACGGCCAGATTGGGATCGAGGGTGGCGATGGCCTGGGCCATCGGTTGGAGCATGAGCTCCGGCCGCTCCGAACGCACGGCGACGGTCACGTAGTTCCACGGCTCCTGGGCGAGCGGGCGCAGCACTTGGAATGGGACCGGATCGACGAGGCCGGCCAGCGCCATCTTGATGTCGGGCATGACGCCGACGATCTCGGCCCAAACCGGATCGTTTGTCCCGGCGACGCTGATACGCCGCCCGATGACGTCGCCGTCGGGAAAGAGGGCGCGGGCGAGCGAGGCGTTGACGATCGCGACGGGAGGGGCGGTGAAATTATCGGTGGCGGTGAAATTTCGGCCGGCGACCAGCTTGATTTGGAGCGTGTCGAGGTAGGACGGTTCGACGCCGTTGACGCCGGCGGTCGGCTCGTGTCCGGCTGGCGGGCGCTCCTGGCCCTCGATCAAGATCGCGCGGTTGGTGAGATAGCCGTAGAACGGCAGCGTCCACGCGACGGTTACGTCTTGGACGCCGGGCAGCGCCGAAAGCCGCTCCTCGAGTCGCGTGTAGAACGAGTAGCTTTGCTCCGGGGTCGAATACTTGGCTTGCGGCAGCGTGAGGACGGTTCGGGCGATCGAGCCGTATTTCCAGCCGGGATCGATCGACAGGAGTTTGTCGACGCCGGCGATGACGAAGCCGGCGCCGGCGAGAAGGACGAGGGCGTTGGCGAACTGCAGCACGATCAGGCTGTGGCGGAGTCGATGTTGCGTGCGGTCGCCGGTGGAGCCGCGCGTGCCGACCTTGAGCGTTTCGCTGACGCGGGTGCGCGAAATCATCCACGCCGGCGCAACGCCGAAGACCACGCCGGTGAGCAACGACACCACGAGGGCGAAGGCGAGGACCTGCCAGTCGAGCGTCAGCTCGGAATTTACCGGGCCGTTCGCCGCGAGCTGGCTCGAGAGCCAGTCGTTGGTCCACACGGCGATCAAGATGCCAAGCACGCCGCCGCCAACGGCCAGCAGCATGCTTTCGACGAGTGACGGACGCATCAGCCGCGACGTCGACGCACCGAGCGCGGCGCGGATGGCGTGCTCATGGGCGCGCGAGATGGCGCGGGCGAGTTGGAGGTTGGCGAGATTGCCGCAGGCGATGAGCAGCACGAAGCCGGCGAGCGCGAGCAGCATGACGGTGATACCGATGGTGGACGAGGAGCGAGTGGATGACTGAAGCGAAACGGCGCGCAGGCCGTCCTTGGCGTGGTCCGCGGGCCGCGTCGGGGCGAGATTCGCGGCGATGGTTTTCAAACGCGCGTTGAATTGCTCGAGCGTGATGCCGGGTTGCAAGCGGGCGAGGAGTTGGACTTCGCTGCTGCCGTAGCTGGTTTTTTCGGAGTCGGTCAGCGCCAGCGGCCGGTAGACGTCACCCGCCAGGAGCGGGACCGAAGCAAGCGACGCGGGCGCGACTCCGATGATGGTGGTGGGTTCGTTGTCGAGCGTGACGGTGCGGCCGATGACCGCGGGGTCGCCGCCGAAATGAGCCTGCCACGTGTTGTAGCCGAGAACGATGACGTGATTGCCCGGGCGATCTTCGTCGGCGGTGAAGAAGCGACCGAGCGCGGGTTGGACGCCGAGGATGGAAAAGAGGTTGGGGGAGACGCGCCAACCGTTGAGGTTGGCCGCCGGACGACCCTCGACCGCGAGCGCGTAGTTCCAGAAACGCCAGGCCGCGAGGCTGGCGATCGACGAGACCTCGGGCGCGAGTTCGACGAAACCGGGATAGTAGTGCCGGGCGGTTTGCGACTGCGGAGTGGTGCGGTAAATGCGGACGAGCCGATCGTGCTCGGGAAACGGCAGCGGCCGCAGGACGAGCAGGTTCATCAGGCTGAACATCGAGGTGTTCAGGCCGATGCCGAGGGCGAGCGTGACGATCGCGATGAGCGTGAAGCCGGGGGTGCGGAGGAGGGCGCGGAGGGCGAGGCGCATTCTGCGAGTCCAAGTTTGAGGTTTAAGTTGAAGAAGAGGCGCGGCGGTGGAGTGACTTGAACTTCAACTTGTCACTTCAACCGCGCCGAAAGCGCTATTCGGAGCGGAGGGCGGTCATGGGATCGACGCGGGTGGCTTTTAGGGCGGGGAGGTAGGTGGCGAGGAGGGCGGCGGTGAGGAGGAGGGTGATGGCGGCGGTGAAGGTCGTGGGATCCCAGGGGCGGACTTCGAAGAGCTGACTTTCGGCGAGGCGGGCGAGGGCGAGGGAAACGGCGAGGCCGATGGTGAGGCCGAGGGCGACGACGCGCATGGATTGGACGATCACGAGGCGGAGGACGCTGGCGCGGTCGGCGCCGAGGGCCTGGCGAATGCCGAGTTCGTGCGTGCGTTGGGAGACCGAGTAGGCGGTGACGCCGTAGATGCCGATGGCGGCGAGGCCGAGGGCGACGGCGGCGAAGACGCCGAGAAGCGAGAGCGTGAGGCGCGGGGCGCTGGTGGCGCCGGCGACAGTCGCATCCATACTCTGGATACGGTAAACGGGGAGGTTGCGGTCGATGGACCAGATCGCGTTCTTCACGCTCTGGGTGAGCGCGGCGGGTTCGGCGGAGGTGCGCAGGACGAGGTTCATGCGCTCGGTCGGGCTCTGCAGAAACGACACGTAGAGCGTCGGGCGGGCGTCGCGATCGACGCCGGCGTGTTTCACGTTGCCGACGATGCCGACGATTTCGATGCGGGTGTTTCCGGCGACGAGGTGGCGGCCGAGCGGGTTTTCGTCGCGGAAGAATTGTTGGGCAAACGCGGCGTCGATCACGCCGACCAAAGCGGCGTTGGCGCGAGGGGCGTCGTGGCGGTCGAGAGCGCGTCCGCGGAGGAGCGGGATGCCGAGGGTTTCGAAGTAGCCGGGGCTGATGCGGCGGAGGTCGGCTTGGAAGGTTTCGTTGGGTGGAAGTGGCGGGCCGTTTTCGATGACGAAGCGGGCGCGCTGGTCGTGGTTGTGCAGGGGCAGCACGGAGGTGACGGCGGCGGAGGTGACACCGGGGAGCGAGGAGACGCGATCGAGGACGTCGGCGAAAAAGGCGCTTTGTTGCGCGCGGTCGCGGTAGAGCGTGTCGGTGGGGAGCTCGATCTCGAGCGTGAGCAAATGGTCGGAGCGGAAGCCGAGGTCGGCATGTTGGAGGCGGGCGAAGCTGCGGAGCATCAGGCCGGCGGCGGTGAGGAGGACGAGGGCGAGCGCGACCTCGGCGATGAGGAAGGTTTCGCGGAGACGGCGGCCGCCGCGGGTGGTGGCGCGCGTGCGGTTTTTCAGATTTTCGATGAAATCGGTGCGGAGCGCGTAGAAGGCGGGGGCGAGGCCGAAGAGGAGTCCGGTGAGGAGCGACACGAGGAGGCTGAAACCGAGGACGCGTTTATCGATTTCGAAGGCGCGGAGCGTGACCTCGGCGGCGGCGTCGGGGATCGGGATTGTGGCGGGGATGACGGCGGAGAGCAGCGACACGCCCCATGAGGCGAGGAGGACGCCGAGTGCGCCGGCGATGAGGCCGAGGACGAGGCTTTCGGCGAGGAACTGGCGGAGCAGGTGCCAGCGCGAGGCGCCGAGCGCGGCGCGGACGGCGACCTCGCGGCCGCGGTTGACGGCGCGCGTGAGGAGCATGTTGGCGGCGTTGGTGCAGGAAATCAGGAGGAGAACGCCGACGGCGCAGGAGAGGGCGATGAGCGCGGGGCGGAGGTATTCGGTGGAGACGGTTTGGAGCGGAACGACGGTGGTGGTCCAACCGGCGAGTTCGGGGTGAGCGAGGCTGAGGTTGGCTTGGATCGCGTTGAGTTCGCTTTCGGCCTCGGTGGCGGTGACGCCGGGTTTGAGGCGACCGAAGACGCCAAGATCGTGGGCGAGACGGCCGTGTTGGAGGCGGAGTTCGTCGTCGGGCCAGGGCAGAAAAACGTCGGAGGGAAGCGGCAGCCAGAAGTCGAGCGCGAGGACGCCGACGACCTGATACGGGATCAGGTCGACCATGACGTTTTTCCCGATGATGTGGGGATCGCCGGCGAGGGTGTTTTGCCAAAAATCGTGGGAGACGATGACGAACGGCTGGCGTCCGCCCTGGCCGTCTTCCGGCGTGAACAGCCGGCCGAGGGCGGGACGGACGTTGAGCACGGAGAAAAAATTCGTGGTGACGCGCATCCCGGGGATTTGGCGCGGGTCGCCGCGCCCGGTGAGCGTGCCGGTGCCGAGTTCGACGGCGGCGAGATCCTGGAAAAGGCGAGACTGTTCGCGCCAGTCGTAGAAGCTGGGGCCGGACGGACCTTCGCGTTTGATCCGCTGTTGCGCGTTGGTTTCCCAGACGACGGTCAGACGATCGGCTTCGGGAAACGGGAGCGGTCGAAGAAGGACGGCGTTGACGACGCTGAAGAGTGTAGTGCAGGCGCCGATACCGAGCGCCAACGTGAGCACCACGACGACGGTGAAGCCGGGGGATTGGGTGAGTTGGCGGAGGGCGGATTTCATGAAGCGGGGAATCGTGAAAACGGAGAATCGGGCATCGGAGATCTTGAAGTTGGAGGAGGGCGGAGTTCGGGGCTGTTGCTCGTTCTCGTAATCGTTCTCTTTCTCGTTCTCTCGGGGGGACGGATTCGGATTGAGGCGAGAACGAGAAAGAGAACGAAAAATGAGAACGATTTTTAGTCGGCGCGGAGGGCGGACATGGGGTCGACGCGGGTGGCGCGGCGGGCCGGCACCAGCATCGCGGCGAGAGCGACGAGGGTGAGGAGGGCGGCGACGGCGAGGAAGGTGGTGGCGTCGCGCGGATCGGTTTGGAAGAGCTGGGCGCGGAGCGGCTCGTTGAAATATGTCGTGATGAAATACGTGAAGCCGAGGCCGAGGAGGAGGCCGAGCGCGAGTTGGAGGGAGCCCTGGCGGAGGACCATGCGGAGGATCGAGCGGGCATCGGCGCCGAGCGCCATACGGATGCCGAATTCCTGCGTGCGCTGGTTGACGGCGAAGGACATGACGCCGTAGAGCCCGACGGAGGCGAGGATCACGGCGACGGCGCCGAAGATCGTGAACATCGAGGCGACGAGGCGGTTTCGGGCGATGGCGCCCTCGAGGTTCGTTTGGGGCGTGCTGACGAAGTAGAGCGGGAGATTGGGATCGACGCGGGCGACGGCGCGGCGGAGCTCTGTATCGAAAGTTTCAGGACGCTGGTCGCCGCGAAGGCGGACGATGAGCGTGGCAAACTGGAGGCCGTTGACGGCGGGGGAGCCGTCGCCGCCGAAGAGGAAGGCGGTGAACGGGACGTAGAAGCCGGAGTTGTCGGAGACGTTCTGGTTGGGGAAAGGCGCGAGGAGGCGGGTGTCGGAAACGACGCCGACGATGGTGCGCCATGGCTCGAACGTGGTGCCGTTGTTGTTGACGGTGCGGATGCGGCGGCCGAGAGGGCTTTCGGTGCCGAAGTGTTTTTTGGCGAAGGTGGCGTTGACGATGGCGACGGGCTGGCGGAGGTCGTTGTCTTCGGGCGTGAAGTCCCGGCCCTCGATCAGGCGTTGGCGGGTGGTGGCGAAGTAGCCGTCGGAGATGTTTTCGAAGAGCGCGAGCGGACGGTCGCCGGGCTGGGTGTAGGCGCGGCCCTCGATCTCGATGGGGCCGGTGCCGGTGAAGAGCATTTGGAAGCGATTCGAGAGCGCGACGGATTCGATGGCGGGATGCGTGCGGAGTTCGCGGAGAAGTTTTTCGTAGAAGGCGACGCGCGCGGCGCTGGTGGGGTAGTCGCCCTCCATGAGACCCATGCGGGCGGTGAGGACGGAGTCGGTGTCGTAGCCGAAGTCGATGTGCTGCTGGCGGAGGATGGACTGAAGCTCGAGAAAGGAACCGATGAGGAGGACGCAGGTGACGAGGATCTGGGCGACGACGAGCGTGCGCGTGACGGAATTGGCGAGACGGCTGGAATTGCCGCGGCCGGTGTCCTTGAGCGCGTCGGAGGCGTTGGCGCGCGAGGCGAGGAGCGCGGGGAGGATGCCGGAGAGAATCGCGGAGAGGAACGTGGCGCCGACGACGAAGGCGAGGACGGGAAGGTCGATGGTGAAGACCATCCAGTCGGGAATCGGGAAGGTTTGCGCGTGGACGGTGGTGTCGAGCCAGTCGGTGGCCCAGAACGCGGCGGCGATGCCGACGATGGCGCCGAGGGAGGCGAGGAGGAGGTTTTCGCTGAGCATCTGGCGGACGAGCCGGATGCGGGTGGCGCCGAGGGAGGAGCGGATGGCGAGCTCCTTCGCGCGCAAGGTGGCGCGCGCGAACTGCATGTTCATGACGTTGGCGCAGGCGATGAGCAGGACGCCGACGCAGAACGCGAGCATGAGGTAGAGCGTATTCGAAATTTGGAGACCGGTGAACGCGCCGAGGAGCGGGCGGACCCAGCCGAGGCTGAACTGTTGGTTTTCGGGGTAGAGCTCGGCGTAGCGGCGGGCGAGGGTGGCGATCTCGTTGTTGGCGTGTTCGAGGGAGACGCCGGGTTTGAGGCGGCCGAGGAGGGCGACGCCTTGGTTGTTGCGATCGCTGCGCGGGCGGACGGGGAATTCGGTGTTGAGCGGGACCCACAGTTGTTCGTTGGCGGGGAAGGAAAACTTGGGCGGCATGACGCCGACGATCACGCCGGCGCGGCCGTTGACGCGGATGGACTGGCCGAGAATGTCGGCGCGGCCGCCGAATTCGCGCTGCCAGATGGCGTCGCTGAGGATGACGGCGTTTTCGACGCCGGGGCGGTCGTCTTCGGCGGTGAAATCGCGGCCGAGCGCGGGCGACACGCCGAGCGTGCGAAAGAAGTCCCAACTGATGTAGGCGCCACGGAGCCGGACGGGCGTGCCGTTGTGGGTGAGGTTGATCGTAGAGAAATTGATGTAGGCGACGAGCGACCCGAAGGAGGTTTGCTGGGCCTTGAGGTCGGCGTAGTCGGCGCCGGTGACGTGGGCGTTGAAGTTGGCGGGGGAGAAGTTGGTGGGATCGACGAGTTGAACGTCGACGAGGCGTTCGGAATTCGGGAAGGAGAAGCCGCGGAGGAGGACGCCGTTGACGACCGCGAACTGGGTGGCGACGGCGGCGATGCCGATGGCGAGGACGGCGACGGCGAGGGCGCAAAAGGTGCGTTCCTTGACGATGACGCGCAGGCCGATGCGGAGATCTTGGGCGACGGTGTCGAAGAACATGGCGGCGGAAGGGTGGCGGCGCGCGAATGCGGTGTGGGGGCGTTCGGCGATGGGAGGCTGTTTGCAGCCGTTGTGCCATGGAATGTCGTCGCGACGGGAGTGGCGACGGGTGAGGCGGTTACGGTTTTCTTGGCGCGACGAGGCCGGGTGGCGCGTCGCGAAGTTGGAACGCAGGTTTCCCGGGAATGGGATTCAAGCTCCACGATCCAGGGAAGGATCAATGGCCAAGATCGAGGACGGGGGAGGGCCGTGCGTTTTTGCGCGGTCTTGTTTCGTTCGCAGCGCTCTACCTTGGGCCAAGGGGGGCGGCGTGGGGCCAATTTCGATTCCGCGAGAATCGGGAAAACTGAAAATCTGGAATCGTGAATCTGAAATCGGGGAGGGCGATTTCAGATTTCGATCAGGGGCGGCTCAGACCTTGGCGGGGTCGGGGTGCTGCCAAGGGGCGCGGTAGGGGCGGGCGAGGCGCCGGGTGGCTTCGGGGTCGCCTGAAATCGTGCGGGACTTCGGATCGTAGACGAGGGTGCGACCGAGTTCCTGGGCGAGGTTGGCGAGTTGGCACATGGAGCTGGAGATGTGGCCTTCCTCGATGTCGGCGATGGGGCGCGAGCGGGTTTCGCGGGCGGCCATGAAGTCGAGCACGTGGAGGTTCTCGGTTTCTTCGTAGACCTGGCCGCCGCGACGGAAGTCGATGTTCTCCAAGTCGCCGCTCGTGGACATCAGGTTGCGACCTTCGCGCGGGCCCTGGTTGGCGGGCTCGAAGACGTATTCATACATCGTGATGTTGAGCGTGCCGTGTTCGCCGAGGAAACGAGCACCCCATTGATCGCTCCAGTGGCGCGGCGGGATGGGCGAGCGGCCCCACATGCGGTGTTCCCAGCTCACGTCGAGGTCGGGATAGTGGAAGACGCTGTGCTGCGTGTCGGAGACGTTGGAGAAGGATTTTTTGTGAACGTAGATGCCGCCGGTGGAGCTGATGGATTCGGGCCAGCCGAGCTCGAGGAGCAGGCGGACCTTGTCGAGCATGTGGACGCCGACGTTGCCGATGATGCCGTTGCCGAACTCCATGAACGAACGCCAACCGCGGTCTTCCATGATGGATTTGTAAGGCAGCTTGGGGGCGGGACCGGCGAACATCTCGTAGTCGAGGTGCGCGGGCACGGAGGCGTCGGGGGTGGGGCCGGCGCTCCAGCCCTCGATGCCGAGATAGCTGTAGCATTCGACGGCGGCGATTTTGCCGAGACGGCCGCTGCGGATGTATTTGTCGCGCGCTTCGAGGTAGAGCGGGCAACTGCGGCGCTGGGTGTTGACCTGGACCACGCGGTTGTATTTGCGCGCGGCGGCGACCATCGCTTCGCCCTCGAGCACGTCGACGCCGATGGGTTTTTCGAGGTAGACGTCGGCGCCGGCTTTCATCGAGTCGATCGCGTGCAAGGCGTGCCAGTGATCGGGCGTCGTCACGATGACGATGTCGAGCGGGTCGGCGGCGAGCATCTCGCGGTAGTCGAGGTAGGTGCGCGGGACGGCCTGCTGGTGTTGCGCGACCAGCTTCAGGGTTTTCTCGAGATGCTGCTGGTTCACATCGCAGAGCGCGACGACCTCGATGTTGGTGCAGCGAGCGAAGACGTTGAGGTTAACGCCGCCATACCAGCCGCAGCCGATGACGCCGACCTTGGCGCGGGGAGTGTTTTCGGCGGCGCCGAAGACGCGAGCGGGGTTGAGTGCTGCGGCGGTGCCGGCGAGGGCGAGGGAGGAGACGAAGGTGCGGCGGTTCATGGGAGAAATGAAAGCTCCAAGATCCAAGCTCCAAGCTTCAGGGAAACACCAGAGTGAAATACGATTGGAAAAAATGGACCGACCAGCCGTGCGGTCCTTTGACAGACACGGTCAGGTGTTGGTTTTCCCCGGAGTCGCGGGCGGCTGGTCGGAAGGGTGAAGGTGGGAAGAACGAGAAAGAGAACGAAGAACGAGAACGATTTGGTCGGTGCGGGGGCTATTCGGAACGGAGTGCGCAGATGGGATCCACCTTGGTTGCTCGCCGAGCCGGCAGGTAGCAGGCAAGGAGGGCGGTGGTGAGGAGCAGGAGCGGGACGGCGGCGAAGGTAGCGGCGTCGAAGGGGCTCACGCCGTAGAGGAAACCGGAGAGGAGGCGCGTCGCGGCGAAGGCGAGCGCGAGACCGGCGGCGGCGCCGAGGGCGGCCAGTCGCAAGCCGCGGCCGACGACTTGTCGGAGGATGTCGAAGGGTTGAGCACCGAGGGCGATGCGCACGCCGAATTCCTGCGTGCGCTGGCTGACGGCGTAGGCCATCACGGCGTAGACGCCCATGGCGGCGAGGACGAGGGCGACGGCGCCAAGGCCGGCGAGCATGGTGGAGGCGATGCGTTGGGCGAAGAGAGCGCCCTGGACATGTTGCGAGAGCGGCATGGCGCCCCACAGATCGACGCCCGGATCGAGGGCGCGGACCTCGCGTCGGATGGTTTCGATCAAGGCGGCGGGGTGGCTGCGGGTGCGGACGCAGATGCCGACGTCGAGTTCGGAGACGCCTTGAGTGTAGGGCAGGTAGAGGAAGGGAAGCGGGGATTCGTCGAGGGAGCGGTATTTCCCGGTTTTGACGATGCCGACGATCGTGCGATCGCGTCCGGCGCAGCGGAACGTGCGGCCGAGCGCTTCCTGGCGCGGCCAGTAGTGTTGGGCAAAGGCCTCGTTGACGATGGCGACGGCGGGCGCGTTGGCGTCGTCGTCGAGGTTGAAGTCGCGGCCGGCGACGAACGGGATTGTCATGGCGGCGAAGTAGCGCGGGGAAATACGCGCGATGGAGACGGTGGGCTGTTCGCCGTCGGGACGGTCGTAACCGGGAACGTCGACGTTGTAGCCCTTGGCACCTTCGAGGCCGAGCGGGAACCAACTGGCGAGGGCGGCTTCTTCGATTCCAGGGAGGGCGGCGAGTCGCTGTTGAAGCTGGCGATAGAAGATTTTGCCGGTGTCTTCGTTGTAGCCGTGCATGCCGATCTGAAGGCCGGCGACGAGCACGCGATCGGGGTTGAAGCCGATGTTGACGGTCCGAGCTTGGCGAAGACCTTTGAAGCAGAGCGCGGCGGCGACGAGCAGGACGAGCGCGAGGGCGATCTCGGAGACGACTAGAGTTTGGCGCAGGCGGTGGTGCGAGGCGCTGGCGCCGGAGGAGCGTCCGCCTTCCTTCAGCGCTTCGTAGAGACGCGGGTTGGAAACCTGCCAAGCGGGGAAGAGACCGAAGGCCAGAGCGGTGATGAGGGTGAGGCCGAGGGTCCAGGCGAGGGTGCCGGCATCGAGGGGAAAATCGAGGACCACGGGCAGGGGGACGGCGGGAAGAAAAAAGCCGATGCCGCCGACGGCCCAACTGGCGAAGAGTGTGCCCAGAACGCCGCCGCCGAGGGCGAGCAGGAAGCATTCGGTCAGCAGCAGGCGGACGATGCGGAAACGTGTCGCGCCGGTGGCGAGGCGGATGGCGATTTCCTTGCGGCGGCCGACGCCGCGGGCGAGGAAAAGATTGGCGACATTGGCGGCGACGATGAGGAGGACGCCGAGCGAGACGACCTGGAGGAGTTCGAGCGCGGGACCGAGAACGGATTGGGCGCCGAAAGGTGCATCGCGATAGGGAACGACGCGGTGTTGGACGTCGCGGTTGCTGCGCGGGTAGAGGTTGGCGAGGTGGAGATTGAGGCTGTCGACGGCGGATTGGGCTTGTTCAACGGTGACACCGGGGCGAAGACGGGCGACGCTGTGCATCCCGCGCGAGCCGCGCCACGTGATGTAATCCAGCGGCCAGCTTGCGACCTCGCTGACCATTGAAATCGGCGTCCAGAATTCGCAGGCGACGCCGGTCATCGTGCCGGTGAAAGCGGCGGGGACGACGCCGATGACGGTGAAGGCATGGCGGTTGAGATCGATGACGCGACCGACGATGGCGGGATCGGAATGGAAGCGGCGGCGCCAGAGATTTTCGCCGAGCACGATGACGGGATTGCCGCGGGGCTTGAGGTCTTCGTCGGGAAGAAACGTGCGGCCCAGAAGAGGCTGGACGCCGAGGAGCGTGAAGAAGTTGGCGGAGGCGATCTGGCCATAAGTCCACTCGGGCGAATCGTCGACCGAGAGGGACGCGGGCGTGATTTGGGAAACGGCGACGCCGGAGAAGACGGTGTCGAGCGTATTGAAATCGCGGGAGTCGAGGAGCGAGATGTTGCCGCCGCCCTCGTTGGAAACGAGCGCGACGAGCTGATCCGCGTGGGTAACGCCGGGAATCGGTTCGTGCAGGATGTGGCGAATCCAGCACTGGACGGTGGTGTTGGCGCCAATGCCGAGGGCGAGTGAGAGCAGGACGACCGCGGTGAAGCCCGGAGTGCGCGCGAGGGAGCGGAGGGCGTGACGCATGATTGCCGAATGACGATTGAGGATTGCCGATGGGTGGGTGACGTCGGGGGGCGGGAAGAACGAGAAAGAGAACGAAGAACGAGAACGATCTATCCGATGCGGAGGGCGGTCATCGGGTCGAGGCGGGTGGCGCGGCGGCCGCCTTCGCCAAGGCTAGGTTGGAGGGCTATTCAGAGCGGAGTGCACAAAGCGGATCTATCTTCGTTGCTCGCCGGGCGGGGAACCAGCAGGCGAAGAGTGTCACAGCGAACAGCAGCCCGAGCACGATCGCGAATGCCGGCACGTCGAGGCCGGGCAGGCCGGGGAACGCGGCGGCGAGCGGGGGCAACAGGAGGGTGGCGAGGCCGATGCCCAATGCGGAGCCGGCGAAGGCGAGGCGCGCGCCGTTGCCGAGCACGATGCGAAAAACGTGGGCGGATTGCGCGCCGAGGGCGAGACGGATGCCGAACTCCTGCGTGCGGAGCGCGACGAGTCCGGAGATCACGCCGTAAACGCCGAGCGCGGCGAGGCAGAGACCGAGCGCGGCGAACGCGGCGAGGAGTTTGTTGGCGACCTCAAGATCGTGTTGTGCGCCGGCGACGGCTTGCGTCGTGGTGATCAGGTCGATGACGGGCAGATCGGAGTCGAGTTCGGCCACGGCGCGACGCAGCGGCTCGGCGAGCAGCTCGGGCGTCTGGCTGCGCACGACCATGGTAAAATAGCCCCATGGATTTTGCGCGATGTTGTGATAAATCTGAAAACGCGTGGCGGGCGTGCGGACATTGCCGGCGAGAGCGACGTCGCGCACGACGCCGATGACCTCCCACGATGGGCGGCCGTGGGGATCGGCTTCGCGAATGCGTCGGCCGATCGCGCTCTCGCCGGGCCAGTAGAGGCGCGCGATGGATTCGTTGATGATGATTTGATGCGGACTGCCGGGCGGCGGATCGGCGCGGGAGAAGGCGCGGCCCTCGAGCAACGGAATGCCGAGCAGCGAAAAATAGTCCGCGCTCACGATGTTGTGATACGCGAACGGCTCGTGTCCGGGCGCCGGCTCTTCGCGGCTTTCGGGGACGAAGGCGAGAGGCGTGGTGTAGTCGCGCAGCGGGAGCGAGACGGCGAGTGCCACGCCCTCGACGCCGGGCAGGCGCTCGACGCGCTCGAGCAGGCGTTGATGGAAGATGTGGCGCGATTCGTCGGTCGGATATTTCAACTCCGTCAACGTCATCGTGCCCTTGATCAAACCGTCGACGCGCCAGCCGGGATCCTGCGAGAGGTAACGTTGCAGCCCGCGAATGAAAAACGCCGCACCCGCGAGCAGCACGACGGAGAACGCGATCTGGCTGACGATCAAAGTCTGGCGACCGAGCTGGCGGCTGCGATCGCCGGTCGTGCCGCGCGCTTGTTGTTTCAGCGCGAGATTCACGTCGGTGCGGCTGGAGAGCCACGCGGGGATGCCGCCGGAAACGAGGCCCGCGAGCACGGCGGTGAGGAGCGCGAACGCGAATACGCGCCCGTCGGAGTGGAAGATCGCCGTGGCGGCTTTGCCGGCGAACAGATGCGGCGCGAGGATCGCGGTGATGAATTGCGCGGCGAGAAGACCGAGCACGCCACCGACGAGCGCGAGGAGAAGATTTTCCGCGAGGAGCTTGCGGATCAGTTGCGGACGGGAAGCGCCGAGCGCGGCGCGGATCGCGAAGTCGCGGGCGCGTCCGGCGCTGCGCGCGAGCTGGAGATTGGCGAGATTCGCGCAGGCGATGAGCAGAACGAAGCCGGTGAGACCGAGCGTGAGCCAGATCAGCCGGCGATGGACGACATCGACCTCGGAGCCGACGAGCGAGACGAGACGCAGTCCTTGGCCGGTGTTGGAGCTGGGATATTGGAGCGCGAGACGCGCGGCGACGACGTCCGCTTCGGCCTGCGCCTCCGCGCGCGAAACGCCGGGTTTGATGCGGGCGATCGCTTGCAGCCAGGGAACGGAACGATCTTCGCGCCAGCCATCGGAGAGCGGCAGCGGACGCCACACATCGATCTGTCCCCAGAAGAGCGGATAGTCGGCTTCGGGCGGCATGACGCCGATGACGGTGATGAGTTCGCCGCCGATGCGCAGGCTGCGGCCGACGATGTTCGGATCGGCGGCGAATTTGCGGCGCCAGAAGGCGTCGCTGATGACGGCGACGGTGTCGCGTCCGGCTTGCTGTTCCTCGGCGGTGAAGGCGCGGCCGTGCGCGGGTTGGACGCCGAGCGTGGTGAAAAGGTTCGCGCCGGCGACGACGCCGTTAAGCACTTGGGCGGGTTGACTGGGTTCGGCGAGGCTGAACGTCCACCATTGATAAGGCGTGACCGAGACGAAGGTCCGACCCTGCGTGTCGAGGTCGCGGAGATCAGGCAGCGAATGCGGCCAGGCGTCGCCTTGGGCGTTCGTGCGGTGGACGCGCACGAGTTGTTCGGAGTCGGGATACGGCGCGGGTTGAAACAGCAGCGTGTTGACGATGGTGAACATCGCGGTGTTCACGCCGATGCCGAGGGTGAGCGTGAGCAGCGCGACAGCGGTGAAGCCGGGAGAGCGGAGCAGGGAGCGGAGGGCGTGCTTCATGGAGGAATCGTGAAAACTGAAAATCGACAATCGCTCATCGTGAAATGGAGGGGACGGAAGGGGCTCGGAAATTTTAGATGCCCGATGCCCGATTTACGTTTTCAGATTCCTATTCAGCGCGGAGGGCGGCGAGGGGGTCGACTTTAGTCGCGCGTCGCGCGGGGAGGACGCAGGCGAGGGTGGCGATGGCGAGGAAGAGGAGGGGGACGAACGCGAAGGTGGGGAGGTCGAGCGGAGCGACGTTGAAGAGGAGTTTGCGCATGGCGAAGGCGGTGAGCGCGGCGCCGAGGAGGCCGACGACGAGACCGATCGCGATGGGGCGGAAACCTTGTTGAAGGATGAGCGAGATGACGGAGCGCGGTTGGGCGCCGAGGGCCATGCGGACGCCGATTTCGCGGGTGCGTTGGGCGACCGAGTAGTTCGTGACGGCGTAGATGCCGACGGCGGCGAGCGTGAGCGCGAGCAGGGCGAAGCCGCCGAGGAGGCCGAGGGGGAAGCGCCGGGCGGCGGCGGGCGCGGCGGTGACCTTCTCCATGCTGGCGACGTCGGTGACGGGGACGTCGGCGTCAATCTCGCGGACGGCTTTCTTGATGAGGGCCTCGGCCGCGCCGATGGCGAGGGGCGTGCGGACGTGGACGTAGAAGTTGTTTTGTGGATACCGAAGGTAGGGAAAGTAGATGTCGGGGCGGGAGGAGGCGGCGGGGCCGTCGAATTTCACGGGGCTGACGATGCCGACGACCTCGATGGGCGTGTCGCCGTCGGGGGTGACGACGGTGATGGTTTTCCCGACGGCGTCGCCGTCGGGGTAGTGGCGACGGGCGAGGTTGGCGTCGACGATGGCGACGCGGGGGGCGTCGAGGTTGTCTTCGGGCGTGAAATTGCGGCCGTGCTGGAGGGCGAGGCCGACGGTGTCGAAGTAGCCGGGCGAGATGACGTGGTAGTTGGCCTGTGGCCGGTCGCCAGGATTTGGATACGTTTCGCCCTGGGCGGTGAAGGGGAGGTTGATCCAGCTCGTGCCGATGCGGTCGAGGCTGGTGCCGAAGGCTTCGATGCCGGGCGCGGCGAGGAGTTGGTCGCGGAGCGTGCGGTAGAAATTCACCCGGGCGGGGTCGGAGGCGTAGCGTTCCTCGAGGAAGGCGACGCGGGCGGAGACGATGTTTTGCGGGCGAAAGCCCCAGGAGAAGGCCTCCATTTGCGCGAGGCTGCGGACGAGGAGGCCGGCGGCGACGAGGAGGATGAGCGAGATGGCGACCTCGCCGGCGACGAGCGTGGAGCGGAGGCGGCGGGACGCGGTGCCGGCGGCGCCGGATTTGTCGGCGGAGCGAATGGACGCGGCGAGGTCCGGACGCGTGGTGCCGAGGATGGGCGCGAGTCCGCTGAGGACGCCGGTGAGAACGGAGACGACGAGGGCGAACGCGAGGACCCAGCCGTCGAGGCCGATCACGGCGAGTCGCGGGATTTCGGCGGGGGCGATTTTGACGAGCAGTTCGAGCGCCCAGAGGCTGAGGAGGATGCCGACGAGGCCGCCCATGAGGGAGAGCGCCAGGCTTTCGGTGAGGAGCTGGCGGGCGATGCGCCAGCGCGAGGCGCCGAGGGCAGCGCGGATGGCGAGCTCGCGTTCGCGTGCGGTGGCGCGAGCGAGCATGAGATTGGCGACGTTGAGGCAGGCGATGAGGAGGACGAGGCCGACGCAGGCGAGGAGAATGGCGAGGGCGGGGCGGGCGTCGCCGAGCGTGTGGTCGCGGAGGTTTACGAGGTGGACGTTGCGCTGGATGTTATTGGGGTTGGGAAGTTGGGAGAGGATGGAGGTGAGCTCGGCCTCGGCATCGCGCGCGGTGGCGTGGGGCGCGAGACGGCCGACGATGGTGCGGAGATAGTTGCCGCGGCCGGCGAAATCGAAGCTTTGGCCGAGGGCATGTTCGGGGATGTCAGTGGCGGACGTGACCCAGAAATCGGCTTCGCGCGGGAAGGCGAAGTCGGGCGGCATGATGCCGACGATCGTGAATGGTATCCGATTAGCGGTTACAGTTCGACCGATGATGTCGGCGGCGCCGCCCAGTTCGGTTTGCCAGTAGCTGTGCGAGACGACGGCGAGGCGGTTGGGGTTTTGCCGGGTATCGTCGGCGGTGAACGCGCGGCCGATGTGGGCGTGGGTGCCGAGGACGGAGAGGAAGTTGGGCGTGACGATGGCGACGGAGGCGAGGGTGGCGTGACCGCGGCCGGTGATGGTGGCGGAGTCGAGCGTGTAGGCGGCGAGGCCGGAAAACGTGCGGACTTGCGGGGCGAGGTCGCGGAAGTCGGCGGAGAGGATGTTGACGTCGGTGCCGACGGGATCGCTGTAGTCGTTGGGCGATTTTTTCGCGATGACGACGCGGTCGGGATTCTCGAACGGCAGCGGGCGGAGGAGGATGCCGTGGAAGAAGGAAAAGATCGCGGTGTTCGCACCGATCCCAAGGGCGAGAGTGAGGACGATGACGGCGGTGTAACCCGGAGATTTGAGGAGGGAGCGGAGGGCGAGTTTCATGATTGCCGAGGGGCGGCTGAGGATTGCCGATGAGGTCAGCGACGTCGGGAGGCGGATTCGGGGGAGAGGGGGAGCACGATTACGAGCAGGAGCACGAAGGGTGGGGCGGAAGGGGAGACGGGGAAAGCGGGAGACGAGAAAGAGAACAAAGAACGAGAACGATTTTTTACTCGGCGCGGAGGGAGGTGGCGGGGTCGACTTTCGTGGCGCGGCGGGCGGGGAGCCAGCAGGCGAGGAGGCCGACGAGGACGAGGAGGGCGACCACGGCGGCGAGGCTCAGCGGGTCGTAGGGCGAGACTTCGTAGAGAACGCTGCTCAACAGGCGGGAGGCGGCGAAGCAGATGAGCAGTCCCACGGTGAGTCCGGCGGAGGCGAGGCGGAGGCCTTGACCGAGCATGAGCCGGCGCACGGATGAGGCGGACGCGCCGAGGGCCATGCGGATGCCGACCTCGCGCGTGCGTTGTCCGACGATGTAGCTGAGCACGCCGTAGAGTCCGATCGCGGCGAGGAGAAGCGCGACGCCGCCGAACACGCCGAGAAGGATGAGCATGATGCGTTGGTTGGTGACGGTGTTGTCGAACAACTCGTCCATCGTGCGGATCGCGAACACGGGGAGGGTGGGCTCGACCTCGCGCATGGCGGCGCGAATGGAGGATGCGAGTGCGGCGGGTTCGAGGGAGGTGCGGATGACGAAGGCGAGGTTGGTGGGCGGGGATTGGCGGTAGGGGAAGTAGAGCTGGGCGCGGGTGTCTTGTCCGATTCCGAAGTTCTGCACGTGGCCGACCACGCCGACGATGGTGGACATACTGGTGTTGCCGGCGGAGCCGCCGAGGATGACGCGTTTGCCGATCGGGTCCTGGCCGGCGAAATGGGTTTCGGCGAAAGTGGAATCGATGATGCAGATCTTGTCCTCGTCCGAAGTTTCGCGATCGGTGAACGTGCGGCCGCGAAGGAGCGGGATGTGCATCGTGGCGAAGTAGTCGCGGCTGGCGGCGTTGTTTTCGGTGGAGAAACGACGTCCGGGGCCGGGGTCGGGCGTGCCCTCGGGGACGAAGAAGGTTTGGTTGCCGCCGCCGGTAAACGGGAGCGGATTGGTGAGGGCGACGGAGGTGACGCCGGGCAACTCGCGCAGACGGGCGAGCGCGCGGTCGAGGAGTTGCGTGCGCTTGGTGGCGTCGGCCCAGTCGCGACCGGGCATGGCGTAGGTGAAGGAGACGACGTGATCGGTTTTGAGGTCGGTGTCGGCGCGGTAGAGATTGTAGAGCGTGCGGAACATCAGGCCGGAGGCGAAGAGGAGCAGGCAGGTGAGCGCGAACTCGCTGGCGACGAGAACGGAGCGCCAGCGCGCGTGAACGCCGCCGGCGGTGCCGCGACTGCCGGGAGCGGAGAGACCCTCGTTGAGGTTGACCTTCGAGGCGGTGAGCGCGGGAACGAGACCGGCAAGGAGCGTCACGCCGACGCCGACGCAGACGGAGAAAGCGAAGACGTTGAAGTCCATCCTGACCTGTGAGCCCAAGGGAGAGTTGGCGGGGAGGATCGACTGGATGGCCTCCATCGTGGTGTGACCGATCAGGAGGCCGAGGGCGGTGCCGGCGAGGCTGAGCAGGAAGGTTTCGGCGAGGACGACGCGGATGAGTTGCAGGCGCGTGGCGCCGAGGGCGGCACGGATGGAGAACTCGCGCGAACGCGCGGAAGCACGGGCGAGGAGGAGGTTGGCGACGTTGGCGCAGGCGATGAGGAGCACGCCGCTGGCGGCGGCGAAGGAGACCCACACGCTCGTGCGGACCTGTCCGAAGACGGTGTCGACGAGGGGCTGGAGCGCGATGGAGTTGCCGGTGTTGGTGCCGGGGTGTTCCTGCTCGAGCTGGCGGGCGATCGCGATCAGGTCGTTGCGCGCGGCTTCGACGCTGACGCCGGCGCGCAGACGACCGATGCAGTAGAGGCCGGGGTGATTGCCGCGATCGGTGAGCTGGTCGGCGGAGAGACCGAGGGGAACCCAGATGTCGGTTTGGTTGTTCGGCACCGCGAAGGTGGCGGGCATGACGCCGACGATCGTGTAGATTTCGCCGCTGACGGTAAGCGTAGAGCCGATGACGTCGGGGCGGGCGCCGAAAGAGCGGCGCCAGAACGATTCGCTGATGAGGGCGGTGGGCGGGGCGCCGGGCTTGTCTTCGTCGGCGCGGAACCACCGGCCGACGAGCGGTTGGATGCCGAGGGTCGGCCAGAGATCATGGCTGAACTGGGCGCCGGCGAGGCGTTCGGTTTCCGAGGGGCCGATGTAGTTGAAGCTTTGGCCGCGGAATGTGCCGAAGTGAGTGAAACTTTGCTGACGTTCGCGCCAGTCCAAGAAGTTTGGATACGCGACCGACATGTTCGGCACCTGTTCGGAGTGTTCGCCGAAGAAGACGAGTTCGTGGACCTGCGGCAGCGGCAGCGGACGGACGAGGAGGGTGTTGACGAAACTGAAGACGCCGGAGTTGGCGCCGATGCCGAGGCCGAGCGTGAGCACGGCGATGAGCGTGAAGCCCGGAGTTTTGAGGAGGGTGCGGAAGGCGAGTTTCACGCGCGGGCGAGGGTCGGGGGATGAGGTGCGATTTGAACGAGGCTAAAGCACCGCACGAGTCCGGCGCGGATGCGGCGGCGCTTCATGGGGAAATTGTGAAAACTGAAAATAGAGAATCGCTCATCGTGAAATCGGAGGGAGTCGAGGGGCTGGGGGATTTCGGATGCCCGATGCCCGATTTATGATTGGCTGATGTCGCTACGCTCGGAACACGATTTCTATTCGGCGCGGAGGGCGGTGATGGGGTTGACGCGGGCGGCGCGGCGCGCGGGGAGCCAGCAGGCGAGGAGGCCGACGGCGATGAGGCCGAGGGTGACGGCGGCGGTCAGGAGCAGGTCGGAGGAGCCCGAATCGGGGACGATCTGCTGCAGGATCCAGCCGATCGCGAATGCGCCGAGGAGGCCGAGGGCGGTGCCGAGGAGGGTCATGCGCAGACCGGAGAAAAGGATCATGCGGACGACGTCGCGGAGCTGCGCGCCGAGGGCGATGCGGACGCCGATTTCGGGAGTGCGTTGCACGACGATGCGGGCGATGACGCCGTAGATGCCGATGGCGGCGAGGAAGAGGCCGAGGAGGGCGAAGCTGAGAAGAACGGTGGAGAGCGCGGTGGCGGCGCCGGTGACGAGGCGGGTGGCGTTTTCGATGGTGCCGAACTGGTCGGGGGCGATGTCGGGATCGAGCGAGGCGATGGTCTGACGCATGGGTTCGGCGAGTGCGGTGGGATTGGAGGAGCGGACGGCGACGGTGAAATAGGTCCAGGGCTCCTGGGCGATGGGGCGAAGGACGAGGAAGCGGCTGGCGGAGGGGACGGCGCCGACGGCGCGTTCGACGTCGGGAACGACGCCGACAATTTCGAGCCATTGGGGGTTGGAGGGATCGGGATTGCCGATGCGGCGGCCGACGGGGTCTTCGCCGGGGAAGAGGGTTTGGGCGAGGGAGGCGTTGATGATGGCGACGTGGACGGAATGAAGCGTGTCGGTGGCGGAGAAATTTCGTCCCGAAAGGAGTTTGATGCCGAGCGTCGGCAGGTAGGAGGGCGAGACGCCGTTGATATAGGCGACAGGCTCGTGTCCGGCGGGGACGGGCGGCTGGCCTTGGGCGATGATGGAGCGGTTGGTGAGGTATTGGAAAACGGGGAGCGTGTAGGCGACGGTAGCGTTTTCGGCGCCGGGGAGCGCGCGGAGCCGTTCCTCGATGCGGTTGTGAAACGCGGTGATCTGTTCGGGCGTGGAGTATTTGGTGTCGGAGAGCTTGATGACGGCTTGGAGGAGTTTCTCCTGTTCCCAGCCGGGGTGGACGTTGACGAGCTGGTCGACGCCCTGGATGAAGCCGGCGGCGACGGTGAGGAGGATGAGGGCGTTGGCGAACTGGCTGACGATGAGGCTCTGTTGGACGCGGTTCTGGGTGCGATCGCCGGTGTTGCCGCGGGTGCCGGCCTTGAGGGCGTCGTAGCTGCGCACGCGGCTGACGCGCCACGCGGGGACGAGTCCGAAGAGAACGGACGTGAACGCGGCGAGGCCGAGCGCGAACGTGAGGACGCGCCAGTCGAGGGAAAGCGTGAGGCGGAAAACGCCGGTGGCGGCGATCTGGCTGGCGAGCCAGTCGTTGGCCCAGATGGCGACGAGGATGCCGAGGACGCCGCCGGCGAGGGAAAGGACGAGGCTTTCGACGAGCTGGGGGCGGAGCAGACGCGCGTGCGAGGCGCCGAGGGCGGCGCGGATGGCGAATTCGTGGGAGCGGGCGACGGCGCGGGCGAGCTGGAGGTTGGCGAGGTTGGCGCAGGCGATGAGGAGGACGAAGCCGGCGAGCCCGAGCATGAGCCAGGAGATGAGTTTGGAGTTGAGGTTGCGCGCGAGGGACTCGAGCGAGACGGCGCGAAGGCCGTCTTCGCTGCGGTTGGCGGGGCGGGTTTCGGCGAGACGTTGGGCGACGGTGGCGAGGCGGGCGTTGAATTGTTCGAGGGAGACGCCGGGCGCGCGGCGCGCGATGATGGAGTGCTTCATCTCGGCGAGGTTTTCCTTTTCCGAGGCGGTGAGGCCGAGGGGGCGAAGGATGTCGGCGGGCCCCCAGAGGAAGACGGAGGAGAAGTCGGCGGGCATGACACCGACGATGGTCATCGGGCTGCCCTCGATGCGGACGGAGCGGCCGATGACGTCGGGATTGCCGCCGAAGTGAGCCTGCCAGGTTTCGTAGCTGAGGATGATGACGTGGTTGCCGGGGTGGTCTTCCTCGGGGGTGAACCACCGGCCGAGGAGAGGTTGAAGGCCAAGGGTGGGGAGGAACTCGGCGGAGACGCGGGTGGCGTTGACGTTGACGGGCGATCGGTCGTCGATGGCCATCGTGTAGCCCCACAGGATGAAGCCGGCGGTCTGGGCGAAGTCGGCGGTCTCGCGCTGAATCTCGAGGAAGTCGGACGCGGAGTGCTCGGCGGTGTTGCTTTGGGGATTGGTGCGGTAGATGCGGGAGAGCTGGGAGACCTCGGGGTAGGGGAGCGGCTTGAGGATGAGGAGATTCATCAAGCTGAACATCGAGGTGTTCAGGCCGATCCCCAGGGCGAGGGTGAGGAGGGCGACGACGGTGAAGCCAGGAGTCTTGAGGAGCTGGCGGAGGGCGAAGCGCAGGTCGTTCATGGCGGGGTCGGAGCGTGGTCGAATGATCGTTGCGCGGAATTTGCAGGGGGCGTGCCAGCGAGGGTGGGTATTTTCCTATCTGCTGCGCTGCAGTGATTTAAATATCGATCAGCGCGAACAGGGTGATCCGCGGGTTTTAAAAACGGAACGAAGGTTTCCCGCGAATGGGATCCCTGCGGCCGGGGGCGCGGGGAAGATTCAAGATCCAAGCTTCAAGATCCAGAGAAGGATCAGTGGGCAAACAGCAGGGAGAGGGGGGCGTTCTCGGTGAGGAGGGAGAACGAGGAAGAGAACGAAGAACGAGAACGATTTTATTCCGCGCGGAGGGCGATGAGGGGATCGACCTTGGTTGCTCGACGCGCGGGGAGCCAGCAGGCGAGGAGGGCGGTGAGGAAGAGGGTCGTGGCGACGGCGAGGAGGGCGATCCAATCGAGGCTCGCGACGCGGGGCATGAGGGAAGAGAGGAATCGGGCGAGGGCGAAGGCGCCCACGAGGCCGAGAACGATGCCGATGGCGCAGAGGAGGAGGCCGTGACGAAGGACGAGTTGGAGGATTGCGGAAGGTTGGGCGCCGAGGGCGAGGCGGATGCCGAACTCGTTGGTGCGTTGGGCAACGAGATTGGAGATCACGCCGTAGAGGCCGATGGCGGCGAGGAGGAGTCCGAGGAGCGCGAACGCGGTGAGCGTTTTGCCGGCGAGGCGGAGATTGTGTTGTTGTTGATCGACGAGCTGGCGGACCGTGCCGGCGTAGGCGGCGGCGAGGTCGGGGTCGACTTCGGAGATGGCGCGGCGAAGCGTTTCGACGTGAGACTCGGGGACGGGGCTGCGGAGGAGGGCGAAGATGAAGCCCCAAGGTTCCTGCGCGACCGGTTTGTAGAGTTGATAGGGCGTGGACGGATCGCGGGTGTTGGCGGCGACATCGATGTCGCGGACGACGCCGATGATCTCGGCCCAGTAGGGTTTGCCGCTGTCCATGGCCGCGAGGCGTTTACCGACGGCGGTGTCGTTGGGGAAAAGGCGGCGGGCGAGGGATTCGTTGATGAGGACGACCGGAGGATCGGTGCGTTTGATGTCGGGAGAGAACACGCGGCCTTCGACGAGCGGGATGCCCATGGCGGCGAAGAAATCGGAGGTCACGATGACGGTGAAGGCGCTGGGGAGGTTGGGGGCGCCCTGGGCTTGTCCGTCGGTGAAGACTTGGCGATCTGAGGTGTAGGAGAAGATCGGGAGCGAGGTGGCGAGGGCGGCGTGTTCGACGCCGGGGATGCGCTGCAGGCGTTGTTCGAGGCGGCGGAAGAGTTCAATGCGCTGGTCGTCGGTCTGGTAGTCGGCGCGGGTTTGCGGGATCGGAAGCGCGGCGGCGACGATCCGGTCGGTGTCCCAACCGGTGCGGCGTTCGAGGAGTTCGGAAAAACCCCGGTGAAGGATGGCGGCGCCGCCGAGGAGAACGAGTGCGAGGGCGACTTCGCCGACGATGAGGAGCTGGCGGATCACGTGATGGCCGCGACCGGTGGTGGAGCCGCGCGCTTGGGATTTGAGGGCGACGTTGACGTCGGTGCGCGAGGCGAACCACGCGGGGAGAAGGCCGAAGAGGAGACCGGTGAGGAGCGCGACGGCGAAGGTGAGCGCGAGGATTTTGGGATCGAGGGACAGGTCGAGGGAGTTGGCGCCGCCGGCGAGGACGAAGTTGCGGTCAATGATCTGGTTCAGACCGAAGGCGAGCGCGAGGCCGAGGAGGCCGCCGCCGAAGGCGAGGAGGAGGGATTCAAGAAGTTGCTGGCGAATGAGGCGCGCGCGGGAAGCGCCGAGCGCGGCGCGGATGGCGAGCTCGCGGAGGTTGGCGGTGGCGCGGGCGAGCTGGAGGTTGGCGAGATTGGCGCAGGCGATGAGAAGGACGAAGAGGGCGAGGCCGAGGAGGAGCCAGGAGATGCGCCGGCCGAGGGAGTCCATGAGCGCCTCGTGGAGCGGGACGGCTCGGTATCTGATTCCTGAATACGATTCGGGGAAGAGTTTTTCCTGTTGGACGGCGACGGGGGTGAGCTCGGCGGAGACTTGGGCGGGATTGGTGGTGTCGGGGAGGCGGCCGATGAGGCTGAACATGCGGTAGTCACGCCACTGCATCTGCTCGTTGGTGAAGTTCAGCGGACGCCAGAAGGCGGCGCGGCTCCACAGCATGCGGTAGTCGAAGGACGGCGGCATGACGCCGATGATGGTGACGGGCTGGCCGTCGAGGCGCATGGAGCGGCCGATGACGTCGGGGTCGCCGCCGAAGCGGAGTTGCCAGAACGCGTGGCTGAGAAGGATGACCTGATTGCGGCCGGGCTGGTGTTCCTCGGGGGAAAAGGCGCGGCCAATGAGCGGAGCGACGCCGAAGGTTTTGAAGAAGTCCTCGGAGACGAGCGTGCCTTGAAGGCGTTCGGCGGGCTGGCCGGGTTCGGAGATCGTGTATTGGGTGTTGGCGACGGTGGTGAGCGAGGAGAACGCGGTCAGTTGATCGCGGATCTCGCGAAGTTCGTCGTAGGAGTAGGGGCGCGACTCGGCGGCAGGGGTGGAGGCGACGACCTCGAAGAGTTGCGTGGAGTTCGGGAACGGCGCGCCACGGAAGAGGAGCGCGTCGATGACGCTGAACATCGACGTGTTGACGCCGATGCCGAGCGCGAGGGTGAGGAGCGCGATGGCGGTGTAGCCGGGGGAGTTGGCGAGGGAACGGACGGCGGGGCGGAGCGCGGCGAGCATGGGGTTGATCGACCACGAAGCCTCGTGCTCGTGATCATGCTCGTGAGCGTGATCGATCAGGGAGATCGAGCACGAGCACGATTACGAGCAGGAGCACGATCTTGTGCGGGGAGACTGGCGCTGTTTCTGGACGGGCCCGGACGGAATCTTGAAAACTCAGAATCGGAATCGGGAATCTTGAAATTGACAGGGCGCCGTGTGCGCCGAACGGGAAGTTTAAGAAGTCCGATTTCCGATGCCCGATTTCACGATTTCCTACTCTGCGCGGAGGGCTAGCATGGGGTCGACCTTGGTCGCTCGCTGCGCGGGGAGCCAACTGGCGAGGAGGGAGACGAGCAGGAGGAGGACGGCCATGCCGGCGAGGGCGAGCGGGTCGGCGCTGACGAGGCGCGGCATGATGGCGTTCAGGAGACGGCTGACGCCGTAGGCGCCGATGAGGCCGAGGAGGAGTCCGATCACGGTGAGTTTCGCGCCGTGGGCGAGGACGAGATTGAGAACGTTGGAGGGGCTGGCGCCGAGGGCGAGGCGGATGCCGAACTCGCCGGTGCGTTGGGCGACGAGATTCGAGATGACGCCGTAGAGACCGACGGCGGCGAGAACGAGGCCGAGAATGGCGAAGCCGATCAGGAGGTTGGCGACGATGACGAGATTGTGCTGCGAACGATCGAGAGCTTGGGCGACGGTCATGACTTCGTCGGCGGGAAGATCGGGATCGACCTCGGCGATGGCGCGGCGGACGGTTTCGATCATCGAAGCGGGCGCGGCGGTGCGGATGGCGAAGCGGACCCAGCTCCACGGTTCGTGCACGGTGGGACGGAAGACTTGGTAGGGCGTGTTGGGGTTGCCGATCGCGCCGGGCGATTCGGCGTCGCGGACGACACCGATGATTTCGCTCCAGACGGTTTCGGCGCCGTTGATGGAGGCGAGGCGTTTGCCGAGGGCGCTTTCGTTGGGCCAGAGCTGTCGGGCGAGGGATTGGTTGATGACGATGACGCGCGGATCGTCGGCTTTGATGTCGGCGGGCCACATGCGGCCCTCGAGGAGCGGGACGCCGAGGACTTTGAAGAAATCGGCGGTGACCATCACGTGGCTGGCGAGCGGAAGATTGGACGTGTTGGAGGCGTCCTGTTGTTCGGTGTGGATCGGGCGATCGGTGCCGTAGCCGTAGATGGGAAGACCGGTGCCGAGAGCGGCGGCTTCGACGCCGGGAAGGGCGGCGAGACGGTCGACGATCTTGCGGTGAAATTCGATGCGATCAGCGGGCTGTGGGAAGCGAGATTCGGGCATCGGGAGCGTGCCGGAGAGGAGGTGGTCGGTGTCCCAGCCGGGGCTGCGTTGCATGAAGTTCGAGAAGCCGCGCTGCATGACGGCGGCGCCGCCGAGAAGGACGAGCGCAAGGGTGACCTCGGCGACGATGAGAGCCTGACGCATGCGGTGCTGGCCGCGTCCGCCGGTGGAACCGCGCGATTGGGATTTGAGCGCGTCGACGACGTCAGCGCGTGACGAGATCAGCGCGGGAACGATGCCGAAGATGACGCCGGTGGCGGCGGCGACGAGGAAGGCGACGAGGAGGACGGGGCCGTTGAGCTGGAGATTGAGGCCGTCAGGTTCGCCGGCGATCTGGATACTGGCGCTGAGGGCGTGGTTGATCCAGAAGGCGAGGAGAATGCCGAGGGCGCCGCCGGCGAGAGAGAGGATCAGGCACTGAATGAGCTGGTCGCGAATGAGGCGGACGCGGGAGGCTCCGAGGGCGGCGCGGATGGCGAAGTCGCGCATGGCGGTGGTGGCGCGCGCGAGCTCGAGGTTGGCGAGATTCGCGCAGGCGATGAGGAGGACGAAACCGGAGAGGCCGAGAAGCATCCAGAGGATCTGACGGCTGGTGTCGTCCATTTGGGCCTTATGGAGGACGGTCGCGCGGTAGGTGAGCTCGTTGTAGTCTTTGGGGAAGTCGCGTTTCTGGTTGATGGCGACGGGACCGAGTTCGGCGGCGGCTTGTTCGGGGGAGGTGTTCGGAGCGAGGCGACCGATGAGGCCGAAATTGCGGTAGGTGCGGCTGTTGAGCTGGTCGGGGCTGTAGTTGATCGGCCGCCAGAACGCGGAGAGGCCCCACAGGAAACGCCAGTCGAAGCTGGGAGGCATGACGCCGACGATCGTGACGATTTCGCCGTCGAGGCGGAGCGTGCGGCCGATTACGTCGCGGGAGCCGGCGAAGCGTTGTTGCCAAAAACGGTGGCTGAGGACGATGACGTGATTGTTGGGACCCGTTTCGTCGGGGGCGAAGGCGCGGCCGAGCATCGGCTGGACGCCAAAGGTGTCGAAAAACTCGGGCGAGACGAGGATGCTGAGGACGCGTTCGGCGGGACGGCCGGGTTCGGCGAGAGCGACCTGATTGTAGCTGAAGGTGGTGACGGAGCTGAAGGAGCTGGTGCGCTCGCGGATCTCGCGGGTTTCGACCTCGGAAAATTGGTAGCGCGGGCCCTGGCGGGTATCGGCGATGATCTGGTGAAGCTCGGTGCTGCGAGGGAAAGGCGCGGCGCGGAGGAGGAGAGCCTCGAGGAGGCTGAACATCGACGTGTTGACACCGATGCCGAGCGCGAGGGTGAGAAGCGCGATCGCGGTGAACGCGGGGGACTTCAGGAGGGAACGGAGGGCGATGCGCACGCGGGGGAAGAGAAGTTGAGAGTTGAGGGATGAGAGTTGAGAGCGGGGCGTCGTGCTCGTGATCTTACTCGTGCTCGTGATCGAAGCGGGGGAGCACGAGCACGATTACGAGCACGAGCACGGGAGTGGGAGAGATCGGGGAGATGGGCGCACAGGGGAGCGCGGGCGGGATTAGGGCGGAGCGGGGCGACTCCGCTCGCTCACGCTCGTAGCGACGTTGACGGGAACGGGGCGCCTCCAGTCGGGGAGGACGCGGAGACGCGGACCGTCGGGGAGCTCAAAGCGAAAGGAGGGGATGTTGGTCCGCTCGAGGTGGCGCAGCCAGTGTTGGTGGCGCTGCGCCCAGAGGGTGACGTGTGGGGTGGGCACGGGCGGAGGGGAATCAATCGTTCTCGTAATCGTAATCGTGCTCGTAATCGCGGATTGGAATTTCTTCGGAGGAGAGAACGAGAAAGAGAACGATTACGAGAACGAGGCGGGGTGGGGTGCGGGCGAAAGGCCGCACTACTCAGGCGCGGGTGGGATCGGATTCGACCTGCTCCTGGACAACGCGGCCGTCGAAGATGTGGATCGTGCGGTCGGCGTTGCGGGCGAAACGGGCGTCGTGGGTGACCATGACGATCGTGGCGCCGCCCTTGTGGAGGTCGGAGAGGAGCTGCATGACGGCGTCGCCGTTTTTCGAATCGAGGTTGCCGGTGGGTTCGTCGGCGAGGAGGACGGCGGGTTTGCCGGCGAGGGCGCGGGCGACGGCGACGCGCTGTTGTTGACCGCCGGAGAGCTGGGACGGGAGGTGCTTCGCGCGGTGGCCCATGCCGACTTTTTCGAGAGCTTCCATCGCGGCGGCCTTGCGCTCGGCGGCGGGCATGCCGCGGTAGGTGAGCGGGAGCTCGACGTTTTCGTAAACGGTGAGATCGCCGATGAGATTGAAGGATTGGAAAATGAAACCGATCTCGCGGTTGCGGATACGGGCCCGCTCGGGGAGCGAGAGGCCTTGGACGGGGCGGCCGTTGAGGAGGTAGGCGCCGTCGGTGGGCGAGTCGAGGAGGCCGAGGATGGAGAGAAGGGTGGACTTGCCGCAGCCGGAGGGGCCGGCGATGGAGACGTATTCGCCCTTGAAGATCTCCATGTGGATGCCGGAGAGCGCGTGGGTTTCGACTTCGTCGGTCAGGAAGACTTTAGTGACACCTTCGAGTTTGATGAGTGATTCTGGCATGGGGAAACCGATTACTGGTTTGAGTTTTGGGTTTTGGGTTGGGGACGGGATTTGAGATTTAGGATTTCAAATTTGAGAGCCGGTGAGGCGTTGGGGGAGGAACACGGGAGAGGCGCGGCTGGTTACAGAAATGTTTAGTTGAGTTTGATGCGGTCGTTGGAGTCCCACTGGGACATGTCGGAGAGGATGACGCGGTCGCCGGGGACGAGGCCGGAGACGACTTCGATCGTGTTCACGGAACTGCGACCGAGCTGGACCTGCGTGCGGTGGGCGTAGACGCCGTCGGGGGCGAGTTTGAAGATGCCGACGGTGCTGCGTTCCTGGCCGAAGGCGGGGCGCTGCACGTAGACGACGTTGTCGAGGCGTTCGAGTTCGATGGTGCCGTCGACAGAGAGATCGGGGCGGGCGCCGCGCGGGAGTTCTTCGGTGAAGAAAACGTCGACGGTGACGGTGCCGTTTTGGACGGAAGGATCGATGCGGCCGACCTTGCCGGCGACGATGCCGTTGCGGGTGTCAACGGAGGCGAGTTGTCCGATCTCGATGTCGCGCGCCTGGGTTTCGGCGATGCGGATTTCGGCCTTGAGGCGGAGCGGGTCGGCGACGCGGGCGAGGTTGGTGCCGGGTTGGACTTGGGCGCCGACTTCGACGGGAAGGATTTGAAGGATGCCGTTCATGCCGGCGCGGACGGTGAGGGCGTCGAGCTCCTCCTGACGGAGCTTGGCCTGGGAGCGGAGGCGATCGACCTCGGCGGCCTTCACGGCGAGTTGGGGGGCGGTGGAGGCCTTCGTGAACTCGTAGCGCTTTTGTTCGATCGAGTTGCGGGTGTTGGCCTGTTCGGCGGTGACCTTGAGGAGTTGGAGATCGAGGGAGGAGACGAGGCCGTCCTTGAAGAGCTGTTCGTAAACCTCGGCGCGGAGGCGGGCCTGTTCGTAGTCGGCTTTCGCGCTGGCGGCGGCGGCTTCGGCGGCGAGGACGGTGCTTTGGAGTTGGACCTCGAGATTGGCGAGTTCGGCCTCGGCGGCCTTGAGCTGCGAGTTGGCGTCTTCGGCGGCGCGGACGACGTCGGGGTTGGTGAGGAGGAGAATGACGCTATCGGGCGTGACGGGCGCGCCGGGGCGGAGGACGATTTTGTCGACGCGGCCTTGGGTGCGGGCGGCGATCCAGGTGATCTCCTCGGGGACGAGGGTGCCGAGGCCGCGGACCTGGCGGAGCATCTGGCCCTGGGTGACGGTGCCGATCCAGACGAGATTGCGCTCGACGGTGGGGGCGGCGGGTTTGAGGCGCGCGAGGGCGACGGTGATGCCGATGAGGGCGAGAGCGGCGATCGAACCGTAGATGATGCGCTTCTTACGTTTGGCTTTGGATTGGTCGGGGCGCGGAATGTCCATGCGTGCCGGGATATTTGCACGCGGTGTGCCAGCGACGTGATGAATGTGTAAGTGGCTGGAGTGTAATAGTTAGAAATTTGTGATGATCAGTGGCGTAGCGGTTGGCGCATCAATCACGGGATTGGGGTGTCCCGAAAGTGGGATTGGGAGAACGAGAACGATTGAGGGGTTAGGCGGGGGCGTGGAGGTGGTGGCGAACGGCGTTGAGACGGGCGGCGAGGGTGGACGTGCGGTCGGCGAAGACGCGGTCGGAGCTGAGGAAGGGCCGGCGTTGTTTTTGTTCGAGGGAGCGGCGGAGTCTCCGAAGTTCGGATACAAGCGGGACGCTGCGAACGTAGTAGCTGACGACGTTGACGGCCTGGCGGGCGGCTTTGGCGAGGCGGGTGTCGCGGGGCTGGTGTTCGCACCACGGGTCCATGGGTGTGAGCGGGAGGGCGTCGCAGTCGACCTCGATGGAGGCGAGCCAGTCGCGCCATTTGAAATCGAGAAAGTGGGAGCCGAGGCGGACGGGGAACCACGGGATGCGGAGGAGATCGGCGGTGATGGCGCCGTGCATGGCTTCGGCGACGACGACATCGCAGCCGCGGAGTTCGGCGAGCGTGCGTTCGACGGACCACATGGGATTGATGAAGCGGAGCCCGGCGGTGTCGCAGATCGTGCGCCACGGAATGCGACGGAGGGAGCGCCAGTGTGGCATGAAGCCGATGCGCGGGCCGTCGGTGGGAGCGGGGAGGGAAACTTGGGACAGGAGATAGGCGGAGTCGGTGACGGCGATTTCCGCAGGGAGGGAAAGAAGTTGGGCGGTGAGCGGGCCGCGGACGGCGTAGAAGCGCCAGCGTTCATCGAGGGCGGGTGGGCGGCCGTAGCCGGTGCCGGAGCCGAGGACGATGTAGCGATCGGCGTCGGGGAGCGTGTCTTGAAGAATCGTGCCGATGCCGAGGAAGACGGTGGATTTGTCGGTGTCGAAGCAGCCGGGCAGGAGTTTGGGCCAGAGCCAGGGATTGAGGCGGTCGCCGAAATTGGGGAGGGCGTTGTAGTAGTGGAGGAGCATGCGTGGAGTTGAAGGCGGGCGAGAGCGTGCGAGCGCGAGCGAGCTCGCGGCCACACGGGTTGAGAGTCAGGAGGCGGTGGCCGATTCGGCGGCGATGCCGTGTTCGCAGCGGGTGCGTTTTTCGCGTTTGGTGCGCTCGAGGATGCGCTCGTTGACGTGCGTGCGGTAGCGGGCGACGCGCGGGTGATCGAGGTGATAGACGATGGCCTGGCCGACGATGGTTTTGCAGGTGAGGCCGGAGTTGCAGAGACGCTCGGCGAGTTCGGTGTCCTCGTGGCCCCAGCCGACGAAGGACTCGTCGTAGCCGTTGACGCGGAAGAAATCCTCGCGCCAGACGGCGAAGTTGCAGCCCTGGATGAGACTGCGGTCGTTGACGCGGATGATGGGCCAGGGGCGGCGGAGGCCGCGCTTCAAGCCGTAGAGACGGCGCGTGAGAAAGAGGAAAAGCGGATGGATGCGGCGGGGTGACACGCGACGAACGTAGCGGGCGCGAATGCCGGCGCGGCGGCCTTGCACGAAGGCGCGGGGGGCGGCGTGACGGAGGTGATCGGCGATGAAGTGGCGGTGCGGGAGGCAGTCGCCGTCGATGAAGATGAGATAATCGCCGATGGAGGCGCGGACGGTGCGGTTGAGAATGACGGTTTTGCGGAAACCCACATGCGGCTGCCAAAAGTGTTGGACGGGGAAGGCGAAGCGCGCGGCCCATTTTTGTATCACTTGTTTGGTGACATCGTCGGAGCCATCGTCGGCGATCAGGAGTTCGGCGGGTGCGCGCGACTGGAGGCTCACGCCCTCGAGAACGAGATCGAGCGCGACGGGGTTGTCGGAGGTGCTGACGATGAGCGACGGACGAGAAGGCGTGGTGTTCATGAGCGGGAACGTCAGGTGGAAATCGAGCGGGTGGACGCGACCGCGCGGAGGAGCGTGTCGGCGGGCAGGATGAGGTCGCGGTCCTTGCGCGGCAGGTGGGCATCGGACGCGTGGGCGAAGGATGCGACGAGATAATCGTGCTGGAGGCGGCCGTGGTGGGAGAGGGTGCGGTATTCGCGCTCCATCATGCCGGGGGCCAGGATTTGGATGACGCGAGTGCCGGGGCGGCAGAAGACGAGATTCGAGAGTGCGGCGCCGTGATTGGCGATGATGAGGGAGGCGTCGTGGAAGAGGGCGGCCTGTTCGGCGAGGCTGCGACCGGCGAGTCGGACGGGTTCGAGACCGAGGGAGTCGAAGACGGGAAGAAGTTCGTCGAAATTGGCGATGCGGCGGGAGCGGGCGTCGGAGCGATCGATGAAGATGCGCCGGACGGAAAGGGGCGCGCGGCGGGTGCCGACGATCGAGAGGTGGAGAAAATCGCAGACGTGGGCCGGAACGACGAACGGGTGATTGACGAGCGGCGGAGCGACGAGGAGTTCGGGTTGCAGCGCGGGGAAATCGTCGGTGCCGATGACGCGGTCGGGGGCGATGCCGAAGTGCGCGAGGGCGTCGAGGACGAACGGAGTGACGGGGCCGCTGATCAGATAACGATCGGGAATGAGATCAGCGGGAAGGGCGGCGAGGTAGGCGAGGCGGGCGAGGCTGTTGAGGAGGAAGTGGAAGTAGTTTTTTTCCGCGGACATCGCGGCGAGCGTGAGCGTGATGCCGGGCAGAGGTGTGGCGTCGAGGTGGGTGAGTTGATACGTGGTGTGCGAGTGGGGGCGGCCGGGCCATTCGTAGGAGAGGTCCCAGAGCAGATGGCGATCGCTGCCGATGACGGCGCCGCTGTGGCCGACGATCCACGGATGCCGCAGCGCGGCGATGCCGGCGGGGCGGCGCGTGAATTGAATGCGGTTGCCGGGAGTGTCGGCGGGAGCGTGGAGGAGAAACGTCGGCGGAGGAACGTAGGTGCGACCGCCGGGTTCGGCGCCGGGATAATACGCACCGCGGTCGCGATGGGCGGCGAGGTAGTCGGAGGTGTGCAGCCACGTGCCGCGCACGAAGCGTCCATGCAAACGTTGGCGGGCTCGGCGGTGGTGGAGCGCGAAGAAGTTGGCGGTGTTTTGGACCGCGGGAGAGCGGCGCAGACGACCGAGGGCGCGGCGCATTTTGAGGGCGGAGGACGCGGTCGGAGCGAGCAGCATAAAAAAGCCGCCCTCAAGCTGGGGCGGCGTAGCGCAAGGAGAATGGCTTCCGAAGAAATCAGCAACGATCGGAAGATGCGGAAGGTCCGGCGTGTAGTGTGGGGAAAACTACGCAGGCGGGGGGCGGGAGGCGCACCGAGTTGCGCGAGGCGGAGAGAGAAGAGAATACGAAGGCGGCGAGGGGTGGTGCGAACGTCCAAGTGGATTCTTCGCTTCGCTCAGAATGACAAAGGGGACTCAGGAAAGCGGGAGTTGAAGGCGGGCGATGCCGCCGGTGGCGCCGTCGGTGCGATTTTCGAGGGTGAGCGAGCCGCCATGGTTTTCGGCGATCTGGCGGCAGAGGACGAGGCCGATGCCGGAGCCTTCGGGTTTCGTGGTGAAAAACGGGACGAAGAGATTGCCGGAGTTCGCGATGCCGGGGCCGTCGTCCTCGATTTCGATGGCGAGTTGATTGCCGGTTTTTTTCCAGCGCACGCGGACGCCGGGAGCGTGGCCATCGACGTTGGGGATGCCGGGATCCAGAATGGCTTCGACGGCGTTTTTGACGATGTTGATGAGCACTTGTTCGATTTGCGCGGCGTCGCAGGAAAACGTGACATCGGGGCCGTCGAGGAGGGTGACGGGGTGGCGCGTCTCCAGGGCGGCGACGCGGTGTATCAGCGGTTTCACTTCACACGGCGAACGGGTCGGCGCGGGGAGGCGGGCGAGGCGCGCGTAGGCCTGCATGAAACGGCTGAGGCCGTCGGCGCGTGAGGCGATGATGTCGAGGCCGGAGCGCATGTCGTCCTCCCAATCGGGTGCGCGTTGTTCGCGACGGAGAAGGGTGCCGAGGCTGCCGGCGATGGATTTGATGGGGGCGAGGGAGTTGTTGAGCTCGTGACCGAGGACACGGACGAGTTTTTGCCAGGCGCGGAGTTCCTCCTCGCGGAGCGTCTGGCTGAGATCGCCGATGACGACGAGATGATGGGGGCGTCCGCCTTCGCGAAAAACGCTGCGGCGCATGCCCCAGCGGCCGTTGCTTCCGGGGAAACTGATGTTGAGGAGACGGGCGGGTTCGCCCTGAAGGCAGTCGGCGAGACCGAGTTCGGTGGCGTCGCGGCCGAGGATGCGCTCGGCGGGTTTTTTGAGGAGGAGTTGGCCGGCGTGATTGGCGAGGCGGAGTTTGGCGTCGGAGTCGAAAGCGAAGATGGCGACCTCGATTTCCTCCATGACGGTGCGCAGGAGGGCGGTGGCTTCGAGGGCGCTGAGACGTTGTTCCTGGAGGGTGCGGCTGAGCGTGTTGATTTCGGACATCACGTCGCCGAGCGGTTCGTCGCGATTGGCGCCGCGCGCGCGAACCGAGAAGTCGCCTTCGCGGAGGGCGGAGAGGAGATTGGCCATCGTTTGGAGCGGGCGGACGACGCGAGTTTGGACGGCGAGCGCGAAACCGATCCAGCAGCCGACGATGAGGAGCGAAAGGGTCCACTGAACCTTGGGCGTGGGAAGCAACTCGGCAGGAGCGAGCCAGAGAAACCACATGGCCACGAGAACGGCGGGGAGGGCGCCGGCGAGGCATTGAAAGAAGACGGCTTGCTCGTGGGAGAGCTTGCGGGGAGGGCGGGACATGGGATGGCCGCAAAGAGGCGCAAAAGGCGCAAAAAGAGGATCAGGTGGGGCTCGTGTCGGAAAGGACGTATTTGCGGATCTGGAGGACGGGCGAGCCGAAGTTGATCAGCAGACCGTGTTCGACGCGGGAAGCGCGAAGGTAGCCGAGGAGTTGGGCGACGTGTTCGTCGACGAGCGTGCGGACGGCTTTCAGCTCGATGATGAGTTGATGGCTCAGAAAGAGGTCGGCGAAGAACTCGCCGAGAAGGGTGCCGTCTTCGTCGAAAACGTTAAGCGCGTGTTGCTGTGTGACGGACAAACCTTGTTTGCGGAGGCGATGGGCGAGGCCGTTTTCGTAGACCTTTCCCACGTGGCCGTGGCGGAGGTGTCGATGCAACGCGAAGCTGATTTCGCGGATCTGGTCGCAGAGCTGGAAGATGGGGTCCTTCATGGCGTCTTCCGTTTTGCGACTTTTGCGCGTTTTTGCGGCGAAAATCAGAGGCCGTATTTTTCCAGGCGGCGGTAGAAGGCGCTGCGGGAGAGGCCGAGTTCTTCGGCGGCGCGGCGGGCGTTGCCGTCGCAGCGGGCGAGGGTTTTTTTGATGAGGAAGGCCTCCACTTCTTCGATGCTCATTTCCTCGAGGCGAGGCGCGGCGTCTTGGGCGATGGTGAGGCCGAGGTCGGGGGCGCGGACGACTTTGCCCTGCGACATCAACACGCCGCGTTCGACGGCGTGGTCGAGTTCGCGGACGTTGCCGGGCCAGTGGTGGTCGCGCATGGCCTGGATCGCGGATTCGTCGAAGCCGGTGATGGGTTTCCGGTAGCGCTCGACGTGTTGCTTGAGGAAGTGCTGGGCGAGCAGCTCGATGTCCTCGCGGCGCTCGCGGAGCGGCGGGAGGTGAATGTGAATCGTGTTGAGGCGGAAAAGGAGATCCTGGCGGAATTTGCCGGCGGCGACTTCGGCGGGGAGGTCGGCGTTGGTGGCGGAGACGAGGCGGACGCTGGCCCGGTAGGTGCGCGAGGAGCCGACGCGTTCGAATTCACCGGTTTCGATGGTGCGCAGGAGCTTCGCCTGTTGGCTCATGGGAATGTTGCCGATTTCGTCCATGAACAACGTGCCGCCGTCGGCGAGTTCGAAGCGGCCGGCGCGGTCGGACTTGGCGTCGGTGAAGGCGCCGCGAACGTGGCCGAAGAGTTCGCTCTCGAAGACGCCTTCGGGGAGACCGCCCATGTTGACGGAGATGAAAGGTTTCGCGGCGCGGACGGAGACGGCGTGGAGGGCTTGGGCGACGACGCCTTTGCCGGTGCCGTTTTCGCCGGTGATGAGGACGTTGGCGTCGGACGGGCCGACGCGCGCGATGATGTCGAGGACGGGGCGCATCGCGGCGGACTGCGCGATGAGCGTGGGGCCGCCCTTGCCGCGGAGGAGTTGGTTTTCCTGTTGGAGACGCGAGTAGGCGCGGACGGCGCTGCCGAGAGCGATCTGGTTTTTGACGATCGCGAGGAGGCGGGGGTTGTCCCAAGGTTTGGTGACGAAATCGCGGGCGCCGCGGCGCATGGCTTCGACGGCGACGTCGACGCTGGCCCAAGCGGTCATGACGACGACGGGAAGAGAGGAGTCGATCGCGGAAAGTTTGTTGAGGAGATCGAGGCCTTCCTGGCCGGACGTGGTGTCACGGGCGTAATTGAGGTCCATGAGCACCAAGGCGAAATCGCGAGCCTCGACCGCTTTGACGACGGCGGCCGGGGACTTCGCGGTTTCGATTTGGTAACCTTCGGATTTGAGCAGGAGGCGCAGGGCTTCGAGGACGTCGGGCTGGTCGTCGGCAACGAGGATGCGCGGGGATTCCGATGGGGTCATGGATGCGAGTGACGAAGCCGGAAGGAGGTGAGTCAAGCGGCGAGGCGGTGGGTCTCGCGCTTGCGGAACGGCGTGCGGGTGTAGCTCGTGGCGCTGTGCGCGATCGAACGGCGCGAGTAGTCGCCGACGATGAGGAGGACGGCCAAGACCGCGGTGAAAATGCCGAGGGCGTTTTCGCCGTTGACGACGGACGGGATCGAAACGCCGAGGAATTCGGCGAAGGCCACGCACGGATAACCGGCGGCGATGAGGAGGGCGATGACTTTGATGGTGTTTTTCATGGGAATGATTGGGAGTTCGCCCCTGTATTTGCAGCGCGCGTGCCAACGAAATGAATACGTCGTAAGTGTCTTTTTATTAACGAATAGAATTTTTGCTGTGCTTTCGGAGCGAAGCGGGCGTGCGAGAATTCTTTCGCAGTTGGGAGGCGAAATTCCCGGAAATGGGATGGGTTTCCGAAGGCCGAGGTTGGAGTGACGAACGCCTCACGGGATTCTTCGCTTCGCTCAGAATAACAGATCTTCGGTGAGGGCTGAGAGTGGGTTCACGGTGGGGAGGCGGGTGTTTTTTGGGGCAGGCAAACGAACCCAGAAAAACTCTTGCGTCGGTCGGCGGGGTGTCGCTTTGTGACCGTTCTCTTGTTCGGGCTGTAGCGTAGCCTGGTAGCGCGCTTGCATGGGGTGCAAGAGGTCGTGAGTTCGAATCTCACCAGCCCGACCACTTTTAGAATCGGCGGCGAAGGAACGCCGCGTCAGGAGAGAGGGACGAATTTCAAAACGATGACATCACCTGCGTCCCAAACCGACCGGCGGCGGCTGATCTGGCCGGTGATGTTGGCGGTGGCGATCACGTGGTGTTCGAGCCGGTCGGTGGATGGGATTCCGGGGGCGTTCGAGGGGCGGGATAAAGTGGTGCATTTCGCGTTGTATGGATTAATGGCGACACTGATCGCACGGATCGAGGCGGTGGCGCGGACGCGTCCGCTGGGGATGTATGCGGCGATTTTGATCACGTCGGTGTTCGGGGTGACGGATGAGCTGCATCAGTATTTCACGCCGGGCCGGTCGATGGATGTATGGGATTGGGTGGCGGACACGCTGGGGGCGATCGTGGCGACGGTGATGTATGCGGAGTGGGCGGCGTATCGGCGGATGCTGGAGTCGCCGATGTCGGGGCTGTTTCGCAAACGGCGCGTTGAAATCGAAACGGGGGCGTGCGTAATCGCCGCCGATGGACGCCGCTAAAGCGCAGAAACGGATTGCGGAACTTCGCGCGCAGGTCGCGCATCACGACGAACTCTACTACCGGAAGACGAAGCCGGAGATTTCGGATTTCGAGTATGACCTGCTGAAACAGGAGCTGGCGGAGCTGGAGAAGCGGTTTCCGGAGCTGGCGGCGAAGGATTCGCCGACGCAGAAGATCGGCGACGACCGCGTGCGCGGGTTTCGCGAAGTGGAGCACCGGCAGCGGATGCTGAGCCTCGACAATACTTACAATGAGGCGGAGCTGCGGGCATTTCATGCGCGGATGGCGCGGTTGTTGGAGGCGGAGGAGCTTTGTTACACGGTTGAGCCGAAGATCGACGGGCTGGCGGTGAGCCTCACGTATGAGGAAGGAAAACTCGTGCGCGCGGTGACGCGCGGGCGCGGGGATCGCGGCGACGATGTGACGGTGAACGTGCTGACAATCGAAGGACTGCCGCGGACGCTGCGCGGGGCGGCGCCGAAGATCGTGGAGATTCGCGGGGAGATTTATCTGACGCAGGCGGAGTTCGAGCGGATCAACGCGGAGCGGGCGGCGGCGGGAGAGGAGCTTTATGCGAATCCGCGGAACACGGCGGCGGGGACGATCAAGCAGCTTGATCCGGCGGAGGTGGCGCGGCGGAAGCTATCGATCGTGCTTTATAGCATGGGCTATTGCGAGCCGGCGGTGGTGAACTCGCAGACGGAATTGCAGGAAAAGTTGAAGGCGTGGGGGCTGCCGGTGGTGGAAAAATACTGGCGTGTGAAAGGCATCGACGAAGCATGGGCGGCGATCGGCGAACTCGACACGATGCGGCGCAGCTTCGCGTATGGGACGGATGGCGCGGTGGTGAAGCTGGATTCGTTCGAGCAGCAGCGGATCGCGGGGGCGACGGACAAGTCGCCGCGGTGGGCGATCGCGTATAAATACAAACCGGACACGGCGCGCACGCGGCTGAAGTCGATCACGATTCAGGTGGGGAAGACGGGGATTCTCAGTCCGGTGGCGGAACTGGAACCGGTGTTTTTGTCGATGAGCACGATCGCGCGCGCGACGCTGCACAACGAGAACGAGATTCGGGCGAAGGATATTCGCGTGGGCGATCTCGTGGAGATCGAGCGTGCGGGGGAAGTGATTCCGGCGGTGTTGCGATCGTTTCCGGAGGAGCGGCCGGCGGGCGCGAAGGAGTTCGATTTATTCGAGACGGTGGGCGGGAAGTGTCCGGTGTGCGGCGGGCGGATTGCGAAAGTGGAAGTCGACACCGAGAGTGGCGTGGGCGCGGCGTGGAAGTGTCAGAATTACGATTGTCGCGCGCAGCGCGTGGGGCGGTTGGTGTTTTTCTGCAGCCGTCGCGCGCTGGCGATCGATGGCGTCGGCGACATCGTGGCCTCGAAGCTGGTGGAACTGGATTTGGTGAAAGATCCGCCGGATCTCTACGACGTGAGTTTGGAGACGTTGGCGACGTTGAATCTGGGCACGGCGGAGGAGCCGCGGGTGTTTGGAGAGAAGAATGCGACGAAAGTGGTCGCGGCGCGCGAGGCGGCGCGGGCGCTGCCGCTGGAGAAATGGCTGTATGCGTTGAGCGTGCCGGATGTGGGTGAGACGACGGCGCGGGAGTTGGGGCGGCGTCACCGGAATTTCGCCGAGTTGAAGGAGTCGGAGATTTTGCGCGCGGTGCTGCGGCGGGCGGAGTTGGAGGACGAGAAGGAGCGGGAGAGTCCGAACTCGAAGAAGAATCCGGCGAAGGACGAAGCGGAGAAAGAGCGACGGAAGGCGCGGCGCGTGGAGATTGACGCGGAGCTGGCGGCGTTGAACGGCGGCGTGCTGGCGGGTGTGCCGTCGGAGCTCGGGCCGGCGGTGGCGGGGAGCGTGCTGACCTTTTTCGCGAGCGAACCGGGGAGGCGGTTGCTGGCGAAACTGGCGTCGCTGGGGATCGATCCGCAGGGGACGGTGATGACGGCGGGGGTGTTTACCGGGAAGACGTTTGTATTGACGGGAACCCTACCGACGATGAAGCGCGAGGAGGCGGAGCAGAAGATTCTCGCGGCGGGCGGGAAGGTGAGCGGCAGCGTGAGCAAGAAGACGAGCTATGTGCTGGCCGGAGCGGACGCAGGGTCGAAATTGGAAAAGGCGCGGACGCTCGGGGTGCCGGTGATCGACGAGGCCGAGTTTTTGCGGATGGTCGGGACCGAGTGACGGGCGGTTGGCCGCGGTGGAGGAAAAGAAAAAAGGCGCGGTGGGGTGCCGCGCCTCCATGGCCAAGAAGAAGTGGGAGAGGGTCAGTAACCGCGTTGTTGGAGGGCGCGGCTGAGTTCCTGCATGAAAGACTGGGCGTCGGCGGCGGTGGGGCGGTAGCCGGGTTGGCTGATTTCGGTGAAGCCGGGGCGGCCGTATTGATCGATGATCCACTTGCCGGTGACGCCGTCGCTGAAGGTGACGGTGCCGCTGGCAACGGCGCCGGGGATGAGCGTGACTTGGTCGACGGAGACGGAGACGTTGCCGGCGCCGGCAGGTGGGAGGGCGTCTTCGTCGTCGAAGGATTCTTCGGGGTAGTCGGAAGCGGCGGGATCGGAGGCGGCCGAGTCGTCTTTGCCGAGGCCGAGCTTTTCTTTGGCTTTGTCGAAGAAGCCTTTTTTCTCGGCGGGGGCTCCGGAGGGCGCGGAGGCGGGGGCTTTGGTGACGTCGGAGGTGTCGACCTTGGGAGCGGGGTCTTTGAGGGAAAGGTCGAGGTCGTCGACGAGGAAGCGGACGTCGCGGTAGGTGAGGGAGAGTTTGAACTCGTCGGCGAGTTTTTTCTGGATCGTGGAAAGATTGTCGCCGGCGGCGACCCAACTGGAGACGGCTTGTTGCTGTTCGGGCGTGAGGGTCATGGGAATGAAATGAGCTAAGAGCTGAGGGCCCAGAGTCTAGAGCAAGAATGGGGAATTGCCAGTGGAGGCGTGGGGTGGAAAAGCGCCGGCAAGCGGGCGGCCTGCGGTGAGAGAAGGGCGAAAGAAAAAGGGCGGGTCGATGACCCGCCCTTCTCCCTTGGTGTGTGCGCGGTCAGGCGCAGGTCACTTGGAAAGTTGGTTTTTGAGGAATTCGACGCTGCTGCGGGTGGTCGAGTCCTGTTCCATCATGTTGTCGACGGCCTTGCAGGCGTGGATGACGGTGCCGTGGTCGCGGCCGCCGAAGGCGTCGCCGATTTCCTGGAGGGAGTGTTTGGTGAGCGTGCGCGCGAGATACATCGCGATCTGGCGGGGGATGGCGATGTTGTTGGGACGGCGCTTCGAGGTCATGTCGCTGTGGCGGATCTGGAAGTGATCGGCCACGCGTTTCTGGATCGTCTCGATGGTGAGGATGTTTTGCGCCTGCTCCATGAGGACGTCTTGGAGGAGCATCTCGGCGGTAGGGAGATCGAGGGGCTTGTTGGTGAGCGCGGAATACGACGCGACCTTGATGAGGGCGCCCTCGAGGCGGCGGATGTTTTTCGAAATGTTTTGCGCGATGAAGTTCAGGACCGCGGGCGGGATGTCGAACTTCAGGCTCTGGGCCTTGCTGCGAAGGATCGCGAGGCGGGTTTCGAAGTCGGGCGCCTGAATGTCGGCGGGAAGGCCCCATTCGAAGCGGGAGACGAGGCGCGACTCGAGTTTCTGGATTTCGGAGGCGCGGCGATCGCTGGAGAGGACGACCTGTTTACCGGATTCGAAGAGGTCGTTGAAGGTGTGGAAGAATTCTTCCTGGATGCGCTCCTTGCCGGCGAGGAACTGGATGTCGTCGATGAGAAGGACGTCGACGTGGCGGTAGCGCTGACGGAATTTGGTGAGCGAGTTTTCCTGGAGGGCCTGGATGAACTCGTTGGTGAACTTTTCGGTGGAAAGGTAGGCCACGCGTGCGTCGGGGTTATTACGCAGGATCGCGTGGCCGATGGCGTGCATCAGGTGGGTTTTGCCCAGCCCGGTGTCGCCATAAATGAAGAGGGGATTGTAGGCCTGCGCGGGCGCCTGCGCGACGGCGAGGGCGGCGGCGTGGGCCATCTGGTTGTTGGAGCCGACGACGAAGGTTTCGAAAGTGTTGCGCGCGTTGAGCGAGGCGTTGTGGGGGCCGCGGTCGTCGTAGCGGGCGCGGCGGACCTGGGTGCGGGCGCGGTGGTTGGCGTCGACGGCCGGGGCGCGGGGGGCCGAGTGCGGCGGGGTGGGCCGGGTGGCGTCGGTTTTCTTGAGGGTGACGTTGACCATGCGGCCGGCGCTGAGGCGCAGGCGCTGGGTGATCAGGTCGAGGTAGTTGTCGTGAATCCAGATCGCCGCGAAGTCGTTGGGGACGCCCAGCGCGATCGAGTCCTCGGTGGATTCGAGGCACACCATGGGTTCGAACCACATCTGGAATACGTCCTCAGGGAAGAGCTCCTTGAAGTCGCATTTGACGGTTTCCCACAGGCTGGGCGACAGAGACAGAGAAGGCATGAGCAGGCGAAAAGGACGGAATTATTCACACCGGGCGGGCGGCGACTGAATTCAGCCCCTGAATCAACGTCCTTCGTGCAGCGATGGTGCGGAAAGGGGGAGTCGGACCATCGAAAGAGGAGAGCCACACCAGAGGGTGTGTAAGATGTTGATGGCCAGAGCTTGAATCTGGATCTCCGCCGGGGTGGAAGGCGTGCTGACTTGGGGCTAAAAAGAACAGCCGGACCGCTCGGAAAAACTGACCGGGCGCGGAGTAACTGAGAAGCGAAAAGTCATTTCAAGGCCATCTTTCTCCCAAGTTGTTCACAACGGATCGGGGCATAACTTTTTGGCACTTTTGTGTTGCCTCGGGAGGAGGAAATTCGCGCGCGGGCGGGGTGGGGAAAATTACCGTAGTCGGAAGAAAACTACGCGAGCGGCGGGACGGCTTTGGAAGCCGTTTTGCGGGTGGCAATGGGGTGACGGCGCGGTGACGGGGGAGTGGGAATTTGGATACAGCCCGTCGCGCGGGGCGCGAGGGGAAGATCCAAGGACCAAGATCCAAGCTCCAGGGAAGGTTCAAATCACAACCTCCAACCGCCCCTACTTTGGAGTCGGGCATTGAGAAATTGGAGGTTCTCTGGAGCTTGGATCTTGGGGCTTGGAGCTTTGGTCGCCTGCGAAACGGGCGAGCCACGTCAGGTGGTCGTCGGGGCGGGGGCGGGATCGACCCACTTGCCGTGCTCTTTGATGAGGGCGATGAGGCGGGCGTCGGCTTCGGCTTGGGGGATGTTGTATTGGACGCACTGCTTGCCGACGTAGAGGTTGATCTTGCCGGGGGCGCCGCCGACGTAGCCGAAGTCGGCGTCGGCCATTTCGCCGGGGCCATTCACGATGCAGCCCATGATGGCGAGTTTCACGCCCTTGAGGTGGCCGGTTTGGGCGCGGATGCGCTGGGTGGTCGATTGAAGATCGAAGAGCGTGCGGCCGCAGGAGGGGCAGGCGACGAATTCGGTTTTGGAGATGCGGGCGCCGGCGCCTTGGAGGACGTTGTAGGCGAGTTTGGTGGCGCGGACGGGATCGGCTTCGGTTTCGATGCTGACCAGGTCGCCGAGCCCGTCGCAGAGGAGCGCGCCGGTGAGGATGCTCGCTTCGAGAAGTTTCGAAAGGAAGGTGTTGTCGCCGCGGATCGCGGTGGCGGGGGTGTTGCGAATCCAGAGCGGGGCGCGGGAGCCGAGGGTGCGAAGGGATTCGGCGAGGGCGCGGTAGGCGCCGACGGCGTGCATCGGCGAGCTCGGAGCCGAGCGCCCAGAGCCCAGAGCATGAGTGAAGATGATGCGTTCGTCGCCGAGGGCCCGGAGCGTCGGAGCGAGGGCGTTGAGGTCTTCAGGGGTGGTGGCGATCGCCAAGGTGTGGTGGTGTTCGCGGGTCCACGTGGCGAGGGTGCGGAGAGGTTCGTCTTCGCCGGCGGTGAAGCGGCGGACGAGCATGAGTGGCACCTGGCTTTGGCGGAGGAGGGGACGGAGGAGTTCCGGGGCGAGGGAGGTGTCGGCTTCGACGGCGAGGAAGGAGGTGCCGGGGGGGATGACGTCGAGGTGTGCGGAGAGCTCAGTGAGGTCGGAGGGGGTGGAGACAGGGACGATGACGCCTTCGGTGGGCGTGTCGGGGAGGGGATTTGAAATTTGAGATTTGAGATTTGAGAGGGCGGAGACGGAGGCGAGGCGGGCGAGGACGCGCGGGGGGTGGTCGGGACCGGTGTAGAGATTGGGGGCGAGCGCGATGGGGGTGGTTTCGCGGCGGGTGAAGTGGAAAGGGTCGACGGAGTCGGTGGCGGGAGTTGAGGGTTGAGGGTTGAGAGTCGAGAGTTCGGGGCGGGCGGGTTGCCAGAGGCTCATCGCTTTTTCGGCGAGGGCGCGGGCGACGGGGATTTCGTAGACGCTGTCCTCGGTGAGGGAGACGCGGATGGTGTCGCCGAGGCCGTCGAGGAGAAGGGAGCCGATGCCGATGGCGGATTTGATGCGGCCGTCTTCGCCGTCGCCGGCTTCGGTGACGCCGAGGTGCAGCGGGTAGTGTATGTTTTCCTGCTGCATGCGCTCCACAAGGAGGCGGTAAGCCTGGATCATCACCTTCGGATTGGAGGCCTTCATCGAGAGGATGATCTGCTTGAAGGAATGCGATTCGGCGATGCGGAGGAACTCGAGCGCGCTCTCGACCATGCCGAGCGGCGTGTCGCCGTAGCGGTTCATGATGCGGTCGCTGAGCGAGCCGTGGTTGGTGCCGATGCGGAGCGCGCGACCGAGCTCCTTGGCGCGGAGAACGAGCGGGGAGAAGGCCTCGTAGAGGCGCTGGAGCTCGCGGTCGTAGTCGGAATCTGAATACTCGCGGACGGCGAATTTCTTTTTGTCGGCGTAGTTGCCCGGGTTGACGCGAATTTTTTCGACGTGCTCGACGGCTTCCATCGCGGCGGACGGAAGGAAATGGATGTCGGCGACGAGGGGGATGTGACCGAAGCCGGCGGCGGTGAACCGGGCGCGGATCTCGCGGAGGGCTTGGGCGGCGGCGACGTTGGGGGCGGTGATGCGGACGATTTCGCAACCGACCTCGGCGAGCGCGATGGATTGTTTGACGGTGGCGGCGATGTCCTGCGTGTCGCTCGTCGTCATCGACTGAAGGCGGATGGGGTTGTCGCCACCGACGCCGACGGAGCCGACCTTCACTTCGATGGTCGGACGACGGACGGTGTGGAAACGGGAGGCGCAGTAGGACATGTGGAAAACGCGGAACGGCTGAGATGCTGAACGGCTGAAAATAAAGAGCCGCACGGTAGGGCGTGCGGCGAGGGGCGGCAAGCGTGGCCGGAGTCGCGGCGTGAGCCGCTCCCGCGGGTTTTATTTTTGCTCGGTGCGGTCGGCTTCGATGTCGCGGGCCCAGCGGCGGACGTCGAAGAAGCTCACGTAGATGATGAGCGAGAAGAGGATGACGAAGAACGCGCTCTGCGTGGCCATGATGATGTTGGGCGGGAGCGCGCGGCGGCGGAGGCGGTTGATCGTGGCGAAAAGCATCTGGCCGCCGTCGAGGACGGGGATCGGCAGGAGGTTGAAGATGGCGAGGTTGACGTTGACGAGGATCGTGAACCACAGGACGCGGCGGATATCCCATTGCGCTTGTTGGTGGAGGACGCGGCCGATGCCGATGGGGCCGCTGAGCTTGGAGAGACCGACATCGGACGTGGGGCTGATGAGCGCGCCCAAGGTGCGGAACGTCATGCGGACATTCGCGCTGATTTGGGACCACGGGGTCGGGTGGATGACCATGATGGGCTCGCGATAGCGGAGGCCGATGCGAGCGACGGGTTTGCCGGTGCGTTCGTCGGTCTCGGCACGCGGCTGAATGGTGATCGTGACCTGGCCGTGGCCGCGTTGGAAAAGGAACTGGGTGGGTCGGTCGGCGTTTTGGGAGAGATGTTCGCTGACGGCGACGCGTTGAAAGACCGGTTGGCCGTCGATCGCGAGGATGCGGTCGCCGGGCTGGACGCCGGCCCCTTCGGCGGGGGAGCCGGGGAGGACCTCGTCGGCGGTGAGATCGTCGGCGGGTTCGACGCCGGCGACGCGAATCTGGTCGTCGCCGAGGAGGAGCGGGTAAACGGCGACGGTTTGTTCGCGGTTGTCGCGCTGTATCACGAATTCGGAGACGCGACGGCCGTCGGCGGTGCGGCGGGTGCCGAGGAGGACGGCGTTGATGATGTCTTCGAAATTTTTGACCGCGACGCCGTCGATGGACTTGACGGTGTCGCCGGCCTGAAGGCCGGCTTCGGCGGCGGGATTCGGAACGGTTTTGCCGTCGGCGAGGGTGACCGTCGGGGAGACGGTGCCGATCTGCGTGGTGGCGAGGGCGGAGAACGTGGGTTGTCCGACGAGCCAGACGATGGTGGCAAGAAGGAGAGCGAAAAGGATGTTGAAGGCGGCGCCGGCGACGAAGACCAGCATGCGCGTGGAATAGCTGATCGGCGGGAGCTTGGAGACGTCGGTTTTGCTTTCGCCCTCGATGGCGCCGAGGTCGGCAAGCTGGGGGAGGAGCACGTAGCCGCCGAAAGGAATCCATGCGAGGCGGTATTCGACGCCGTCCTTGCCATGCCAGGAGAAGATCGGCGGGCCGAAGCCGATGGAGAAACGCTCGACGTGAACGCCGCGGCGGCGGGCGGCGAGGAAGTGGCCGAGCTCGTGGACGAAGATAGAGCCGCCGAAAAAGAGAACGACGAGGAAGAAAGCCCAGGCGTTGGACGCGAGCGACGTGAGGAGTTCGGACATTGTCAGGAAAGGTGCTTCAACGCGGCGGTGGCGACGCGGCGCGCATGGGCGTCGGCATCGAGGACGGCGGGAAGCGAGTCGGGTGTGAAGTTATCGATCTGGCCGAGAGTGTGTTCGATGACCTGTGGAATCGCAAGAAACGGGATCCGGGAGTCGAGGAATGCGGCGACGGCGATCTCGTTGGACGCGTTGAAGATGGCGGGCGCGATGCCGCCGGCGGACATCGTTTGGCGGGCGAGGCGGAGGCAGGGGAAACGGAACTCGTCGACGGGGCGGAATTCGAGGCCGAGGAGTTTGGTGAAATCGAGAGTGGATTCGACGCCGGGCGCGCGATGCGGGTGGAGCAGCGCATGCTGGATGGGAAACGTCATCGACGGCGGGCAGAGCTGGGCGAGCATGGCGCCGTCGGTAAATTCGACGAGGCAGTGGACGATGCTTTGCGGGTGGAGGACCGCGGTGCACTGCTCCGCGCGGAGGTTAAAGAGCCACTGGGCTTCGATGAGTTCGAGGCCTTTGTTGGCGAGCGTGGCGGAGTCGACGGTGATCTTCGGGCCCATCGACCAGTTGGGGTGCTTGAGGGCGTCGGCGGGCGTGACGTGCGCGAGACGCTCCTGCGGCCAGTCGCGGAAAGCGCCGCCGGAGGCGGTGAGGACGATGCGGCGGACGCCGGCCTGCGGGTGGCCCTCGAGGCACTGGAAGACGGCGTTGTGCTCGGAGTCGACGGGGAGGAGTTTGACGTGGTGCTGGCGCGCGGCGGCCATGACGAACTGGCCGGCGAGGACGAGGATTTCCTTGGACGCGAGCGCGAGGTGTTTGCCGGCGGCGATGGCGGCGAGAGCGGGTTCGAGACCGGTGGTGCCGACGACGGCGACGAGAACGATGTCGGCCTCGGGGAGCCTCGCGAGTTCGACGAGGCCGGAGAGGCCGCCGTGAAGTTTCGTGCCGGGAGGGAACGCGCTGGAGTTGGAGGGGGATTTCGCGGCGGCGTAGGCGCGCTCGTCAAACACAGCGACGTGGGGGACTTGGAAATCGCGGGCGATTTGCGCAAGTCGCTCGTGATTCTGGCGGGCGGCGATGCCGACGAGTTGAAGTTTGTCGCGGTGGGCGGCGACGACGCGGAGCGTGTTTTCGCCGATGGAGCCGGTGGCGCCGAGGAGGACGAGGCGTTTGGGGGCGGCTGTTGAAGTGGATCCCATCGTGCTCGTGGTCGTGCTCTTGATCGTGATCGCTGTTTAACCGAAACCACTCAGCGGATCACGAGCACGATTACGATGACGAGCACGATTTTAGGCGGCGCCAGTCGGGGCGGTGTCAGGCCAGGCCGAAGAGGAAGTAGCCTAACGGAGCGGTGAGGATGAGGCTGTCGCTGACGTCGAACATGCCGCCGATGCCGGGGATGATGCCGCCGGAGTCTTTGATCGCGGCGCGGCGTTTGATGACGGATTCGATCAGGTCGGAAACGATGGCGACGACGGCGATCGGGGCGGCGATGAGCGCGGCGACGAGGGGCGTCATGTGCGAGGGGAAATAGTCGCGGGCGAGCCAGGCGACGAGGGCGCCGATGCCCATGGAAACGAGGACGCCGCCGACGGCGCCTTCCCAGGTTTTCTTCGGAGAGATGACCGGCGACATCTTGTGTTTGCCGAAGGCGAGGCCGGTGAGGAGCGCGCCGACGTCGCAGAATTTGGATACGGCGACGAGCCAGACGAAGAGAAGCAGGCGGCCGGTGGCGCCGATGGTGTCGCCCGGGAGCGGGGTGACGATGCGCACGAGGTAGTGCAGCATGAAGGCGACGTAAACGAGGCCGAAGAGCGTGGCGGCGAGAGCTTCGACGCGGTTGTGCGGTTCGCGTTCGCCGAGGACGCGGATCGAGAAGATCACGACGCCGATCGCCATGATGTGGGAAGCGGTGACCGTGAACGGGAGCGAGGCGAAGAAGGGGAGCGTTTCGAGGTAGGGCGCGGCGGTGATGAGGCCGCCGAGGGTCATGCCGAGTTTGTCGAAGGATTCGAGGCCGGCGCCGCGCATGAGTTTGAAGAACTCGCGGAGCGTGAGGACGGAAATGAGCGTGATGAGGGCGACGCCGCCGTGGGTTCGCGCGAAAACGAGGGAGCCGACGACGACGGCCCAGAGGAGGACGGTGCTCAGGATGCGTTTGGGCATGGGGCGGGGAAGCGCGAACGTTTCGGCGCGAAGGGGCGCAAAGTCAGTCGTCGAGGTGAAATACGTGGCACTCGTCCAAGTGGATTCTTCGCTTTGCTCAGAATGACAGGTTCTTTCACCCAATGGGTGGTCTGAGACAGAGGAGAGTTCGCGGGAGCGAGCGCGGTTCGGAGAAACTCCCTATTTGGTGATGGCGGCGACTTGTTCGCTGGTTTTGCCAAAGCGGCGTTCGCGGCGGGCGTAGTCGGTGAGGGCGGCGGCGAGGTCGGCCTTGGTGAAGTCGGGCCAGAGGACGGGGGTGAAAACGTATTCGGCGTAGGCGCCCTGCATCAGGAGGAAGTTGCTGATGCGCTTCTCGCCGGAGGTGCGAATGATGAGGTCGGGATCGGGAAAGTCGGCGGTGTAGAGGTAGCGATTGAAGGTTTCCCAGGAGCTGTCGTTGAGCTTTTCGGTGCCGGCGGCGACGGCGGCGGCGTAGGCGCGGGCGGCGTCGACGATCTCGGTGCGGGCGCCGTAGTTGAGGGCGAGGACGAGGGTGTAGCCGGTGAAGTGCTTGGTTTCCTCGATGGTGGTGCGGAGGAGTTTTTGGACGCCGGCGGGAAGGTCTTGGGTGCGGCCGATGGTGCGGAGGCGGACGCGGTCGCGGACGAAGGTTTCGAGCTCTTTCTTGAGGTAGAATTCGAGGAGGCCCATGAGGGCGCCGACCTCGTCCTGGGGGCGTTTCCAGTTTTCGACGGAGAAGGCGTAGAGCGTAAGCATTTTTACGCCGAGATCGCGGGCGGCGAAGGTGGCGGTGCGGACGGTTTCGACGCCGCGGCGGTGTCCCTCGATGCGGGGGAGGCCGCGCTGCTTGGCCCAGCGGCCATTGCCGTCCATGATGATGGCCACGTGATGCGGGATGGCGGGGTCGGAGCGGTCGGCAGCGGGTGATGACATGCGTGGCGGTTTCGAGGGGCGAGTTAGGGAGCGGGGGGCGGGTTTGACAAGGTGTAAGGTCGGGCGAGCGTGGGCGCATGAGCGCGGCACTTTCGGAAGCGGAGATTCAACAGGAATTGGGGAAGTTGGAAGGGTGGAGGTTCGAGCGTGATGCGCTGGCGAAGACGTTCAAGTTCGGGAGCTTTCGCGAGGCGATCAGCTTCATGGTGCGGGCGGGATTCGAGGCGGAGGAGATGAACCATCATCCGGAGTGGACGAATGTTTATAACAAGGTGGAGGTGCGGTTGAACACGCACGATGTAGGGGGAAAAGTGACGGGGAAGGATGTGGAGTTGGCGGGGAGGCTGGAGAAGATTGCGTGGGTGTAGGGGCCAAAGGCGCGGCTTCCGGGTTCCGAGTTGAAGTGGACGGCGGGGTTTTGCGTTGTGGGAGAACGGGGTGGGCGCTGGAGTGGCGGGCATGAAGGTCGCGTTCATCAGCGGGACGAGCATTGTGAACTCCACGTTGTTTTCGGCGTGGGAGGTGAAGACGGTCGCGACGCCTTACGGCGAAGTGACGTATAAGACCAAGGGGGACTTCGCGCTGATCAACCGGCACGGTTATGCGTTTCCGTTGCCGCCGCATTCGATCAATTATCGGGCGAACATCCGGGCGTTGGCGGATCTGGGATATCAGGACATCGTGTCGCTGAATTCGGTGGGATCGTTGAAGAAGGATCTGCCGCCGGGGACGTTTATTTCGTGCAGCGATTACGTGTGCATCCAGCAGGGGCCGATGACGTTTTTCGATCAGGAGTTGAAGGGCGGGGCGCCGGGGATCGCGAATAATCTGATTCCGCTGCTGATCGAGAAGCTCGCGCCGGAGTTCACGATTCATCCGGGCAAGGTGTATGTGCAGTTTCGCGGGCCGCGGTTCGAGACGAAGGCGGAGATCCGGATCGTGAAGGATTGGGGCGATGTCGTCGGGATGACGGCGGCGCACGAGGCGGATTTGTGCACGGAAATCGGGCTGCGGTATAACTCGCTCGCGTTGATCGATAATTACGCGAACGGGCTCGAGGGGACGGAGATCGATTTCGCGAAGTTCAAGGATCTCGTGAAAGACAATCAGGCGAAGGTGAACCGGTTGTTCGAGCGGATGCTGGAAATTTTGGGGTGAGCAAGAAGGCGATGGCCGCAAGAAGGCGCAAAGACGGAATCGGGCGACTTTGCGCGTTCTTGCGCTTTTTCGCGGCCGTCTGGTTTGGAGCGGGGCTCGCGGTTTCTCAGGTCGCTGGAGTTCGGGCGGAGGTGGGGTGGAAGGAGGTGTTGAAAGGTGGGGAGGAGAATCGGGTGGCGATCGTGAGTGGCGGGTATGATGCGCTGTTGCTGCGGGTGCACTTGATTCGGGCGGCGAAGGTGTCGGTGGAGGTGCAGACATTCATCTGGGGGAACGACGAATGCGGGCGGCTGGTGATGTGGGAGTTGATAGAGGCGGCGCGGCGTGGCGTGAAGGTGCGGATCATCGCGGATCATTTGTTCTCGGATCAGGATCCGGAGACGGCGGCGTTTCTGGCGACGGTGCATCCGAATCTGGAGGTGCGGCATTACCGTCCGACAATGCGGCGCATCAAACCGACGCTGACGCACACGATCGTGGCGGGAGCGCGATCGTTTCGCGGGATCAATCAGCGGATGCACAACAAGGTGATGCTGTTCGATGGCGCGGTGCTGATCACGGGCGGGCGCAACATCGAGAATCCGTATTTCGATCGCGCGACGGAGCTGAATTTTCGCGATCGCGACGTGGTGGTGGCGGGACCGGCGGCGCGGGTGGCGGGGGAGTCGTTCGAGGCGTATTGGAATTTCAAGCACGTGGTGCCGAGTCGGGAGCTGGGCGACGTGGCGGCGGTGATCGGGCGCGGGACGTATCGGCGGTTCGAGCGGAAGGAGGATTGGGCGTTTGGCGGATTTTTCGGGGAGTTGGATGCCGATGCGGAGGAGGCGGGGCGGAGGTTTGCGGGCAAGTTGCGTGCGGTGCGGCGGACGGTGTTTTGGGCGGATGAGCCGGGGAAGAAGCGCGGCTGGTTTGTGGGCAAGGCGGCGCGGATCACGCGGGAGCTGACGGGCACGATCAAGGAGGCGCGCGAGCGGATCGTGATTCAGACGCCGTATCTGGTGCTGAGCAATCGGGCGCGGGATTTGTTTCGCGACGTGCAGCGCGAGCGGCCGGGGCTGCGGATCGAGGTTTCGACGAACAGTTTCGCGGCGACGGACAACATCATGGCGTATTCGGCGAACTACCGTTTGCGGAATCGCTATGTGCAGGATCTCGGGTTGCGGGTGTTCGAGTTCAAGCCGGAGCCGGCGGCGATGGCGGAGCTGTTTCCGCGGCACGGCGAGATGACGGAACGGGCGCGATCGCTGGTGGCGGCGGGGCGGCAGCGGAGGATGCCGTTTTTGTGCGTGCATGCGAAGTCGATGACGATCGACGGACGTGTGGCGTTCGTGGGCTCGTATAACCTCGATCCGCGTTCGGAGAATTTGAATACGGAGGTCGGGCTGCTGGTGGAAGACGAGGCGTTTGCGCGAGACCTTCAGGCGGAGATCGAGCACGACATGCGGCCGGAGAACAGTTGGGCGATCGCGCGGAGAAAATTGCCGCTGAAGATGGAAGTGGTGAACGGGCTCGTGGGCGGGGTGTTGTCGCTAAGCCCGCTGGACGTGTGGCCGATTCAGAACACGAGCAGTTTCGAGCTGAGACCGGGAGCGGAGCCGGTGGGGATGGACGATCCGGAATTTTATGAACGCTATGAAGAGGTGGGAGCGTTTCCCGGGACGGACGGGTTGTTCACGACGAAGGAGATTTTGACGCGGCTCTACAAAGCGGTGGGGTCGGGGCTGACGCCGGTGTTGTAAGCAAAGGCGCGCGGGCGCTCGTCGCTTCAGGCGTGACGCAAGGAGAAGTTGTTTTCGGAGCGGTGATGTATTTGGTGAGCGCTCTATGAACTCCGTGGGCATCATCGGTCTGGGCATCATTGGCGAAGTGTGGGCGAAGAATTACGCGGCGGCGGGGAAGCTCGCCGGGACGTGGAATCGGACGGCGAAACCGGAGGCTCCGGGCTGGAAGGCGACGCCGGAGGAGGTCGCGGAGGCGGCGGATGTGATTCAGATCGTGGTGGCGGATCCGGCGGCGGTGGAAGCGGTGTTGACGCGGATTTCGCCGAAGCTCGGTCCGAACAAGGTGGTGGTGCAGTCGAGCACGATCGATGCGGCGAGCAGCGCGAAATTTGAAAAAATGGTCGTGGAGCGCGGGGCGCGTTTTCTGGCGGCGCCGTTCACGGGCAGCAAGCCGGCGGCGGAGCAGAAGCTGACGGTGTTTTATCTGGGCGGGGATCGCGGGTTGATCGCGGAGCTGGAACCGCTGTTGGCGTTGATCTCGGCGAAGCGGATCGTAATCGGGACGAACGAGCAGGCGTGCGCGTTCAAGCTGGCGATGAATTTGAACATCGCGGCGCAGATGCAGGGACTCGCGGAAGCGCTGACGATGTCGCGGCGCGCGGGGATCAGCGACGATGTGTTCTTCGACGCGCTGGGTCAGAACATCAGTTATTCCGGTCTGACGAAGTTGAAGGAACCGAAGCTGCGCGTGGACGATTTTACGCCGCAGTTTTCAATCAAGCATCTCCATAAGGATCTGCGGTTGGCGTCGGGAACGGCGGGTTGCGCGGACTTCCCGATTCTCGATGCGCTGCGCGAGACGTTGAAGACGGCGGAGGCGCGCGGATATGGGGATCTCGATTATGCGGCGGTGATCAAGGTGGTGCAGGAACAGTGAAGAGGAGGCGGCGGGAGGGGTGAGGCGGGCGGGTTGACCGCGCCGCGGGCGGAAGCCAGTTTTTTTCCATGAGCGAAACTCTCGCGGCGAATGAAGTGGCGGCGGCGCGGCGGCAATTGGACGGGTTGCGCGCGAGCATGCGGCGAACGATCAAGGGGAAGGACGACGTGATCGACCAGGTGCTCGTGTGTCTCGTCGCGGGCGGGCATGTGTTGATCGAGGATCTGCCGGGCGTGGGGAAGACGACGCTCGCCTACACGCTGGCGCGTTCGCTCGACGGCGTGTTTTCGCGGATCCAGTTCACGAGCGATTTGCTGCCGAGCGACGTGACGGGCGTGGCGATTTACGACGAGACGGTGAAGACGTTCGTCTTCAAGCAAGGGCCGGTGTTCGCGAACATCGTGCTGGCGGACGAGATCAATCGCGCGACGCCGAAGACGCAGTCGGCGCTGCTGGAGGTGATGGACCGCGGACGCGTGACGGTGGACGGCGAGCCGCATGCGGTGGGGTCGCCGTTCATGGTGTTCGCGACGCAGAATCCGGTGGATTACGAAGGGACGTTTCCGTTGCCCGAAAGCCAGATGGACCGGTTTTTGATGCGGCTGCAGATGGGGTATCCACAACCTGGAGACGAGATGGAGATCCTGCGGACGGCGCACACGAGCTACGATGCGATCGCGCTAGAGCCGGTGCTGACGCGCGAGGAATTGTTGAGAATCCAGGCGATGGCGGCGCGGGTCTTTGTGGAGGACAGCGTGCTGGAGTATGTGTTGAAGATCGTGACGGCGACGCGGACGGACACGGAGTTTCGGGCGGGCGTGAGCGTGCGCGGCGGACTGGCGCTGCGGACGGCGGCGCAGGCGCGGGCGTTGTTGAATGGGCGCGATTTCGTGCTGCCGGAAGACGTGAGCGAATTGGTGACGCCGGTGCTGGCGCATCGGCTGGGGCTGGCGCGGCAGACGAGCGATGCGCTGGAAGAGCGGAGGACGGTCGGGGCGGCGCTGCGGAGAATTTTGTCGGTGGTGTCGGTGCCGGTTTAAGCGCCGCGCCGAAAGCTCAAAATCCAAGCTCCAGAGAATCTTCAATGTTCAATGAACCGACGAAGGCGGTGTTTGGAGAATTGGGGCTTGGGGATTCTCCGGATCTTGAAGCCTGGCGCTTGGAGCTTCAGCGCACATGAGCGCTGCGGGAAAGATGAATCGACCGGACGATGCGCTGCGCCGCGCGGAGGCGCCGCGATTCTGGAACGCGCTGCTGTGGTCGTTGATTTATCCGCGGCGGACACAGCGGATCGGGCTGACGGTGTCGGGGGCGTTGTTGATCGCGCTGTCGTTTGGGATCGGGCTGGCGGCGTATAATGCGGGAAACAACATCCTGTTCATCACGCTGGCGCTGCTGCTCGGATGCCTGGTGTTGAGCGGGGTGCTATCGTGGCTGAATTTCCGGCGGGTGCGATGGACGTTGAACGTGGCGGCGCCGCTGCGGGTGGGGCAGGAGGCGGTGGTGACGCTGGCGTTGCAGAGCGAGAAGCGCGTGCTGCCGACGTATGGACTGTGGTTCGATCTGGCGGCGCGGGCGATGGCGTTTGGCGGGTCGGGGAAGGCGGAGACGACCTTTTCGGCGCGGAGCGAGGACGTGAAGGCGGCGCTGGCGCAGATCGAAGCGGCGGAGGCGCGGGAGCAGGTTTTTTTGGATACGCGGCTGGATCCGGCCGGCGAGGCGAAGATCGAGTGGATCTTCAAACCGCAACGGCGCGGACCGCTGCGGGTGGACTTGGAGAGCGTGGGGTCGTTGTTTCCATTTGGATTTTTGAAGAAGAGCTTTGCGGCGGCGGAGAGCACGGAGGCGTTGGTGTGGCCGGCGGCGGTGGAGTATCGGCGTTTCGCGGTGCCGGCGGCGCGGCAGCAGGCGGGCGGCGAGCGGGTGTCGCGGGTGGGCGGCGGGAGCGATCTGCTGGCGTTGCGGAGATATGAGATGGGTGACTCGCACCGGATGATTCACTGGAAGGCGAGTGCGCGGACGCGGCGGCTGCTGGTGCGGCAGTTTGCGGGGGAGAATTCGGAGGAGTATTCGCTGTGGGTGAACACGCGCGACGAGCGCTGGGTGCGAGCGGACCAGTTCGAGTTGCTGCTGAGTTTTGCGGCGACGCTGGCGGAGGATTTGTTTCGCGCGGAGAAGCTGGCGAGCGTGGCGCTGGATGCCGATGCGCCGCGACCGGTGCGGCGGGTGCGGGATTTGGAGACGTTTTTGGATGCACTCGCGGCGGTGGCGCCGCTGGGAGAGCGTGAGGCGGCGGCGCCGGCGACGAATGCGCGGCGGGCGGGAGGGGCGAGGAGGAATGTGGTGACGTTTGCGCCGGACGGGGCGCGGAATGTGGAGGCGCTCGTGGATGGAAGGAGGATGGCGGTGGCGTGAACCGGGCGGTTGCAAGGGTGCAGTTAACCGGCGAGGAGCTGCTGCAGTTGCGGTGGCTGCTCGGCGGGGTGCTCACACTGTTATCGGTGGCGACGGTGTTTTATCTCGATGTGGAGGCGTGGTCGTTGTCGGGGTTGACGGCGGCGGCGGTGATCGCGGGGTGGGTAAGGCCGGAGTGGATCGGACGGATTCCCGCGTGGGTGCACCGGCTGGCGTTTCCGGTGGTGGCGGCGTTTTTCGCGGCGGACCTGTGGTGGTCGGGCGAACTGCTGCCGGCGATCGTGCGGCTCGATTTGCTGCTGCTGTTTTATCGCAGCGTGATGTATCGGAAAAAGCGCGACGACCTGCAATTGGTGGTGCTGGGATTGTTTCTGATCGTCGTGGCGGGCGTGCTGTCGGTGGCGGTGACGTTTGCGGTGCACATCCTGGCGTTTGTCGGCTGTGCGTTGGTTTTTCTATTGGTGGTGACGATGACCGAGCGGGGCGCGGGCGGAGCGGTGTTTTCGGAGGGAGCGGGGTGGGCGAAGGGAGTGAAGTGGGGAAGATTGTTGGGGCGAGTGAGGCGGGCGACGGACTGGCGGGTGGTGGCGCTGGGCGGAGCGTTGTTTGGGGCGCTGGTGGTGTTGTCGGGGCTGCTCTTTCTGGCGATTCCGCGGTTTCAGTTGGAGAGCGGATTTTTTCTGGAACGGTTCATGTCGAAGAAGGCGCGGACGGGCTTCAGCGATTCGATCCGGTTCGGAGACGTGACGGAGATCACACAGGATAACAGCGTCGCATTGAGCGTGGATGTGTCGGATCCGAGCCGGATTCCGGCGTCGCCGTATTGGCGGATGATGGTGCTGGACGAGTATCGCGACGGGACCTTCCGGCTGTCGGCGGCGTTGCGCGCGGGGGGCTTTGGACGCGAGTGGGCGCGGACGGATTTCCCGCCGGGGCGGCCGGCGGCGGGGGAGGAGGCGGGGACTTGGACGTTTTATTTGGAGTCGGGGGTGAGCCGTTATCTGCCGCTGCTGGGGACTTTCGAACGGGTGCAGTTTCGGGAACGGCAAAATTTCCGTTATTCGCGGGCGCTGCGGGTGCTGGCGCTGCGCGACGATCCGGTGTCGATGACGGCGTATCGTGTTGAAGGAATGGATACGGACGGACGGCTGACGGACGAGGTGTTCGCGTCGCAGTGGAAGGAAGGAAGCGAAAGCGCGCTGATGCGGGCGACGTCGAAGCTCGAGCTGGAGGCGGGAGATGTCGCGGTGTTGGAGGAAGTGGTGCGGGAGATTCGGGGCGGGCGTGACGGAAGTTTGGATGCGCAGGAATTTTCGCGGGCGGCGGAGGCGTGGCTGGAGCGCCGGCATGGGTATTCGTTGTCGCCGGCGGTGCCGGAAGGGGCGGGCGATCCGTTGGTGCGGTGGCTGCGATCGGACGGCGGCGGACACTGTGAGCTGTTTGCGGGGGCGTTCGTGCTGCTGGCGCGGACGGCGGGATTTCCGGCGCGGGTGGTGACGGGGTTTCGCGGCGGATCGTGGAATGCGTATTCGAATAATTTCACGCTGCGGAATTCGGACGCGCACGCGTGGGTGGAGATTTTCGATGCGGAGAGCGGAGCGTGGTTGCGGGCGGATCCGACGCCGGGGGCGACGGCGGCGGCGGAGCGGGAGGTGGCGGGCGAGGAAGGTCTGGCGCAGCGGCTGGATCGGAGCTGGACGGCGCGTTTGGATAGCCTGCGGGTGTTTTGGTATCGGCGGATCGTGAACTTCGATCAGCAGTCGCAGCTCGAGACGCTGCGCGCGGTCAGGGAGGCGACGGAGAACATCGGCATGCGACTGCGGGAAACGATCGAAGCGTGGGGCTTGCGGGTCAGGGCGTGGGCGCGGGCATCGTGGGATGCGCGACTGACGGGGATCGTCGTGGGCGCGGGGGCGTTGTTGGCGCTAGGGTTGTGGTGGGTGCTGCGCCGGGGATTTTCGATTTTTGATTTCCGATTTTCGAAGCGGGGGAGTCGCGGCGATGCGGTGCGGATGGAGGCGGGGAAGTGGTTGCGGCGGATGCAGGCGTGTCGCGCGGAGGATGGAGAGTGCGAACGTGTGGCGCTCGAGTTGGAGCGATTGCGGTTTGGGGCGCGCGAAACGTGGGGAGAGCCGAAGGCGGTGTTTCGCGGGGCGCGGCGAGCTTGGCGCGGAGTGAAGAAGGCGCGGTGAGAGGGCGCGGTGGGGCACCGCGCCTCCATCGGAAACCAAAGAAGAAAATTAGAGAGAGGGGGCGATGAACGGGCGGGGGGCGTTCTTCTTTTCCTTCCACTTGCGCAGGATCGATTGCGCGACGGGAGCGGCGATGCGGCCGCCGCCGACTTCCTCGCCGGGGGTGTCGCCCTCGATCATCACGGCGATCGCGATCTCGGGATTCTCGACGGGCGCGAAGCAGATGAACCAGGCGAGATTGAGGGTGCCCTCGGGGGTGCGGACTTGGGCGGTGCCGGTTTTGCCGGCGACGCGAAGGTCGGGGATTTTGTTGATCTGAAGCACCTTTGCGGTGCCGCGGAGGGTGCATTCCTCCATCGCCTGCAAGATCGTGGCGTATTGTTGCGGGGTGATGCCGAGCGGTTCGGACTGCTGGCGCGGGCGGTTCGGATCGTGGAGCAGTGTGGGCGTGGTGTGGCGTTCGCCGCGGGCGATGGAGGCGGTGACGCAGGCCATCTGGAGCGGCGTGACGGCGAGGAAGCCCTGGCCGATGGAGGAGTTGGCGGTGTCGCCGGGAAACCAAGCCTGATCGTGGACCTTCTTTTTCCAGTCGATGTCGCCGATGACCATACGGCGGGTTTCGAAGGGAAGCTCGATGCCGGTGGGGCGATCGAGGCCGAAACGGCGGGCTTCGGCGGCGATGGCCTCGATGCCGGTGTCCATGCCGTATTTATAATAAAATACATTGCAGCTCATCGTGAGCGAGTTGGGGAACGTCATGTGACCGTGGCCGCGTCCGCCGTTGCATGGCATGAGGCGGTTTTGGCCGACGCGGAAGTAGCCGGTGCATTCGATCTCGGAATCGATGGCGATGGCGCCTTTGCGCAGCCCGGCGAGGGCGGTGACGACCTTGAACGTGGAACCGGGCGGGTAGAGGCCCTGGACGGCGCGATTGAGCCAGGCGCCGCGCGATTCGATTTCGGAGAACGTGGCGCGAGTGATCAAGGGCGACGTGTCCTCGAGGTTGTAGTCGGGTTTGCTGGCGAGGGCGAGGACCTCGCCGGTGCGGACGTCGAGGGCGACGGCGGCGCCGGGATATTCGGTGATATCGATGGCCTCTTCGGCGGCGAGCTGGAGGTCGATGTCGAGTGACGTGGTGATGCTCTGGCCTTGGACGGGGAGGCGTTTGTGGAGGGGGGGATTGACGCGGTAGCCGGCGGGATCGACGCGGAAGATGGTGCCGCCGGATTCGCCTTGGAGCTTGGCGTCGAAGGCGGCCTCGAGGCCGGTCTTGCCGATGCTGCCCTTCATCTTGAAGGTGGTGAGGTCTTCGCCGGGGACGTTTTCGTCGTCGATGTCGGGATTGATGCTGACGTAGCCGAGCGTATGGGCGGCGGCGGAACCGTAGGGGTAGTAGCGCGTGCTGGACGTGTAAACCTGGAGGGGAGAACGGACGGGAAGGCTTTCGACGAGGCGGGCGTATTCCTCGGGAGCGAGATCGCCGATGAGTGTGTAAGGAAGGAGGAGTTCGCGGCGGAAGTGTTTGCGGAGGTCGACGCTGTCGACCTGCTCGTGTCGGCCGAGGATGACGTTGACCTGATCGAGGTAGCGCTGGACGACGGAGGCGCGGGCGATCTGTTCCAGTTGGGAGGACGTGGGGAGATCTTTGTCGCCGGATTCGCGGTAGTTGCGACGGACGCGGATGTATTCGCGGCGGAACTCGGAGCGGAGCTCGTCGAGGTAGAGCACGACGGCGAAACGCGGGCGGTTGCCGACGAGGAGACGGCCCTCGCGATCGAAGATGTTGCCGCGTGGGCCGGGCACGAGGACGCGGCGCTGGTTCTGGACGCGTTCGCGCTCGTGGTAGATGTCGGTTTTGAAAAGCTGCTGGTAGGCGAGGCCGCCGACGAGGGTCAGGAGAAGGCCCGCGAGAATGAAATAGAAGAAGACGATGCGCGGGTCGTAACTGCGATGGGTTTCGACGAGGCTGCCGGAGCGCTCGGCGAGGTTGGTTTCGACAGTGGAGACGGGAGCGGGCACGCGAGGAGGAGCGTCAACCGAAACGACGTTCGTAGGCGGCGGCAAACGTGTCGGCTAAATCGAGGGTGCGGGCCTGGAGCGCGCAGAGCCACGGAGTGATGAGCACGACGAGGACTTGGGAGCAGAGAAGATCGACCGCGGTCCGGGACCAGAACGTGGCGGAGGTGGGAATTTGCCGCGATTGGACGAAGGAAAACACGAGGAAAAGCACGAGGTTGACGACGAGCGCGAGGACGATGCGGGTGGTGTTTTCGTCGCGGGCGACGCGATCGCGCAAACGAAAGACGAGCGTGTAGCCGGCGGCAAACAACAGGGCGTGGGTGCCGAATGTGACCGGCGCGGTGCAATCGAGGAAGAGTCCCCCGAGAAAGGCGGCGGTGCGACCGCCGCGGGCGCCGGGAGCGAGGGCGGCGTGCGTGACGAAAAGTCCGCCGAGCCAGACGTAGACGCCCCAGCCACTGATCGCGTGGTTGAGCTGAGCGAGAAGGCTCGCGAGCAGAAAAAGCGTGAACGTGAAAGCGAGGGCGGAGCGCACGACGGAGCGGCGGGTCAGGAACCTGCGGGATCGAGCGGGACGAGGATGGTGACCTCGGTGAGCGTGGAGAGGCGTGGATCAAGCGAGACCTCGCCGGTTTTGAAGAGGCCGTCGGTGCTGGGTTCGGTCTTGGTGACTTCGCCGAGTGCGAGGCCGGGCGGGAAGACGCCGCCGAGGCCGGACGTGATGAGGCGGCGTGGCGCGGCGGGGGTGGCGTGGATGTCGAGCGGGACGAATTCGAGGACGCCTTTGGCGGGGCCGAAGGCGGGGTTGACGCCGCCTTGGAAGCTGATGGGGCGGTCGTCGTTTTCGACGAAGGCGGCGATGCGGATGGTGGGGCTGCTGATCAGATCGACGACACAGGTGTAGGCGTGAACCTCGGTGACGCGACCGACGACGCCGCCGCTGAATACGACGGGGGCGCCAACGGTGATGCCGTGATTGGTGCCCTTGCGGAGCGTCATGCGCTGCCACCAGGCGGAGAAGTCGCGGCGGGCGACGCGCGCGTGTTCGGAGCGGAAGTTGGTGTAGGAGGGGAGGCGGAGGAGCTGTTCGAGGCGTTCGACCTGTGCGCGGAGCTCGGAGTTTTGTTGGACGGAGAGGGAGTATTGGGCGTTGAGGCGGGCGAGGTCGCGGCCGGCCTCGATGAGGTCGCTCTTCGAGTGGGCGCGGAGGGACCAGTATTCCTGGAGGTCGCGCGCGTAGGAGGCGCTGACGGTGACGGGCGCGGTGAGTTCGAAGAATGACGCGCGGGTGAACGACTTGATGGCCGCGGGCAGCAGGAGCCAGGCGACGACAAGGAGGCCCAGAGTGAGGAAAGGGCGGGCTTGGTCGAGGCGGCGGGAAGGCACGAGGTGAGTGAAGGGTTATTTGGAGAGGGATGGGGCGGGTGGCACGGAAAAAGTTAAACACACCCGGTCCTTCGGGCACCTCTCTCAAGAGGATTTGGGAGGTGTGGAGGCTAAAGCTATGCCCCCTGATTCGAGGGCCTACGGTCGAGCGCGGGACGCGCGCCTCACACGTTCTGCATCAGCCAGCTCAGGTCGTTCAGGACGGCGCCGGTGCCGTTGGCGACGGCGGAGAGGGGGTCGTCGGAGATCGTGACGGGGAGGCCGGTTTTTTCCGAAAGGAGCTTGTCGATGCCGCGGATCAACGCACCGCCGCCAGCCATGACGAAACCGCGGTCGACGAGGTCGGCGGAAAGCTCGGGTGGGCAGCGTTCCAAGGTCACGCGAACGGCGTCGACGATCGCGGCGATGGTGTCGGCGAGCGCTTCGCGGATTTCCTGCGACGTGATGTGAATCGTTTTCGGAAGGCCGGCGACGGAATCGCGGCCTTTGACCTCCATCGTGAGCTCTTCCTCGAGCGGATAGGCGGAGCCGACGCGCAGTTTGATCTCTTCCGCGGTGCGTTCACCGATGAGGAGATTGTAGGCGCGCTTCATGTAATTGATGATCGCCATGTCCAGCTCGTCGCCGGCGACGCGTATAGACTTGGAGAATACGATGCCGTTGAGGGAAATGACGGCGATCTCGGTGGTGCCGCCACCGATGTCGACGATCATGTTGGCGGCGGGTTCGTCGATCGGGAGGCCGACGCCGATCGCGGCGGCCATGGGCTCGGGGATGGTGATGACCTTGCGGGCGCCGGCGTGCGTGGCGGAGTCCATCACGGCGCGTTTCTCGACGGCGGTGATGCCCGAGGGGATCGCGATGACGACGCGCGGCGGGGCGCGGAAGGAGGTGGAAACCTTGCCGATGAAATAGCGGAGCATCGCCTCGGTGACGTCGAAGTCGGCGATGACGCCGTCCTTCATCGGGCGAATGGCGGTGATGTTGCCGGGGGTGCGGCCGAGCATGCGCTTGGCTTCGTCGCCGACGGCGCGGACCTTGCGCGTGGCGGTGTCGAGGGCGACGACGGAGGGTTCGCGGAGGACGATCCCCTTGTCTTTCACGTAGACCAGTGTGTTCGCGGTGCCGAGATCGATGCCGATGTCGTTCGAGAAGTAACCGAGAAAGTTGGCCATGTTTACGTGAAGAGGCGGCGTATCCGCCGACGGAACCGAATCGCCGGCCCGAGGGAGTGTCAACGAGGGAATGGGTGACTTGCGCAAGCAAGTTCGCTCGTTGGTATTCGCCGTAACGTGAGAGATGGGAGATAGATTGACGAGCGTCGGGGTTTTGGGGCGTGTTGAGAGGCCAACATCATGGAAGGGACCTATTTCATTCGAGATTTGGCGGTGATCCTGATGGTGGCGGGGGCGGTGGGGTGGTTGTGCAAACGGATCGGGCTGTCGGTGGTCGCGGGATTTCTGCTGGCGGGAATAGTGGTGGGACCGCACACGCGGGCATTTCCGTTCATGGCGGATCCGGCGAACGTGGTGACGCTGGCGCAACTCGGGTTGGTGTTCCTGATGTTCATGATCGGGATGCGGCTGAGTTTGCGGCGGCTGCGGCGATTGGGGGTGTCGCTGGTCGTGGCGACGGGCGGAGCGGCGGTGGCGGTGTATTATTTGGCGCGGGTGTTGGGCGCGGGATTGGATTGGTCGGGAACGCAGACGCTTTTTCTGGCGGCGATGCTGATGGTGTCGTCGTCGGCGATCATTTCGAAACTGTTGCAGGAGGCGGCGGTGACGCATGAACGCTTCGGGCAACTGGCGCTCGGGATGACGGTGCTGGAGGACGTGGTGGCGGTGGTGATGCTGACGCTGCTGAACTCGATCGTGCAGATCGGCGGGGCGAGCGAGGCGGGGGCGGCGCCGGTGTGGTCGACGGTGGGAATGCTGGTGGCGTTCGTGGCGCTGGCGGGCGTGAGCGGATTGCTGCTGGTGCCGTGGTTGTTGCGGCGGATGCGCGTCGTGGCGGCGGAGGAACTGCAGACGCTGGGGATCGCGGCGCTGTTGTTCGGTTTGGCGTTTGTGGCGCAGCAGGCGGGACATTCGCTGGCGCTGGGGGCGTTTTTGCTGGGAACGATCGTGGCGGAGACGGCGCACCGACATCAGGTCGAGCGGACGTTCGAGGGGATGCGCGATGTTTTCAGCGCGGTGTTTTTCGTGGCGATCGGAATGCAAATCGATCCGCGGGCGTTGTGGGAAAATGCGGGACTGATCGTGGGCGTGAGCGCGTTTACGCTGGCGGTGCGGCCGCTGGCGAGTGCGCTGTCGTTGATCCTGATCGGGACACCCGCGAAGGAAGGATTACGCGCGGGATTGTGTGTGACGCCGATCGGCGAGTTTTCGTTTATCATCGCACAGCTCGGGGTGGTCGCGGCGGTTTTGCCGGCGCGGTTTTATCCGCTGGCGGTGGGCGTGTCGTTGATCACGACGCTGGCGGGGCCGGTGTTGATCAAGCGATCCGATGCGATCGCGAGCTTCGTCGTGGCGCGGCAACCGCGGTGGCTGATGGATTGGGTGCGGTATTATCAGGGGCGGCTGGAGCGGTTGACGGCGCGGCAGCGGCGGAACCGGTTGTGGCAGCTTTCGCGGAAGCGGTTCATCCAGATCGGAACCGAGGTGGCGCTGGTGAGCGGCGTATTGATTTTTTCAGGACAGATGCTGAAGGCGATCGAGGGATGGGTGGGCGAGGACTGGCTGTTTCCGCGCGGACCGGAAGTGATGTTCTGGGTGTTGCTGGGCGTGTTGTTGATCGCGCCGCTGGTGGCGATCTGGCGCAACATTTCGGCGCTCTCGCTGATGTTCTCGCAGGCGGCGACGGCGGGATCGAAGCGCGGGCGGAAGGCGGCGCCGACGGTGGAGGCGGCGTTGAAGGCGGTCGCGGGGGTGCTGTTGTTTCTGTGGCTGGTGGCGCTGTTGCCGCTGGAAGGAACGGCGCGGCTGCTGTTGCTCGCGAGCGCGCTGGTGGCGATCGGGGCGATTTTGGTTTTGAGGCAGCGATTGATTTACTGGCACAGCCATTTGGAGGCGGAGCTGGAGACGGTGATGAGTTCGGGGGAGACGAAGATGGCGGAGTCGTCGGCGCCGTGGCTGGAGCGACATGAGGCGTGGAATGTGCGAATCCTCGATTGCGTGCTGCCGGATTTGACGGATGCGCAGGGGAAGACGATCGCGGAGTTGGATCTGCGAGCGACGACGGGATGCTCGGTGGTGGGCATCGATCGACAGGGATTCATGATCGCGCTGCCGGCGCCGGACACGGTGCTGTTTCCGCGCGATCGCGTGTTGCTGATGGGCAGCGCGGAACAAGTGCAGAAGGCGAGGGAGCTGCTCGCGCGGGTGTCGGACACGACCGGGTTCGAATCGGTGTTCGAAGACGTGCAGATGGAATCGATGAAAGTGCCGGAGTGGAGTCAGGCGGTCGGGATGGCGTTGAGCGAGATCGCGCCGACGAAGACGTTTGGCGTGCAGATCGCGGGCGTGAATCGGCGGGGAGCGCGGATGTTGAATCCGAGCGCCGAAGAGACGATTCAGGCGGAGGACGAACTGCTGGTGCTGGGCACGCCGAAGCAGACGGACGAATTTCGGACGTGGTTGCGCGAGCGGATCGAGGAAGCGAGCGACGAAGTGCTTGAAGAGTGAACGGGAACGAGGGGAAGCAAAAAGCGCGCCGGTGGGGGCGCGCTTGAAATCTGACAAACGAGGAAGGCCGCGTTAGCGGGTGATTTCCTTCTTCTGTTCTTCCTTGGCTTCCTCTTCGTCCTTGGTCGCCTTCTTGAATTCCTTGATCGATTGACCGAGGCCGCGGGCGAGGGACGGGAGCTTGGCGCCTCCGAACAGCAGAAGCGCAAGGGCGAGGATCAGCACCAATTCCATGCCGCCGATGCCGAAGGCTGCGAGTTGGAGAGTAGGAGTAGCCATGAATGGGACCGTATGCCGGTGGGTAGGACTGTAAAGAGGGAAAGCGGTTTTGTGGCGCGCGGCAGGGCGGGGCGGACGGAAGGGCGGGAAAGCAAAAAGGACGCCTTGAGAGGCGTCCTTTTTGATCAAGGTTTTGGCGGGAAGCCGGGAGCGCCGGGCGGGCGCGCGGGCAATCCGCTGGTGGCAGCGACTTTCATGAGGTTTTGCGCATTGTCGATCTGCTCGGCGTCAAAGAAGCCGTGGAGCTGACGGATACGCGTCGGGTGGCGCATCTTGCGAAGCGCTTTCGCCTCGATTTGGCGGATGCGCTCGCGGGTGACTTTGAACTGCTTGCCGACCTCTTCGAGCGTGCGGCTATAGCCGTCGATCAAGCCGAAGCGGAGGGAGAGCACGCGGCGTTCGCGTTCGGTGAGCGAGTCGAGGACGTCGATGATCTTTTCGCGCAGGAGCGAGAACGCCGTCATGTCGTAGGGGTTCTCGGCGGATTTGTCCTCGATGAAGTCGCCGAAGCTCGTGTCGTCGCCGTCGCCGACGGGCGATTGGAGCGAGATGGGCTGCTGCGCCATCTTCATGATCTGCTGCACGCGCTCGACGGGCAGGTTCATTTCGTCGGCGACCTCCTCGGGGGTGGGCTCGTGGCCGTATTCCTGGAGGAGTTGTTTTTGCACCTGCATGACCTTGTTCAAGGTCTCGATCATGTGGACCGGGATGCGGATGGTGCGCGCCTGGTCGGCGATCGAGCGGGTGATGGCCTGGCGAATCCACCACGTGGCGTAGGTGGAGAATTTGTAGCCGCGACGGTATTCGAATTTCTCGACGGCCTTCATGAGGCCCATGTTGCCCTCCTGGATGAGGTCGAGGAAGGAGAGGCCGCGGTTGGTGTATTTCTTGGCGATGGAGATGACGAGGCGGAGGTTGGCCTCGACCATTTCGGTCTTCGCTTGGTGCGCTTCGCGGATGTGGACGCGGGTTTGAGCGACGACCTTGAGGAGCTCCTGCGGGTCGATGCGCTGCACGGCTTCGATCTGCTTGAGGCGGTGCTGGATGACCTTGGTGTCGATCGCCGCGTCCTTCTTGGATTTCGGGTGCTTGGCGCGCTCGAGTTGGGCGTTGAGCGATTCGATTTCTTCGAGGACGGGGCGGAGCTGCTCGAGGTATTCCTCGTAGACCTTCAGCTTGAAGAAGAATTTCCCGAAGTGGGAGCGGAGGATGCCCTCGCGCTTCTTGTGCTTGGCGAGGACTTTTTTCCGTTCGGCTTCGTTCTTGGCTTTGAGGTATTCCTGCCAGGAGTCGGCGACGGCCTCCTCGGCCTTGCGGGTGGAGAGAACGTGTTTCTCGAGGCCTTTGAAGTAGGATTCGCGGCTGTCGATTTTCTTGTCGATGACGACGCGATCGAAGCGCTCCTGGCGGTCGATGAGCTTTTGGCCGAGATTGACGATGTAGCTGCCGATGGCGGTGGCTTGGAAGAGGGCTTCCTGGGCCTTCAGCTCGGCGGTCTCGATGCGCTTGGAAATTTCAACTTCCTGTTCGCGCGTCAGCAGCGGGACCTGGCCCATCTGCTTGAGATACATGCGGACCGGGTCGTCGAGGATGTCGTGCTGCGAGGAGCGGGACTCTTCCTCCTCGGCTTCCTCCATGCGCTGCTTGTAATCGTCGACCTGATCGGGCTCGAGGATCTCGATCTCGAGGTTTTGGAGAATCGAGAGGACATTATCGATTTCCTCCTGGTTCTCGACGGATTCCGGCAGGGCCTCGTTGATATCGTCGAAGGTGAGGTAGCCCTGCTCCTTCGAAAGCCGGATGAGCTGACGGATCTTCTCGTTGATTCCGCCTGCGGGGATGTCGGCTCCCGCAGAGGCATCACCGGAGGGAGCGGAAGAGGTTTTTTCGATAGCGGCCTCAACGGCCTCGGAGTGAGTGTCCGGAGACCCGGACTTGGCTTTGCGCGACATGTGATAGAGATCTCTTCTACAAGCTGGCTATAAAGCGGCAGATAAACTGAGTGGCTGGCGGAGCTGTCGATGCAGTTCTGAGCGTTCCTTCAAGAGTGAAATTGGGTCAGAATTACTGTCCGCGTGGGCTGTGGCTAAAGCAAGTTCTATTTCCCTGAGCCGCGGTTCGAGGGCACGGGCACGGAGTTGGCGAAGTCCTTCGTTGGCGACCTTGATAGGATCGTCGAGCTTGAGGGAGTCGAAGATGAGGGAGGCGACAAGACTGCGTTCCTCGTCGGTTTCGAGAAGGGTGTCGAGGTGGTCGCGACCGGGCCAGGTGTCGTGTTCGAACTCGGCGAGGAAGCGGTTGAGGAGAAGACCCGCAAGATGGCGGGTGTCGATCCAATCGTGGGGGAGGGCGGAGCTGAGAGGTTTGCCAAGATCCTCGAAATGAAGGCAGAGGAGGAGCAAGTCGCGTTCCGGAGTAGGGCTGGTCGAGGACGCGGTGGAATCGGGGACATCGGGTTCCGCGGGGGCGGAAGGTGACTCGGCGGGGCGAGAGGCGTTTTGGCGGTCCCGGCGAGTGAGGAACGTGCCGAAATCTTTTTGCACCGCAGCGGTCGGGAGGCGCAGGTGGACCGAGATTTCGGACAAGAACTGCGACCGGATCACTTCGCTCTCGGAATTGGCGACGATTTCGAAAAGCGATTGCGCGGCGCGGGCTTTTTGTTCGCCGGAGGCGGACGAGGTGTTGGGAAGAACGGCGCGAGAGGCGAAAGCCATGGCGCTTTGAGCTTCGCGGCGAACGTCCTCGTAGGCGGCGAGACCGCGTTCGAGGAAGAGGAGATCGGGGTCGAGTTTCTCGGCACCGGAGAGGGTGAGGAAACGGACCTCGAGGCCGGCTTTGAGCGCCATGGGAAGGAAGCGAAGTGCGGCTTTCTGGCCGGCGGCGTCGCTGTCGAAGAAGCATTCGACCTGAGGGTGATACCGGCGGAGGAGAATGAGTTGGGGTTCGGTGATCGAAGTGCCTTGGGGAGCGATGGCGGTTTTGAGGCCGACGGACCAGCAGCGAAGGGCGTCGAGCTGGCCTTCGACGAGGACGAAGGGTTTGCCCTCGCCGACGGCGGTGCGGGCGCGATCGAGATTAAAGAGCAGGTTGCCCTTGGTGAAGATGGGTGTTTCGGGGGAGTTGACGTATTTGGCTTCGCGGGCGGGGTCGTCGTCGGGGGTGAGCTGGGTTTGGCGTGCGGTGAAGGCGACGACGCGGCCTTGGTGGTCGCGAATGGGGATCATCAGGCGGCCGCGGAAGCGCGGGCGCAGGGAGGAGGCGGTGATCTGGGCGTCTTCGTAGATGAAGAAAAGGCCGCAGCGGCGGAGGGCTTCTTCGGAGAATTTGCGTTTGAGGAGGGCGGCGCCGAGTCCGCTGCCCGCGGCGTCGGCGGCGCCGATCTTGAATTCGTCGGCGAGCTCAGCGGGGAAGCGGCGGTTCTCCGTCCAATACTTGCGCATGTAATCGCCGGTGGCGTCGTGCGTCTTGAAGGCCTGATAAAAATGCTCCGCGGCGACATCGTGCAGATCGAACAATTCCTGGCGCAGCGAACGTTCCTCACGGGTGGGGCCGCCGGAGCCTTCCTCGTATTCGATCGGGATGTTAAACCGCTGCCCGAGGGCTTCGACGGCTTCGGTGAAGCCGAGCTGTTCGGTTTCGCGGACGAACGTGATGGCGTCGCCGGCCTTGCCGCAGCCGAAGCATTTGTAGAACCCCTTGTCGGTATCGACGTGGAACGAAGGCGTTTTCTCGTTGTGGAAAGGGCAGAGACCCTTGAGTCGCGCCCCGCCGGCCTTGCGCAACGTGACGACTCGCGAGACGACGTCGGCGAGGTTTACCCGCAATTTGAGGTCGCGGACGCAGGAAGGTTTGATGACGGGCATGGACGAGCGCACGCCCACCGGGCGGCTGGCGAAGAATGCACTTTCAAGCGGCCTCACCCGCTGTCAAGTTCCCCGCCCTTTGACGCGATGGCCTTCCCGGTATAGAGGAAACTTTAGCAATCGTCCGACGACTCACACACACGTATGCGTCTGCCCTTTCTTCAGATTTTGGCCTTGGCCGTGTTCGGCCTCGGCTTGTCGAGCGCGAGCGGTCAAACGGCTGGCGGGCTGCCGCCGAAGGCGCCGCCGGCGCCGGTATGGCAGGCGCGATTGGCGAGCTTCGACGAGGCGACCTACCGGCGCGAAGTGGAGAAGTTGATCTCGGCCTTCGAGGCGAAGAGCGGACGCAAACTCGAGCCCGGCGAGAAGCAGAAGGTGGGACTGAAGATTTACAGCGACTCGGGTCCGGGAATGGCTACGCCGATTCCGCTGGTGAAGGCGGTGATCGCAGCGCTGGAAAAGCGGGGCTTCGAGAAGAAGAACATTTTCCTCGTGGGCCTGAATCAGTTGCGCCTGCGGATGACGGGTTATCTGCCGTCGCTGGTGTCGGGCGATTCGCCGTTCAAGGACCATCCGATCTACGTGCTGGAATCGGGGCGTTACTACGATCCGGTGTGGTTTTACGATTCTCCGCTGCCGCAGCGCTTCGACCCGATCTTCGCGCAGCAGCAGACGGAAGGTTACGATGCGGACACGACGGCGGACGAAGATCGCAAGAGCTTCCTGGCGACGCCGCTGTTTTTGGATGCGGACTTCTGGATCAACCTGCCGGTTTACACGGATCACGCGATTCTCGGCATCAACGGCGCGCTGGTGAATGCGACGCTGTGGAACGCGTCGAATACGGCGCGCTTCTTCCGTTCGCCGGCGAATGCGCCGGCGGCGGTCGCGGAGATGAGTGCGATCCCCGAGTTGCGGCAGACGTGGATGTTCACGATCGCGAGCCTGGAGCGGTTTCAGTATATCGGCGGACCGTATTTCAATTCGCTCTACGCGTCGTCGGAGCCGTTGCTGTGGTTGAGCACGGACCCGGTGATCATGGACGCGTTGATGCGTTCGAAGATGGACCTGTTGCGCCGGCAGAATGGTTTTCAACCGGTGCCGGAGGAGATCCGGACGCTCGAGTTTGCGGAAACGCTGGGCGTGGGGTCGACGAAGGTGAAAACGGCGCAGATCATCGACGTCGGTTCCTGAATGGGCGGTGAGCGGCCGGGCCGCGGAAGAGAGCAAAGGAAAGCAACTTTCCCACTTGTCTCGCGGGCATAGCTGCGCCCAATTTCGGACGCGATGGGCGCTGCTGCTTACTTTCCCTTTCTGATTCAAGTGTTGCTCGCGGCCGGGATCACCGGCGCGGTGATCGGCGCGAGCCATTTTTTTGGCCAGCGCGCGAAAGGATCGAAGATCAAGGATTCGGCGTATGAGTGCGGCGTGCCGTCGGAAGGGGCGATCCACACGCGCTTCTCGGTGAAGTTCTATGTGACGGCGCTGCTCTTCATGCTCTTCGATCTGGAGATCGTGATCCTCGTGCCGTGGACGTTCATCTATCGCGAGTTTCTCGCCAACCAGATCGCGATTCTGGGACCGGTGTTGTTTTTCCTCGGTGTGCTGGTGCTGGGTCTCTTCTACGAGATCAAGAAAGGCGCGCTGGAGTGGGAGCGCTGAGGCCCGCGCGAGACGCGGGAAAATCCAAGCTCCAAGGACCAAGCTCGAGAGAATCTTCAAACTTGGAAACAGCATTGGAGATTTCGGCTCTGAGATTTCTCTGGCGCCTGAAGATCAAGGTTTGGAGCTCCTGACCCATGCGGCTGGATAAAATCATCGCGCGCAGCCGCATCATCGATCTGCACAGCCTCGATCTCGAAGGCGCGCTGCAGGAGCTGCTCGCGGTGTGCGTGAAGCAGTTTCCCGATCTGAAGGCGGATGCGTTGTTGAAAGGGCTGCTCGCGCGCGAGAGCACGATGACGACGTATCTCGGACTCGGCGTGGCGTTGCCGCACGTGCGGGTGAAGATGCGTCGGCGTTACATTCTCGCGATCGGGCGCAGTCGCGCCGGAATCAAACACGACGGGGCGCTCGCGGAGGAGCGGGTGCGGCTGATCATGATGCTGATCGCGGGCGAGAACGCGCGCGATTACCTGCAGGTGCTGGCGTCGATCGCGCGGCAGGTGAAGGAGCCGGAGCTGGTCGACGGGCTGGTCAACGCGCCGGATCTCGATGCGTTGCACGAGCAATTGGTCGGTGGATTTGGCGGAATCCGGCCGGTGCAGGCGCAGCAGAATCGCGTCAACAAGCTGATGTTTCGCGAGGCGGAGCGCGTGGCGAAAGGCGCGAACTGCCGCGCGCTGCTGGTGTTTGGCGACACGTTTGTCGGCGGTGTCGAGGCGAAGCTGGTGCCGTCGAAGCTGAAGACGATTCTGGTCACGCGAAATCCGGTGGAGAGCAGCGAGGACGAGGAGGTGTTCGACGAGACGATCCAGGTGCGGTCGTTTTCGAATCAGCGGATGGCGCAACTGCGGAGCGCGATCCTCGTCGCGGTCACGCGCGGTGTGATCGCGTTTACGGATCGCGTGTGTTGCATCGGCGGGATGACGGGCAGCAACCAGTTCGACACGCTCACGGTCGTCGAGATCGAGCGCGAGTTTCAGACGCTGCTGACGGGGCAGAACGATTTGTTGCCCGACGATGTGAAGCCGGAGGTGCTGGAGCGCGTGATCGCCGTGGCGACCGAGCTGGCGGTGGAAGGACGTGAAGGCCGGCCGGTGGGATGCCTGTTCGTGCTCGGCGACAACGATCGCGTGGAGAAGCTGACCAAGCCGCTCGTGTTGAATCCATTTTTTGGCTACAAGGAGGAGGATCGAAACATCCTGAATCCCTTCATGGACGAGACGGTGAAGGAGTTTTCGTCGATCGACGGGGCGTTCATCATCCGGGGCGACGGGGTGGTCGAGTCGGCGGGAAGTTTGATCCAGGCGGGCGACAGCGATTTTTCGTTGCCGAGCGGATTGGGGAGCCGGCATGCGGCGGCGGCGGCGGTGAGCGTGGCGACGAAGTGCATTTCGATCGTGGTGTCGTCGAGCACCGGGCAGGTGACCCTGTTCCGGCGTGGCGTGATGCTGCCGTTGATGGAAAAAGGACGGTAAGAGAGCGGCCTACTTTGGGATTGCGCCGGAGAGGGGCGGGCCTTTGCTCTGACCCTTCAATCCATTTACCACCATGCAAGAACTCGTCACCTTGGAGTGCACCGAAGCCAGAAAAGAGGGCAAGCCGGCCTCCCGTTACCTCACGTATCGTAACAAGAAGACTGTTACGGAGCGCATCGAGAAGAAGAAATACAACCCGCACCTGAAGCGCCACACGGTGCACAAAGAGATCAAGTAACGCGGGTGTCCCCTTTGGGGCGGTCGAACCGCCCCCCGTAAGAACAGCAAAGCCGGGCAGAAGCCCGGCTTTCTTGCTATCTGGATGACGGAAGCGTCAGCCTGTTTTCTTTTGCGGCGGAGGCGTGAACGGAACGCTCGAGCCGGTCGTGTTGGACGGAGGGGGAGGCGTTTGCTGCTGTTGTTGCTGCTGCCGACGGGCGGCGCGCCAACCTTCGCGATGTTTGCGGATCCAATCGAGCAGGGCGCGTTCGAAACCGATGTCGTAACCCAACCGCTCCGACTCCAGCCACTTGTGTTTGAGGATCTCTTCGCGCTCAGCCAGGAACTCCTGGTAGAGACTTGATTGCTTCACAAAATCACGGCTCGTCGCTGGCTCTGGTGCAGGAGAAGTCATTCGGCAAGGCTGCGCGGGAGGAAATGAGAGCGAGGCAAACACAGGTGTCAATGCCCGCAATATTTCCAAACCGCCAGAGAACGAAAGGGTGACGATCCGATGTTCATGGAAGGTTTACCATTATACGCCGCGCGCGGGCTGGGCGAGGCGTGAGAGAAGCGTGTCGGCGATCTCACGGAAAGTGCGGGCGGCCTGACTGTCAGGCGATTTAACCACGATCGGCAGACCGGTGTCGCCGCCTTCGCGGATGTCGGGGATCAACGGCACCTGACCCAGAAGCGAAGTCCCAAGTCGCTCCGCGGCAACGATGCCGCCGCCGCTGCCGAAGAGCGCGTGCTTGGTGCCGGCCGGATCGACGAAGTAGCTCATGTTTTCGGCGACGCCGAGGATCGGGACGTTGACCTTCTGGAACATCAAACCGCCCTTGCGGGCGACGTTCGTGGCGGCGGGCTGGGGCGTGGTGACGATGACGGCGCCGTCGAGCGGCAGGGTTTGAACGAGCGAAAGTTGGGCGTCGCCGGTGCCGGGCGGAAGATCGATGAGCAGCACGTCGAGTTCGCCCCATTTCACGTTTTGGACGAACTGCTGCACGGTCTTCATGATCATGGGGCCGCGCCAGACGACCGGCGTGTTGTCGTCGACCAGAAAGCCCATGCTCATGACCTTCACGCCGTGGCGCTCCATCGGTATCAGCATGGCGGATGCGCCTTCGCCCTCGATTTCCGGCCGACCATCGAGGCCCATCATGAGCGGAACGCTGGGACCATAGATGTCGCAGTCCATAAGGCCGACGCGACCGGCGCGACCCTGTGAGGTGAGAAGCTGCGCGAGGGCGCAGGCGAGATTGACGGAGAACGTGCTTTTGCCGACGCCCCCCTTGCCGGAGCCGATGGCGATGGCGTGTTTGATCGTTTTCGGCGCGCCGGCGTTTCCGCCGAGATTACCGCCGGCGGTGCCGGTGGCAGGGGGCGTTTTGGCGGGAGTGACCGCGACATCGACGATCGTCTCCTTTACGCCGGGGATGACGCGCAAGCAGGCGTCGACTTCGCGTTTGAGATGCAGGGGGATCTTCGGATCGCTCGTGGTGAGCGCGAGGGAGACCTTCGCCACGCCATCGACGAGCCCGGCCGAGCGCACGAGCCCGAACGAAACGATGTCGCGGCTGAAACCGGGATATTTGACCTGCTTGAGATGCTCTTTGATTTCGTCGGGACTCACAGCGGAAAAAATGCGGAGGAAATTAGTTGTTATGCCCGGAGCGGGTGTAAATAGAGAATGCCCTCCTCGCTCCCTCGTGAGCCAACTAATCCCGGGATTCCCGCCATGCAAAATTTTCTACGACTTACTTTGTTTCTCACCGCCTTTGCCTCCCTCGGTCTCGCCCAAGGCGAGATCGGTCGCGTGGACGTGGTGGCGGAGAAAAACACGCTGCCGGTCCGTGTGTCGGCGAACAACGCGGAGCTCGATCAACTGGCGCGGCAGGCATTTGGGGCGCATGGGCGCTACCGCCTCACGACGAGCGGGCATGCGTTCGACATCAAGTTCACGCTGGTCGGAGCGAACCAGGTGCGCGTCGACATCACGCGCGGCGGCGCCGCGGTGGCGTCGGAAGTGGCGACGGGCACGAATGCGCGGATCGCTTTGTTGAAGGCCGCGGACATCGCGGTGGAGCGGACGAACGGTCTTGGTTTGAAAGGGTTCTTCGCGTCGCAGCTCGCGTTCATCGGGCAGCGCACGGGAAAGAAGGAGGTTTACACCGCGGACCTCTTTTTTGGCGGATTCCGTCAGATCACGCAGGACAACACGCATGCGCTGACGCCGCGTTGGTCGCCCGACGGTCGTCGGATTATTTATACGAGTTATCTGCGGACGGGTTTTCCGGACATTTATCAGATCGACGTCGGCACATATCAGCGGACCTCGTTCGTCAGCGTGAAAGGCACGAACACGGGCGCGCGTTTCAGCCCCAACGGCCAGCAGGTCGCGATGGTGCTGACCGGTGAAGGCACACCGGAGATTTATGTGGCGAACTCGCAGGGACGGCAGATCTCGCGGAAGACGCGTTCGGACGCGGTGAAGTCGTCGCCGTGTTTCTCGCCGGATGGATCGCGGATAGTTTTCGCGATGGAGCCGGGGCCGCAGCTTTACGTGATGTCGGTGTCGGGAGGACAGGCGCAGCGGGTGACGTCAGGCGTGAGCAGCTATTGCGCGGAGCCGGATTGGAGTGCGGTGAACCCGAACAAAATCGCGTTCACGATGCGCGTGGGGCGGAATTTCCAGATCGGCGTGTTGGACCTGTCGACGCGCAAAGGCGCGCAGGTGTCGAAAGCGCCGTTCGACGGCATCGAGCCGTGCTGGCTGGCCGATGGACGGCATCTCGTCTACACGGCGCGGACGGCGACGACGAGCCGCTTGTGTATCCTCGATACGGAGACGGGGAAGAGCGTGCCGATCAGTCCGACGGCGGCGGGCGCGGTGCTGCAGGCGAGCGTGTTGAAGTTGTAAGCGGGGCGGGCGCAGTCCGCTCCTTTTCGCGAAAACAAAAAAGCCCGGCGATGAGGCCGGGCTTTTTTGAGACGGCTGCGAAGGGTTATTGCTTCGCGGCGGTGTAATTGGCTTCCGCAGCATCCCAATCGACGACGTTCCAGAACGCGGCGATGTAATCGGGACGGCGGTTTTGGTAGTTCAGGTAGTAGGCGTGCTCCCAGACATCGAGGCCGATGACGGGTTTGCCTTCGAAGCCGGCGACGGCCTTGCCCATGAGCGGGCTGTCCTGATTGGCGGTCGAGCCGACGGCGAGTTTGCCATCCGTGCCCACGACGAGCCAAGCCCAGCCGGAGCCGAAACGCGTGGCGGCGGCTTTGGCGAAGTCTTCCTTGAACTTGGCGAAGCCGCCGAGTTCGGCGTCGATCGCGGCGGCGAGCTGGCCTTTCGGCGCGCCACCTTTGCCGGGGCCGAGGATCTTCCAAAAGAACGAGTGGTTGGAGTGGCCGCCGGCGTTGTTGCGGATCGCGCCGCGGATGCCTTCGGGAACCTTGCTCAGATCCTTGATGAGCGTGTCGACGTCCTGATTGGCGAGGTCGGCGTGATCCTTCAGCGCGTTGTTGGCGTTGGTGATGTAGGCCTGGTGATGCTTGGTGTGATGGATTTCCATCGTCTTCGCATCGATGTGCGGCGCGAGGGCGTCGTAGGCGTAGGGCAACTTCGGAAGTTCGTAAGCCATGGTGGTTGTTGGGTTACTGTTGTAGGGAAAGGCACAAAGTTGGGTCGAGGCGGCGGCTCCGTCAACTGGCCGCGCGGATTTATGTCGCGGGCTCGTCTTCGCGGCGCTTGAGGCGGAAGAAGGTTTGCAAGAGCTCGCGGCATTCGGACTCGAGGACGCCGCCGGCGGTGAGTTCGACGTGATGGTTGACGCGCGGGAGATCGTTGAGGTTGGTGGCGCCCCCGAGGCAGCCCATCTTGGGATCGGGGACGGCGTAGCAGACGCGTTTGACGCGGGACATGAGCATCGCGCCGGAGCACATGGGGCAGGGCTCCTTGGTGACGTAAACGGTCGCGCCTTCGAGGCGCCAGTCGCCGAGCTTCGAGGCGGCCTGGGTGATGGCGAGCATCTCGGCGTGCGCGGTGGGATCGCGGGCGGATTCGACGGTGTTGTGGGCGGCGGCGACGATTTCCCCGCCGATTTCTATGACGGCGCCGATCGGAACTTCGTCTTGGCGCCAGGCGTCGATGGCCTGGTTGTAGGCCAGACTCATGAAGAACACGTCGTCGCGGATCAGTTGCGAAGGAAAGCGCTTTTCGAACGGACAGGAAGGCGGGGGCGTATCGGCCATTTGGGCGGATTGGAGAGGGGGCGGCCGACGAGGTAAAGCCTTGCCTAGGATCGGCGTTTTCGCCTTACAGAGAACCCTTATTCCTGCACATCACCCATGATTCATCTCACCGAGGGAACGACCTCCGTTCGCAAATAATATGGCCGACGGCAATTCGATCGAAGTTGAGGGCAAGGTGGTGGCGGTGCTTCCGGGGACGATGTTCAAAGTGCAGCTCTCGAACGGGCACGTGGTGCTCGCGCACATCTCGGGCAAGCTGCGGAAGAACTTCATCAAAATCGCCGCGGGCGACATGGTGAAGATGGAGATGAGTCCCTACGATCTCGAGAAGGCGCGGATCACCTTCCGCATGAAGGAAGCGAATCCGAACTACACGCCGCCGCCGCGTCGGCGGTTTTGAGGTGAGAACATGAAGGCGCCGCGGGCGCGCGCGATCGATGCCAGCCGGGCGCCGGCGGAGTTCGCGAACGACATCGAAGCGTTTCTCGGCTACATCAGCCTCGAGCGCGGTCTGGCGAAGAACACGATCGCGAGTTATCGACGCGACCTCGATCAAGCGGCGGGATTTTTCGCGCATCGCGGTGCGAGCGGTTGGAAGAACGTGAGCGGTGCGCAGGCGGCGGAATGGATTCATGCGCTGAGCGCGGGCGATTACGAAATCGCGAGCCTGGCGCGGAAGCTGAGCGCGCTGCGAAGCCTCGCGCATTATCTCGTGCGCGAGAAGATCCGCGACGATGACTTCACGGCGCTGCTGAACGGACCGAAGAAAGCGCGGCGGATTCCGGGGACGCTGACGGAAGAGGAGATCGAGCGGTTGCTGGCGGCGGCGGAGGGCGGGGATGCGCGGGCGTTGCGGGATCGCGCGCTGCTGGAATTGTTTTATTCCAGCGGACTGCGGGTGTCGGAGCTGGCGGCGCTGACCTTGCAGCAGATCGATCTCGAGCACGGGTTCGTGCGCGTGTTTGGCAAAGGTTCGAAGGAGCGCGTGGTGCCGGTCGGCGGAAAAGCGGCGACGGCGCTGGCGACGTATGTGGCGGCGGGCCGGCCGCATTTCGTGCGCACGAAAACGGGCAGTCAGCTTTTCCTGAACAAGAATGGCGCGGGGCTCTCGCGGGTGGCGCTGTGGATGATCGTGAAGAAATACGCGAAGCGCGCGGGCATCACGAAGAACGTGAAACCGCACGGGCTGCGGCATTCGTTTGCGACGCATCTGCTGACGGGCGGGGCGGATTTGCGCGCGATTCAGGAGATGTTGGGGCACGCGAGCATCGCGACGACGCAGATCTACACGGCGGTGGAGCCGCAGCGATTGCTGGATCATCACGCGAAGTTTCACCCGCGGAATCGTAACGGGTGAGGTATGCGCGCCGCAGAGACGAGCGTTTGGCCCCGAAGGGTGGTTGCGCGCCGTCGCTATGCGGCGTGGCGCGGCGATGGAATGTTGAAGGGGAGAAAGCGAAAATCGCACGGGCCGTGGATCACGTTCGTCGACGACCTGGCGGTTGACACTCAATGCCACTCAGACGGAGGCGAGGCGAACGAACATCGGTGGCATCGCGAGCGGCGGTTCAATGCGGTGACGAATTACGACTTCGATCAAGGCGTCCTGAAAGGCGTGAACATCGGCGGCGGCATCCGGTATCAGAGCGATATCGTGATTGGCTATCCATCGATCCCGGGCGCAACGGCGGCGGAGATCAATTTCGATTTGGCCAACCCCTATCGCGGGCCGGCTGAGACGAACTTCGATTTCTTCATCGGCTACCATCGCAGGATCGCCCGAAACATCGACTGGCGAATTCAGCTCAACATTCGAAATCTTTTCGAAGGCAACCGACTGATACCGATCAATGCCCAACCGGACGGATCGGCCGCGGGCTTCCGGATCGCGCCGTATCAAACCTGGATGATCACGAATACCTTCACGTTCTGAGGACTTGATGGCGTGGGGTCGAAGACACGAGCCCGGCGGTGGGGAAACCGCCGGGTTTTTTCCGAACGAATGGCTCCAAGACAAGCAGGTCCGCAACGAGAGCGACGACCGGAAGCGATGGTCTCCGAGGTAGCCGGACGTAGCGGTGTTTTTTGTGCGTTTCTTCTTGAAGGAGAGCGCGGACCGGCGGGGTTGTGAATGAACCGGTAACTGATCTAACCACGAATCCACTCATGAAATCTCTCCGCTTCCGCTGGCTGTTGTTGCTCGTTCTGGTTTTCCCGGTTTTCGGGGCTGCAGCCGCGATCGAGCATCCGCGCGTCGAGTGGGCGTTTCAAACGGATGGATTCATTCGCGGTGCCGCGGTCGTGGCGGACGGGACGGTGTATTTCGGGAGTGCGGATGGATTTCTTTATGCGGTCGCGAAGGCGGACGGTGGGTTGAAATGGAAATTTCAAACGGGTGCGCCGATCGCGGGTGCGCCTGCGGTGGGTGACGACAAGGTGATCGTCGCGGGGCGCGGGCGGATAGTGCATGCGCTGGATACGCGGAGCGGCGAGGTGCGCTGGACCTTTGAGATGGGACCGACGCTGCCGACGCCGACGGAATGGAATTATTTCACGGCGCCGCCGGTGATCGATGGCGATCAAGTCCTGGTGCCGTCGGGCGACGGCGCGTTGTATGCGCTGGAATTGGCGACGGGGAAGAAGCGGTGGGCGTTTCAAACCGGCGACAGCCTGCGCGCGGCGCCGTTGGTCGTGGACGGCGTAGTGTATCAGCCGAGCGGAGACGACTACGTGTATGCGCTGGCGGCGAAAGACGGTGCGCTGAAGTGGAAGTTTGCGACGGCGGGGGTCGGCTACGATTTGAGCCAAGGTTATATCCGCAGTGATATCTTCACGCGGCCCTCGCTTGGAGATGGACTGGTGGTGTTTGGCTCGCGCGACGCGAATGTTTATGCGGTCGACGCGGCGACGGGCGCGAAGAAGTGGACATTCGCGTATGATTCAACGTGGGCGATGGCGACGACGGTGGATGGCGACACGGTTTACGTCGGCTGGTCGACGAACAACAAGATCAGCGCGCTGGATCTTGCGACCGGAGCGAAGAAATGGGACTTCGACGCCGGGTCGCACACTTACACGACGCCGCTCGTCCGGGGTGACGATGTCTATTTCGCGAGCGCGAACGGAACGCTGCATCGGTTCGACAAACGCACGGGGGAGCGGCGGTGGCATTATGACGTGGGCGCGGATATTTACTCGTCGCCGGTTTTCGCAGATGGGCGGATTTTCTTCGGAACGGACGACGGGCGATTGGTAGCGGTGAGCGAGGGTGGGGCAAAACCGCACCTCGCGTATTACGAACCCGCGAGCGTGCCGGAGGGCATAGCCGGATTTCTGATCGATCCAACGCTGGCTTCGTATTTCGAGGACCGTGGTTACGAGCGGCTTGATTCGGCGGCGACTCTGGCGGAGTGGCTCGCGGCGCGGACGGCGGACCGAGCGCCGAGCGTGGTGGTGTTTGGGTTTGCACAAATACCCACGGCGATCGTCGGCGATGCGCCGGAATCAGGAGCGCTGCGAAAGTATTTGGAAGCGGGTGGAAAAGTCGTCTGGCCTTGGGGGATTCCGAACAAAGTGACGTTCGATGAAGCGGGGAATTTCTTGGCGCACGATCCGAGCATCGGAGCGCGGCTGCTGGAGGTGGAGTTCGTCGAGTTTCAGGATTCGGGAAATTACTACAGTCGCTCGACGCAGATCGGCCGAAATTGGGGGATGACCCCGTGGCTCAAGACCTCGTTCGCATCGCTGCCGTCGGATGCCGGAGTGGTAGCATTGGCGAATGACGAATATGGCCGGGTGAGTGCGTTCGTGAAAACATTCCACCCGAGGCATGGCTCGGGATGGGTGACCTTTCATCCGTCGGGGTATGGGGTGCCAGTGACGCCGGAGCAGAAGGCCGTGTTGGAACGCGTGGCGTCTTACGGCGTGCGGTGACGCGAGCGCGTCAGACGTGTCAGGGGAGCTTGGGGTCTAAAGACTTGCGGTGAACGGCGGCGAGACGTCATCGTTCGCGACTTCGATGCCCGCGAGAATCCGCTTCGTCGTTACCCCCGTAGAACCCACCCCCGATCTTGTCGCTCGTCGATTCGTCCGCGAAGGCGCGGGCGGCGAGGGCGAGTGCGCGAGAGGGGAACGCGAGGTGGCGGGGGGAGCTGACGGGCAGGCGGTCCGCACGTGTGCGGCGGTCAATGCGGCGTTTTCCGGCGAAGTGCGGGGGGCGCGGGTGAGCGTCGAATGCGAAGGCGCGCCCTCGACGACCGAAGCGGCGCCGGCGGAGGCGTCCGAAACCGTGCGCGATGTGAACGGGTCGGGCGCGAACGCGGCGTTGTTGAAATTGCTCGGTTTTCCCACGGTCGTTGCGTCGCGCGCGAAACAACCGGAGGCGAGTCGCGCGGAGGCCGACGGTCTCGTGGTGGCGAGAGCAAAAGGCGGCGCGGCGGCGGTGGTGGAAAGTTTGCGCGGGCTGGCGTGCGTGGGGGCGAAGGCGCGGGCGCTGGCGGTCGACGTGATGTGGCCGAATCCGAGCAACGAAGCGATTTTGAAGCGCGTGCAGGGCGCATTGTGCGCGGCGGCGGAAGCGACGCGGGCGTTGGACGTGAGGTTGGAAGATGTGAGCATCAGCGCGGCGGCGGACGGCGTCGGCGAGGCGATTGCGGTGGGCGAAGCGCCGGAAGGCGTGACGCTGCTGGGCTCGTTTGCGCGGGGGGCGGGTGAGCGGCTGGTGTTTCTGGGCGAGACGCCGAAGGAGATCGGCGGAAGCCGGTTTCTGGAGGCGGTGCACGGTTTGCCGACGGAGACGGGGGGCGCGGTGGATTGGTCGGCGGAGAAGCGGTTGCACGAGGTGCTGCGAACGTTGATCGCGGCGGGTGTGATCACCGCGGCGCGCGGGGTCGGCGAGGGTGGTTTGATGACCGCGGTGTGCGGAATGCTTTTGGGCGGCGAGCGGACCTGGGGCGCGAGGTTGGATTTGACGCCGTTGGGCGGAACGCGCGCGGACGCGTTGTTGTTTGGCGAAGGCGGGGCGCGGGCGATCGTGGAAGTCGGAGCGGATCGCGTCGGCACCGTGATTTCCGAGGCGCACATGCATGGCGTGCCGGCGGCGTTGATCGGTGAGGTGACCGCGGAGGACCTGCTGGATTTGAAAACGCGATCGCTGGCGACGGCGTGGAAGGTGGCCGAGCTGGCGAAGGTCTGGGGAATCGGCGGCTAGGCGCGCGGCGTTTTCAGACGCGGCGGGAAGGAAAGAGCGAGAAGGCGGCGAGGACGAGCGCGACGGCGAGGCTGCCGAAGGCGAGCTTTATGAGGGTGCTGCCGGGGCGGAGGAAGGGGGTTTCGATGACGATGCGTTTAAGCTCGATCGGGCGCGGAAGAAAATCGGGCAGATCGAGGCGAACGCCGATGGCGCGATCGAGCGGAGCGGAAATCGAGAAACTGCCGCCGACGGCTTCGGATTTGCCGTGAACGAGCGGGCCGACGGTGGCGTTGGGCGGCGTGCCGAAAAGAGGGAAGAGGTAGAACGTGCCCTCGGTGTCGGCATAGGCGCCATTGAAGTCGAAGCGGACGTGACGAATGGGTTTTGCGACGTCCGGCAGGGCGATCACGAAGAAAGGATCGCTGCCGGTGCGAGTGAGGAGCTTGGTGGATTTGTCCCAATCGATGTCGTGGACGTAATCGAGTTCGATCGCCTCGGCGGGGATGGCGACCGTGGACTGGGCCCAGCGGATGAAGCCGCAGAGGGCGGCGAAGGCGAGGAAGAGGACGGCGAAGCGGAAGGCTTTCACGAGAAGGCGCGGCGGGGCCGGAAGAAGCCGACCGAAGGGGGAATGGCGCGGTCGGGCGAGATTATTTTGGGGCGTCGATGAGGTGCACGGCGGCGCCGACGCGAAGGGTGCCGGATTTGGTTTCGTGGACCAGGTTTTGGCCGAAGTTGACGTCGGTGGGATCGGCGGGATCGCGGCGGAAGGTGGCGAGGGTGCGGAGCGGTTCGGGGCCTTCGCGTTCGCCGGTGAGTTGATCGGTCGTGGTGATCGCGCAGCGGGAGCAGGGGCCGGCGGCGCGGAAGGCGATGTCGCCGATCTGGAGGCGTGGCCAGGTGTCTTCGGCGAACGGCTCGCAACCGGAGAGGACGAGGTTGGGGCGAAAGCGATCCATCGGGACGGGGTCGGCGCCGCGGGAGATGAGGCGGTCGTTGAGTTGGTCGAGCGAAGATTCGCTGGCGACGAGGAAAGGATAGCCGTCGGCGAAGGTGACCAGGTCGTCGCCGACAAGGCGGTTTTCGACGCGCGGGGTGTTGGCGGGAAGGGAAGGGGGAGCGAAAGCGGATTTGTAGAGGACGGGGCGGCGGAAGTGTTGGCCGATGCGGACGAGGCGGACGGGAGTTTGGAGGAAGGATGAGAGCCAGGCGGCGGGTTCGGGGCCGCAGTCGTCGGCGAGGAGGTTTTTGCTGCGCCAGATGGAAACGGTGATGTGGGCGGGCGTGTTGTCGGGAGGCGTTTCGCGCGGGATCGAGATCGAGCCGTGGCCGTCGGCGGAGAGGGTGAGGGTGTCGACGGTGAGGGCGGTGGCGATTTGCGCCATGCGCGGGAGCGTGCGTTGGGTGAGAAACTGGCCGTGGGCGTCGACGATGAGGAAGCGGCGGTCGCCGACGAGGCCGAGGGCGTCGACTTCGGCGGAATCGACGGCGATGCCGCGGAGGGATTTGACGGGGTAGAGGTAGAGGGCGGAGAGGTGCACGACGGGGAGCGGAGTTGAGTGATGGGAGATGAGAGTTGAGAGACGGGGTGAAGCGAGGCGGGAAAAAGGTGTGAAGGAGTCGAGTGAGCGGTGGCTTGCGTTGGAGAAACGCGGCTGCTCGGATCGCCCGCGGTCCAGCGGGTCCGCCGATTCAGGTGAAGCTTCGGCGTGTTTACACGGCTGGATTTCCTTTCTCGCTTCCGACCAACGCTTCATGTCCGCGAATCAAAACCCCGAGCAAATTGCGCGTGATGCGATCGACGCGCAGCTTCGGTGCGCGGGATGGAGCGTTCAGGCCAAGACCGCGATCGATTTCCATGCCGGCGAAGGCCAAGCCGTTCGCGAATATACGACTGACTGCGGCCCGGCGGACTATGTCCTCTTTGTGGATGGTCAGCCTGTAGGTGTCATCGAAGCGAAGAAGGAAACCCTCGGTCATAAGATCACGACGGTCGAAGAGCAGACGGCCGACTACGCCGCTGCGAAGCTCAAATACATCCAGCACACCGGCGTCCCACTCCCTTTTGTCTACGAAGCCACCGGCGTCCTTACGCGCTTCACCGACCAGCGCGACCCCAAGCCCCGCTCGCGCGAGGTCTTCTCGTTCCATCGTCCCGAGACGCTCCGCGCCTGGCTCAGCCCCGCTTCCGCGGCCGGCGCCGGCGAGCCCGCGCGTTCGCTCCGCTCCCGCCTTCACGATCTGCCCGCGCTCGATCCCGCCGGGCTGCGCGATTGCCAGATCGACGCCATCACGAACCTTGAGAAGTCCCTCAAGGCCGCCCACCCGCGCGCCCTCATCCAGATGGCCACCGGCTCGGGCAAGACCTTCACCGCCATCACGTCGATCTACCGCCTGCTCAAGCACGCCCGCATCCGCCGCGTGCTCTTCCTCGTCGATACGCGCAACCTCGGCGAGCAGGCCGAGCAGGAGTTCCTCGCCTTCACGCCCAACGACGACAACCGCAAGTTCACCGAGCTCTACACCGTCACCCGCCTCGCCTCGTCCTATCTGCCTTCCGACGCCGAGGTCTATATCTCCACCATCCAGCGGATGTATTCGCTCCTCAAGGGCGAGCCGCTCGACGACTCCGCCGAGGACGAAAACCCCGCCGAGCGCACCGAGCGCCGCCGCGAGCCGATGCCCGTCGTTTACTCCGCCGCCGTGCCGCCGGAGTTCTTCGATCTCATCATCATCGATGAGTGCCACCGCTCGATCTACAATCTCTGGCGCCAGGTGCTCGATTACTTCGACGCCTTCCTCGTCGGCCTCACCGCCACCCCTGACGCGCGCACCTACGCCTTCTTCCGCCAAAACGTCGTCTCCGAATACACCCACGAACGCGCCGTCGCCGACGGCGTGAACGTCCAAGGCGAGATCTACGTCATCGAAACCGACGTCACCAAGAACGGCGGCACCGTCCTCAAGGGCCTCGTCGAGAAACGCGAAAAACTCACCCGCGCCCGCCGCTGGCAGCAGCAGGACGAGGACGAAGCCTACTCCGCCAAGAAACTCGACCGCGACGTCGTCAACCCGTCACAGATTCGCACCGTCATCCGCACTTTCCGCGACAAACTCCCGGAAATCTTCCCCGACCGCTTCGACGCCGCCGGCGCCTTCGAGGTCCCCAAGACCCTCATCTTCGCCAAGACCGACTCCCACGCCGACGACATCATCAACATTGTCCGCGAGGAGTTCGGCGAGGGAAACGCCTTCTGTAAGAAGGTCACCTTCGGCTCCGGCAAGGGCGTCAAAAAGATCACCTTCAAAAAAGACTCCGACGAGCGCCAGATCGAGGACGACTACGTGATGCCGCCCGAGGACCCGAAGTCCGTCCTCTCCCAGTTCCGCAACGAATACTACCCGCGCATCGCCGTCACCGTGGACATGATCGCCACCGGCACCGACGTGAAGCCGCTCGAGTGCCTGCTCTTTCTCCGCGACGTGAAATCGAAGGGCTACTTCGAGCAGATGAAGGGCCGCGGCACGCGCACGCTCGACCTCGACGGTCTCCGCAAGGCCACGCCCTCCGCCAAGTCCGCGAAAACCCACTACGTCATCGTGGACGCCATCGGTGTCACCAAGTCGCTCAAAACCGACAGCCGCCCGCCCATCACGCGCCCCTCCGTGCCGTTCAAGGACCTCGCGATGGAGGTCGTCATGGGGGCGACCGACGCCGACACGGTTTCCTCCCTCGCCGGCCGCCTCGCCCGCATCGACCGCCAGCTCACGCCGCTGCAAAAACACACCCTCGCCGAAAAGATGGGCGGCACCACCGTCAGCCAGATCGTCGGCGCATTGTTCAACGCCCTCGACGGCGACGCCATCGAACAAAAAGCCCGCGAGATCGCCGGCGTGCCGCCCGACGCCGATCCCGGCGACACCGCCCGCGAAAAAGCCCAGCTACAACTCGTCGCCGCCGCCCGCGCCCCGCTCACCGGCGCGATCGTCACGCAGATCGTCGCCTTCTGCACCGAGAACATGCAGACGATCGACCACGACACGCAGGACAAAGTCCTCCGTGCCGAGTGGGATGCCGACGCGCAGACCCGCGCCGCCGCCTTCGTCTCCGATTTCGAAACCTGGAGCCGCGAGCACCGCGACCGGCTCGACGCCCTCACCATCTACTACACGCAGCCGCAACGCCGGCAGGAGGTCACGCTCCGGCAGATCGAGGACGTGCTCACGGCCTTGAAACAAAACGCCCCGCGCCTCGCGCCCCTCCGCGTGTGGGACGCCTACGCGCGCCTCGACGCCCTGCCCGCCAACGCTCGGCCCGAGACCGAGCTCACCGCCCTCGTCGCGCTTCTCCGCCGCGCCTGCGGGATCGACCAGAAACTCACGCCCTTCGCCGACACCGTGCGCCGGAATTTCCGCGATTGGATTCTCCGCAAGAATGCCGGACAACCCTTCGATTCCGAACAAACCGCCTTTCTCCAACTCATCCGCGACCACGTGATCACCGCCTGCCGTCTTGAACGCGACGACCTCGACTACGCCCCCTTCGACGCCAAGGGAGGCCTTGGCAAAATGTATCAACTCTTCGGCGACCGCATGGACGGCCTTATCGAAGAAGCGAACAAGGAGCTGACGGCGTGAGTGACGTGAATCTTCCGCACTCGTGGCTCTGGACCACGCTGGGCGAAATCTGCTCTCGTCCACAATACGGCTACACAACCAAAGCCGCTGATTCAGGAGACACGCTGTTTCTCCGGACAACTGACATCACTTCCGGGAAAATAGATTGGGACACTGTCCCATTTTGCGCTGAGAACCCGGAAGATCCGGACAAGTATCAGCTCCATGACGGTGATGTCGTAATCTCCCGAGCTGGGTCAGTCGGCTTTAGCCATCTCATTCAATCGCCGCCCAAGGCCGTATTCGCATCATATCTGATCCGATTCCGCCCATTCATTGATCGGGGCTACTTTGCATTCTTTCTTAAAAGTCCCTTTTATTGGCACTCTATTTCGGACAGGAAATCGGGCATCGCTGTTGGAAACGTAAACGCGCAAAAGCTCGCGGCTATCTCGATCCCCCTCCCGCCGCTGGCCGAGCAGAAGCGGATCGTGGCGAAGATCGAGGAGTTGTTCAGCGAGTTGGAAGCCGGGGAGGAGAGCCTGCGGGCGGCGCGGCGGCAACTCGGCGTCTATCGCCAGTCGCTCCTCAAACAAGCCTTCGAGGGCAAGCTGACCGAAAAGTGGCGCACCGAAAACCCCGACAAACTCGAAGAGTGGACTTCGACCACGGTCGGTAAAATCGGACGCATCGAAACAGGCACGACCCCACCCACCGAAAATCAAGCGAACTACGGCGGTGATCTCCCCTTCTTTAAGCCGACCGACTTGGAGCAGGGCCGTTACGTCAAGGATGCTCGCTCTTACTTGTCCGCATCAGGTCGGCAAAGCGCACGCGTGCTCCCCGCGGGCTCGATACTCGTCACCTGCATCGGCGCCACCATCGGCAAGACCGGTTTGGCCCAACTCGCTTGCGCGACCAATCAGCAGATCAACTCCATTTCGCCTGCGGAGGGCATCGCGCCGGAGTTTGCTTATTTCCAAGTAATCAGCCCGCAGTTTCAGGAGCAGATCAAAACCAACGCCTCGTCCACCACGCTGCCGATCCTGAACAAGTCGAAGTTTTCCGCGTTTCCGTTCGTCCTCTGCTCCCTCCCCGAACAACAGGAAATCGTGCGCCTGCTGGACGAGCAGTTCGAGGCGATCGAGCGGAACGAGCGGGAGATCGACGCCGCGCTGAAGCGGAGCGAGGCCTTGCGGCAGGCGATCCTCAAAAAAGCCTTCACCGGCCAACTCGTTGCCCAAGACCCCGCCGACGAACCGGCCTCCGCCCTCCTCGCCCGCCTCCACGCGGAGCGCGGCGCAACTACGCAGCCGGGACGTTCCCGGCGCAAAGTCTGACAATTCTCCCGAATCATGAACTTCGACGTGTATTGCGACGAGTCAGGCCCGGAGCTGCTTCACGCCCAAAGGCCGAAAGCGCGTTATCTCGTCATTGGTAGTCTCTGGCTACCGCAGGATTTTCGGGCGCCGGGCAAGACCGCCATCCACGAGCTCCGCAATCGCCACGGCATCGGCAGCGAGTTCAAGTGGCGCAAAGTGTCGCCGTCGAAGGCGACGTTCTATCGCGAACTGGTGCAGTGGTTTTTTGCCGCCGGTCTGGATCTGCGTTTCCGCGCCATCGTCGTGGATCGGGAAAAGGTAAACCTCGTCGGCTTTCACGAAGGCGATGGCGAGCTCGGCTTTTACAAATTCTATTACCAGTTGCTCCTGCACTGGAGCCGGGAGTGCAACCGCTACACCGTGTTCTGCGACTACAAGCAGAACCGCCTGCCCAGTCGCCTCACCACGCTGGAGCGTTGTCTCAACCACGCGAATCTCTCCAGCGAGATCCATGTGCAAGCCATCCGCTCGGATCAGTCGGTGTTCATCCAGCTCTGCGACGTGCTTACCGGTCTGACGCACGCTCGATACAACTCCCCGGCGAATTTGGGACCGGCCAAACAAGCACTTCTTGCTCAGGCGGAAGCGGCGTTAGGGCATCCGATTCGCGCCACCACCGCAGCGGAGCAGAAGTTCAACATTTTTGAAATCCGCCCCGGAGGCGGCTGGTGAATGGCAGGGTATCCTCCACTGCTGCGGCTGCCGTCCGAAGCCGACTACCGGGCGCACTTCGAGGCCACCTATTGCCGCACGCCGGTTTTCACGTTCGACGGCTTGATCGTGCGTTTCCGCAAAGACGACTTCGATCACTGCTTCTTCGAGAGCACCCAGCGCAATCGCATCAAGGACCAGTTCTCCACTGCGCGTGCGGAGCGGATGGATTGGATCAAGGCGGCGTTGGCCGACCCGAACGCCGATCGCTTCATGGGTTGGGATCGAGACACACGCCAATACCGGCAAGATCGTCGAGTAACACTCGTGTGCGGCAACTACGTCGTCGTGATCTCGCTAATCGATACCCAGAGAGCCCGGTTCATCACCGCCTACGTGGCCGATACGCCAAGCTCGCTCCAGAAACTCAAGAGCTCACCGCGATGGACGCCATGAGGGCACAAAAAAACGCGGATTTGACCAGGCTGGCTCCGCGGGGCCTTTGTAAGTTCTACTGCCGCTGGCAGAGAACAGGTGTGTTAACGTCTCAAACCATCCGCATCTCAAGAAAAAACGCAAACAGTGCCCCTGCCTACAGGGGCCATTAGGCCACTTCAACACCACCTCCATGAACAGTTCGCAAAACCTCTTAAATCGAGACTGTTGCCTCGTCGGAGGCCCCGGCTGGCGGCTCTTCAAGTGTGAAGATTGTGAACACTTATGGAAGGAAGCCACCCGTAACTCTGCGGCTCCCAACGGAGAAAACTGCCCGCGCTGCGGCGAGTGGGTTTTCCCCTATCACTCGGAACCAGACTCCACGCTGAAAACGGATGCCCGCGGAAATCTGGTGTTCCCTCCAGAACCCAAGCGCACCACTCGCCATTTACGTTGAGATATCGCTCATGACCACCGACAGCATCATTTCCAAAGTCTGGTCCTTCTGCCACACGTTGCGCGACGACGGCGTCGGCTACGGCGACTATCTGGAGCAGCTCACGTATCTCATCTTCCTCAAGATGGCGGACGAGTATTCGAAGCCGCCGCACAACCGGAAGGTCGGCGTGCCCGCGCGTTTCGCGTGGCCGGTGATGCGTCCGCTCAAGGGCGCGGAGCTCGAAGTGCATTACGTCGAGGCCTTGCGCGAACTCGGCACGCAAAAGGGCATGCTCGGGCAGATCTTCACCAAGGCGCAGAATAAGATCCAGGATCCTGCCAAGCTCGCGCGCCTCATCGAGATGGTGGACGACGTCACGTGGACCACGCTCGATGCCGACACCAAAGGCGACATCTACGAAGGTATCCTCGAAAAGAACGCCGAGGACACCAAGTCCGGCGCCGGCCAATACTTCACGCCGCGTGCGCTCATCAAAGCCATGGTCGCCTGCGTCGCACCCGAGCCGAACAAGACCATCGCCGATCCCGCCTGCGGCACGGGTGGATTCTTCCTCGCAGCCTACGACTACCTGGTGAAACACCACGCGCTCACGCCGCAGCAGAAGCGTTTCCTCAAGAACGAGACGTTCCACGGCAACGAGATCGTCGCCGGCACGCGTCGCCTGTGCCTGATGAATCTCTTCCTCCACAACATCGGCGAAATCGACGGCGAGACACGCATCGCCTCGACCGACGCCCTCATAGCCTCGCCGTCGCAGACGTTCGACTACGTCCTCGCGAATCCACCCTTCGGCAAGAAGAGCTCGATGACCTTCACCAACGAGGCCGGCGAGCAGGAGAAAGAGGACCTCGTTTACAACCGCCAAGACTTCTGGGCCACGACGAGCAACAAGCAGCTCAACTTCCTCCAGCATATCCGCTCGATGCTCAAAACCACCGGCCGCGCCGCCGTGGTCCTGCCCGACAACGTGCTTTTCGAGGGCGGCGCCGGCGAGACCGTGCGCAAGAAGCTCATGGAGACGACGGAGCTTCACACCATCCTCCGCCTCCCCACCGGTATCTTCTACGCCAACGGCGTGAAGGCCAACGTGCTCTTCTTCGACAATCGTCCGGGGAGCAAGGACGTCGCGACCAAGGAAGTCTGGTATTACGACTACCGCACCAACATTCACCACACGCTGAAGCGGAAGCCCCTGCGCTTCGAGGATCTCGCCGACTTCATCGCCTGCTACAATCCGGCAAACCGTCACCAGCGCACCGAGACCTGGCATCCCGAGAAAAACCCGGAAGGCCGCTGGCGGAAGTTCACCTACGCCGAACTCGCCGCGCGTGACAAAACCAGTCTCGACCTCTTCTGGCTCAAGGACGACAGCCTCGCTGATCTTGATAACCTGCCCGAGCCGGCCGACCTCGCGGAAGACATCATCGAGAACATCGAAGCGGGGCTTGCGAGTTTCCGGGCGGTGGTGGCGGCATTAGGGAAATAGGAACAAAAAACTACGGTCCATGCCCTGCCTTTCACCGCGGTGAGGGCAGGGAGAACGAGAAAGAGAACGATTACGAGAACGATGTTCAGACGCGGCGGTAGGTGGCGAGGTAGCGGTGGCTGGCGGCGGAGGTGGCGAAGGCGGCGGGCGGGGTGCCGTCGAGGCCGAAGCAGAGGCGGAGGCGGTCGCCGACGAGTTGATAGATGCACGGGATCGTGCGGCCGGCGTTCGGGCCCGTGTCGGCGCGGAGTATCAGGAGTTTGGATTCAGCGGTTTCCTCGAGTTCGAAGGTGCCGCGATCGGCGGTCTCGCCGGCGAAATGGATCGCGTAGTGCGTATCCGTGAAACGGATCTCGGTGCGCTGGAGGATGAGTTCGGGGGCGGGTTGGCCGTCGAACTCGGCGCGGATCATTTGCCAGCGGCCGGGGAGAGGAGGCACGGAGGTTGAGAGATGAGAGTTGAGGGTTGAGAGATGAGGGTTGAGAGATGAGGGGGAGTTTAACCACGAATGGACACGAATGATGCAGCCACTCGCTCACGCTCGTAGCCACGGGATTTTAAGCGCGTTTGGTGAGGTCGCGGGGGGTGGTTTCGATGGCGTTGGGGGCGGAGAGTTCCTTGGCGCCGCGAGCGCCGAGTTCGGCGAAGCGGCGGGCGCTGGGGAGAATCGAGGATTCGAAGGAGCCGATGGCGGAGTTGTAACCTTTCAGGGCGTTGTCGAGGGCGCGGCCGACTTTTTCGAGGTGTTCGGCGAAGGTGACCATGCGGTCGTAGAGCTGGCGGCCGAGGAGGCTGATTTCCTCGGCGTTTTTCGAAATGGATTCCTGGCGCCAGCCGTAGGCGGCGGCTTTGAGGAGGGCGATGAGCGTCGAGGGCGTGGCGAGGAGGACGCGTTTCGCGATGGCGCGGTCCATGAGCGTGGAGTCGGCGTGGAGGGCGGCGCCGAGGAATTGGTCGCCGGGGAGGAAGAGGACGACGAATTCGGGGGCGGGTTGGAATTGCTCCCAGTAGTTTTTGGCGCCGAGGGAGTCGATGTGGCCGCGGACCTTTTGAGCGTGTTCGGCGAGGCGGGCGGCACGGACGGATTCGTCGGTGGCTTCGGACGCGGCGCGGAAGGATTCGAGGGGCGTTTTGGCGTCGACGACGATGCGCTGGCCGCCGGGGAGGCGGACGACGAGGTCGGCGCGGAGGGAGCCGGAGGTTTCCTGTTCGCAGAAGTCGCAGTAGCCGAGCATGTCGGCCATTTCGACGACGCGGCGGAGTTGGAGTTCGCCCCAGGAGCCGGCGTAGGTGGTGGAGCGGAGGGCGGTGGAGAGGCGGGCGGCTTCGGTTTGAAGCTGGAGTTGGGCGGTGTTGAGGGAGCGGAGCTGTTCGGAGAGGGTGCCGTAGGCTTCCTTGCGGGCGTTTTCGATGGCGCCGATTTTCGCGTCCACTTGTTGGAGGGATTCGCGGAGGGGTTTTACGAGGGCGTCGATGGCCTGCTGGCGTTTTTCGAGGTCGCCGGCGGATTGTTGCTGGAGTTTGGAGAAGGTTTCGCGGGCGAGCTCGAGGAAGGCGGTGTTGTTGCGGGCGAGGGCGTCGGCGGAGAGGGCTTTGAACTCGTGGGTGAGGCGGTTGTGGGCGTCGGTGAGCGCGGCGATTTTTTCGGCGGCGGCGGCCCGTTCGGAGGCGAGAGAATTTTCGATCTTCGATTTTTGAATTTCGATTTCGGCGAGGCGCGTGCGGAGGGATTCGCTTTCCGTGGCGAGGAGGCGGGCGCGTTCGGCGACGGCGGCGTGGCGGGCGGAGAGGAAGAGCCAGACGAGGAGTCCGGCGAGGAGGGCGGAGGCGAGGGCGGTGATCAAAATCACGTGAAAAACTTCGGGCTGGTTTGGGCGTGGTGCAATCCCCGATGCGTTCCTTGACAGCGGGTGCCGGCACCTGCAAACACGACGGGGAATTGAGCGGGGTTTGACCGGCGATCGACCGCTGAACAACGCTCAGCCTAGCGTCCGCCGATGCTCACTGAAAACATTCCTGCACAACCGGTCACGACCAACAAGCCGTTGGTCCTGGTGGTTGACGACGAGTATGGTCCGCGCGAGTCGATCGCGTTCACGTTGTCGGCGGAGTTCACGGTCGA